>Ga0185342_1000030_pt1 | contig 96220 bp, 73 predicted proteins | sample ConPoolayeEmetaG_FD_128045 | JGI IMG/M metagenome (GOLD analysis project Ga0185342, IMG submission 128045) | Hot spring microbial mat communities from California, USA to study Microbial Dark Matter (Phase II) - Cone Pool mat layer E metaG... ... | reverse complement strand
TCTTATTCAGAGGTCCTATTCCTACAGGCCGAAGGAAAAAACTATAAGGAGGTTTTAAGTCGCAATCCCTTCTTATTCAGAGGTCCTATTCCTACTAAGCCTGCCAGAGAATAGGTTGAAAAGATATACCCGTCGCAATCCCTTCTTATTCAGAGGTCCTATTCCTACAAAGACAAAAACGGGAACTATAAAACGATACGGAGGTCGCAATCCCTTCTTATTGAGAGGTCCTATTCCTACCAAAGATATGTCTATGATAACAATGGATTACCAAAAAAGTCGCAATCCCTTCTTATTGAGAGGTCCTATTCCTACACCCTGCTTTTTGCGACATCCTGCAAAATCTATGTCGCAATCCCTTCTTATTGAGAGGTCCTATTCCTACATTAAGGGTTATTCACCCCATTTTTTTATTGCCCTGATGGTCGCAATCCCTTCTTATTGAGAGGTCCTATTCCTACTTTTGACCACGACCCCTTTTGAGGGGGAGGGGGGTTCCGTCGCAATCCCTTCTTATTGAGAGGTCCTATTCCTACTGAGGGCGTGGAAAAAATAGTACGGCAGGTTTTGTCGCAATCCCTTCTTATTGAGAGGTCCTATTCCTACCATTCCGCTGTATAAGCTTGTAGTGAACGCAGTGTCGCAATCCCTTCTTATTGAGAGGTCCTATTCCTACAAAAGATATTTTACGGTATTATTTGATGATAATGAAGTCGCAATCCCTTCTTATTGAGAGGTCCTATTCCTACCGCGAGCCTTTATAACCCCTTTATTATCAACATAATACAAAACCACTTGACAAGATTTTTCAAATCTCCAAGAGTTAACGAAGAAACATTTCCGAAACGTTTCTTTTTTTGCCATATTAAAGCCCTGGTTAAGGCTCATTTTTCAATAATCCTGTACTTACCCAGGCCAAAAGAAGTACCTTTCCCCACGTGGAATACCTCCCCAGCTCTTAATAAAGGCATAAATTCAGATAACCGCCCTCTATAAATAATTCTCCCGGCTAACCCACCCAACTTCATTCTAACTTTCTGACGGTTAGAATACCTTTCCCAGTCAACCCAGATAGCTTCATTCCTCTCCAACCTAACAGCCATAGCCTTCTCAATAATCTTTTTATGGTCCCATTCAGCTCTTTTATTCTCACCATGAAAATAATTCAGAAGTGCTAAGCGCCTGAGTAAATTAGTTATTAAGATATGAAACTCCAGGATGGAAACAAATTCCCTCCGATACTTAATTCGCACTGGTGTTATTAAATCAAGGATAAGTTCCCTTTCAGGCTTACTAGAATCATCAACCTCCTCTTGTGCATGGCTGAACTGCTCAGGAACCTCAAGGGATTTATATTCATCTGGTCTCAAAATCCGGTTTTTGCCTTCATAGATTGACTTTCCCTCCACTTCTACCCGGGCCAGCTCATATTTTGCATGTCCCCGTCCAATACCCAGCTCACCAAGATACTCAAAAGCCATGATAAAATAAGGCAGATATTCCACGGCCTTTCCAATTAGCACTACAGCAAACGAAATTTCCTCACCCGTTTCGTAGTCCTGATGCTTTTCCTCTGGAGGCTCAATAATAAAAGGGTGCGGAATTGTTTCATATTTATCCATGTTGAAAACGGCATTCGTCTCGGGCGCGGGAGTTTCAAAAATATAGGCATAGGCACACTCCCTAATAATCGGGCAATCGCGGCAATCTTTTTTCCTGAAAACACAAACTACTTTCTTGAAGGCATGGCCAAATCCACCCCTAAAAGCAGAGCCTTTATAAGGCGGCAGACGTATAGGTTCCCGAGCCCGAATGACAAAGTCCAGCTTTAGATATTTAATTATCATGGATTTGATTTTTTATCTTAACACTTAAAATGGGTCATGGTCAAAAATAATCATATCACCGGTAACCGGCGAACGATAGATAAGTTTTCTGGCTTTGCCGTGAAGAAAATGAGCGATCTTTAAGTAAAGCCAGATCGGTCCTGCCCCATGGATAATAACCACGTTTCCCTGGCCGGCCAACCTGGCCACTTTGTTAAGATATTCATCCAGCTCGCCTAATTTGGCAGCGCCATTATAAAGAGAGGAAACATCAATCTCAACTTCCATGTTTTTGCTCCTTCATAACTTTTTCTGCTTCTTTGATCAATTTATTCACATTTCTTATAGATTTTTCTGGGTCAATATTTTCTCTTCTTTTCATTAAAGCATGGGCCACTTTATTCCTAAGCTGGGTTACTTTATCCCACAACTTATGTAAAGAAGCCTGGGACTTGCTTTTCACGGCCTCACCTAATTTCTTTTCTACCTCTTCTCTCTTGTCTCTTTCATACGGGTCAACAGCAGAAGCTAAACATGCATAAGTGACGATAGCTTCTCTTAAAACTAACAGGGCCTGGCTGGGCTTTTTGTTTTCCAGGTACCATTTTGCTGCTTCTAACTGAGCTTCCCACTCGTTTGGTTTATTAAATCTTCCAATCATATCTTTGAGTTCAGGTAAAAGAAGGCTGAGGGGTTTTAAATAAACATTTGTCTCCTGACGTAAGGTCTCATCATCTAGAAGCTGTGTTAGCACGCTAGATATTTCTCCGATCTGCGGCACATAAGTCATCTTGGTAATATCTGCCAATTCTTTTAACTGTTTTTTTAAGTTGACTAATTTTAGCGGCTGGTTAATCCCCTGCTTTCTTATCTGTTTCTCTGCTCTTTCTGTTAGTAAACACAAATCATCCAGGTCCCCATACTTTTTTAAGGACGCAATGGCTTCCATCCAATCTAGCAGGTCAATTAAAGGACGAAGGTCAATAATCTGGCTCTCATAAGTCTTCTGGTCAAGAATACCGTAAAAGATGTGACTGACTTCCGTGGATCTTTCCATAAATTTTATGAACTGGATAAAAATAACCACAAAAAAAGGAATGGAACGAAAGCAATGAGTTATGTCAAAGGCTACTTCAGATTCACTGATAGATATATTTTGCAAAAGCAAATCAAACATCTGCCAGAATTCATCGGCTGACTTCCCGGCTGGAATTTCCAGGCGTTCATAATTAAGATTGGCCACCAGTTCCCAGCGGGAATCCTTGGTACCAATGATGTAAATTTTATCAGGTTTGAAATACTCATTTATAGGCAAGATTGACAAATCGCTTTCATAGCTCTGGCCATTGAGCTGGTATTTAACTTTTTGATAATTTCCCGTGCCCAAAAAACTAATTAAAACTTTTGATTTAGATGGTTTATCCATCCCTAAAGCTCCTTTGGTAGATTGGGCTGGGCAGTTCTCTTAATTCTTAATTCATCGGGACTCTGCCAACTGAACAAAACCCAGTGCTTTAGTTTCTTTTCCTTCCAATAGCCGTTTTCTGGTTCGAGGCGGTTTAACTCCATAACGATCTTTTAAACCAAGCTCTTCAGCTAAAATTAATAGAGAAGTGCCGAAGGCCGTGACTCCCTGGCCTATCCTTAATAGAAACGGAGCGGCATCTATTTTAATTCCATCTTTGGCGGCCACTTTTTGGTAAAAATCATGACAGATTTGCAAAATCTGTTTTTCCTCAAGCTTGCAATTGCTTCTTTTTATTTCAAATTCTGCCTCAACTCCTTCTTTTAAAGTTTCAAAAAGAACCACCGGGATCTGTCCACCGCGCTTGGCGCCCTGAACCTGACATTTCTCAATCATTAAAGAACCTGGCGCTTTCAAATAAGAGCTGTCACTTACATCGAGCAGGTGCATGAATCTGCCTTCCTGCCTCTCGCTGGAATAATATGAATTGTCTTCAATTTTTCCGTATTTACTTGAAGTTGGCTGATGTTCTTTCTTAAGGAAATTAAAAGCCAGGTTTAAAAGCTCACTGTTGGTTTTGGGCTCATTTTTTCTACTTCCATGAATGAGCAATCCTTCTATTTCCCCCTTTTTCCCTGCCGCACATAGTTCTTTAAGAGCATAATAAATTAGAGCAGTAACTATTGACCCTTTAAGAGAACTGCCTGGAATATAAGGGCGTCCCGCGCTCTTAATAAACAATTTAATTTCTATATTATTTTCTATAGGATTTCCGCTTCTGGCCTCATAAGTAGATGGTACAGAATAAAGAATGTGTTTTTTGAGCAAATTGTGATCCTGAATTATTTCTCCTATATACCTGGCAGAGGCGGCTTTTTTGATGAATTCTTCCCGATAACGGCTAAATCCCGGGTCGCGGAAAAGGCTGTCCAGGTTTAGAAAATTGAAATTTCCCCTTTCTTGGTCAATAAAGTAGCCGAAAGGAGAAATAGATTGGCCCGAACCAATGTGGACTGGAGTAATTACTTTTAACTTAACATTCATGGTGCCTCCAGTTTACAGGGAATTGAAAACAGAAAACCGTAGCGGTAGATGGGATGAGCCTTAAAAACCTGGGGAGTTATGTCAACCAAAGTACCCCGACGCGAGAGGCCAGGCAAGACCGAACCTTCAGAGAAAAGTCGAAGGGAACGCCGGCGGTAGGATTTATTGGCAGGAGAAAAAATGTAACCTTTTCTTAATTCCAGTTCATAATAACCATTGGCCAGCGCCTCAACCTCATTTTCAGCAGGAAAATAGGTAGAAGCAGCATAAACGGCATTAGCTCCGTCAATATCATGATCATGAATAGATAGATAATCAAACTCAGGCGCATAGAAAAGCCCTTTCCCTGCGGTCCGGTCTCCGCCAATTCCCTCATCTGCCAGCAGATTAAACAAAGCCCTGACCTTTGGCTCCCAGGCTTTATCCTTAAATCTGACGAGAACAAACAAACCGGCCTTTTTAGCGAAATGAACCTGGCCAAAATGAAAATAATTCTCTCCCGGGTGATTATTAAAGCGACTTAAAGAAACCCGCGGCACATCCTCAATTTCCCAGGGGACAAGCCCTGCTTTTGTCTCCTGGTTCTTGCTCGATCTCGGCAGAAAATCAAGTTCTTGATTCGTTTCAAATTCTTCTTTTAGTTCCTCAAGGCTATCGCCACTGAGAAGCCTGGTTAGCAGGTTCAGGTTGACAAATTTTATCTTCTTAAGGTCTTTTTCTCTGGTTAGCTGATTTTTAGGCAGCGGGAAATAATATTCATCATCCCAGAAAGGAAAGGCTGAGCTTAAAAGAAAAGGCGGGTCAGACCTAAAGGCCTGAATGAAACTATCCACCTCGCCGTAGAGAAGCAAATGGTAGTGGCAGAGAGCGGAAAAAAGTGTATCAGATGGGATATGAATCTTGCTTCCTTCAAGCCAGCCTTCCCTTTCGCCCAGGTGAAGGAAGCTTTTTGGTTTTAACTTTATTCTTAAGTATTCCATGGTCAGCCAGCTAGCCTCTTTTTAAGTTCTTCAAATTTTTGAACAATTTCAGCAGGGGTGGTCCCCAAGTCTTTATTAATAGCCCTTTCTGGAATAAGAGCTATCTTCCCATTTTCATAATCTTCTCTTCTGTTCCAGAAGACCTCAATATTATTGAAAGCCACCCGACCGTAACCACGGGAGCCCATGCCACCGAGGTAGTCGTGTTCCAGCAGTTCCAGAGCTACAAATACGTGCTTTAAAAAGTCCTTGTCCTGTTCATCAAATACGTTATAAATCAATTCCACATCTTTAAAGCGAGCTCCAGCCGGCACGCGTTCTATCTGACGAAGACTTCCATATAATGCCGTTCCCGTAAGACGGTTGATGGCTGTTTCGTATTTTACCTCCGTGTATTCAAGCTCAAGGTTGTCTTTCATTTCCTGATTAATACTTGTTTCATCAAGATAAGAATCGCTGACTAAAAGGCGAGTGGGAGTGGGAACGGTGATTTTATCAGATACAGCTATTCCCCAAATGCGGCATACCGGACATTTAGAATATTGTTCGTTAGTGTCACATTTATGACCAGACAAATTTCCCTTGCCGTCTTTAAAATTCCAGAAGTCTGGTTTATTAGCCGCTTCTTTCTTTTCCAGGAGCGACCTAAGTTTTCCCTTGAGAGACGAGCCTGGAATGTAAGGTTTTCCTTCAGGGTCTGTAATAACGTTAAGGTCTAAGCCGCCTATTTTAAGCCCCCCTGTGGCACCTCCAATCCTCATCCCGGTTTTTACCACAATTTGCCCTTTAATTATTACTTTTCCTATAAGGCTATGATTCATGGTATCCTCCTTTTTTCTTTATTAATTATTTGCCACCATGAAATTTATGGTAAGCAACAATCGCCTCAACAAAATTTTTGAAATTAGAAAAATTCGCCTTATTGGTGTTTTTTATCAAAGCTTCCATTAATTTACGAAATTCCCTAACTTTCCCTTTATGTCTACCAGCAGCGTATGCTAACTTGGGCATGAGCATCTGCAGCCTGTAATCGTCATAATCTTTCATCTTCTGAATTTCATCCAGAACATTGCGTATCTGGGAAGTGGTTAGTTTTTCACCTTCTTTACCTTTCGCATACCAATCGCCCAGCGCCTTGGCGTATTCATTGAGTTCTTTAGCATCTCCGGCCAGAATTTTTTTAATCCTGTTCTCGTCAACTTTTACACCCTGGACATCTCTGGCACTTAAATTTCTCTGATTACCCTGATAATTCATATTGTTCCTCCTTTTTATTTTCGAGTTAAATAATCTGCCACCCGCGTGGCAATATTAAGATAGGGATAAACTTCGTAATTAGTAATTATCAATTTAAACAGCTTTTCTATATCAGACTTGGTATTATCATCAAACGTACGCATCAATTTCTTTAGGCTATAGTGCAGACGCCAGACTCTTTCCATTGAAATTTCTTGCTTTTTCTTTTTCTCCTTTTCCTGATAAATGTTATACAAAATTCCAAGCAAAGAGCGCGGCACTCCCCGACCGTTTCTTTCATCCACCAGTGAGGTCACCAGCTCAATAATTTTATTGACCTCAGGAAAGCAATCCCAGGTCATTGATTCTCCGAATAAATTTAATCTATTTCTTCCATCATCTTTAGCTTTATGTTCAGCTTCGCCGGCCATCCTGGCAGCCTGATAGATAGGAAACTTTTTGCCCGGAGCAAAAAAGATTCCGGCCGAGAGTGTTAATCTTTCACAGGTAAATTTTCTAAAATCATCATAAATCGCCTTAGCCAAGTCAGGTAGGACTGACCATGGACCTATCAGGAAAAGGTCATCACCACCAGAGTAAGCAACATACACAAAATCAGCTAAACCTTCGTTTCCACTGGAATCTATTGTCCATTTCTGCAGCTGGCTAATTCGGGCACTGAAATACAGGGACAGCATTGAACTCAGCATGCTGATGCGAGAAATAGTCTTATTTTTTCCGAGGGCTTGCTGGAAAAGTTTACCCAGATTATCCACATCAGCCCTTAAAACACCCCATTTCTTTATTCCGGAAGCCCTATCAGCAATTTCTTCCAGAGTTAAAGTCTGGCCATTTGTCGCCGGAACCTTTTTGGCAATAAAGGTAAAGCCTTCAAATTTACCGGCAAAATCCGCGGAATTTATGACAATTATGCCCCGACAATTTCTGCCTTCAACGGAAGTTAAAAATTCACATTTAAAACCTACGGCCTGAAACACATCTGGCCACCTGATATCCTTTTCCGGGAGTTCTTTTTTTGTCAATTTTTGAATTGAGATAGCCCTGGCTCTGACCAGATCCTCAGAAAAAGAAATAAAGCTTTCACAAAGAGAACAGAGCTCTCTGGACTGTTCAATTTCCTCGCCGCAAATTTTACAACCTTTTGCCTCCCCACCCTGATCAAACGGGCCCAAGACAAATTTTTGGAATTGCTCACCGCTGCCAGAGGCAATCAGGGCAGAAAATTTACGCCTTTTGCTTATTGACAATTCCTTGCCTAATTTTTCCCAGAGAGCAGCAAAATTCTGGAAAAAGTCCCGATAGCTTACAGGGACCCAGCTTAAAATAGTAGCAATTTTACCTTTATGAGCCCTTATTAAAACTTCATCCAGTTCTCTCTGGATAGATTTCAATTTAGATTCAGCTACTTTCAGATTGGGCAGGAGCAAATAAAAATTTCCCCCTCCGCAATAAAGCAGGTTAACTTCCTTCATGTCAAATTCACTGAGAACCTTTCTGGCGACAATTTCAGAAAGCAATTGTAAATAAAAGGACCGGGCTCTGAGACCTTTTAGGGCTTTTTCAGAGGTTACCTGATAAATAAAATCCTGGATACCGGAAATATCTCCGCCCACCAAAAGGAAATCCTGGCGGTCCAGGTCTTTATCTTCTTTATCATCTTTTATGCCAGAAGCCTCAATTTTAACTTCCTGGCCTATATTTTTTATTCCGGCAAGAATGCGGTTTACCTTTTCTCTAAATCCATTTCCTTCTTCTTCGCTAAGCTTATAAAGGCAAGCAGCCAAGGCTGCTGTGGTTTTTAAATGGTGAAAAAGAGAAATATCGGGCCTATCTCTGTAAACAGCAGAAGGAATGCTAAGAGTATATTTCAGCAAGAGATGATAAATCTGAGCCAGAAATAAATCGTAGTCATTAGAATTCAGCTTCTTTAAGTCGCCAATAAACTCCTCCCACCTCTTTTTGTAGACTTGCTCGACTCTTAAGCCGTGAAAAGCATCTTTTTTATCCTTAACGGGAAATAAATCAGCCAGACTTTCATTAAGTGGCGATAAAGGAATGTAATAGGCTGACAAATCTTTTTTCCCTTTTTCTGAATCAGACTCGTCTAATTCCAGTTGAGAAAATATGGAAGTAAGAGGTTCTTCTTTAGGACGGCCAGACTCTTCCTCTTCTTCTCGTTCCTGCCTTGCACCAGAAGACATCCTGTCAGCCAGAGCAATTAATCTGGCTAAAAATTTCTGCCTTTCGTTATTACCCTGTTCTGGAACATGATGAAGAGCAGCAATTACGCCTGCCTCATCGTACTGGCTCAAGTTTTCTCTGAAAAACTTAGCCGTGAATGCCCCGTGCAGGTAAGAATACCGAAGCGAAGCCCCCTCTCCGTATTTTTTGGTAAAATTTTCATAATCATATTGATCGCTCTGATAATTCAGGTCAAATTTGGCACCTGTCCTCTGGTAGAATTTCCCGATGTCATGTAATAAACCGGCTAAGATTATAGCCTGGTAATCAGTCATTTTACCCATCATTTTTTGTTACCTCTATTATTAAGTTTTATTCATCAATTTCATAATTTCAACAAAAGAAACGTTTCCGAAACGTTTCATTTTATCGTTATTTTGCTTTTTTCCAGCTGCAGTCCATAGCGGCTGCTGGCATATATCTTTATGGAATTAATTGAGATAAGCGAGCAGAAGGTATCATTACTTAGCTCCTCCTTTAGAACCCGGTTAAGCTTACTGAGGTACTGGCGGCAGACTTCAACCGGAATCCCGTTTTTCCACTTCCTGAGAAATAATTCCCGCTTTAATGGTTTGTCACCAAAAATCCTGGCGTAGTCTGTGGCATGGCGTTCTAACTGCTCCGGGGTAAACAAAAGTCTAAGCTCTCGGTAACAATCTTTACAATCAAGGCAGTAGTCTTTATGGGGATAGGGGCAAAAATCAGCTTTCTGTCTTAAAAAAACTGTATAAATAAATAGCAGATGAGGAGGAAGGATAATTGTTTTATCATCAACCTGAACAAGCCGATGAGAAAGTTCGACCGAGACGTCTGGTTGCAGGGCAGAAAGGTCTATTTCTTTTTGTCCTTCACTGACTAATTCCCTGAAAGATTTCCCTTTTAAATTTAGCTTTTGTCCTAGCCTGATAAACGGCAAATCAGCCAGCATTATTTTGGCTTGACTAGTATTGAGCACTATTTGCTGGCCATCTTTAGTTTTAATAACAATATCTCTGTCTATTTTGGGCTTATAATAAAAGTCTGGCTGAGACTCAAATTCTGGTGTTACGATAACATGATAGAGCCTGTCCCAGGGACGCCCGAACAACTGAAGAGCGGCACCCAGGTAGAAGCTCATGGTCTTACGACCACCAGCGATGGAGCAATGGAGGCGAACGCCATCATCTTTAGCTTTTTCTCTAACCAATGAAGTAATCAAATCACCCAGAGCTTCATTATCTTCGTAAGAACAAATATCCTCAACCGGCTGATTATCTCTGCCTTCAGGTATCAAGATATTATCCTCGTTCAGCCTTATTTCAGGGAGGTTATACTCGGAGATTAAGTCATTCAGGATGTTTCTTTTTATCAGGTTTTCAATTAGCGTTTGTTGGCCCAGCGCGGTAGTGACGACATAAATTTCATCGGGGTAAACAGGCGGGCTGGAAAGGGCAAGAGAATATATGGTTTCAGTTATGACCTGAGGCGTGGTCCCCACCACAAAAATAAATACTTCCTTCAATCTGCTCATAAAGCAATGAATTTCACCGAATAATTTTATTAAAAATCAAACTGATCTGAAAGGTCAAGAAAAAATTTGGCTTTAAAATCACCCCCCTAAAGAAAAGGTTCTCTTATAAAAAAATCAATTAGCAGCAGATAATCTTATTTTTTTATTTTATCTCCCGCCATATAATCTTAAATATTTTTAAATTTATTTTCTTAGTCCCTGATAAACATCTTCACGTACTCCAGGTTGCTCTGGAGTTTAAGTTTACAGTCTTCGGTGGCTTCCGATATCGCCAGTCCCTCTTCCAGCAGTTTTTTAGCAGGCACCAAGTCAGTAGTCGAGTCCTGTTTGTGCTGCTTGATGATCATGTAGGCGGCGTTATTCTTGCCCCAGGCCACTATATCCATTCGGCCCAGCCCCTCAGCCTGCCTGATGTATTCCAGATAATACTGCAGGGCTCTGGTGTAATCGCCTTCCTGAGCATACTTCTCGGCTTGAGCTTTTGCAGTCCGCCAGTTCTCCCAGGAAATGGGCAGTTTGTTGGCTTCCTCTTCCTGCCTGCTCACTGCCAAACTCAAAGAAGAAAAAAATAGCAGGCTGCTTACCAGCAAAAAGCTTATCAAACCGGCAAACATTCTTTTTCTCATCTTTGCCCTCCCATTTATGTTTTAAGACACATTGCTCTATTAAGCAAATTCCTGTCTACCGAAAACAGGGTCAACAAAACCAAGCCATTATGGTTTCACTTCACGCCTATCTCCTGCAGGAGATAATCAGCTCCGGCCAGTTCTTTAAGGATCCAGAGGATATACCTGATGTCAACCCCGATGGAACGGCTGAAGCGTCGGCTCCAGACAAAATCGTTGATGGTGGCTTCCCAGGTGCGGTCAAAGTTTACCCCGACTAACTGACCGTCAGCATTAATCACCGGGCTTCCTGAATTCCCACCGGTTGTATCTGTGCTGTAAAGCAGGCAGACTGGAACAGTATCAAGCTCAGGGTGAATGAACTGACCATAGTTTTTCTGGCTGATGAGTTGAAGCAGAGCTTCAGGGGTATTAAAGGGCTCGGCTCCAGTTGTTTTTTCCATTATACCCTGGATGGTCGTAAAGGGTTTATAATAGACAGCATCCCGTGGTTCATAACCTTCAACTCTTCCATAGGTAAGCCGCAGCGTTCCATTGGCATCGGGAATAAACTGCCTCCCAAGAAACTCCTGCCGAACATCTACCAGTCTGGCCTGAAGTTCATCCAGCTGACCCTTGCGAGCTTTATTGAGTTCTTCAAGCTTCCGGTACTCAGGATACAAAGACAGCGCCAGCTTAAGCAGAGGGTCATCAATCTGCTTTATTTCTTCAGGCTTTGCACTCCAGAGATTATTGATGAATTCCGGCTCAGATATTCGGCTGGACATAAAAAGATTTTCTACCGCTTCATCCAGATTGCCGCCTTCAGGGAATAACTGGTTGAGGGCTTCAATTTTTTGGTGGGCAGGCAAGGCCAGGGCTTTCTTCAGAAGTTGTTTGAAGACGGCTATATCGGTCGGGAGATAAAAGCTCGTTCGTAAGGTCAGAGCTATCCTTTGTCGGGTCTGTGAGAAATTTCTGTCCATGTAGGCTGGGCTTCTTTCAAGGTCTGGCTTCTGCCTTTCGTAAGCTGCCTCCACTACCGCTATGGCATTTTGAAAAAGAAGAACTGAACGCCGCAGATTTTCCAGTATTGAGGTCCGGGGATATTCCAGAGCCAGCTCTCCGTAAATCTTCTCCAGAGCAGGAAGAACCTGGCCGTAAGCAGCCCGACGTTTCGGATCAGACTGGATAAATTCCTGCAGGGCATTTTCTTCCTGCCGCTTCATGGCAAGGTAATTCAGCTTTCTTAAACTCGCTAACTTGCCGCGGTAATTTTTCATGGTGTTGGCCAGGCTTTTAATCCGGGCATCATGTTTGAGGGCAACTTCGCGGCCCGTCCTGCTCATTTCAGACATGAGGTTTATCTGCCACTCATACCAGTCCGCTACCGCCGGCATTCTGATGTTCTGTTCGAAGGCAAGGTAGCTGGCCGGGAGATGGCGGAAGGTTCGTGCCGGATAGCCGAGGAGAAAGACGAAATCTCCTTCTTTAGCTCCAGCTGGATTGACTTTCAAATAAGTTTTCGGTTTGAAAGGCACATTATTTGGATGATATTCTGCTGGCGAGCCATCTGGAGCAACATAAGCCCGCATTAAAGTGAAGTCTCCAGTATGACGGGGCCACATCCAGTTATCATCCTCCCCGCCAAAATTCCCGATGGCCAGAGGCGGGACATAGACCAGGCGCAGGTCTTTAAGGTCGGTATAAATAAATAACCAGTAGGATTTACCTGGAAACATCTCAGCCACTTCTGCCCGTTTGCCGGGGTTAGCTTTCTCGGCTTCGGCTACAATTTTTTTAATCTGCTGCTCTATGGCCCTGGTCCGGTCAGCATAGCCCATATTTTTTTTGACCGCACTCAAGACTTCGGCTGAGACATCGCGAAATGACTCGGTAATGCGGGCGGTTCGGCCCGGAGCCGGGATTTCTTCAGCTCTGGTGCGGGCCAGAAAACCGTTTTTAAGATAATCTTTTTCTGGAGTGCTAACAGCCTGGATCGCTCCAAAAGCCACATGATGATTGGTGATGATTAAGCCCTCCTCAGAGATAAAAGAGCCGGTGGCTCCCATCTGAACCACAGCAAAAAGGAGGCTCTGCCTGGACGGATCAAAAATCAAAGCTGGGTCTATTTTCAGCCCTTTCTCCTGGAGATTAAGCCTGGGAATCTCACTCAGAGGATACATTCCCTCATCGGCTGCCAGTCCGGTAGCCAGGTAGAAAACGATCAGGATGAGATAAAGAAGCGAAGTCAACTGGCGCTGAAACCAATTATTGGTCATTATAACCTCCCTCATCTTTTTTTAATCAAACAAATAATCAATTAACCTTACCGGTAGAATGACGTCAACCCATATATTTGATGGCCAGCCTGCACCCCAAAAGGTACATTTTGGGCCGGATATTGTAAGTTTATAAAATAAAACAGACCACCGTCAACGACCCTTCTCAGGAACGCTCTGTTTAAGCAACCGGTGAAAGACGGATTAAGTGAACTAACCGGGCTTTTTCCTTCGAATTTTACCTTTTTACCAAAACCGTAGTGTTGGGAATCTGGGCCCGGTTAAAAATCGTTCCCACCGGGCAGATATCTTCAGTCTTTTCCAGAATCTTCTTGAGAGTAGCTTCCTCTTCAGGTGAGGAAACCTCAATCGTGGTGGTTATGCTGGTGAACTGCATTCCATCATCAGTAGTCTGGCCTTCACAATCAACCTTCAAAGAGTCAATCTTAACCCGCAGCTTACTGGCTACCAGGACAAAAATGGTTGAAAAACAACCAGCCAGAGCCATAAGAGAAAGTTCAAAAGCAGTCGGACCGCTATCATCCCCGTTTTTAGCCTGGGGGAGGTCAACAACTACTTGATGACCGCGATTGTTGGAAACAACGGATTGATAATTTTTTTGCCAGATGGCAGTGGTCTTCATTTTGCTCCTCCATGAAATCTTACGATTGTTAGTTAAATAATTCTCAATCTTGTCGTTAATTTATATTTATATTTTACCCGAAAAAAGCCAGCCATATAAATTAGGAAGTCGTGGAAATTCTTTTTAAATCTGGGACATAAGTAAAATCTTAAAAATCATTTTAAGAACTTTCGGGAAAAAAATTAAAATTTAAGCTTTTATTTTTCAGCCTGCTATTCCCTGGAAAATCAGTAAAAGTAAAATTATCAAAGACCTCAAGGCTCTAAGATGCCCGCATGTCAGCCGGTAAATAAGGTAAACAAACTTAAAAACCAACCTGTTCAGCCAGGCGGAGGAAAAGGCCAGCCACGGCCGCATCCTGAACCCCGAGGCCAGTCAGGTCAGCCACGGAAATTTCCCCATCTGATTGCCGACCTGGCTTAAGCCCAAGGATAATTTCGCCGATTTCTCCGCTGATTTTGCTTTCCTCAATCAGACCCGCTTCTAAAGCATGGTGTAATTCCCCCAGGCGTTTACACTGAGCCAGCGAATCACAGAAAAGGCGGTCAGCCCTGGCCAGGACTTCCGGGAAAAGCTCCTGTTTATCCGGACCGTCCGAACCCATTGCCGTTATATGCACCCCAGGTTTAAGCCATTCTGACCGAACAATCGGTTGCCGGCTAGGAGTGGCGGTGATTACCAGGTCAGCCTCTTTTATTGCTTCTTCGGCCGAAGCAGATGGCTTGAATTCCACCGACGGAAAAGCATTTTTCATGTCTTCAATGTACTTCCTGACATTTTCCGGGTTACGGCTCCAGATGGAAACTTCCTTGAAATTTCTGACTTCGGCCAGAGCCTGGAGCTGAAATCTGGCCTGAACACCAGAGCCAACGACCGCCACCTTCTCAATTTTTTCCTTAGACAGGTACTTAGCGGCTACCGCTCCGGCTGCGGCCGTTCGCAGCTCGGTGAGGTAACCATGATCAAGAAGTATAGCGACCAGTTCTCCCGTTTTAGCCAGGAACACCAGCACCAATCCGTTGCCCACTGGCAGGCCCAGCCCGGGATTCTGATAAAAGCCAGAGGCTACTTTAATAACATAATACTCTTCGCCTTTAATATAGGCAGCTTTAACGTGGACCTCGCCCTGGAATTCCGGTAGATCCAGGTTGATGACCCCGGGCAGCACGGCCTGGCCCGAGCTGTAAACGGCAAAAGAACTCTCCACCGCTTCAATGACTGCCTGTAAATTGACCAGCTTTTTTATCTCAGGTTCCAAGTAGAGCCTGAAATTCATAGGCCTTCCCCTGATTTAATTCCCGGCTTGGTTGGGATTTTCTATCCTGATGGGTAGCGGGGCCGATTTCCCGGCCTTATCCTGCCCAATAAACATGGTCAGATGCGGGAAAGGTATGGAAATTCCCTCGCGTTCAAAGGCAATCTTAAGGCGGCGATTGAATTCTCGGGCGACCTGCCATTGCTGTCCCGGCCTGGTAGTTGTCCGGGCCCGGATAACCACCGCAGAGTTTTCAAACCGGTCCAGGCCAAGGACCTCAAGCGGAGCCATGATTAACTCGGCCCATTTCGGTTCTGCCCTCAATTCCTCGTCAATTCTCTTAATCACTTCCATTACCTGATCAACATTCTCAAAGTAGCTCACCCCGATATCAAAAACAAAGCGACTGAAATCCCTGGTCATATTGGTAACTACGTCGATTAAACCGTTAGGAATGTAATGAACACTGCCATCAAAATCTCTGAGTACGGTCATCTTAAGAGTTACCTCCTCGACCGCTCCACTCCGTCCGGCTATTCTGACTATATCACCCACCCTAATCTGATCCCAGAGGATGATGAAAAAGCCGTTGATGACATCCTTGATCAGCGATTGAGCGGCAAAGCCCACAGCCAGACCGGCCACTCCGGCCGTGGCTAGGATGGGAGCGATCTGAATATCCAGAGCTCCCAGTATGGTTATAACGGCAATGACCAGGACTACTACCCTCAGAAATTGATTAATCAGGTTGGAAAGAGTTCGGGCTCTTTTCAGCGACTCTTCATCCTCCCGCCCCTTGAGGAAAACTTTCTCCAGACGCCGGCTCAAAACCCGGCAGACTCTCAGAAGGAGCAGAAGCGCGCCGATAATTAGCAGAAGCTTGAGGCCAGTAGCGATTAACCAGGTTACCGCCTTCTGGATTATTTCCGGTGTTATCATCTGAGCCTCCTTTCGGTTTTTTTCTTCTTAAATTTTAATCTAAAGGCTTAAACTGTCCTACCAGAAATTTATTTTTTCCCAGACCTTCTTGTTGTTCACACTGCATTGCCTGTCTTCAGCTGATTTCCCATAATTCCAATACAATTGCCCCAAGACCGGCGACCACCGAACAAACCAGGGAAAAGTGAAAAACCTGAACTGCCACTTTGTCAGGCACCCAACCCTGCCCTGAATTCTTCCATTTTGAGTTAAAAAGGAGTTTAAGAGCAGGGTCGAGCAACCAAAATCTCTCCGAAATATAATCCAGAAAATAGGGATATGCCATAAAGAGATTTTTCTCCACCGGCATTAAAAAGCAAAAAATGAGTGGATTCCTGGTATAAAAATGTTTTGGAGACTAATTATTTCTGATGATAATTGATAATTATAATTCTCCATGGACCCAATCGAGTACCACCAGGTTTATTAACTGGTAATGGGAGTGGAATGTCCTGTAATTTAATGAATAAGAAATTAATAAGAAAATTCCTGCTCGCTGAGTAGCCGGAATTGCCCCACAATCCTGTTGCTCATTAGATTCTACTTACATCTGCCAGGGAACCTAAAAGCCCTGGTGTTCGGTACGGCGTATAATTTCGTCCTGGAGCTCCTTAGCGCAGTCTACGAAATAGTCGCTGTAACCGGCCACCCGGACAATCAGGTCACGGTATTTTTCCGGATGCTTCTGGGCATCGCGCAGAGTTTCGGCTGTGACCACATTAAACTGAATGTGATGGCCCATAAGCTTAAAATAAGCCCTGATTAAGTCTTTAAGTTTAACCAGGCCTTCATCTTCTGCCAGGAGCTGAGGGGTGAATTTCTGATTGAGTAGCGTCCCGCCAGTTCGGATGTGGTCCAGTTTCCCTGCTGACTTGATAACGGCTGTCGGCCCTTTTCTATCCATACCTTGAACCGGAGAAATTCCTTCTGACAGAGGTTCTCCTGCCAGCCGGCCGTCGGCTGTGGCCCCCGTCACTTTGCCAAAGTAAACATGCACAGTAGTCGGTAGCAGGTTAATCCGGTAAGTCCCACCGTAGACTGTCGGCCGACCGTCTACCATCCCGAAGTACATTTCAAAAACCTGACGGGCCAGCTCGTCGGAATAGTCGTCGTCGTTTCCGTACTTCGGGGTTCTATTAATAAATCGGTCTCTCAGTCGTTCATAGCCTTCAAAGTTGCGGCTGAGAGCCCTGAGCAGCTCATCCATGGAGACTATTTTCTGGTCGTAAACGTTGTACTTTATAGAACTCAGAATATCAGTAATTGAGCCCATTCCCACCCCCTGGATGTAGCGGGTATTATAACGGGCTCCGCCGCTGTGGTAATCTTTTCCCCGGGTGATGCAGTCATCAATAAAAAGCGATAGGAAGGGCGCCGGCAGATAGGTAGCATACAGTTTCTCAATGACGTTGTTGCCCCGAATCTTTATGTCAATAAAATACCGCATCTGCTTCTCAAAAGCCTGCATCAGCTGGTCAAAAGTCTGGAAATTTCTTGGGTCGCCGGTTTCCAGCCCGATTTTTTTCCCGGTGCGAGGGTCCAGTCCATTGTTCAGGGTGATTTCAAACACTTTGGGGATATTGAAATAACCAGTCAGAATGTAAGCTTCTGCCCCAAAAGCCCCGGCTTCCACACAGCCGCTGGCTCCACCCTTTCTGGCATCTTCTACCGTTTTACCCTGCCTTACCAGCTCCTGAACGATAGCCTCAGTGTTGAAAATTGACGGTTGCCCAAACCCGGTGCGGATTATCTTCAGGGCTCGCAGCAACAGGGCATCGGGGTTTTTGGCACTGACCTGGACCATAGAGCTCGGCTGCAGCAACCTCATTTCCTCAATCACATCCAGAATCAAGTAAGAAAGCTCGTTAACTCCATCCTGGCCATCCGGCTTCAAACCACCGACGTTAATCAGAGCAAAATCGGTATAGGTGCCGCTTTCCTCTGCCGTCACTCCAACCTTGGGCGGCGCTGGCTGGTTGTTGAACTTTACCCACAGGGCTTCCAGCAGCTCTTTGGCCTGATCACGGGTCAGGGTCCCTTCTTCCAGACCTTTCTTATAAAAAGGATAAAGATGCTGGTCCAGACGTCCCGGGTTAAAAGAGTCCCAGGTGTTGAATTCGGTAGTCACTCCGACATGGACAAACCAGTAATACTGGAGGGCTTCCCAGAAATCCCGAGGAGCTCTGGCCGGAACCCAGTCGCAGATTTCAGCAATTTTTTCCAGTTCTCTTTTTCGCTGCGGTTCTTTTTCCATCGCGGCCATCTGTCTGGCCAGTTCGGCATGACGGCGAGCATAGGTAATAAGAGCCTCAGCACAGATGGCCATGGCCTTTAGTTCTTCCTGCTTATCCAGAGCCTCGGGGTCGTTGAAGAAATCGAGCCGGGCTTGCGCTTCCTCGATATCCTTGATGATATCCAGTAAGCCCTGGCGATATATCTTATCGCCGAGAACGGTATGACCCGGAGCTCTTTGCTCCATAAACTCGGTGAAAATCCCTGCTTCATAGGCTGCCTTCCACTCCGGTGTCATCTCGGAAAAAATTCTCTCTCGCATTGAGCGGCCACGCCAGAAAGGTATGACCTCATCGTGGTAAAGCTTTAAGGTTTCCTCGTCAACCGCATAGCTGGTTTTGGGCCTGGAATTTAAGGTCTCCAGGTCCTCCAGGCTGTGGCAGCAGACCTCAGGATAGGTTGGAGTAGCTTTGTGAGCCGGTCCCCGCTCACCCACAATAAGCTCGCCTTCGTCTATGAAGATGGCTTTTTTCTCCATCAAAGCCTTAAAAACGAGTGCCCTCTGAACAGGAACAGAAGCCCTCTGTACCTCAGGGCTGCGATAGGCTTCAGTCACAATCCTGGCTCTTTCCGAAGAGATGCTCGGCCTGGTGTTTAGCGACTGTTCTCTTAATTTTTTTATTCTTTCGTTCACCTTCAGCCTCCCCTTTTTACCTTGAATCCTTTTTTCTTGAAATAATCAACCGCCTTATCCACCTTTTCAGGATCAGGCGGGTCAAAAATGGCAAATTCTTTCTCCCGACCCAGGCGACGGAATTTTTCCACACCACCTTTATGGTATGGCAGAACGTTTATCATCTGGACCGATTTAAGCCCCAGCAAAAAATCGACCATGGAAGCCAGATTAGCCTCATCATCATTTACTCCAGGAATGAGCGGCCAGCGAATCCAGACCGGCTTTCCCAGATTATCCAGTGCCTTTAAGTTGCTCAGAATAAACCTGTTGGAAACGCCGGTATATTCTTTATGCTTTTTATCATCCATGATTTTGAGGTCAAAAAGAATAAGGTCGGCCATATCAGTAAGTCGGAGCAAGATTTCCTCTGGCCCATAACCTGATGTGTCCAGAGCAGTATGCAATCCCCTCTGCCTGAAAGCTTCAAGAAGAGATTCGACGAATTGAGGCTGGGCCATCGGCTCACCACCGGTCAGAGTAACCCCACCGCCTGACTGCTCAAAGAATATCCGGTCCTTTTCTACCTCAGCAACCACCTCTTCTACTGACCACTCCCGACCTGCAATCTCAATGGCTTGCCGGGAGCAGGCCATAACACAATCTCCGCAGAGCACACACTTTTCCCGGTCAGCCACTACCAGACCTTCAGCTTTTTGAGAAAGGGCGCCGTACCGGCAGGCCCTGATACAATCTCCGCAGCGGGCGCAGCGGTTGGGCATAAGCATTAATTCAGGCTTGAAGGAAACCCCCTCCGGGTTGTGACACCAGAGACAGTGTAGGGGACATCCTTTTAAGAAGACATTTACTCTGATGCCCGGCCCATCATGGATGGCAAAATGCTTGATATCAAAAATAAAGCCTTTCATCAGCCTGCTTCTGATATATCACATATCAGAAGAACTGTCAAGGATATTAGTTTTATACCAAAATTTACCTGTTTGGCTGGTATAAAAACACCCTATTACTCACGTATGGTAATTCCCAGAAACCTTTCACCTATAATAGTTTCAGAATGTCTATTTTTTTACCGCCTGTATTTTTTTCCTGATTTCCGGCTGGTCTGCCATCAGTTCCAGGGATTTTTGCCAGACTGCTACGGCCTCTTCCTTCTTACCCAGTCCGAGGTAGCAATCACCGATCAGGTTAAGAAGCGTGACATTAGTTCCGTAGTGATTGACAGCCCGGTCCAGAACTCCTATAGCCCTTTCATATTGCCCGAGGTGATAAAGTGCCCGACCGGCAGTAAGATAAGTCTCATAACTGGCCTTAGTCTCTGAAGCAACCAAACCTTCAATCAGACTTATAGCTTTCTGGTAGTCGCCAACTTCTAAATACACCTGAGCCAGCTGTTTTCTCAGCTCTTCACTCTGAGGCGCTTTAGTTAGGGTGCTCTCCAGAACTGCCCGGGCCTCACTCAGACGACCTAAGTTATAAAGCTGGGTGCCTATAATCTGGCCATAATAGGGGTCTTCTACTCCCGGTAAAACCCTGGAAAGTACCCAGGGGCGAGCCAAAGCTTCCAGGTAGGTCACAGCGAACTGCTCGCTGGTGGTAATTTCCTCTTTTCCATCAATAAGCAGCGTAACTTTAAGCTCATAGTTGGCTGGCGGAAAATCTCCTAATGAGAAAACCTGCACCACCTCAGGGAGTGTTGGAATATCTAAGAGCTTGACCACATTTTCCCTGAAAGGTTCTGTTTCCTTGATGAAATGAAAGCGGAGACTGCCCCGGTTTATCTGGGAAGGACTCAGGCCGTAAAGCTGCACGATGACTGCCAGGTTATCTCTGGCGGTAAAAGTTCGTCCGGCCTGAACGTAAATCTGATTGCCTCCAACCATAAAAGCTTTAACTCGTCCCCCGGTCGATTCCACGGGAGTAACCTGATAAGCCAGAACCGGAGAGGACATCTCCACTCCAGGTTTTCCTGGGATTCTGATGGTTTGTTCCAGGCTGGTAAATTCTTTGGAAGCTTCATTCTTAACCAGCACCGAAAGCTTATATTCTCCAGCCAGACAGGGAAAAACATCATAAATGGCAAAGGGCAGGTTCATCCGCTCTCTCATCTGAGCCTCGTTCATTTGTACCGGATAAGTTTTCTCAAATTGATAGACAATCCGGCCGTCCAATGTGGTTAGGGTGCCGTTGACTTTCAGGTTGGTCATAAACCGGTTATCATACTGATTGACCGATAGCCTCTTTGGTTCTATTGAGTAATGAACCAAATAAAATCCAGCCGGGCTCTTAAAAATCTTGACCAGATAATCGCTGTCAATAAAATTGGTGCTGTAATCAACCTCTACAATATCCTTGTACTCAAAAAACTTCCGGGCATATTTGTCTTCAACCATTCGCTGGGGAGTCTGCTCAATCTGACGAACAAGCAGGTCAGAAGACAGTGAAGGGCGGCCCAGATATGGATTTTCTTCACCAGGGATGAATGATAGGGAAACGTTAGCCAGAATCGGTTCAATTTCTCTGAGCTTGTGGTAAGCGCTCATATAATCAGCCGGGTCACCCCAGTAACCGGTCATCAGAGCCATAGGGCCGTCGTTGGTTGGACTGTATAGACGCATTTCCCCGGTGCCTCGCTCCTGAAAGAACAGGAGGTTAAAACCAGCTGGCAACCCCAGATCAGTTTTACCCTGATAGAACCAGATTTCGCAGTTGTAGACTTCTGATTTACTGTCAAAGCGTTGAATGTCATTTGGTGGACCCAGGATGATATAAACCCGACCGCGGTCAGTCTTCCAGCCCGGTTTAGTCGTCTCCCGACCAAAGTACTTATTGGCGTACTCAATCCTTCGGTAATGTTCTATTTTGAATTCGTTTTCTTCGGTCTCTGGAACAGGGTCCCGGTGTTTCCAGAAGGCCTCTATGAACAACTCCCTTTCCCGGTCATTATTTAGCTTAAGGAAAATTTCCTTTTCTACCGGGGTAATTATATACACCACCTCTTCCTCCAGCCATTTCCGATATCTTTCAGGAAGGGCCGGGGGCTTTTCTTTTTTAACCTGCTGACGGACCGAAGGTTTCTTCTGGGGGGTGGAGTAAAGTTTTTGGTCCAAAATAATTCCAAACAGAAAAATCTGCAGAGTTAAGCTTAAAAAGCTTATAATCCAGGTTTTTTTAGAGCTTCGACTCATCTGTCAAACTCCTGATGTGGCTAATCAGAGCCAGCCTCATACCAGAAGACCAATCAGCAGGAAGCTGACTCTCTCCTACAGCCTGACCACTTAATTTATCTCAAACCTGATAGAACCCAGGTCAGCTCGCTGGATTTAATTATACCATTTTCCCGCTGCTTAAAAGAGCTTCTTTTTGAGTCTGAAATGGGTTTACTCTTTCAATATCTATCAACTGGTCTCCGTTATCAGCAGCTCAATCATAAAGCTCTCTGATTTTTCTGCCAGCCTTCAATTCTCAAACATAATAAACCCTTTTCTTTTATAAACCGTTGCCGATTTTAAGCTCAATATTTTTCTGGCTGAATCTTTTTTCTCATCGAATTGACTCTGCTGGCTTCCAGTTCAATCTCCCGGCTTCAGTTTCAGTCCGAGACCATTTTTCTAATAGCTTTGAGATTTTCCAGAGTAATTTTCCTGCCCAGGTTTATCGTTCGCCTTACTCTGGTGAAATCAAAAGTTTCCACCCCGGTGTTTATCCTGATTACCAGGTCGGCTTCAGGTAATTTCCCGTCTGTTGAATCTGCCAGAACAACCTGAACCAGCCGGTTGACCAGCGAAAGGGCTGAGTCAAAGCGACGGGTCGCCAGGCGCTTTAAAGGCCGGTGGACATCGGGTACCAGAACCTTTTTAGCCCCCAGCTCCCTAGCCAGTCTGACCGGGCAGTTATTCAGCAAACCACCATCAACCAGAAGTCTTCCCGAAAAACGAGCCGGCTCGATAATCAGAGGGAAAGCGATGCTGGCTCTGAGGGCCTGATAGAGAGGTCCGCGAGTAAAATTCACCTCCTGACCGCTGACCAGGTCCACAGCATTACAACCAAACCGAATGGAAAGGTCTTCAATCAACAAATCCCCCACCAGGTCTTTAAGCATCTTCTCCAGAAAATCATGCTTTTCCAGGCCCACCCGCCGCAGCAATTTCCTCTGGTAGGATTCGAGAAAAAGCCAATCAACGAGTTTATCCGGGATGGGAATCCTGGCTTTTTTCAGCCTCATCAAGCGGTTGTAACTTAACTCCCGACCGAGCTCTTCCAGCTCTCTTGGAAGATAGCCGGCAGCAAAAAGTCCGCCGATGACTGCTCCCATGGAAGTGCCTGTAATAATTGGCGGAACCAGGTCATTTTCCATGAGGGCCTCAAGCACTCCGATATGGGCCAGAGCCCGAGCCCCACCGCCCATCAGCACCAGTCCCCACTGACCGGACTGCTGGTATCTTTCTGGTCCTATTTTTCTTCTTACTTTACTACTAATTCTCTTCATAATCTTAATCTCTCAGGCCTAAGCTAACCTCTGTTAGTTTACTATGATTAAAGGCAAAGAGACACCTTTTTATTTTGAGGATAATTATCAGGGTCTTTTTTCTCGACCCAATCAGAAAATTATTTCCTGGTACTTCTGGTGATGAATTTCCTTTTTATTTATTCACCTATTTATTTATTCACCTAACAGCATTATTCTTTTTAATCAAAGCCCGGAATCCTTTCCCCGCATTCATGGCGTTCCCAGCGAGAGCGAACCCTGGCCACCTCCTTGCCAGTGGTGAGGTTAAATATCTGCTGAACCCAGAAGCCATTCTGATTGCCCGGTTTCTGGGTTATTACTTCAACCTGGTCGCCATAAAAAACCTCCGACCGGTAGTTAATTTCCAGCTCAACAGGCCGGCTGGAAAAAAGAACCTCCTGAGGCATAGCTTCAACTGCCCAGCAGGAATAGACAACGTTGTTGACATGGCGGTTGAAATCCAGGTCTTCAAAAAGAGCTCGAAAATCAACTTTATAATCAAGAGTCTCAACGATCGGCAGAGATGGAAAATCATCTTCAAGAGCTCGCCGGGGGAGCACTAATTCATCTGGAAACAGGTTTTCCACTTTAACCGGGCACCTGGTGTTTAACTCGATAATCATCCAGGAGCTGGTGGCCGATAAAATTTTATTTCCTTTTTCATCATAAACTTCAAAATCACGGAGAGCATAATAACCGTTTTTGGCTGAAGCCCAGGTTTTAACCAGAATGTTTTCCCCAAGCTCAGGATAACGATTGACCCTGAGATGGTAGCGAGAGACAACCCAAGTAATTCCCTTCTTGAAGAGGTCAAAGACAGAAAATCCCTCCCGGATAGCATGTCCCCGGGCTGCATCCTGCAGATAATTCATCAGAGCTCGAAGATGGGCTCGCCCCTTAAAATCGACATCAAAGCTAAGAATCTGATAATTACCTGAAAAATACAGTCTTTCAGTCATCTCAGTATTCTGGTCCCTTTCAAAAAATTAAAAACTTACTTTCATAAAAATTTCTTCATTTGTCTTAAGCAGCTCAACAATTCAGTTTATATTTCAACCCGGCTACGTTCATCTTTAATTATCAGGGCCTTTCCGCTAATTGATTTTTTATTTTACTCAATTAGATAATAAATTACCAGCTGACAGTGACCCGATGATCTGGCTGACACTCAAGATTGATGTTACCTACCATATTTTTATGAAGCAGAATTTAAAACTCATTTCTTTTAATCAGAAAGATAACGAAAGGCGGGCTGGCCGGTTTCAAAGGCCTGAATTAAACCAGAATTTTTTGTCTTAAATCCGGAGGCCCCAGAAATAAAATTTTAACTAAAAAACCTTGAATACTTGACAATTGTTAATAGTTGAACTAAATTTTAAGCACAATGAGAAAGGTTGAGAGTCGGCAGTTAATTTGGCTGAAAGTAATCTTCTCATCTTTTAGCCTTTCTCAGGAAGCTTTTTCTTTAATTTCCTTCCTTAATAATAATTCCTTCAATAACGTCCCCTTTTAAGGGGACGTATCTGCCAGTCTGATTAAACTTCTATCTTCTGCCTGAACTTTTTTGTTCTTAAAAAATTAACCTTAGATTTCAGGAGGAAAAAATGCTGGATCTTGAACGATATCTACAGGACTTAAAATCAGAAAAAATCAAACTGGCAGTGGGAGTCCAGGCTAAAATCATCCAGGCAGCCAGGGATTTTCTGACCAGGGAGGGCTTTATTGAAATCCTGCCGGTGGTTATTTCTCCAATCACCGACCCCCTAACCGATTACAGGGTTAGAGGAGAAATTGAATGTTACGGTTTTAAGTATCAGATTACTAAAAGCATGATTTTCCATAAGCAAATCGCTCTGCATACTTTTCCCAAAATCTTCTGCCTTTCGCCTAATGTTCGGATTGAACCAGCTGAAAGGAAAAACACCGGACGCCATTTGATAGAGTTTGTTCAGCTGGACCTTGAAGTACGAGAAGCCTCAAGGGAAGAAATCCTCGACCTTGGCGAACGTCTTTTTTCTTACCTGATGGTCCGGATAAAAGAAACCTGCCAGGAAGAGCTAAGATTTTTCGGCCGTCAGCTTCCTGAGTTCAATTCTCCTTTTCCCCGGCTTACTTACCAGGAAGCCATCTCTTATTATGGCGAAAACTTCGAACTGGCTCTTTCCAGAGATTCGACCCAGCCAGTCTGGCTGATAGATTTTCCTCTTGATGTAAGAGAATTCTACGACCGGGAAGACCCTGACAGACCCGGAGTGCTGGTTGATATGGATCTGATTTATCCGGAAGGCTTTGGAGAAGCCCTTTCGGGTGGAGAAAGAGAATACCAGTACGAGAGAATCAAAGAAAGAATCCAGAAAAAAGGTATCCGTTTAGAAGCTTATGAACTTTATCTGAAATTTGCAGCCAGCGGTCTTTATCCTTCAGCCGGATTCGGCTTCGGAATAGAAAGACTGACCCGGTTTGTCTGTGGCCTTTCCGACGTAGCCTCAACTCGACTGTTTGCCAAGAAACCTGGAGTCTACAGCCTCTAAACTAAATTTGAGATGATTCAGGAAGAGGCAGGACAGCCGGAAGGGAAACAAAACCATCAATCTCTTCTGCCTCAGGGTGAGAAACTATCCTATTAATATTTGTGTTAAAATGATACTCAATAAACGATTAGACCCAGGAAGGAGGAAGCTTAAATGGAATTTTACGAAGTTATCAAAACGCGCTACAGCGTTAGAGCTTACCGGCCCGACCCGGTGCCCGAGGATAAATTAAATCGCATCCTGGAAGCGGCCCGCCTGGCCCCGACTGCAGCTAACCGGCAGCCTTTCAAGATAATCATCATTCACACCAGAGGACGAGAAGCTGAACTCCGCCGTCTGTACGGAAAGGAATGGTTTGTTCAGGCTCCGCTCGTAATCGGAGTTATAGCCCTTCCTGATACCGGCTGGAAACGCCGTGATGGAAAGAACTACTCTGAAGTTGATGCCACCATCGCTATGGACCACCTGATTCTGGCCGCCGCCAGCGAAGGTCTGGGAACGTGCTGGATTGCGGCCTTTGACCCGGAAGCAGCCCGGGAAGTCCTGAATCTTCCGGAGAACGTTGAGCCGGTGGCTTTCACCCCCCTCGGTTATCCGGCTGATAGCCCATCACCTAAAAAACGAAAAGAGTTGAGTGAGCTAATCTGCTATGAACGGTGGACAGATTGAAAGACTGGCTGCTCCGGTTGGAAAAAGTCTTTTTAAATCATCTTGCTACGGTTGTAGAAATAACTTCAATGACATTGGTCACCTGAACACTGAAGGAAATAAGAGGTCTATCTGGCAGGCTTAACCTGAAGACGCTACCCATCAATTCCTCAGGCCATCTTCTGAGTAAATCTCCAGGCCAGGAGCTGGATAATCTCAGGGCGAGAGAATTGCCTGCAGGAGCTCGCCGGCTGCTAAAACTCAATCTTTTCAAAAAAGCCGGAAAAAATAAAAATCCAAAAGGCTATAAAACTTAAGGGAAAGGGACATCATCAGGACCGGAGATTAAAAAACGAGCCGGAGAAGCTTTTTCTCCCGGAGACTTCAACTAAAAGGGAAAAAGATAAAAACCATCAGGTCCCATAACACATGGCTGACCACATTGGCCAGGAGGGACTTAAACCTCAGGTATTGATATCCCCACCAGAGACCGGATACCAGGGCTGCCAGCAGCAAGACCGGATTTTTGGTGGATAGATGGACCGCTGTGTAAAGAGCCGCCACCAGTCCCATTGCCGGCCAAGGGCCGAGCCTGGATGTCCAGTGTCTCTGCAGAAAACCCCGCCACCAGAGCTCCTCGCCCGGTCCGATGATTAAAGTTAGAAAAATTCCAATCCGCCAGAGATTCTGACCAGATTTCAGGCTATAGATTGAACTTAGGCTAAATGAGTAGTCAGCCAGAAAGGCCGAAAGAACAAGGTGGCCGAGCCAGAAAACAAAATAAAGAAGAACCGCCGAACCCATCCCCACCAGTATAAATTTACCGGGATTTTCTCTGAAATCTCCGTAGACCAAACGGCTGAAAAGTCGGTCTGCCGACAAGCCAGCCAGCAAGCAGCTCAAGAGCCAGATCGAAAAAAGGGTCCAGAAATCAACTTGAGGAATAACCTGGCCTGAAAACACCAGCCAGAAGCCAGCTCCCGAAATAAGAGTCAACCAGTAAAGTCTATCGCTCATCACAGCTCACTTCTTCAGTCCGAAAGATTTCTTCCAATTTTCAGAATTATTTTGTGGTAGCCACAGAAGAAAAAGAACTTTAGCTCTCTCATAATATTTTTAATAACCAGGCCAGCCACAGGCCAGCTACAGCCAGCAGTCCGAAGATTAAATTATAATTAGCTGTAGCTCCATCCAGAGCCAGAAATTCGAGATTTGCTTCCGGCTGATGGTATTTTCTGGCCCGGCTCCAGAGCTGTAAGGCTGCGGGCAAGGCCATGACCACCAGCAATACAGTTAAAGGTAAAGCGGGAAAATCCAGTTTAAAAATTCGGGGCACTAGAACGAAGCCTATCATCAAGCCTAAGGAGCCAAAAATCAGCATTCCATAATAGAACTTTGAGCTGCGGTCACCACAAAGAGCGGCAAAAGTTATCACGTTTCTTTCCCGGTCGTTTCGCATATCTCTCCAGTTATTGGCCTGAAGAATTGCCACCACCAGCATTCCCTGAGGCACCGCCCACAGCACCGGCAGCCAGGAAAACTGTCCGGTCTGGACCACCCAGGCCCCGAGTGAACCCAGCAATCCAAAATTTATAAAGACTACTAGGTCGCCCAAAGCCACCGCTTTAAGCCAGGGATAGGCTGCCCCCAGGATAATTCCTATAATTCCTATATATAAAATAAGTATTCCCCGAAGATAAACCAGAACCAGGCCCGGAACCATGCCAGCTACAAAAAGCAGCAGAGAGCCGGCCAGAACCTGCTGCTCGCTCAGCAAGCCGCGGACTATGGCTCCGCTCGAAGGCGTGGCTACTCGATCCAGCCCCCGTTTCCAGTCCACAACATCCGAGAACATATTGGCCGCAGTATGAAGAAGAGCCATCGCCAGAAGAGTCAGCAGCAACAAACCCACTTCTAACTTTACCCAGCCAACTGTGGCCGCCAGTGAACTTCCGAAAAGCACCGGAATGGCTGAAGCCGGCAGAGCCCAGGGCCTCCCCGCTATCAGCCATTTCTTAAAAGAACTCATTTTTTCTGGAATTCCGTTCATTTAATTTTCCTGAATCTTTTTTCAATCAATCGGGTTTGCAGAATTAAATTCTAACAAATTTTTGGCCTGAAGGAACTATTTTCTTCTGAGGTTTTCTTCTCTCATAAAAAGAATCTTAAGGAAATTCCGAAATTTGGTTAAATCTCAATCGACCGTCCTCCCTGATGACTGGTCCGGACCAAAACGGCCAATAGCCTTACTGAACCAGAAGGTCAGGAGATCTTTTAATTTAATAGACAGAAAAGCAGTCCTGTAACTTTGAAGGATTAATGTTTATGGGACACATCCACCGCGCTCTTACTGTGACCTGTCTTACCGATAACCCGGAATTTTCTGGTCAGCCTTTTCCCTTCATTGTCCACCAACACCAGAAGATGTTCTCCCGGTTTAGGTTTCAGGGTAATCTTATGAAAATGTCGGGTAGTAGTCAGGTAGTCTTCATCCAGATGCCAGTGGATGACCGCTTCCTTTGTCTCCCTCTGCCCCGCATTTACGCTGAGCAGTTCAAACTGGGAAAGCGGGTGAACCTCAATTTCTCTTTCACCTTTATCTCTGACCTCCAAAGGGCTTCCATCCCAGACCAATCTGACCGTGGAGGCTGTTTCCCCGAACAATCGCGTTACTGCTAAAGTAATGGCTGATGTGGTCACCGGAACCAGGATTTTGATAAAATTCTGACAGCTTCAATGTCAAAACTTAACTCCGGCAGCTAACTGATAAATTTTTGATTGAGTAAAAAGATTTTTTTGAATAAAATCTTAATGTCAAGAACAGTAAAATTTATCAGTCAATTCAGGAGGGTAGTATGAAAATCAGCCGGCAGCAATTCTTAAAATATTTTGGCCTTGGAATGGCGACTGCGGCTGTATCTGAAAAGCTCGGCTGGGCTTCTCCAAAACTGGCCGCAGCCAAAAAAGAAGCAAAACAGATGAAGATTAAAAAAATTGAAATTTATAACTTCGATATCCCGCTTCACGAGCCGTTCCGGATTGCCATAGGCACGATGGCTGCAGTTAATGGTGTACTGGTAAGAGTTTTAACTGACAGCGGACTTTATGGAATCGGCGAGGCCTGTCCTTTTCTGCCGATAACCGGTGAAACTCAGGAAAGTAATATTGCCGCCGCCAGAGCCATCAGAGAAATCATACTGGACAAAGACCCTCTCCGCATAGAAGCTCTGGTTGATGGCTTTGGCAAAATCGTTCACTCCAACCCCAGCGCCGTGGCCGCTTATGACATGGCTCTTTACGACCTGCTAGGGAAAGCAGCCGGGTTACCTCTTTACAAACTTTTCGGCGGCTATCGCTCCAGCTTTGAGACTGATTTGACTACCGGATTAAACACCCCAGAAAAAATGGTGGCCAGCGTTAAAAAGAGCCTGGCTCTGGGTTACCGTCAGATAAAAATCAAAGTCGGTGAGGATCCGGAAATGGACCTTATCCGGGTTGCGGCCGTGCGTGAAGCCATCGGACCGGAAGTTAAACTGAGGCTGGATGCCAACCAGGGCTGGACCGTACCTCAGGCCATGTGGGTTTTAAAGAGGATGGAGCCTTATAAAATAGAATTTTGCGAACAGCCGGTTAAAGATTCGGACATCTACGGGCTTAAACAGGTGAGAACCCAGTCTCCAGTGCCCATCATGGCCGACGAATCTCTTTTCAGCCCGGCTGATGCCATCAAATTGATTAAAGAAGAGGCCTGCGATTATTTCAACATCAAATTGATGAAATCTGGCGGGCTACACAACTCGCTTAAGATTGCTCACGTGGCCGCAGCAGCCAACCTCAAATGCATGGTCGGCTGTATGCTGGAAACCAGGCTGGGATTGACGGCTGCAGCTCATTTAGTAGCGAGCCAGAAGAACATAGTGTTTGCCGACCTGGATGGCAATTCTGAGCACCAAGTCGACCCGATTATCGGCGGGATTAAAATTGAAAAAGGCACTATTTACCTGCCTGAAGAACCTGGTCTGGGCTGCGATGTAGACCCGGCCTTTTTAAAAAAAATGAAACAATATTAAAAACAAAAGGAGACAGATTATTTTTTCCATTTTTTACGCTGCCAAATTGCCAAAAGGCTGAAAAACTACTCTACTGCCATTAATTTGTGACTTGAAGAAGTAAACCAGGTAAAGAGAAAACATCAGGTAATTTGGTGATTCCTGGTCTCTGGTTAGTAAAATGAAAAGAGTTGAAAAACTCAAGTGGGGAATACTCGGCTGTGCGGCCATTGCCGAGAAAGCTTTCATTCCGGCCATCCTGAAATCTGACCAGGCTGAGCTCCTGGGCCTTGCTTCTCGCCATCCGAAGAAAGCTAGATTCTGGGCCGAAAAATTCGGTTTCAAGAAAGCCTACGGTTCCTATGAAGAACTCCTCTCTGACCCGGAAATCGAAGCTGTCTACAATCCCCTGCCTAATCATCTCCACCATCCTTATTCCATTGAGGCTCTTCGGTCAGGAAAACATGTCCTCTGTGAAAAACCGCTGGCTCTAACCGCAGCTGAAGTCGAGGAGATGTTTGCCGAAGCCGAAAAAAATAAAAGATTGCTGATGGAAGCTTTTATGTACAGATTTCATCCTCAGCTGGTCCGGACAGAAGAGCTCCTCAGGGCTGGAGTCATCGGAGAGCCGCGCCTGGTGCGCTCGGCTTTTACCTTCATCTTTGACCGCGACCGCTACAACTACCGCTGGTTTCCAGAGATGGGTGGAGGCGCCCTTTACGACGTCGGCTGCTATACCATCAATGCTGCCCGTCTGGTTTTCCAGGCTGAACCTGATGAAATCATTGCCCGGGCCCACCTTGATGAAACGACAGGCGTGGACTTGACCACTTCCCTTCTCTGCCTTTTCTCTGGGCACCGCCAGGCACTTCTCACCTGCAGCTTTGAACTCGAATTCCAGAGCAGCCTAGAGATTTCAGGTACCGAAGGTCGGATTTACCTGGGCCGGGCTTTTTCGGCTAAAAATTTTGAAACCGAAATCCAACTGACCAGAGGACAGAAAACCGAGCTGATAAAATTTGAACCCGCCGACCAGTTTCTGCTGATGATAGACCACTTTTGCCTGGCCGCCAGGGGAATCACTAAACCCAGGCTTAATTATCAGGACTCCCGGGGAAATGCTGTGGTCATAGAAAAAAGCTTGAGGCTTATTCGCCCCCTGAATTAAAAGACATCTTTTCAAACAGATACTTTAATGAAGCTACAATCAGCCAGATAACTTCTGGCCTATTCGGGTTTGCTGTTCCTCATTTCCCTAACACAAAACCCTCTGCTTTTCTTAAGGGCTCTGCCCGGGGAGTTTCAGCCTACCTTGAACCCTGAAAAGACGAGCGGGATTAAAAGATAATTGCTTACCTTAAAAGCCAGAATATCTTAAAACCTCAGAACTAAAGTGACCGCTGAGAAAGTATTGGCACTAAAATAATTTATTCATGGTCGGTTTCTGGAGGGTCTACTTTTCATTGCTGAGTATTACTTTTTTATTTTTCAATTCTCCATGGCCCAGATCAGGTCGTAGTACCTCATAACCTGCCCCTGAAGAAGCTTGAGCCTCTCCAGTACTTCTTTGCGGCCGCCGGCCCACTCAATCATCAGCCTCCCCTCTTCAAAACACATTTCATCATGAAGGGGCAGAACATGTCGCAATAAAAAATGAGCATAATTTACCAGGCGGAAAGGCCCGTAAGCCCTGGGCAGGGCTCCAGCTGGTGTTTCCACAGCCACTGACATCTCTTCCTTGATGGCTTTAATCAGATCGGTCAATTCAGTTGAAGCAGCAAAACAGATGGTGTAATAGCGTCCAAAAGTATCATAGTATTCACTCCCGTGGCTATCGCTTATTCCCACCACAGGAATCCGGTAGCCTCTGGATCTGGCTTCCAGGTAACGGGCCAGCTGTAGATTATTAACGTCAACCTCATGAAGCTCCGCCCACTCAAAACCGCTGATTAGCTCCACCGCATCGAATATTCTGGTTTCAAAAATGTAGTCAACCAGAGCATAGGAAATGTAGTTAGCATTGCCTGGCCTCCAGTAGGGATGAGCGAAGATGGCTAAACCGCCTCGCTGTCTTATCTTCTGAAAAGCCCACAGGGTGCTGGCATATTGAAAACGGTCAACACCCGCTGGTAATTTGCCCAGTTTGTTCATGATAGCTTGAACTTCTTTCCGGTAAGAAGTGTCATCCGGACGGTAAAGTTCGGATATTCCTTCTCTGGCGCCGAAGCTGACGATATGGACCGGATTATCTGGCGGATGCACTTCTTCTCCGGGATATATCTTCAGGTCAACCGGCAGATTCCTAAACTTATCTATGGCTTCCAGAGAAGCTCCATAGTTACGATGGTCTGTAAGAGCCATAAAATCCAGCCCCGCCCGCCGGCAGGCTCCAGCCACATAAGCCGGTGACTCCCGACCGTCGGAACGGAAGCTGTGCATATGGAAATCACCTTTATAAGGCCTCAGGGCCAACAAATCTGGATTTAAGGAATAAACATGAAAGGTCCCTATGGTTCTAACCTTGTCATCGGGCGTAATTTCTTCAATCCTGAAGATATGCTCTTGCTCCCCTTCAAAAAACTTTCTGATTTCAAAAACATTATCCCTCGGATTGATAGGTTCTGGCTCAGCCTTGACCCAGCCACTTTTAACTGCATAGCGGCCAACCGGAGAATAAATTACTCTGTAGGAATGGTCTGGTTTAGGAAAATCCTCATAACTGGAGATGATTCTTATGGTAGTTTCTTTATCAGCAGGAACAATCTTTGGTACTGTCTGGAAAAACCGGTCAACTGGTTTAACTTTCAGCCCGCTCGGAAGAGCGGGAGTGAACAAACTCTGCCCGCTGGCCAGGAAATTAAGGCTAATAATTAAAAAAATTGGTAAAAAAACCCTGACCGAAGTTTTTCTGGCTAACTTCATCAGAATTCTCCTTTCATCACTGTTTTTATTTATCAAAATTTCCGATTATCAGTCTTACCAGAAATACCAGAGCTTAGGAAACATTAAATTTATAATCAGACTAAATCTTACTTTTTCTGCCACTAAAATACCAGACCCGAAAAACCGCTCCTACCCCAAACGGTAGCTCAAAATACAGTCCATCCCCTGGGGCCTCAGCCAGTAAAATTCTTCCTGACTTAACATGTTTTGAAGCTAATTTGAAGGAAAGAAAGTGTCGATAAAATTTTTGCTATTAAAAACTTTCAGCTTAATCAATCAGTAACAATAGGTATGTGCTTTCGAGCCAAGAATTAAATTAAACTTAAAGCCCGGATCACTTCTCTTAAGTGGAAAATATCTTAAAAATATATTTTTAACCGCCTTCTAATCTGAAGACTATCCAGGAGTTTTTTTCAAGCCTTCAACCGGTATTAACCATCTTTTTTCAGGCCAAAAATTCTGCCGGCAGAGCTTTAAGCCTGTTAATGTCAACTAACCGCTCGCGGACATTAAACTTCAGGGCACAGCGGACCGAACAGGCTTCGCACCCGGCACAGGGATTGTCGGGCAGGTTGAGCGAGCTGACCAGCTCATGGGCTTCAGTCAGATTACGATAACCATAGGCGTACATATAGGCTCTCATCATATCAGGAATGGGTAGAGCCCTGGAACACTGTGGAAGACAGCGCTCGCACCCCTGGCAATATAGACCGGCCAGGACCTGGCCTTCACCCATCTTGAGGTCGTATAGCTCCTCCGGGGTCAGTTTCAGGTCTTTGACCACTTCCAGGTTGCTCTTGAGCTGGTCAAAGGTGGTCATACCGGGGATGGCTGTAGCGATGCTGGTGTTGTTTAAAGCCCATTTCAGGGCGGCTTTGGTATTGATGGGTTGGGTTCTCTGTTTATCCCAGAAAGCTCCGGCCATGGTCTTCATGGCAATAACCCCAAGGCCGGCTGCAACCGCTTCGCTAATGGCTGCATCCAGGTCTTTTAAATAATCCTTTCTGAAATTATAGGCAGTAAGAACCACATCGAAAACTTTGGCTTCTATCATGGCTCTTATCACTTCAGGCTCATTAGAATGAGTGGAAACGCCAATAAACCTAGTTTTCCCTTCTTTTTTAGCTCGGGTTATGGCTTCCAGATTTTCCTGAGCCAGAACCCGCTCGCGGCTGCTTAGGTTGTGAACATAGAGGATATCAACGTAATCAAGTCCAAGACGCTGCAGGCTCAGGTCTAACTGCTCAAAAAACTTTTCCCCCTCTCTGACCTTGGTGGCAATGAAAAAACTTTCCCGTGGCCTATCTTTGATGACCTGGCCGATCATTTCTTCGTTACGGCCCCGCTGGTAACCGTGGGCTGTATCCAGATGAACTAACCCCGAGTCAAGGGCTGCTCGCACCAGCTCTGGATTATCGGCGTTCATCACACCCATGGAAACCACAGGAAGGACTATGCCAGTTTTCCCGAGCGTCCTGTAAATAAAACCCTCGCGACGACCGCCCGGTGGCTGGGGTTCCTGGCCATGCTGTGGTTTGGTCTGGCTTTTTGACTGGCTTTCTCTGGCTTTTTTCTGGTCGCCAGAGAAAAGCCAGGGTGTGGCTCCAGTGGCCACCAGTCCGGCCAGCCCTGTTCTAAGGAAATCACGTCGTCTTAGACCGGATTTTTTCATCTCTGTCCTCCTTCATAATCCAGCTTACCCGATTTATCAAAACCGGTCAATCCAGAATGCAGAGTAAAAACTGGAGCTTGCGGAACGCTTCCGGATTTCTCAAATTTGGCTACAAGAATTTAAGCCAACGTTAAGAAATCCATCGGTTTTAACTTTCCTTGTTCCCGATAAATTCCTTTTACAGACTGAACTCCTCAGGATAAAAAGGCCAATACCTCTGGATTCAGAACTGTGATAAGATAGTAATAATGCTTTTTACCAAAAAACTCGCCTCTGGCAATTTTTCAAATTCAGGAGAGGAGAAGATGCTGATTAAAACCTTTAACCCCATTTTTTCCAGAACCAGGCTAAGGTATTTACCCATTGTCCTGTTAATAATTTTAATCGCAGCGACCATTTTCCCGGTGGCCTGCGCCAGAAAGCCGGAGCCGGCTGACCTCCTCATCATCAACGCTAAAGTTTATACAGTTAATCCCGCTCAACCCTGGGCCGAAGCCGTGGCTGTTAAAGGAGAGCATATCGTCTTTGTCGGTTCAACCAAAAAGGCCCGTCGCTACGTGGGCTCTAAAACCCAACTGATTGATGCCCAGGAACGTCTCCTTCTTCCGGGTTTCCAGGACAGCCATGTTCATTTCGTGAGCGGCTCCTTGAACCTAAATTTTGTGGACCTGGCTGGCAGCCGCAGCCTATCAGAAATTCAAGAAAGGATCCGCCGCTTTGTGGCTGAAAATCCGGACTTAAAGTGGGTTCAGGGTCGCGGTTGGATGTATCCGGCTTTTCCCGGCCAGATGCCGCATAAAAAATACCTTGATGAAGTGGTGCCTGACCGGCCGGCCCTCATGCGCTGTGCCGACGGCCATACTAGTTGGGTAAACAGCCGAGCCCTGACCCTGGCCGGAATTAACCGCCATACCCCCGACCCCCCCGACGGCAAAATAGTCCGCGACGATAAGGGTGAGCCGACCGGGGCCCTGCTGGAAGGAGCTACCCGGCTGGTCAGCCGCCTCATTCCACCGCCTACTAAAGAAGAAAAATATCAAGCTCTGCTGACCGGAATGCAGGAAGCTGTAAGGTGGGGAGTCACAGCCGCCCATGGTCTTGGCGGGGAGTTTGAGGAACTGGAGCTTTTTGAGCGACTCCGCCAGGAAGGAAAGCAGACCATCCGCCTGGTGGTGGCCATGGGGGTGGGTGAGCCGGGTCCAACAGAAAAGGATTTTCAGGCTTATTCTGAAGCCAGCGCCAAATACAATGACCGCTGGCTGGCAGTGCGCGGCGTCAAACTGATGCTCGATGGGGTTATAGACTCTGGCACCGGGGCCATGCTTGAACCTTATGAAGGGCAAAAAGATAATCTGGGCCAGCTATTCTGGGAACCCGAGGATTACCTCAAAGCCGTCCTGGAATTCAGTCGTCGCAACATTCAAGTTTCAACTCATGCCATTGGTGACAAAGCCATTCGCCTTAGTCTTGAGGCCTACGAGAAAGCTCTAAAGGAGAGCAGTCACCCGGAGCTCAGGCATAAAATCGAGCATGTTGAATGTGTAGATTCGGCCGATTTTCCTCGATTTAACCACCCGGGTATCATTGCCAGTTTTCAACCCCTGCATGCCGACCCAGACCCAGTCTGGATGGCGGCCTGGATAAAAAACGTCGGACCGGAAAGAGAGCAGCGAGCCTTCCCCTGGAAATCCGTGCTCAGAGCCGGTGGCCACCTGGCTTTCGGCAGTGATTGGCCGGTGGTAACCCTTAACCCCTGGCCTGGCGTTCAGGTAGCTTTAACCCGTCAGAGCCTTGAAGGTTTTCCGAAAGGCGAATGGGTGCCGAAAGAAAAACTCAGCCTGGAAGAAATCATCCACGCCTACACCCTGGGCGGGGCTTATGCAGTCAACGAAGAAAATTTTCGCGGCTCGATACAACCTGGCAAGCTGGCTGATCTCATTCTTCTCAACCAAAACCTTTTCGAAATTCCAGCCAGTGAGATTCATAAAACAAAATCTGTTCTGACAGTAGTCGGCGGCCGGATTATGTACCAGAGCGAGAAATAGCTATCTGTATTCATTTATGTTTATTCAGTTTATCATGGATTATCAGATGCAGTAATTTGAACTTTTCTGGTGTTAAAATATTGAGCAGGTCTTTAGGGGGGCTTTTTTGGAATGAGCCTATAACTAAGAAATATTCAGGGTATCCTTCTTTTTCCTGGCTAAGGAGGCAAAGACACCCAGGAAGTTCAGACCGGCAAAGGCCGCAAAGCTCAGGCGGAGGCTCTTCAAAAATAATGGGTAATTTTCCGGCACTATCCGGACATTACCCATGACCACCGAGATAATCATCATGGTCAGACCCAGACTTAACATCTGGCCCACTATCCTCATGGTAGCCAGGGTAGCTGAAGCCACTCCATAATTTCTGGAATCTACAGAGCCCATAATGGCGTTGGTATTAGGCGAGGAGAACAGCCCAAACCCGATCCCCAGGAAAACCAGCCCGATAACTATCCAGGACAGCTGTGTCTGTGGACTTATAAAAGACAGTGTCACCAGCCCAACCACCGTTATCCCCATTCCGGTCGAAGCTAAAATTCCTGGTTCAATCCGGTCTGAGGCTTTGCCGGTTACAGGTGAGGAGATGGCTTGAATAAGAGGTTGAGTTACCAGAATAAGACCGGCTTTTCTTGCTGAAAGTCCATGAAGGTACTGAAGATAAAGGCTCAGCAAATATCCTGCTGCAAAGGTAGAGCTATAATTTATCAAAGCGGCCAGGCTGGAAAAGGCGAAAACCCGATTTTTCCTGAACAATCCGATTTCAAAAACCGGATTGATCTGATGGTTTTCAAAGAAGAAAAACAATAGCAGAAAAGTCAGTCCGACTGCCACCAGAATAAAACCACAAGTCGCCGGCAATTTGGAAAAACCCAGCATAAAACAAACCAGAGCGGTCCCGTAAATAGCCGACCCTATCAGGTCAAAACCGGTGGTTGCCCCCGGGCTTTTCCTGGTGTCATCCTTATATGCCCTGGATACAAAGAAAAAGGCAGCTATCCCGGGAACCAGAGCCACCAGAAAAACACTCCGCCAGCCAAACTGCTGGACCAGAAAACCGCCGACCACCGGACCCAGTGAAAGGCCGGTGTAGGTAGCCGCCGTGCTGATACCCAAAACCTGCCCTCTGTTCTCCGACGGAAAATAAGAGGTCAGCAGCGCCAGGCCGGTGGAAAATATCATAGCCCCACCAAGTCCCTGAATAAGCCGGAAAACGATCAGTGATGCCCCAGAAAAAGCCAGTCCGCTGAGCAGAGTACCAGTAAGAAAAGTCAAAATACCGGTGATGAAAATCTTTCTCCGTCCTATCAGGTCAGCCAGCTTACCTGCTGGAACCAGGAAGACTGCGGTCGTCAGAAGATAGGCCGTTACCGTCCAGCCCAGCGTCACAGCACTAAGCTTAAAGGTTCGGGCAATGTCGGGCAGAGCCACATTGATGGATGAGCCCATGAATGGCGTAAGAAAAGAGGTCAGAGTTGAAGCCAGCAGGATAAATTTTCTTTCAGCCGTTAACTGCATTATGGTCTTAGCTCATTTAGGGATTTAAACAAACAGATTTAAGATAAATTATCATTTTATCTTACCTCTGGCAAACCAGTTAAGCAGTATTCAATGGTGAGCCGGTCTCAGGGAAAAGAATGTTTTTTTCTTATTATCTTGTTTATTTTCAATAATATATCCAGCCAAACCCTTAAATTTTTGGTCAGCTACTCTTCAAATTTCTTCCTTCTGGTCTATAATGTTTTTGTTCGCCACAAAAAATCCAGCATGGGAGAATTAACTATGGTTATCGCCGAATTTTCAATTTTCCCCACTTCTGAAGGCCCCTCAGTCAGCCGCTATGTAAGAGAAGTTATTAAGCTAATAGAAAGCTCCGGGCTGCGCTCTGAGACCGGAGCCATGTCCACCACCATAGAAGCTCCGGACCTGGCCTCTATCCTAAAGCTGGTTGAAGCCTGTGACCACCTCTTAACAGAAATGGGAGCCCGCCGGATTCACCTTGACCTTAGAGTGGATCACAGGCTTGATAAAGAAGCCACCATCGACAGCAAATTAAAAGCCGTGGGAAAAAGATAAACCCGTCCGACCAAAGGGCTAAAATTACTAAGGAGGGAACAATGGTATCAGTTAAAGACGAAGGTTTTTCCCCTAATGCCATCAAAATCTTAAAGACTCGTTATTTTATGAAAAACGAAAAGGGGGAACTAATAGATAAAAAGCCGTCTGACCTCTTCCGCCGGGTAGCTGATTATATCGCTTCAGCTGAAAAATCACCGGCCGAGCGTCGAAAATGGGCTGAAAAGTTTTTCCAGGCCATGATGAACCGTGATTTCTTGCCCAACAGCCCTACCCTGACGGGGGCCGGACGGGATATGTGCCTTTCGGCCTGTTTTGTCCTGCCGATTGAAGATTCCATGGAATCAATCTTTGACGCAGTCAAAAACGCAGCCCTGGTTCACAAAGAAGGAGGGGGCACCGGCTTTGATTTCAGCCAGCTCCGCCCTAAGGGCAGCTTTGTCCGCAAAACCCAGGGAGTGGCCTCAGGTCCCGTTTCCTTTTTAAAAGTCATAGACGCCGCCACTGAAGCTGTCAAACAGGGGGGCACCCGCCGTGGGGCCAACATCGGTATCCTGCGGGTTGACCATCCTGACATTGAAGAATTCATCACCATGAAGCGCGATGGAAAGACTCTCAATAACTTTAACATCTCCGTGGCCATCACCGATGAATTCATGCAGGCTCTTCGTCATGATGGTTATTACTGGCTCTACAATCCATACCTCAAAAAAAAGACTGTTCGAAAGAAAGCCCGCGATATTTTCAAGCTGATTGTAGAATCAGCCTGGGCTTCAGGTGATCCGGGTTTGATTTTCATAGACCGTATCAACCAGTACAACCCGACTCGCGAACTCGGGCCAATCACCGCCACCAATCCCTGCGGCGAACAACCGCTTCATCCCTACGAATCCTGCAATCTGGGTTCAATCAACGTCTCTAATTATTATGACCCGAGCAAACCAGATGAATTCGACTGGGAAAGATTCGCCGAAATGATAGAACTGGCCATCCGTTTCCTGGATGATGTGATTGACGTCAACAAATATCCCCTGCCCCAGATTGCTGAAATGACCAGGGCCAACCGACGCATCGGTCTGGGAGTCATGGGCTGGGCTGATCTTCTAATCAAGAAAAAACTCCGCTACGATTCGCCAGAAGCCCTGGAATTCGCCGAAAAACTGGCTTCTTTTATGAGAGAAAAAGCTGACCAGCAGAGCGAAAAGCTGGGTCAGCTCAAAGGCAGCTTCCCTAATATAGGCAAATCAATATTTAAAGGCAAAAAACGCCGCAATGCCACCGTCTTAACCATCGCTCCCACAGGAACCATTTCTCGCCTCGCTAGTTGTTCAAGCTCAATTGAACCAATTTTTGCCTTTGAATTCGTTAGCAAAATTTTAGATGGTGAATTGCGTGATGTTCATCCTCTCTATGAAGCCTGGAGAAAAGAACATCCCGATGAACCGCTTCCTGATTACTTTGTCACTGCCCACGAAATTCCCTACGAAGGCCATATCCGCATGCAGGCTGCCTTCCAGAAGTACGTAGACAATTCAGTCTCTAAAACCATAAACCTGCCCAACAAAGCTTCCCTGGAAGATGTGGAGAAAGCTTTTCTCCTGGCTTATGAGCTTGGAACCAAGGGAATCACAGTTTACCGCGACGGAAGCAAAGCCGAACAGGTTCTTTACGCCGCTGCAGCTGCCAAGCCCAAACTAATCCCGCGAGATAGGCCCATCAGCCTGCCTTCCATAACTGATAAGATTAAAACCGGTCTCGGCAATCTTTACGTTACCATTACCTTCCTGAATGACAAACCTTTTGAAGTTTTCACTTCCATCGGGAAAAGCGGCTACTCCACAATGGCTGACGCCGAGGCTATAGGCCGCTTAATCTCCCTGGCTTTGAGAAGCGGGGTTGACCCAAGGGAAGTCATTCTGCAGCTTAAAGGCATAGGTGGTAGCGAGCCTGTTTTTACCGAAGGTGGGCTGGTGCAGTCAATTCCTGACGCTGTGGCCAAAGTGCTGGAACGTCACCTGGGAGAGGTCAAGGAAAACAACCGCGATTTGCTGAGGGATATCTGCCCGGTTTGTGGAGCCAGCCTCCCCGATGAAAAATGCCCCATCTGTCCCAATTGCGGCTGGAACAAATGCTCATGATGGGAATGAGACTTCAGGAGAGTAGCTTTGCCAGACTTTTTTTGAAGGATGATGACAGGGTCTTATCTGCCCTATTAGAGCAATGAATATCGTCTTATAACCACCTCTTTTTCTTCAATCGCCAGCTGATAAACCTGGCCCTCGGGCGTCACTCTAACCGGGAAATAAACTTCACCAGGATGGGTGGAGACAAACATTTCTATCCGGGCTAATTCTTTTCCTCTGGAATTAAGTACTATAGTTTGATTGACTTCTTTTTTATCGTCGAAAAGATTAACCGCCAGAAAGAGACGGCCTCGGAGGTCTTCCCAGAGGCCAAAAACCTGACCGAGCGGCAGTTCCAGATTGACCTTATATCGGGTCCAGTTCTTTAAGGTTTCATCCGACCTGGAAATTATAGCCAGCTTTTCGTCCTCCATCTCCAGTTTCAGCAGTCGCTGCCCATTCGGGGTCAGAAGACCTGGTAGCACCCTGGGCTGAGAAACAGGCTTACCATCGGAATCAGCAATCAGGATTGAGGTATTATCGGCCTGAGCCCAGAGCCCGGGCCAACTTCCCTGGCTGCGAAAGTACAATCCGATCACTGCTTCGGGTGTGGATATCTCTTTTTGGAGAAGAGAGATTGTCTGCAGAGGATTTCCCTTTTCATCTATGATAAAAACAGCTTTTTTAACCACACTATCCAGAAGAGCTATCAATCCACCTGGGAGAAGTTCAAGGTCTGAAAATACTTCATCAGGAATTTTTATAGTTTTAATAAGTCGTTTTTCTTTAAAAACCTGAACCCTGGCATTAATCTGGTCCAGAATATAGATTTCACCGCCAGACCCGACCACAAAACTCATCGGACCTTCCGGGTTAGCCTCTTCTGGTGTGATGACACCGAGCTCATCCGGACCTGAGCCAATTTTAGCCCGGACCACTTCCTGACCTGTAAGATATCGGCCTTCCTTTGACTGCCCGGGAAGCAGCTCACTTAGAAACACCAGAGACAAAAGTCCAATGACAATAAAACCAAATCTGGAGGCTTCGCTAAAAGTTCTTCTCGCCATTTTGCCCTCCTTGGTAAACCCAGGCTTTCGCCCCAACCTTTTTTTCAATTGTATCCCATGGCTTTGAGTCGTTTCAACCGAAAAATTGAATTGCCTAACTTAAAATCTTTAGGAAAACGAAAAGAACACAGGCAGATAAAGAGTCAATCGTAATTAACTAAAGTCTTCAACATGTCCAGCCCGAGATGCCGTTCATACCTGATGGCATTTTCCAGTTGCCGCTTAGCCCACTACGGGGTATTGCTTACCAGACCACACCGTAGTCGTCGCCGTAGTTGCTGGAGCCGCCCCAGAAAGTGCCATGCTTGTGGTCAAAGTAGATGGCGTTGATGGGACCGGAAGTGTACTTTTTGAAGGAAAGCCTGTAGCCCATGCGCTCGAGCTGCTCTCGCACTTCAGGTGGTGTCTTTGCGTTTAGCTCCAGCTTGCCCGGCGAGCAATCGTGGTTATTAAAGGAATTTCTCATCTGATAGCTGGTAATGTTGGCCGCCTCGCAGGCCTGCTGCACATTCATCCCGAATTCCACCACGTTTAAGAAAAACTGCAGCAGGTTCTGGTCCTGGGTGTCGCCGCCCTGCACTGCAAAAGACAGAAACGGCTTGCCATCCTTCATAGCCAGTCCGGGAGTCAGGGTAGCCCTCGGTCTTTTGCCGGGCGCTATGACGTTAAACGGATTATCGGCTTCATCCAGGACAAAACTCTGGGCTCTCTGGCTCAGGGCGATTCCTGTTTTGCCGGCAATGACACAGGGTATCCAGGCACCACTCGGAGTGAGTGAGACCACCCAACCTTCCTCATCCGCCGCTTCAATGGAAGTTGTTCCCTGGAAAAAGTTTCGCTCTAAACGGGCCACATCTTCTTCTTTAACCGTCCAGTTTTTGTTGCTCCATTTTTCTAAGTAGTGCTTGAAGGGGTTGGTTTTGCCCTCATAAGGATAAGGGTCGCCGGGCTTAACATCCGGGTCGTTAGCCTCCCAGTTGATAAGCTTGATGCGGTCCCGGGCATATTCTTTGGAAAGCAGACCTTTAATTGGCTCTTCCGGCGGGAAATACGGGTCGCCGTAGTAAAAATCGCGGTCAGCAAAAGCCAGGTTCATCACCTGGTAAAGGGTGTGGATGTACTTGGCGCTGTTATAACCCATGGCCCTGAGGTCGAAATTCTCCAGCATATTGAGAGCCTGGAGCATGACCGGGCCCTGTACCCAGGTGTTGAGCTTGTAGACTTCAATACCCCGGTAGGTGGTCATGACCGGTTCTTCCAGGATAACTTTCCAGCGCGCCAGGTCCTCAAGCGTGATGAGGGCGCCAGCTTCCTTACAGGCAGCCACAAAATCACGGGCGATATCACCACGGTAGAAACGATCATAGGCAGCATAAATGGCTTCTTTGCGGCTCTTACCGGCTCGAAGCGCCTGCTCCTCAGCTTCCACCAGCTTCCGCAGAGTGGCAGCCAGGTCCGGCTGCCGGAAAACTTCGCCAGGTTGTGGGGCTTCTTTTTCTTCACCGGGATGAGTCAGGAAAAGCGCCCGCGAATATGGCCATTGCTTTAGCTTGGCTTTTTCCCGCTCAATCCGGTCAGAGGTTTCCTTTTCCATTGGGTAGCCTTCGGCCATCTGAATGGCTGGCTCCAGAACATCTTTAAGCCGAAGCCGGCCAAACTCGGCCAGCATGACGATTAAAGCGCCGGGAGTACCTGGAGTAATAGCTGAAAGCGGACCATCAGCCGGCGGGTATTTATACCCCTTGCTTTTATAAAACTCAGGCGTGGCCCCGGTCGGAGCCACACCAAGGCCATTTACTGCTATGACTTTTTTGCTTTTGGGGTTATAAATCAAGCCCTGGGTCTCACCGCCCCAGCTCAGCACATCGTGCATGGTACAGACAGCAGCCAGCATGGCGCAGGCAGCATCAACGGCATTTCCGCCTTTCATATACATCATGGCGCCGGCGGTGGCCGCCATCGGTTTTCCGGTGATGGCTATCCAGTGTTTGCCGTGAAGCACTGGCTTTTCTGTCTTCTCCTGCCCGAAAACCAGGGCGAACAGAACAAAAATAAATGAAATCAGCACCAGGGCTCCTGAAACCCAGCACCAGCTTTTTAAGGAAATCATCGCTTCCTCCTTCTCCTTTTAATTTCACCGCATTTCCCTTCATAAATGCAAGACAAACCTGTATTTCTTCCATAACGTTTTGTAATATTTATTAACCTTAAAAAACGATTTCTGAGAATTAAATGCATTTATTGCCAATCTGTCGCCTAATTGATTTTATTGAAGTTCACGCCAAGAAAGAGCAGGAAAGTAGAAGCCAGAATTCTTATAAATAATTATTTTGAAAGATGGTCGGAGCTCCCGGAAAACCGGATAGCTGACCGGCCTAACTAAAGCCCGCATCACTTTTATCACCACCAGCCACCACATGTTCTTGCGTCCCGAAATTTCCTATTTATGAGAGGCTGTTGGCAACTGAGGATTTTTTTTTGCCCTGGTGTTAAATTCTTCAGGAAAAAAATAGTACTCCATTCCGGCTCACTTTGCTCTTGGCTTGACATAAATCTCGGTCAAGTAATACTATGGCCGCATAATGAAAAAAATTTTTAAACGTGCTCATTTTCAATGAAAAAATCTTCACTTCATGGAAGGAGGATGAAATGTTAAACAGGCGTGAATTTTTAAGAAGCTGTGCCGCCGGAATTGGGCTGGCCACCCTCACTCCGGAAGAGGCAATGGAAAAAATAATGTCGTTGAATAGCTCTTATGCCGGTCTCAGCCCTGAAGAAGTAGCTCAAGATGAAGACTTCTGGTTTCAGGTCCGCATGGCTTTTACCGAAGACCGAAACATCATCAACCTCAATCAGGGTACTATTCAGCCAGGGTTGCGAATAGTCCAGGAGGCCGTGCGCCGGCATAGCGAATTTTCCGGCAATGCCGGATGGCATTCCATGGCCATCCTGAACAAGGAAATTGAAAGCTGCCGTCGCCGGCTGGGACATCACCTGGGTTGTGACCCGGAAGAGCTGGTCATTTGCCGAGGTGGAAGCGAAGCCGGCCAGATCGTGCTGCTGGGCCTGGACCTCAAGCGAGGTGATGAAGTCATTACTACTAACCAGGACTACCCCAGGCTGATATCTGCCCTGAGGCAACGCGAAAAGCGCGAAGGTATTGTGCTTAAGATGGTTAAGTTACCGGCTCCACCCGTTCCATTAGATACTTTTTACAACCTCGTGGCCGAACAGATAACACCGCGCACCAGAGCCATCCTGGTCTGTCATCTGACCCACTACACCGGCCAGATGGCTCCGATAAGTCGCCTGGCTGAACTCTGTCGTTCTAAGGGCATAGAGCTGGTTGTGGATGGCGCTCACGGCTTCATGCACTTTCCTGTTAAGCTGGCTGACCTCGGCTGCGACTACTACACAGCCAGTCTCCACAAGTGGCTGATGGCACCTCCCGGAAACGGGATGGTTCGCATCCCTCGGGACCGCATCCCAAAAATCTGGCCGCTGACTCCACCCTGGACAGACAACCCCAACGATATCCGTCGTTTTGAGGACGTGGGAACACGGTCGCCGGCTAACCGTGTGGCTATCGCCGAAGCCATCACCTTTAACGAAGGAATCGGGATAGAACGTAAGGCGGCGCGCCTCCGCTACCTCAAAGACCGATGGGCTAACCGCTTGAAGCAGTATCCGCAGGTTAAATTCTATACCAGCCTGAATCCGGCCGAATCCTGCGGCCTGGCTACCTTCAGAATTGAGGGCCTGGATATGGGAAAATTAACCCAGCATCTGCTTGACAAATACGGAATTGTTGTCTCTCATATCACTCACCCAGATAACCTGATAGATGGAATTCGCGTGGTGGTAAACGTATCTCTATCGGTTAAGGAAATTGATTTCTTCGCCGACGTGGTTGAGGATATTATAAAGAAAGGGAAAATAGCCTGATTTAAGAGCAGCAAAACGATTTTTGTACTATAAATTTCACCGTGATTTAGCCCAACCAGAGTTCTAAGTACGAGCCGAGAATAACATTAAACGTAGTGGTAAACCTGAGTACCTTGTCACCCAAATCAATTTAATTAAAGAAAAAATCAACGTCATGAAAAAATTTTATTTTCATTTCAGATATATTAGATATAATATTTCTTTCTACTAATAGTCCAAAAGATCTTTCGTAAAATAAAGAAATCCTATCAGGCAAAATAGAAAACAAAGTTGAAAATAAAAATAATTGATTTCATTGACAAAGATGAGTCGGCTAATTTCTGTAGCAAAAATATGTTCATTCGCCTTCAGCCATATCATATATGGAATAAAATCTTAATTACCGAGGAGGATAAATGCATTTTAGCCTTAGTTTAGGAGGACAAGAAAAGAATAGGGACAAAAAACCGAGCAAAACATCAATAATAGGCTTTATGATTTTGTCAACTATACTGATGTCTGTTTCTTTATTATTCGCCCAGACCTTTGTGGAGCCGCGAGACCTGAAAGCCAGAACCACTCAGAATACTCTTCTCAAAGCTAGACCCATACCCTTAGAAAAGGTTAGATTAACAGGAGGACCACTGCTTAAAGTCCAGCAGTTAACTGCTGACTATCTGCTAAAGCTTGAACCTGACCGCATGCTGGCTCTTTACCGCAAAGTAGCCGGGCTGCAGCCTAAAGCCGAGCCTTACAGTGGCTGGGATGGACCGGGTCGTAACCTGAGCGGGCACATTGCCGGACATTACCTCTCAGCTGTCAGCCTGATGTACGCCGCCACCGGTGATGCTCGTTTCAAAGAGCGCGCTGACTATATCGTTAAAGAACTCAAAGAAGTTCAAGATAAAAACGGCGATGGTTACCTCGGCGCCCTGGAAGGCGGGCGACGCTGCTTTGAGGCTTTGGCCCGCGGGGAAATCAGGGCTTCGAGCTTTGACCTCAACGGCGAGTGGTCTCCCTGGTACACCCTGCATAAAACCTTTGCCGGTCTCCGCGATGCTTATCGTCTGACCGGAAATAAAACCGCTCTGGAAGTGGAAGTAAAATTTGCTTCCTGGGCTGAAAAAATCCTGTCAGGTCTAAATGAATTTCAAATCCAGAAAATGCTCGACGCCGAATTCGGTGGCATGAATGAAATTCTGGTTGACCTTTACGCTGATACAGGTGACCTGCACTGGCTAAAACTGGCAGAAAAATTTGAACATAAAATTTTCCTGGAGCCACTCATCCGCCATCAGGATATTCTAGCCGGTACCCATGGCAACACTCAGATTCCCAAAATAATCGGTCATGCTGTTCGCTACCTTTACACCGGAAAAAGCTCGGATCTGACGGCCTCCAGTTTCTTCTTTGACCTGGTAGCCCACCATCACAGCTACGCCACCGGAGGGAACGGGATGAATGAGTACTTCGGTCCGGCCGAGGAACTGGCTCACCGGATTGACGGCCGCACGGCGGAAAGCTGCAACGTCTACAACATGCTCAAGCTCGGCCGGATTCTCTTCGCCCTGAATCCAGACGCTCATTATGCCGACTCTATGGAAAGAGCCCTCTTCAACCACGTGCTTGGTTCCATCGACCCGGAAGACGGCCGCATGTGCTACATGGTGCCGGTCGGCCGCGCTGTCCAGCGCGAATACCAGGATATGTTTCGCAGCTTTACCTGCTGCGTTGGTTCCGGCATGGAAAATCATGCTCTCCATGGCCTGGGTATCTACTACGAAAACAAAGACAGCTTGTGGATAAATCTTTTTGTGCCTTCTAAAGCAGAAGCTGAGATACTTGGTGCCTCCATCAAAATGGAAACTGATTTCCCAGAAGGCGAAAAGGCCAGTATCACCATCGGGCTAAAGCAACCGAAAGAATTTACCGTGTTTTTGCGGCGTCCGTGGTGGGCTGGTGAAGGCTTCTCTGTCAAAATAAACGGGCAACCGCTTCCGGCGGAATCTTTGCTTCCTTCTTACTCAACCGCCAATCCACAATATGCCCGGGCTATCAAAGAGCAGGCTCGGGTCGGTTATTATGTTGAGATAAAAAGACAATGGAAAAACAGCGACGTGATTGAGGTTTCTCTGCCAAAATCCCTCTACCTGGAGCCAACTGCCGGGGATGAGAGAATCGTGGCTATAATGTGGGGCCCTTTAGTGCTGGCCGGAGACCTTGGGCCTGAGAGAAAGTGGAGCCGGCGCGAAGAAGATCAGGATGAAGTTAAACCCATAGCTGTCAGCCAGGATTATCCCCTGCTCATTGCCTCACCACGTCCGGTCAGTGAATGGGTTAAACCAATTCAGGGGAAGCCAGGTCATTTTTTCATAACAGAGGTTGTCCGAAAACTCCAGGAACCTGAAAAGACTCTGGAGTTAGAGCTCATTCCATTCTACCGGCTGCATCGTCGTCTTTATTCCGGTTACTGGGATTACCTTGATCAGACTGAATGGAATAAAAGATTGTCCGACTATCAGGCCGAACAAGAAAGACTGAGGAAGCTGGAAGAGGCTACCGTTTTAAGAGTCCGGCTCGGTGACTCCAGTAGCGAGAAAAAGTTTAATTTTCAGGGCGGCGAAAACATCACTCTTCAACACGTCCTTGGCCATGGCAGCCGGCGGGGCAAAACCTGGTTTTCTGTAGAACTTCCGCTTGAGGGGCTAAAGCAACCGACTCTACACGTCACTTATTATTCAGAAGAACGGCTGCGCAAATGCAATTTTGCCCTCTTTATTGACGAGGAACTGATTTGTAGAGAAGAAATCAATCGGGTGCCATCCCCGGCCTTTATTGAAAAGCAATATCAGCTTCCAGAGAAACTGACCAGAGGAAAAAAGAAAATAACGGTCAAGTTTCAGGCTGAATCTGGCTCAGAAATTGCTCCCGTGGTACTAATCAGGCTACTGCAATAAATAAGAAAAAAATGGGATATATTTCTATCCGCCCATTTTCATCCCCGAGACTTGCTGGCAAACAATTCATAAAGTACTGGCACTACAAACATTCTTAGTAGAATGGCGAAAACAAATCCGCCGATGTAAACCATGGCCAGCGGATGGTGAAGTTCAGAACCAGTAGCTCTGAAAAGAGCAAGGGGCAGCACGCTGACGATCATCACCATATCAGTGATGAAGATCGGCCGGAATTTGGTCAAGGCTCCTTCTATTACTGCCTGGCGCAGCGAGAGTCCTGCCTTTCTAAAGTCATTTATCTTACCCACCAGAACTATATCATTCTGAACGCAGATACCAAAAAGAGCAATCAAACCAATAGTTGAAGAAACATTCAGTGACTGACCGGCAATTAACAGACCGATGATCCCGCCAATCAAAGTGGAGGGTATGTTTAAAATGATCAATAGAGCCTGCCAGATTGAACCAAAGGATGAAAACAGAATGACAAAAATGATCAACAGGACCAGAGCCATAAGCAGAGTCAGATGTTTCAAAGCCTGTTGTTGACTCTCGTACTGCCCGCCAAAAGTCACAAAATAGCCTTGTGGTAACGAGACTTTTTCTTCTATGGTTCTCCTTACTTCTTCCACAAATCCGCCTACATCTCGCTTGACCACATTACAAAGAACAATTTTTCTTCTCATCAGGTTTTCCCGAAAAATTGTCTGTGGTCCTTCGCTTCTTCTGATGTCAGCAACCAGTGCCAGAGGAACCTTCTCACCCGATGGTGCATCAAGCAGCAAATTCTTGAGGGCTTCTTCGTCCTGACGGAACTTTTCAGGAAGTCTTATCAGCACCGAAGTGATCCGGTCGCTCTCGTAGACATCAGTTACTTCCAGACCGTTAAAGGCAGTTTCGATAATCTCCGCTACCTGGCCGATAGTCAAACCATAGCGGGCCAATTTTTCCCGATCGGGGTGGATGACAAGTTCAGGTATTCCAAGAGTTTGTTCAACTTTAACGTCAACCGCTCCTCTGGTTTTACTTACAACTTCTCTGATTTCCTCAATTTTTTCGTTCAGGACCTCCAGCTCAGGTCCGAAGAGTTTAATGGAAAGTTGACCCTCCGTCCCGGTTAACATCTCAGCCAGTTTGTTGGCTATCGGCTGCTCTATTATGTAAGTCATACCAGGAAATTTGTCCAATTCCTCTCTAAAAGCCTGGCTAAGCTCCTTAAAATCTCTTTTCCTTTTTTCTCTGGGTAAAAGTTCAATCAAGAAATGACTGTGGTTAACCGGGTGGATGTGTTCTGAGCCCTCGGCCGAGCCAGTCGTTCGGGAGACAGATACTACCTCAGGGAATTTCAAAAAAACTTTTTCCAGTTCTCTCCCCATGCGGACTGATTCTTCGAGAGAAGTCTCGGGAAGCATGGAGGTGGAGACGATTATCGAGCCTTCATCCAGAGGCGGGACGAATTCTTTGCCCAGAATAATATAACCGATGGCCGCCACCACTATCAGGATGACAAAAACTGATAGCAAGAATTTTTTCCTGTTAAGGGCCTTTTTCAAAAATCGTCCATAGATTTCTTGTAGCTTGTCCGTAATCCATAGCCGGTTTTTCTCTCTCGGGTTTTTCAAAAAATAGGTGGCCAGGACTGGCTGGAAAGTCAGGTTGAGTAGCATGGCCCCGAAAAGCGAGGCCGCCACGGCAAAAGCCGTGGGGCCGAACATGGCCCCTTCCAGACCCTTCATGGTCAACATGGGGACAAAAACCAGAATGATGATCAGGCTGGCTGAAAAAAGATAGTTACCCACATCTTTACTGGCCTCACCTACGATTTCTGTTATAGTGACCTGCCCTTTCTTCAGTTTTAGCAATCGGAGTATGTTTTCCACCAGAATGATCGAGCCATTGGCCATTTTGCCGATGCCGATAGCCAGTCCCCCAATAGACATAACAGTCAGCTTTACCCCGAATAAATACATAGCCAGTAGAGCGATTAAGATGGATAAGGGTATGGTTAGAGAAGCAATAAGAGCACTCCTTACTTCCCCCATAAAAAGAAGCATAACCAAAATTACCAGTATAATACCCTCCAGGATTGAAAATTCCAGATGCTTGATTGATTTTATGATCAAAATTGACTGATCATAGATGGGCTTAAGGCTAATACCAGCTGGTAAATCCCGACTTATCTGGTTAAGGGCTTCCTTGACCGCAGCGATAGTCCTCAGGGTATCTGAGCCATACTGCTTTTCCAGAGTCACATAGACCGCCGGCTCACCATTATGGCCGGCGTCTTCGCGCCTGAACTTGTGACCGAGTCTCACTTCAGCCACATCACCTACGTAGATGGGGATATTGTTTCTGGCAGTTATCACGGTTCTTCTGAGGTCTTCAAGCGTTTTAATCTGGCCAACTCCTTTAATCAGAATATCCTCCGCCCCCTGGGTCAGAATCCCTCCGGAAAAGTTCCGGTTGCTCATCTCCACCGCCTGACGAACATCATCTATGGTCAGTCGATAGTTGTAGAGCATCTCCGGGTTGACCAGCACTTGAAATTGCCGCACATAGCCACCAAGGTTAATGATGTAAGAAACTCCACCTACCCCGAGAAGTCTTCTTTTAACGATCCAGTCAGCTGTGGACCTCAATTCCATCGGGTCCACTCCCTCACCTACCACCACAAACTCAAATACCTCACCCATACGCGAACTGACCGGACCAAGGACAGGCGGAACGGTTCCAGCCGGAAGACTTCCGCCAATCAGGCTAAGTTTGCTGGAAACAATCTGCCTAGCCCGGTAGATATCAGTTCCCCAATCAAATTCCACTGTCACCAGGGAATTGCCTGTGGTGGACTCAGACCGAATACGGGTGACCCCCGGAGTTCCGGCCATGAGGCTTTCAATGGGAAAAGTTATCAGCCTCTCAATGTCTTCTGAGACCATCCCCGGGTTTTCGGTGATGATATTGACCAGTGGGGCATTAAGGTCAGGATAAATGTCCTTGGGTAAACGACTGTAGGCCAGAATCCCGAACAGACAGACAAGAATCACCAGAAAAACGGTTAAGACTCGATGCTTCAGAGCAAAATCTATTAATCGATTAATCATTTTCTCCTCCGCAGCTCAAAAACCGGTCAATCATGAACGGATTCTTTCAGCCATTCACCAAGCAACTTGGATTTCAGCTGAAAACTTCCCGTTGTCACCACTTCTTCGCCTTCTTTAAGCCCGCTGATAACTTCATAAAACCCATCCTGTCTGGAACCAACCACTACCTTTCTGAACTCAAATTCCTCACCACGGGGAATAAAAACGAATTTTTCTCCATCCTGGTCACAAATGGCCGCTTCCGGTATGGCCAGCACCGGGCGGTCTCCGTTCAGGTTGATCTTTAAGATAGCAAACATCCCCGGTTTAAGCAGGAGTTCGGAGTTTTCAACCTCAGTTCTGACAGTCACCGTTCTGGTTTCCTCCTTGAGGATATCTCCTATGTAACTGACCTTACCGGTAAAAGTTTTCTCGGGGTAAGCCGGAACAGTAATTTCTACTTTCTGACCCAGCCTGACTCTGGCTATATCTTTCTCAAATATTTCAGCATCCACCCAGAGAATTCTGGGGTCTATGATAACCATCATGTCTTTAGACTGGTCAACCATCTCCCCCGGGACTACTTTAATTTCAACAACTCTTCCTCTAACCGGAGAATAAACCGTGATAGTCGGGTTCATCTGGTGAGAGGTGGCTATTTTCTGAACTTCCTCTTCTGAAAAACCAAGCAGATGCAGCTTTTTCTCCGTAGCTTCGAGAGCAGCTCTGGCTACTTTCAACTCGGCTTCGGCAGCTAAATAATCTTTCTGAGCTCCAGCTCCACGCTCGAAAAGCCTCTTCTGCCTTTCGTAATTAGCCTGGGCCAGTTCCAGATCGGAAAGAGCCCGCAAATACTCTGCTCTGGATTTTCCAACCTCCTCGCTTTGCAGGATAACAAGTGGAGTGCCTTCTTTTACCCAGTCACCAGTTTTCACCAGAATGCGGCTGACTCGAGCCGGAAAAGCGTAACTGACCACAGAAACCTGGTTAGTAGGCGGGATAATCTTGCCGTTGGCTTTCAGGCTGGTCATGATTTGACGGTAGCTAGCTCTGGAAGTTTCAATCTTTACCACCTCTTTTTCCTTATCTGAAAGCCGGATTGAGGAAGTCTCAAGAAACCGCCATCTTCTACCGTGTCTTCCTCTAAGGCGATTAGGACCTGCCTCTTTTTTTGAGTCGGTCTGGGAAGATAGTTCGGACTGACCAGCGCGAGAAACGGGGACTTCATCTTTAGAGACCTTTTGACAGCCGGGGAGAAAGGCCAATATCAAAGTAAACAAGGTGCAAATTATCACCATTTCTTTTCTCATTTTTCACCTCACTGAATTTTACCCATGGCCCGGGACAGGGCGGCCAGAGAGACGGCATGCTGGTACAGCTGTTCAGCGTAAGCTGTTTTCGACTCAATCCGGGTCCGGCGAGCTTCTATCAAATCCAATCCGCCAATCTGCCCCTCCTTAAAACTAAAAAGAAAAAGTTGATAGACCTCTTCGGCCTGTTTAAGGATGTTCTCGGAAAAAAGTTTTATCTGCTCCTCACAGCAAACAACCTGGCGAAAGGCCTCTTCTATCTCCAGGCTGACCATATTCTGCCAGTAGATAAGCTCCTTTTCCACAGCTTTGAGACTGGCTTCGGCTTCAGCCAGTTCTCCCTTTTTCGTCTGCCAGAAGAAAAGAGGAACAGAAAAACCCAGGCTGAAATTCCAGTATTTCACTCCCTCAACCTGATGACGGGCAAAACCAAGGTTGAAATCAGGAAAGTAACTGAGTAGAGCCTGTTGTTTCTGAAAACTTATTCTTTTTAAAGCATATTCAGTCTTTCTGATTTCAGGTCGTAAAGCCAGCCCGGCTTCTCTGGCTTCTTCAAGTGAAAGGCGAAGAAAAGGTTGCTTGAGCTCTCCGCTTATTTTAATCGCCTGGTTTTTGTCTCTTCCCAGAAGAACGTTAAGCCGGGCAGCCATTATCTCGCGCTCAATCTCATAACGTTTGAGATTAGCCTCGGCCTGGGCCATTTCTACTTGAGCTCTCAACAGCTCAGCTCTGGAGACTTCTCCGGCTGAATGCTTGACCTCTACCATCTCAACAAACTCCCGGCTCAACTCCAGGTTTTCCCGGGCATACTTCAACTGTTCTTCAACCAGCAAAAGACCGAAAAAAGCCTCTTTAACCTGGAAAGCAACATCCAGTTTCAGGCTTTCGTTATCCTGGGCTTGCTCACTGGCTTCAAGAGAGGCCACCCTGGTCCTGAAATAACGGCGGCCTGGAAATTCGATGGTCTGATAAACCCAGAAAAATTTTTCCTCAGACCTGCCAGGAGAAAAGAACTTCGGTTGCAGAGGGTAATCAAGCAGGATTTCTGGCTGAGGAAAAGAACGAGCTATATTTATCCTGGCTCTGGCTGCCAGGTATTGCTCGTGACTGGAAAGGATAAGCGGGTTGTAAAGCAAAGAGATTTCCAGGCATTTCTCCAGAGTAAGGGCCGGCTCAGAATTATTATTCTCCTGACTAAAAGTTGGGTTTTCCCTAAAGCTCCGGCTCTTAAAAGAAGAAGCTGTTCCTGAGTAGTTAAAAAACAGTAATACCAGCAATAAAGATAATAATATCTGAAATCTCCTTCTACTTGCCTTGATTAAATCAGATGTCAGATATATTACACTCTTCATGTCTCCTCCTGAAAACATAGGAAAAAATCTGAAAAACCAGGGAGAAACGGATAATTGATTATTCCGCTATAGATAGCGGCGGCGAGCGGGAAGGCCAGTGATAAATAAAAGGCTTCTTATATTTATCTTCAAATAAGCTGGAAAGTATTTTAATAAGAATGAAAAAAAACAGGATGACGATTTGAAAGATGCCAGTTGAGAAATAAACACTCAGGAACTGTCCCGCCGGACAATTGCTTGGTTCTTTGATAGTGCGGTGATTATGTAAAAAATCGACAGCCGAAGAAACGAAGAAAAAGCTGATTACCAGCAGGATGATGATAAAGCTATTTCTCCTGGCCATGACAAGCAATTTCTACCACAGAGGTATTATTCCTGTCAATCAGCCAAAGGCTCATGGGATAAAAGATGCTAAAAATGTGGCCTGAAGATTTACAGTGGTCTGTTGACATTATCCTCAAGTAAGTGTAGAAATGAAATGAAGGGAAAATATTATGGATATTTCCAAATATTCAATCCGGGATCTACTACTTACTGCCTTAAAAAGTGAAATCGAAGCCAGGGACTTTTACAAGAGCCTGGCCGGGACGGTGGAAAATTATTTTCTCAAGGATAGAATCCTATTTCTCTCGGCAGAGGAGGAAAAGCACCGGCAGGCTTTTGAGAAAATGTTCCGACAGCAGTTTCCTGGCCAGGAGCTGGTGCTTCCGGAAAAAAGCCCGGTGCCTCTTCCAGAGCTAAAATTCGAAAAAGAAATCATGCCAATAAGCGAAGTGTTTTTTGTGGCCATGCAGGCGGAAAAAGCCGCTCATGATTTTTACACCGCAATTTCCGGCTACTTCCCATCCGAATCGGAACAGCACAAGCTCCTTCTATACATTGCTTCCATGGAGATGGGTCACTATCACCTGCTTAATTTAGAGCGGGAAAATGCCCTGCGTACCGAAGATTTTGAGGTGACTCTGCCGATGGTGCACGTCGGCCCCTAAAAACGGGGGACACAATACTCATTCACCAATTTTCTTGGTTTTTAGATTCCTTGGCCATTTGGCCCAGGTTTTATTCCTGCCTCTAAAGGTCAGTAAAAGTATTCCGCTATATCTGGCAATATTTGATGAAACTTCAAGCTCGGAAACTTAGCTGAGTAATTTCCCTGACATAAATTCTTCAGCCAGACAAACAAAAAATAAGCCCGTAAGCTACAACTTACCCTGGCCGTTAAAAAGTAAAATGCAGACCGGCACTAAGGTAATGAAGCAGGGAGAAATTGTAAACTTCAGGCACATCGGCCCCACCTTCCAGTATCCGGTTTTGTTCCTTTCTTGCTGATTATTATTGTTTTTAATTATACCATAGCTCAGCACTAAAAGAACGATACGGGAAAAATGCTGCATTCAGTCAAATAGCTGCTCATATCGTTTTAACGGTTTAAACTGAAAAAACACCCTGTCAAATCATGGCCATTTGCGAGCTTAACAGACCTCAGCTGCACTGATAGCCTTCCGGCAAATTTGCATGTATTGGTTTTTCTGTAGAATCTTATTCTCAAATGTCCTTATTCATTCTCAAATGTTCTTACCCGCTTTTTTAAGAATTTCTCTCAGCTTAAAACTTTCTGCCGGGATGCCGGCCATTAGCTTCAGGATTATAAGTCTCCAACTCACTGCCCCCTACAAATAAAAAACTTAAAAACTTATTGCCGCTCTCCCGCCAGACAGATTAACAACGAAGACAGCTAATTAGCAATCGCCGGCCAAAAATCAAAGTGCAAAGGCAGCACTTTTAAGATATAATTGTCACTTAATTAAGAACAATATGGAGGGGAGATTATGAGCGGCAAAAAATCTTTATTGACTGCTTTCCTCGTTCTATTCCTTATGATGGCCACATCCTTGCTGGCCATCAACACCAAGGACACCGCCATGCTGAGCCGACCGGCAATTGGCCCCGATAAAATAGCCTTCGTTTATGCCGGCCAGCTCTGGGTGACTGACCAGGCCGGGAAAAACCCCCGTCAACTGACCGTAGACCTGCCGGTCCAGGGCACTCCGGTCTTCTCACCTGACGGCAAGTGGATTGCTTTCAGTGCTGAGCGCGACGGCAATATTGATGTCTATTTGATGCCAGCCGAAGGTGGCCAGTCCCGCCGCCTGACCTGGCACCCAGGGCCCGACCTGGTCCAGGATTTTAGCCCTTGCGGCAAGAAAATTTTTTTCACTTCAAACCGAAACGCCTATGCCCGAGGAGCCAGTAATCTCTACACCATGTCTATTGACGGCAGCTTTCCAGAGCAAATCATGATCCCTTACGTTTACCGGGCAAAAGTTTCACCCGATGGGCAGCTAATTGCTTATAATCATTTTCCCGATGCTTTCAGACAGTGGAAGAATTATCGTGGCGGTCGAAACTCAATCATTACCATTTATAATAGGAAAAACAATACCATAGAAAAAATTCCTCAGCCAGAAGGACGTTGTAATGATATTGATCCGATCTGGTCAGATGGCAAACTCTATTTTCTTTCGGACCGAAATGGCGAGTTTAACCTCTTCAGTTATGACCTCAAGACCAAAGAAATAAAGCAGCTTACCCATCATGAAGACTTTCCGATTATAGATGCCGCTGGAACCAAAGACCGAATCATATACGAACAGGGCGGTTACCTGCATCTTTTTGATCCCAAATCCGGGATGAGCAACCGCCTTGTAATAGGTATCTCCACCGACCTTATTGAACTGCGCGAGCGCTTTGCTAAAGGAACCCGCTGGATCAGAAACGCCGACCTCTCGCCCACTGGTGCCCGGGCTGTTTTTGAATTTCGCGGAGAAATTGTCACTTTGCCAGCAGAAAAAGGCGATTTCCGCAACTTGACCCAGACTCCCGGAGTTCACGAGCGAAGCCCTGCCTGGTCCCCGGACGGACGCTTTATTGCTTATTTTTCCGATGAATCTGGCGAATACGAACTTCATATAAGACCGCAGGATGGCAAGGGAGAAACCAAAAAATACAAACTGAACGGCGCCGGCTTTTATGATTCACCGGTCTGGTCACCTGACTCTCAGAAAATTGCTTTTGCCGACAATTCCTGGTCACTCTACTGGATAGACCTTAAAACCGGGGCGGTTAAAAAAATCGCCTCAGAATATCTCTACGGACCAAGTCGTATTCGCAGCGTTTACGCCACCTGGTCACCCGATTCAAAATGGATTGCCTATACCCTAAATACTCAAACTTACATTCAAAAAGTATTTGTCTATTCCATAGAAAAGGACAAAACCTATCCCATTACCGACGGACTGAGCGAAGTAGCTGAGCCCCGTTTTGACCAGAGCGGAAAATATCTTTTTTTCATGTCTTCAACTGACGCCGGACCGGTCAAGCAGTGGTTTGACATGTCCAACGCTGACCTGCGGGCCAGCTATTCGCTTTACCTAGTAGTTTTGAGAAAAGATTTACCAAACCCACTGGCCAGAGAAAGCGATGAAGAAAAGCCAGTCGAACCGACCAGAGTCACCTCTGACCTCAAGGTGAAATCAGAAGATAAAACCGCTGGACAAAAACCACCGGCCAGCAAAAGCGAATCAGCTAAAACTGAAACCAGTGAAACAGTCATTGATTTTGACGGGCTGGAATACAGAATTGTTGCTTTGCCCGTGCCCCCCGGTAATTATTCCAACCTCCAGGTAGGAGAAGCCGGCCACCTTTACTTTTTAGAATTCCCTGTTGTTCCGATAGGAGCCATGATGGCCGGACCGGGCAGTGGAGGCCGCAGCGGCAAACTCCATCGTTTTGACCTTAAGACCCGAAAAGACGAAGTCATCATGGAAGGTTTGAACAATTATCTGATTTCAGCCGACAAGAAAAAATTACTCTATGCCGCTCAAAACACCTGGGGCATAACCAGCCTCGGCGGAAAAATTCAGGTCGGTCAGGGGAAAATCAACGTCGACTCCATTGAAGTTAAAATCAATCCCACAGAAGAATGGAAGCAGATTTTTTATGAGGCCTGGAGAATAAACCGCGATTTCTTCTACGACCCCAATATGCACGGCTGCGACTGGCCGGCCATGAAGAAAAAATACGAAAAATTCCTGCCTGAGCTTTCCTGTCGCGATGACCTTAACCGGTTGATTATGTGGATGTGCAGCGAACTGGCTGTCGGTCATCATCGGGGTGGAGGCGGTGACACCCCTTACGAACGCAAAACCATTCAGGTCGGCTTACTCGGGGCCGATTATGAAATCGCGAATGGCCGTTACCGATTTAAGAAAATCTACGGGGGTTTAAACTGGAATCCAGAACTTCGTTCGCCACTGACCGAGCCCGGGGTAAACGTCAGAGCCGGTGAATACCTGCTGGCTGTAGACGATAAAGCAGTCATTCCACCAGATAATCTTTATAAACATTTTGAAAACAAAGCTGATAAAATTGTGGAAATTACTGTGGGCCCGAACCCTGACGGCAAAGGTGCCCGCACAGTAAAAGTGGTTCCAATCGCTGATGAGTTCGGCCTGCGCAACCGCGACTGGGTTGAAGGCAACCTCAAGAAAGTGGAAGAAGCCACTGGCGGCCGGGTAGCTTATGTTTATGTGCCTAACACTTCAACTCAGGGTTACATGTATTTCAGACGCTATTTCTTCCCCCAGGCTTACAAGGAGGCCATCATCGTGGATGAAAGATTTAACGGCGGAGGTCAGGTAGCTGATTATTATATTGACTGGTTGAGCAAGCCGTTCATCGCCATGTGGGCCATGCGTTACGGTGCTGATCTTAAAACTCCGAGTGCATCTATTCAGGGTCCGAAGGTCATGCTGATAAACGAAATGGCCGGTTCCGGAGGTGATTTACTGCCCTGGATGTTCAGGCAATTCAAGCTCGGGCCACTGGTGGGCAAGAGAACCTGGGGCGGTCTGGTGGGTGTCCTCGGTTTCCCGGTGCTTATGGATGGCGGCAGCATAACTGCCCCCAACCTGGCTTTCTGGACGGAGGAAGAAGGTTTTGGCATAGAAAATGTGGGCGTCCCACCTGATGTGGAAGTGGAAATAACTCCTGCTGACTATGCTGCTGGATGCGACCCGCAATTAGAAAAAGCCATTGAATTAGTCATGGAGATGCTGAAGAAAAATCCGCCCAGGAAGATGCAGCGCCCACCCTACCCGGTTAGAGTTAGCAAATAGCTGGCGATTTTTAGCGATAGTGAGACCAGACTGCTGGCGGTTGGCAAAAAGCCGCGGTGCTCTCCCTGTCTACTCCGGGCACCAGACCCCAATAATTTACCGTTCGACGGTTGAGGTCCCTGTTCTATATAATTATTTCCCCAAATTTATCCAATACATATTTTTTGTACTTTTCTAATAAAATCAAACCCTCTAAAATTTATGGTCCTTCTGATTCCAATCTCTGGTGTAACGTGCCCCTCAGCCCTATCCCACAATAGTCTTTTTCTTATATTCAGACCCCACAAAGAGGTCTTTAATTTTCTGCCGCTCTTCTTCAAAAATGTGACGGCAACTCCTGTTTCATCAGTCTACATGATAGCTTCTAACTCCTTTTCGGCCTCATCAAAATCAACCGGAGCAGTTTTTTTAACTGTAATTCTCTTCAACCTTATATTTGCGTTGCATTAGATTAAATAAATCGTTAAAACTGTGCCCGTTTTTTTAGCAAAAAAAAATAATTAAAATCTTTAACTGATCCTTTCGAACAAGGGCAATGGATTGTCCGGCTTCAAAATCCTCGATTGAAGCCAGCGAAACAAACAACCAGAATTTGAATAAAATTAGTTCTGGAATAAATACTCAAGGGAAAAAGAATCTAATTCCATAGAAAGGCAATCATGAAGCTAAAAAAAAGCTACACCACCTTACTGATAACAATCAGCTGAAAGAACTTCGGCTGGAATCAATCTGATCAACAGGTTTTTTACAATTACTTCCGATTGCCTGATATCATGTTTTTATTTTTCTATGAAAAATAAATTATTTGTATTATCAAAAATCTGAATGAATCTTAAATCCCTTCTTATAATAAACCCGGCAAAAAACAGTTTTTCCCTCTAAATATTTTCTTCATGGTGCTCTTTTTAAATAAAACGAACCTTTTTGCCAGCAACTTCGTCTAAACTAATGAGAGACAAAAATGAAACAAAAAAAATTGTGAGAAAAGGAGAAAAAAAATGAAACTAAGAACAAGAATCGCTATCTTCCTGGCGGCACTGGTAATTTCGCTGGTGGGCTTTGAGCTCATCGCTGATGGTCTGGGTGTGGACCAGATCATGCTGGCAGCCAGACCGGTGGTTGAAGCTTTTTCGGTTTTCTCCCATATAATCGGGTAGAAAGGTTATACCTGTTGAGCCACATTCTGAAAAATACCCGGTTGGGTAATATCAGAAAAAGAGGCCAGTTTGGCCACCACCAAGTAAAGAAAATGGGGGAAGCGGTAGCGCCCTGGAGTTCAGTCCGGGTAGATTATCGAGCCCGGACAGGAGATGATCGCTGAACACCAGGATCCCACCCCGTCCCCCATTTTCAGCAGTTGATGAAATAAAGGCGAGGAGTTCTGCGCCTTTAAGTCTGTTTCTGGATAATATATGAATTAATATTCATATATGGTGAAGTCAATAAGGCCTTTTATATATTTTTAGGTTGCTGTCCATCTAAATAAACATGCGCGTTCTTTTTCTGTATTCTTCATACTCTGCACCAAACTCTTCCAGAAGCATTTTTTCTTCTACTATGGCCCGGTAGATGAAAGCCGCTGCCGGCAATATGGTAATAAAAAACGAAGCTGGAATATGTTGGAAGACTAGGCCAACTCCCAGAAAGGCAATTATTTCTCCTGTATAGCTGGGGTGTCGTATCCAGCGGTAAAGTCCGTCGGTAACCAGCTCTTTTTCTCGGTGAACGCCGATATCGGCTGCAAAGTGTTTACCAAGAGTAAGCACCGACAGAATCCTGATTAGAACTCCGGCAGCTAAAACGCCTGTACCAATAATCTGGAAAACCCCGAATTCTCTGGTGCGCCAGACGGAGCGAAAACTTTCAGGAACAATCGCCAGTAAAACTCCAGTAAAAATTAAAAAGGTCATGATAAATTTACTTTTTCTTTCTGAGACTCTGTGATCACCCCTGTTTTTAAAAACAACAAGATAAATATCCAACCCCCACCAGAAGAAACAGATTACCCAGAATATATACTCCATAAAAGTCTATCCTTTTACTTACCGGATGCAGAAATATTTTATTTTAGGTTGCCGGATCATTCAAACGAACTTATGAAATGAAGCTACCTTTTTAAAAAGCGGCGGATGAAGACCTCAATTTCTTTTAAACCAAGGAGACGGCATATAACATAGAAAACAAAAAGGGAAAAGGTGCCACAGATTACCGTCAGGGCAAGCACCGGCAGAAAAGTAAAACCAATTCTGGGGGTTAACAGGCGGAAAGCAAAAAATCCGACTAGCCCGGAAACCGAGGAAGCTATGGTCAATTTCAAGAAATACTCATAAACTGGTCGGAAATCTACTGGCCCAATTTTGTTCGGCAACCAGAAAATTAAAAGACAGATGTTTACTACGCTGGCCACTGAAGCCGACAGCGGGAAAGCCAGAAAGCCCAGTGGTTTCATAAGGGCCAGGTTCATCACGATGTTCAATCCGATAGAAGCAAAGCTGGCATACATCGGCGCTCTGGCATCTTTGTGAGCATAAAAAACTGAAGCCACATTGCGCAGGGCAGAAATAAAAGGAATACCGAGGGTATAGAGAATTAAAGCCTGACTCACAGCCGCCGTATCTTCCGCCGTAAACTGGCCGCGCTGGTAAATAAGACGGGTAATCGGTTGAGCAAAAAAAGCTATCAGGATAGAAGAAGGCACGGTCAAGAAAAAGACCATCTTGAGCGAATCCATCAGGCTGGACTTAAGCTCTGCATTTTTGTTATCAAGCACCAGTCGCGAAAACCGAGGCAGAGCCACTGTGCCCACGGCCATGCCAAACAGGCCCAGCGGAAGGTGCATAACACGGTAGGCATAATTGAGCCAGGTCATCGAGCGCTCGGCCAAGTAAGAAACCAGAATGGTGTTGATAAAAACATTGATCCGGGAACCAGCCAGGCCGATGGCCACCGGCACAAACAGGGCCATAACTTTTCTGAACTGCGGGTCATGCCAGTTAAGGTAAAAAGAATACCGGTAGCCGCGGCGGAAAACTCCGGGCACTTGAATAAGAAACTGCATCAGGCCACCCACCGTAACGCCAAGAGCGGCTCCATAAATCGGGTCGCCACCGCGGGCTGTATACCAGCCAAACATGGCCACCGGAACAACAATGGAAAAAACATTGAAAAAAGCTGGAGCCACCGAAGGGACAAAGAAAGAACCCTCGGTGTTGTGGTAGCTCATAGCCCAGGCCGCCAGAGAAACGAACAGGAGGAAGGGGAAGGTGATGAAAGTCAGGCTGGCGGTGAGGCTTAATTTTTCGGGAAACTGACTGAATCCCATGGCCACCAGGGAGGCAACTGGCCGACTAAAAACCATCCCCAAGATGGTAACCGCACCCACCACCATAAGCAGGGTGTTTAAGATGTTGGAAGCCAGGAGGTTTTGCCGTTGCTTGCCTTTGCCTTTTTCCTCGGTCAGAACTGGCACAAAGGCGGCAGAAAGCGAAGTTTCAGCAAACAGGTCCCGCAGCAAGTTGGGAATACGGAAGGCAGCGTTAAAAGCATCAGTTGAACGGCTGGAGCCAAACAGATGGGCAAAGACCATCTCCCGAACGAGACCCAGCACCCGGCTGACCGCAGTTCCAAGAGTAAAAGCTCTAACTCCCCTGGCTATGTCCTGCATTGAGTTTCTCTCTTCAATCAGATAACAGATTAAAATTTATCCTACCCAAATTCAAGCGGAACAAAACGGCTAATTTTTAGACCAAAAATATGGAATGGGTTGCAACCAGAAAAAACAAAACTTATTCTGGTCTCGGCATTAAACTTAAATATAATTCGATCTGGCTTCTGATCAAAAATTTGAAAATTAGGGTAATGGTTGTTCTTTTAACTCACAAGTCCCAAGCCGGCAGTAGCAGTGAACCGCTCCTAATCGGACATAATTTTAATAGAAGCTCCGTAATGCAGTGTTGGGTCCAGTTTGCTCCGGGCTACTTCCAGAAGAGCTTCCGGCGAGGGCTCAACCAATCCCAAAAAAACTTCCTTATTGTTCAGAATTATTTTAACCTCCTGTGACAGGTCAAGCCTCCGGCTGTCACAAAAAACTGTCAGACTTTCAATATTACGCGTTCTTATCCTGATTTCATTATGTTGCTCATCAATTTCAGCCGCCACGTAAGCGGGTAAAGCTTTGACCTTTTCAACTTTTATCCAGTAATACCAATTCGCTTCCTCGTCATTTATCACAAAATCAAGTTGCCGGGGCACAGCACTTCTGATTTTTTCCCGGAAAAGCTGAACAATTTTATCTTTTATCTCGCTCAACTTGATATCATGATCCCGGCCCGGGAATTCATCGTATTTAACATCATAGCGCAGTTGACGAAGCTGACGGTAAGCCCGCTGACTGCCCACCGGGTAGACCATGTTGTCACTGTCACCATGAACTATATAGACAGAGGTATTCTTCAGATTTCTAAGCATCTCCGCATCCCTGGGAGTTTCTGGCGGAGAATGCTTGACCACAGGATATCCCATATTAGAGAAAATGGCTGCGAAACGGTCAGCCATTCTGGTACCATAAAAGAAAGTGGCCATCGCCCCATTACTGGTACCAGCCGCATACATCCGGTCAGTATCTACAGAATAGCTGCTCAGAACCTCGTTGAACATTTTTTTGAAGGCCTCTTCTGAGGTCTCTTCCCACCACATTCCCTCAGCTTCAGGAACAAACAGGATATGCCCCGCCAGTTCATCTGATTTCATCAGCTGTTGATAGGCTTCCACCAGAGCCTGGTCTCCGCGACCATCTCCACCACCAAAATAAACTACCAGGGGATAAACTTCTTTAGGGTCATAATCCAAAGGTAAGAGCACGTAATAAGGCTGAATTTTACCTGTCAATGGATTACGGATAAATTTTTTGTAAAACCCACCAACAGCTGCATGGTCAGGCTTCATAAATCTTAAAATTTGCTGAACATCTTCCAGACTAAGGTTAGTTTTTGTTTCATAATTGCGGTTTTCGTAGATGTACCGCTGGATAAGCTCAAAATCAGCCTTGAGGTTTTCAGGCAAAAAGTAGGTGCTCTTCTCCAGAAAATTGATGGCTCGAGCTTGCATTGGGTGCCGCGAGTCTCTGGAAATGTTTTTTATCTGAGCAAAATCTGAGTATTGAAGAGCCAGAGCCTTGGCCAAGTTGAAACTGACCACCGGATCAGAATCTCCAAGATAAGAATCCAGTTTCAGCCCTTCAGGAATTCCTCTGAGAGCACAATAAGCAGCGCCAAGGCGACGGCGATTCTTATCAAAGCTTTCCAGAAAAGAATGGATTACATTTGCCGACACTGGAGGCAAATCCACATTTAGCGAGGCCAGCAGGACAGCTTTGTTAATACTCTCATCCCGAAATAGTTCTTCCAGGGTATATTGTTTTTTGTTTATAAAAGAAAAAAGATACTGTTCTTTCACCAACTTTTTATTTACCAGATATTCTCCGCTATATTCCAGGCTCTCCAGAAGTCCACTTTGTTTGAAAAAATTGGCTTTTATCTTGCCACCGGCCACTTCACCTTCAAAAGAATGTAACTCACCAATAAGCCAGGGAGTAAGGCCTTTGTAAGTGAAAACTATTGGTTCTTCAGCTTCTACTTCAAAAGTCATTCCCTCACTCAGTGGCCGACCTGGTAAGGCAAATACCCGGGTAGCTAAAGGATGAAGCCCGGAGAACATTTCGTTATAATAGTAGCTGGCATTAAGATTCCGCCCGAACTCATCTGTCTCCACTACCCTGGCACTCTGGGGATCAAAATCTGTTTGCTCTATATAAGCTTCCAATATTTTTTCAGGTGAGATAACCTTTTCCAGTTCCTTCTGGTTTATCAATTGCACCTTTTCCCGGTTATACTGAATGGCCAGGAGATGACGCCCTTCTTTAATGGCAACAGTGGCTACTTTGACCGTCCATTCAATCTTGAATTTAAAGTACTCCGGTCGGTTTAATTCTATCTGCCGTTCAGCATAAAATATTTGCTTATAACTAATGACCTCTCCAGGATTACGTTTGTAGCGAAGTACCGTCTGGTCTGAAGACGAAGGTAACCTGGGCAATATCAAATGCCTAAAACTCGAGCTACTACCTCCAAAAAAAATGGCCTTTGACCAAAGATTAGCGGTCGGCCCCATTATCCCCAAAAAAATAAATAAAACCAGAGCCAGGTTTCTTTGAGTTAATCGCCTGAGTTTCATGTTAGATAAATCCTTTCGCCAGTAAAAATTGTCCTGCTTGACCATCCCTGGTCAAGCTTTCTCAGGCCTTCTTTAGATGATAAAAAGCATATAAAGTTAATATTTTTTGCCTAGAATTTTTAGACGAAAAGGCTCTGGATTTCTTCCCTGTGGCCAGCTGGAACCACCAGGGGAAAAATAATAAGAATTTGAATACTTATCTAATTGAAAAGAACTGATAAAAACCCAAATTAAATCAGCGGTGTCTTGCCGGGGATGGCCACTTCAAGCGGCGGCAGGTCGCGGAACTCCAAGTGCGGCGGGGTCAGGTCCAGCTTGGAAGCGTTCATCACCCAGTCCCAGCTCAAGGCCCGGCCGGTGTAAGCGCTCATCCGGCCCATGATGGCCGTCAAAGTACTCTCCGCCACCTGGCGGCCTTCATTAAGAGGTTTGCCGCTCTTAATGCTGTTAATCAGGTCAATGTGTTCCTGGACGTAGGGATTGGGCGATTCTTTCTCTGGTCTATAAGGCTTAGGTCCTTTGATGTAGCCGTCGGCACTGTCCGTATAAGCAAAGCCCTTTGTTCCCACCACGCGCTCAGAGACATTTTCGGCCGCTCCGGCTGTCTGCCGGCACATGCTCAGCACCCGCACTCCATTGGGATATTCATACTCCACGGCAAAATGGTCATAGACGTTGCCGAACATCGGGTCGGTCCGGGCCGCCCGACCGCCCATTCCCAGGCATTTTACCGGATGCGTGCCAAAAGCCCAGTTAATGACGTCCAGGTTGTGCACGTGCTGCTCAACAATGTGGTCGCCCGAGCACCAGACCGTAAAAAGCCAGTTGCGCACCTGCCATTCCATATCCGACCATTTTTTGATGATGCGGTCTGCCCAGTTCTGGGCCGCCCGTTCGACCCACAGAGCACCCATGTTCCAGTAGCACTGGGCAGCCACAATTTCGCCTATATCGCCGTTATGAATTCGCTTCATAATTTCAATGTAATGGGCTTGATGACGGCGCTGAGTACCAGCCACAATGGCCAGACCTTTCTGCTTGGCAAGCTCCGAAGAAGCAATGACCGACCGGACCCCAACCGGGTCCACGGCCACCGGCTTTTCCATGAAGACGTGCTTGCCGGCTTCCACAGCCGCTTTCAGATGGGCTGGCCGGAAAAACGGCGGCGCCGCCAGAATTACCAGGTCAACGTCAGCTTTTACAACCTTCTCATAGGCATCAAAGCCCGTAAAACAGGTTTCTGGCGTGACCAGGACCCGCTCGGCTGGAAGGCGCTCGCGCAGGCGTTTTAAGGAATTTTCCAGCATGTCGGGGAAAAGGTCGCCCACGGCCGTAATGACCACCTCCGGCGAAGCCGCCGCGCAGTCCAGAGCTGCCCCAGTTCCACGGCCGCCGCAGCCGATGAGCCCGACTTTGATTTTTTCGCTACTGCCCGAAGCGAAGAGAACTCCGGTGCCTGAAACGGCAGCTACGGCTGCGGCCATCGAAGCCGTCTTAATAAAATCCCTCCGGGTCAAGCCATTAGTTTCATTAGCGGATTTTTTATCACCTTCCATTTTCCTCTCCTTAATTTTCTTCAGTTATTTTCCTTTTACCATTTTTATTTCTCGATTGTCCAGCCCTCATTTTTGAGCATTTTTTTAAAAAACAGCTGGCTTGATTCCCTGTTGTTTTACAATAATAAAAGTAGCCAAAGCTACCTGCCGGCAATTGTTCTTCTGGTTCATTTATACTTTTATGTCAGCTCCTGTCCACTTGGCCTTAGATGAACAAATTATTTACTCATTTTTTTCTTAAAACATCTCTTTAAATTCAGGCGAAAACTTTATTGGATTACCACCGAATTAGCTGGATAAACGACGGGGCCACAACCCTAGGATGGTTCAAGACTTGACAGCCCGTCCTTTTTGGTATATATGAACATATATTCATATATTGGCTTTATTATTGGTAAGAAAGCAATAGAAAGAGGGGCATTAGATGCCAGATAACATTATAATTGCTATAGGTTTGGCCATTCTTTCTTTTATTTCCGGAATGCTGGGACTGGGAGTCGCTTTTGCGGCTATTCCTTTTTTGGGGCTGTTTTTGCCAGACCTGGTTCATCAGGTCCAGCCTTTAAGCCTGCTGCTCAACGGTGTAACGGCGCTCCTCTCCACTTTCGGCTTTGCCAGGAGTGGTTTTGTGGACTGGAAAAAAGCCATTCCCCTGGCCGCCATCACCACAGCCTCAGCGCCTGTGGGTGCTTTTATTGTTCAATTCATAGAGCAGAAGGTTGTCTGGATTATATACTTTGCAGCCGTTGTTTATCTGGCTTACCAGCTCTTTCGACCGATCAAAGCTTCGGTGAAGCAGGAAAATTTCAAGCTGGCAGCTATTTTAGCCATTCCCATATCAATAATGTCAGGATTTCTGGGGGTAGGGCCAGGGTTCCTGCTTCTCCCAACACTTATTCTGGTTGGCTTTGAGCCTAAAAAAGCAGCCGGAATCAATGCTTTCGCCGTTTGCCCACCTTCATTCTCTGCCCTCATTCCGCATCTCAGCACCGCTTCCTGGAACCTTCCTTTGACCGGTCTGCTGGTAGTGGTAGGAGCTTTATTTTCCTTTGCTGGAGCCAGGATTACCAGCCTTTTTCTCCCCAGCAAACGGCTGAAGCAGCTCTTTGCCGTTTTGATACTGGTGGTAACAGCATACAAAATTTACACCTTGCTAAATTAAATTGCCCTATTTAGACTCTAATTAGGCTACCATTTTTCATAGTTACTTCATCTAAAAGATCAGTCCAAATAATCCAAAGACTCTTCTTTAGTAAAATTTTTACCCGACAAGGCTAAATGAACACTGAGTAATTAAAGGACCTGCTCTGTGAAAGTCGGCTCAGCTCAACCGGGGATAATTATTGGAATTCATGGTTTCAAAAAGAGTCAGCATCGCGGTAAGCCTGGATGACAGCCAGCTCACCTTCTTTGCCAGGTTTGCTTTTGCCGTGCTCCATGCAGAGCACACAGTTGTAGCCTTTACCGTGGATGAACTTGAAAATGTTCTTGAAATTAAGCTCGCCGGTGCCAGGCTCTTTGCGGCCCGGAGTATCTCCGAGGTGAAAGGCCGCTATCTCGTCCCAGCAGGCCTCAATGTTGGGGATAATGTTGCCTTCGGTGATTTGCTGGTGGTAGATGTCATCAAGGATTTTGACAGAAGGGCTGCCGACCGCCTTACAAATCTGGTATGCCTGAGACATTTTGGTCAGGAAAAGGCCGGGATGGTCTTTGGGGTTCAATGGCTCAAGGACTATAACCACGCCTTCTGGTTCGCATAATCCGGCACACCATTTAAGATTCTCAATGACATTGGCTGTCTGATAATCCCAGTCCAGCCGCTGGTTGTAACGGCCCGGAACCATTAAAGCCAGCTTGACGCCGGTGCGCTTTGAAGTCTCAATGGCTATTTTGATTTTCCCTTTGAGCATCTCACGAACTGAATCATCCTTGAGCACAAAAGATTCCACGCTGAAGTCAGCGTAGGCGACAAATGGTCCGATTTCCAGGCCAAGCTTAGCAGCCTGATTAGCGATGGCTTCCTGCAGGGCTGGCGGCCGTCCGGGCAAACCATTATCAAAGACAGCTCTAAAGCCCTGGTCCGCGATAAATTTCATCTGGTCCAGAGGGTCTTTACCGGCTGAAGCCTCAAACATGCCGAAGGGCGGGGCATATTTAAGTTTGAAGGAACCCGTTTTAGGCTGAGCCGGTTGAGCTTTTTTCAATTGAGTCTGCGTCCCGCCCAGAAAAGAGGAAGTTGCTCCTGATGCTATGACCGCACCGGACAGGCCGGCTGTCTTCAAGAATTCACGCCTTGATTGCCTCTTCTTTAATTCCATTTATGATTCTCCTTAATGTTCTTTCCAGGCCATTTTACGAAAACTACCATAGAAAAAACAACTTCTAAGACCCAGCTTAAAATCTTAGCCACCTTATCCCCTTCCGACTCAGCCGGAAGCGGCGGGCCCGCAGGTCAGAGCAGGCAGCCGTCGTTTAATTGAATTATAGACGGGTCGCGGTCATCATAGGGGCTATCGTAAAGGATGGTAGCCGGACTCCAAGTTCGGTCCTCGTCTTCAGAGATGGTGTAACAGATTCTCCCGCCACGGGGATGATCTTTATCGGGCAGGGAAACATGGTCATAGCCGGCAAAAAAATAACAATCACCCGGCCGGGACCGCAGCCAACTTTGGTCTCAACCTGAGGGCCACGTTGACCAGAATTATGAGAACTGGGACTTCAAGCAGCGGGCCGATGACTGTGGCAAAAGCCTGGTTGGAACTGATGCCGAAGATGGCCACGGCTATGGCGATGGCCAGCTCAAAATCGTTGCTGGCAGCGGTGAAGGCCACGGCTGTCGTCTTTTCATAACCCACTCCCATTCTCCCCACCAAAACAAAAGCCACCAGCCACATCAAGAAGAAATAAATTACGAGCGGCAGGGCAATCAGCAGGACGTCCTGTGGCCTCTTGATGATGTATTCACCCTTCATGGAAAACATCACCACTATGGTAAAAAGAAGAGCGGCCATAGTCAGTGGGCTGATTCTGGGCACAAAGACTTTTTCAAACCAGTCCCGGCCTTTCAGTTTGATCAGGCCAAAATGCGAAATCAGGCCGGCGATAAAAGGGATGCCCAGGTAAAGGAAGACGGTTTGGGCTGATTCCCAGAAAGAGACCTGGGCCTTAACCCCACTGACCAGGTTGAATTTATTCAGAGCAAAAGTAATGAAAACATAGATATACACGGCATAGAAAAGAACCTGGAAGACGGCGTTAAAAGCCACTAAACCCACCGCCAGCTCCCGGTCGCCCCCGGCCAGTTCATTCCAGACCAGGACCATGGCGATGCAGCGGGCCAGCCCAACCAGGATGACCCCAATCATGTATTCCGGATGATGGCGCAAGAAAAGTACGGCCAGACCGAACATGACCAGCGGACCAACAATCCAGTTCAGGATCAGCGAGGTGGCCAGGAGTTTTTTATTCCGAAAGACCTTGCCCATTTCCTCGTACCTGACCTTGGTCAGGGGCGGGTACATCATCAGGATCAAACCAATGGCAATGGGTATAGAAGTTGTTCCAACCTGCAGGCTGGAAATAAAATAGGTAAACTTAGGGCTGAAATAACCGATAAAAATCCCGAGCCCCATGGCCAGGAAAATCCACAGGGTTAGATAACGGTCGGTTCGGGAAAGCGATTTAGGTTGAGTTCCGGTCATAAGATTCCTCCAGGCTTAAAAATCATTTCTTCTGTTGACTTAGTTTAATCAGGAAGGCTTTGATTATTTAATATTATCTATCGTTATCGGCTCATCTGACTATCAAAGCCGGTCTTAATATATGAAAATATAGGCTTACATCAGCTCGGGTCATCTGTCAAGAGGATGAACCCAGCTTCAGCCTTTATTTTCTCTGGTATTTCTGTCTGATCTGCAATCCAATAATAACAACAGCTAAAAGCGACTGTGCCCTCAACTTCCAGCACTTGACAGTTAAGGCCAGGCTGGCGGTTGGTAAAAAGCTGAAACCAGGTTGCCCATCCCGAAACCAATGTGATATAAGAATTAAGAGGAAGAGATTAAACTCATCCAGAACTGGTATTGGTCGTGGTCGGCAAATATCAAAGAATCAGATTATTCAATGACTTTAATAAACCGGTCTTTCTCACTGGATGCCGGCTAAAAAGCGGGTTACGAAAATCTTCGGCCAACAAATAAAAGAAGAAAATAAAGGAGGCTGAAAATGTTTTATAAAAGCGTAGGCTTCGTTGGTGGAGGGCGAATCACCAGAGTCGTGCTCAACGCCTGGAAAAGGAAAAAGGCTCTGCCGCCTGAGGTCAGGGTGACCGAGATTAAACCGGAAGTAGCAGAAAAGCTTAAAACCATGTTCCCAGAAGTTCAACTGGGGAGCAAGGTGGAAGGCTTAACCGAGTCTGAAATAATCTTCCTGGCTGTCCATCCTCCGGTCCTGCCTGAGGTTCTGGAAGAACTTAAAAAGATTCTCAAGCCGGAGATGGTTATTTGTTCTTTTGTCCCCAAATTCAGCCTGACTAAATTAATGGAAGCTCTGCGCGGGCACAACAAGATAATCAGGATGAATCCCCTGGCCACTTCCTACGTCAACGCTGGTTATAACCCCGCCAGTTTCGGTCCTGGCCTGTCGGCCGACGACAAGAACAGGTTCCTCAGCCAGATGGTCCTGCTGGGACAGGCGCCGGAAGCTAAAGACGAGCTGATAGAAGTTTATGCTTCCATTTCCGCAATGGGGCCCAGTTATCTCTGGTTCTTATTCTATGAGCTGGTAAAGCTCGGTGAAGAATTCGGCCTCACCTGGGAACAATCACTGGCTGCCGTCAGCAGCATGCTGATTGGAGCGGCCAGGACCATGGCCGAGTCCGGTCTGAGCCCGGAAGAAGTCATGGATTTAATTCCGGCCCGTCCTCTGGGCGAGGACGAAGGAAAAATCAAAGAATTATACTGTCAAAAAATCAAAGCAATTTACCAGAAACTTAAAACTTAAAAACCCGCTGAACATCAATCCTTCCGCCCTGAATTCAAGCCTGAAGAATTAAGGCCAGCCAATAAACCAGTCTGACTTTTAAGATACTCTCTGGCCCAGGTTTATCTCATAAGCCATTTTTTTTCTTTACCTTTTTCCGTCTTTTTAATGTCATCCGCTGCCTCTCTTCGGGTTCAAGGTTCAATTAAATTGTTATCAGGGTTTCAAAGTGGTTAAGAAATATCATTTTTTATTTCGCTAATATTTCCTTTTTATAGGCAAGTCAAAAAATTTATTTTGCCATTTTATTTATCTTTTCAGTTGACAGGTTAGGGCATAGGTGCTAAAAATTATTGAAAATATGAAAAAGGATAGGGAAATGAGTTACTGTGAAGACGGTGACCCATACCCATCTAAGATAGATGGAAATAGAGGATTTATTCTGGCCCTTTTGCCGGCTCCGGGGGTGAGCCGGTCAGGAGCCTGAGCTCCGTGTTCACCTCCAGCCGGCTGATGGCGGAGGTGAACGATGGTCAATCCATTACTGGCTCCAGAACTAAGAGAGCTTTTATCTGATAAAAAATACGACGAGCTGCGCGAATTCTGTGAATCTACCCATCCGGCTCAGGTGGCCGAATTTCTCTCCGCTCTCGACCCCCAAGAAATCTGGCAAATACTGAGTCTTCTATCACCTTCTCTCCGTGGTGAAATCTTCAGCCACCTTGACGAAGATGTCCAGCTGGAGATGATTCAGACACTTGGCCGCGAAGTAATGGGTAAGCTGCTTTCAGAAATGCCCCCAGATGACCGGGTTGACCTGGTCAAGCATCTTTCTAAAAAACAGCAAGAAGCCATCATCCCGGCCATGGCCCAGGCCGAACGCGAAGATTTAAGGCGGCTGATTGCCTATCCGGAAGGTACAGCCGGGTCGGTCATGACCTCAGATTATGCTGTGCTCACTCCTGAATTAACTGTGGATGAGGCCATAGCCAAACTGCGGAGAGAAGCTCCCGATAAAGAAACAATCTATTACAGCTACGTTACTGATGAAAACCAGAGATTGATCGGTTTTGTTTCACTGAAGGACTTGATACTGGCCCCATCAGGAGCCAAAGTAGCAGATATTATGCATGAGGATGTAATCTATGCCCGAGCCTACGATGACCAGGAAGAAGTGGCCAGGATGATTCAGAAGTATGATTTGCTGGCCATTCCGGTAGTTGATGAGAACAACCGGCTGGTCGGAATCATCACCCACGACGATGCCCTGGACATCATCACCCAGGAGCAACAGGAAGACGTTGAGAAGTTGATGGCCATCGGTGGTTCTCACGAAGTCGGAGCCTACCTGAAGCTTTCTACCTGGGATCATTTCAAGAGTCGCATACCCTGGATTATGGGGTTGGCCATTTTAGGGTTCATTTCTGGATACATCGTTCAGAGCTATGAAAGTATTCTTATTCAGGTAGCCATCTTAGCCTCTTTCATGCCCATGCTGGCAGACACCGGAGGCAATGCCGGCAGCCAATCAGCCACTCTGGTAATCAGAGCCTTAGCCTTAAAAGAAATTTCCACCAGAGATGCTCTGAAAATTCTGATAAAAGAGTTTAAGATTGCCTTCCTGATGGCCATTGTCCTGGCCACGATTGCTTACTTCAGAGTCCTGCTGTTTATCGGGCAATCTTCAACTGCCGGGACCATCTCCCCTCTAAAGGTTGGAATTGCCGTAGCCTTAGCTCTGGGCATTCAAGTCATAACTTCAACTCTAATCGGGGCTTTTCTGCCCCTCGCGGCTTCATCGCTGAAATTTGACCCGGCCGTAGTCGCCAGCCCGATGCTGACCACTGTGGTAGACATCACCGGTCTTCTTATCTTTTTCAGCACAGCCAGACTTATCCTGGGTTTGTAGATAACTCACAGGAAAAAACAGGTCTGATTCAGCTCAGCAGGCCCTCAATGATGAGGTCCACAGCTTCATCTTCACTTAAACCCCGGGCCATCAAAGTTTGCAGCTGTTTTGAATCAACGCTGCCGATGGCCGCTTCATGGGTGACATGAGCTTTTGGGTGCCTGACCTCAACTATGGGCACGGCCCTGGCCACCCCTTTCCCCTGGATTATTTCCTTGCAATCCACATGACCGCGGGAGTAAGGAGCTCTGGCAATAATTTCATTGTTGATCTCGGCCATCGCTTCATCCCTGACTGCGATATGTGTAATAAGCACTGCCCGGCTGCCCTCGCCATCAAGGCTGGCTGATTCTTTGATTTTTATTCGGTCATCCTGACGGCCGAAAACCCTGGCCTTCATTTCGGCTGAGCTGCCGGCCTGGCAATCGGTGTGATAATCAATTTCTATAACTCCCACCCTTCCCTTCAACAACTCAAATTCAGTAGAAAAGCGGGCTCCTTCAGCCAGTTTTACCCGGGCCACTGGCATCACCCTAACCATTCCTTCCTCGCTGTGCCAGTGGCGTTCAAAATAAGAATATCGGGCATTCCGCCCGATTTTAATCTGAGCTTCCATCAGGTGCTGGATATCAACGGCATTGGGAAAGGTGCAGTGGGCCATGAAACTGACCTCAGCATCCGCCTCAATTTCCACATCCAGTAGGATTTTTTGGAGACCACGCTCCGGCAGCATCCCGAAACACAGGTGTACTGGCTGCTTTATCTTGGTACCCTGGCGCACCCTCAGCCTGGCTTTAACGCCTTCAGTCAGCTCTTCGGCTTCAATCACCAGGCCATCTACCACCTGAGAACTTAGTACCTTATTAGCATTAATAACCACATGAGGGCTTCCCCGTTCAAAACTCCGGTGCAGGTTTATCGATTGCAAAATTTGTTCCACTAGGTCTTCAGGCATTTTTCCCTCCTGTTTTTTCTATAGAATTGAGGTCAGGCAAATTTTTATGCGGACAGGGCAGACACTTGCCGCTAAAATACTCCAGAATTTTAGACGTTTCTCCTTTATCTACCAGCATCCCGCTGCAGATTAAAAAAGCATGATCAGCTTTCTCCAGCACCCGTGGGCTGTGAGTGATGAGCAGCACCGTGGTGCCTTCTCTTTTGAGGTGGGCAATGGCTTCAAAAATCCGTTCGATAGCCTCTATGTCCACTCCAGAATCCGGTTCATCCAGCATCACCAACCTGGGCTTCATGGCCAGAATGCTGGCCAGCTCAATTCTTTTCCTTTCTCCACCGCTCAGGGTTTTATCCACTGCCCGGTTACGGTAGCGGACCGGTTCCAGACCGACTAGCTCCAGAACCCTGTCAATTTCTTTGGAGCTTTTTTCCCGGGCCGAAGCCTGGATAAACTGACTCACCTTTAATCCTTCAAATCGGGCCGGTTCCTGCCAGCCCAGGGTGATGCCCAGGCGAGCCCGTTCGTCAACGTTGAGATGTTTTATGGATTTCCCTTCAAACAGGATGTCACCGCTGTGGCGGCGGTAGTCGGGGAGACCCATGATGACGTTGGCCAGAGTCGACTTTCCGGCTCCATTTGGACCGACAACAGCATGGACATAACCTTCCCAGAATTCCATGGTCAATCCGTTCAGAATAGCGGTAGAGTTAACCATAAGAGAAACTTCCTTCACTTCAAGAATGGACATTTGATTCTCCTCTAAGGGTAAATAATAATAATTTTATTATACCTCAACCATCAATTCGGTAAACCGGTAGAAACCGGGGAGTAGAGCACTTTCCTTCCTGATTATGTTAAATTCAAAAGACTTTCCAAAGAAAAGCTGGTCGTTTTTACTTTAACAGTCTGGTCTGGCCGGAAAGCGCAATATTGGTCGGGCCCAGTCAAAATTAAAATAGTTTTCCCTACTCCTGGCGAAATACAAGTTGACCCATAACTCTTTCTCCCGGAACCCTCGGCCGCTTCCTTGCTTCGTTGAGCTACAACCAGAAAATTCGATTGCCGGTTCTTTACTGGAATTAAAATCAAGGACACTGAATGACCCCCTGAGCCCAGAGGCAGCCACCACAGGCCGGAAAAGTATTACCGAAGCAATCCTCTTCGTTACTTTCGAGGTAAGAACACCCCCCACAGATATGGCAGGGAGAGAAATCAAACTGATAGATTTTCTCCCTGAAATCATGATACTCCCTTGAACTCCAGATTTCCTCAAGCGATTGCTGGTTTAAGTCTCCCAGAAAATAGGGTTTAATCCGGCGTTCCAGCCCGTAAAGATAGGTAAGGTGTTCATGAAGCAAAGCCATGCAGGGAGCTACTTTTCCGTCCCAGCGAATAAAAGTCGTGCCGTCTTTGATGAAGCGACAGGAGCGGGTCGGGGCACTGATGGCCTTGTTGATCATGAAGAGATTCTGGTAACCTTTTAAAAGATGGTAAATCGGCTCTTTGGTCAGATAGTTAATGTCAAGACGGGGCAGGCTGATCTGAGGCTTACCAGGCAAGCTGGCAAAGGTTTCGCAGGTCAGGGCCAGGAGGCAGAGCATTTTCCTTTCCATCTCTTCCGTATATGGCAGAACATTGCTGATGATAACCTTGTCTGCTCCAACCTCTCTTATTAACTCCTCAATATTTTTTATGTCATCAATATTATCTCTAATCACAACAAAAGAAATGCCAATAGCCAGCGAGTAATTCATGGCTGTCGCCAGCTCTCTCATTCTCTGAACATTCCTCAGCACTGTCCGGAAATTGGCACCATGGCGAATATCATTAAAGCTGGTCTCAGAGGTACCATCAAAAGAAACCCAGAGTCGGTCCAAACCAGCTTCCAGCAGAGCCCGAGCCAGATCTTCTTGAAGTAAGGTGCCATTGGTGGTAATTTCAACTCGAGCCTTTGATTCTTTCTTTAACCTGAATACCATCCTGTCCACCTCAGGATGAAAAAGTGGTTCCCCAAACCCGGCCAGCATCACAGACTGAAGATGCGGAAATGATTTGAGGCTTCTAACCACTTTTTCAAAAATCTCTGCGCTCATATTCCCAAAAGGTTCATTCCAGGTATGGCGGATACAGGTCTGGCACTTTAGATTGCAGCCAGAAGTAGGTTCAATATAAAGTCGTCGGAGAACATGGAGATCGGGCTCTATCAGGATCTGGCCTTCCTCTTTAATCAGTCGAACTATGGAACCACTCCCGGCACCCAGAGACTCCAGGATTTCCGGAGGTAGCTGCAGACTACCGTCGTCGCCGACCTTAACCTCAAATCTGACTGGTGTTGTTAATGAGGTTTCAAGACTGACTCTGTCAGGTTTCACTTCCTCAGGATTACGCATCTTGTCTTTCTCCTCTGTTTCAGGACCATAAATTCAGCCTGGGTTTTTGCCAACAAGAAACTTATTCTTTCTTATTATCAGGTCGAAGATAGCAGGCCAATTCCTATCATTATAATTGTTTCCATTGGCAGCGGCTTTTTTTTATTCATAGCTTCTTCTTAATTCTTTTCTCTCCAGGCTGGAATGACCTGCTAATTTTAGGTCTCTTTTGATTATTTTTTTCTTTCCCAGAACTAAACTGCCAGGCACTCCTTATCGCAGCTATCTTAAGAACTTTCCTATCAATTCTTAATTCATTCCCCAACCAGCTTTTAAGCAGCGGTCCCAGTTTCTGACGGTAGTCTTCTGAAATTCGGTAATAAACCCATCTTCCCCTCTTCTGGGACTCAACCAGTCCTGCCCGCCTCAGGATTCGAAGCTGATGGGACACAAGGGATTGCTCTAACCTGAGCCGGCCCATCAGTTCACATACACAGAGCTCCGACTCAAGCAAAAGAAGAAAAATCTGCAATCGGCTTTTTTCTGAAAGGGCTTTGAACATAGCTAAAACTGTGTTAAGCTTCATCAAAAACCTTGCCTTTCATATGATAATATATTCATATATTAAAACGAGGCTTTCGTCAACCGTTGTTCGGTAGATCTTCCGACAGTGGCTTCAATCATTTTTAATCAGATAACGTTAAAAAGAATCCAAAAAGGCAAACTCAAGGGCAGTGAAAGCTAAAATTCAGGCTGACTGTTCAAAAATTCAGGAGATTTAAAAAACCAGATTTTCAGCTGATAAGCCTGGTTAGAAGAAACCATGAAAAAAACAACCTGTCTTTTCAGCTCTTAAACACCTGATAAAAATAGGAACTCAGGCGAGCAATGAAATTTTTAGCTGTCAGAGGACCTGACCAGGTGCGGACCAGAATTGCAATCACATAGTCGCCATGAGGGCTAAAAACTATGCCAGCATCATGACAGACTTCCCTTTCCAGACCCGTTTTGTGGGCCACCATGGCTTCCCGGGGCAGATAGCGCGGCAGACGGTCGTTTATCTTTTGCTCTTTAAGAATTTTCAGGCATCTTTCCGAAATTTCAGGGGTCAAAGCCCGTCCTGAATAGATGTCTTCCAGAAGCTCAGCCATTTCTCTGGCTGAAGTATAGTTTTCCAAGCCATTTTCTCTGGCTTTAAAATCTATCATCTTTCGGTTTAAGACTGTCTCCTTTAGACCAAGCTCCCGGAATATACCATTGATATAATCAAAACCCAGCTTCTCTATCAAAACGTTGGTAGCGATGTTATCGCTATGGCTTACCATATAATCAATAAGCTCTTCATAATTAAAAGTGCGGCCATTCCGCATCCTTCTTAAAATCCCGGAACCGCTGACCCGGTCTTTCCTTTCGAGAACATATTTCTCATTGAGATCCAGAAGACCTTCTTGAAAAGCCTTAAAGCAGGCCACCATTATCGGTATCTTGATCAGGCTGGCTGCGGGAAAGAGGACTTCGTCATTATGAAGAAAAGTCCAGCCGGTTTTAAGGTCCTTAACCACCAGTCCAACTTCACCGTGAAAAGAGGAGAGCCTCTGCAGAATTTGTCGGGAGTTTATTTCCCAGCGTTCCTGCCTCAGACTATAAAGCAACATTCTTTCTTCAAAACTTAAAGTGCCAGCTGAAGCTCTGGCCGAACCCGCCGAAGACGGAAAAATCCCGTAAGGAGTCACAACCAGAAGAATGATGGGCAGGAGAAAGATTGAGAAAACCGAACTTTTTAATCGCTTCAAATCTGCTTTACCTTCCATCAAGCTCCTAACTAGCCACCAAACAGGCTAACCTACTTTGTCGGCATTATTTATATAGAGCCAGACTATCAATGTCAATACCCCTTAAGATTATTCCTGAGGTTACTTTTATCGTTGAAAATGCAGTGCCTTCCCTGAAAATCATCCAAACAGACTCCAGACTTTAAAGTTCTTGCTAACTCTGCCCGTTAGCTCTGGTTAAGGCTTAACTCTGACAGGAAATGAACTCTTGTCCTTTAGGCTCAGAATTTATTAGCCCAAAGAATTTGCCTCTTGTACTCTGCCAGTGTTATTATTTTAAATAAAAGAAGGAGGGCAGAAATGAGGCAGGCAAGATTCCTGGTCTTTGCATTTCTGCTTTTGACCATATTAATTTCTTCCTCCGTGGCTGAAATCCAGCTCAAGGCTTTGACCATGGTTGAAGGTAAAAAACTGCAAATCACCTTCAACAAGACCCCACGGGCTCCGGTTAAATCAAGCCTGTCAGCAGAACTCTCGTTCGAAAAAGGTATCACCACCATTAACCTCAGCTTTGAGAAAATGGAGCCGGCCATTCTTTTTGCTGGCAACATCACCTCTTATGTCTTCTGGGCTGTAAGCCCAGTCGGAACACTGGAAAACCTGGGTGAATTAATAGTTGACCGGAGAGAAGCCTCTGGCAATCAGAAATTTATCGCCCGGGGGAAAATTCTGGCTCTGATGATAACAGCTGAACCCTACACCGTTGTTTCCAGACCTTCGGAGATTATCCTTTTCACTAACGGGGAGACCAGAGAAAAAGGAGTACAAATCGTTCCCTTTGGATTGAAGGAATTCGGGCAAGAAGCCGCCCCGGCTCTTGACAGCATTTCGGTGATTCAATACAGCACAGACCTGCCGGTGACCTTGAAGCAGGCTGAAAAGACCATCGAGCTGGCCGAAAAGATGAAGGCCCGGGAAATAAATCCCAGAGCTGTCGAAGAGGCCATCAAAACATTAGAAAGGGCTAAGAACGTCAGGGATAAAAAGGTAATGGCCGAAACCGCCAAAATAGCCGTTCAGCACGCCACTAAGGCCATCAAAGACACGGTGAAATATTTAGAAGAAAAGGCCGCGGCTGAAGAAGAAGCCCGTCGTCGAGCAGAAAAAGAGGCCCTGATGCAAAGGGCTACCCTGGCCGAAACTGAAGCCCAGGAGCTGGCCCGTCAGCTGGAAACCATCCAAAAAGAGCGTGCCGCCCTGGCCAGGGAGATGGAAGAGCTGGCTCGCAAGGCGAAAGAACTGGCCAAAGAAAGAGACCTACTGTCGGCTGAAACAGAAAGGCTAGCTTCCGAGCGAGAAGCAATTAAAAAAGAGCGGGACGAACTGGCTTCAAAATTGAAGGGAGCCCTCTCGACAGTGGCCGAAACCACCGATACAGCCCGTGGGCTGATAGTCAACCTGGCTGGAGTCCTTTTTGACCTCAACCAGGCAACTCTGAAACCTGAATCCCAGCTGAAGCTGGCCAAACTGGCTGGAATCCTGATGTTATTTCCTGATATGAAACTAAGTATAGAAGGCCATACCGATTCTACCGGCTCAGAAGATTGGAATTTGAAACTTTCAGTTGACCGGGCTCGAACTGTCTATGAATTTTTGATGAACCAGGGAATATCTCAGGAAAGAATGAAATATCAGGGCTTCGGCTCGAGCCGCCCCATCGCTCCAAATGACACCGAGGCTAACCGGGCCAAAAACCGGAGGGTGGAGCTAATAGTCCTGAAAGAAGAGTGAAAGACCAGTCGACTACTTAATTAGCGGTGTCTTTCAAGTAGATATATAATTAAAAGCCAGAGGAGAAGCACCATAATTGCCGAATAAATTCTCAGGGTGTCAGAAACCGTTAAAACATTGAATACACCATGAAACAAGGCTGCCAGCGGTAAGCTTAAAAGTGCTGTCACCAGTTCAGATTTTCCTCTCATTCGAGCTCGGGCCATAAAAAATCCCCAGATGGAAGAAAATATGGCATGAGTTAGAGGTGAAGCCAGAGCCCTTCCAAAAAAGGCCACCCCGGTCATATAAGGGAGGTAGCCGAGATTTTCAAAACTGGCAAAACCAATAGCTATGGAAGCTGCATAGACTACTCCGTCGGCCGGTTCATCTATATCTCTTGTTCTCATGACGAACAGAACGAAAGGCAGGAATTTAAATAATTCTTCAAGTGGGCCAACCACCCCAAGAGAGTAATAGAAAATATCTCTGGCCTGTCCTTTGGCCACCACCAGATTAAAACCAGCCGGCAAACCGAGCAATGGCAACTGCCGGTAAACTAAAAAGCAGAGAAAGCCAAAAAGAAAACCCTGGAGGTAAGCTTCCAGCAGATTCACCAGAGGTTCAGGCTGCCGGCGGTCCTTGTAATAAAAATAGCCAATCCAGAAAATAGCCGGTCCAATGATGCTGGCCAGAATTTTCCAGATAAAAAGCTTTTCCATCGACCTAATAATTCAGCAGATGACCGGTTTCGTTAATGGTAACCCAGATAAACACTGCACCCTTTTTTTCTACCACATTCAAAGCACAGTTGTCCTGTTTGATTCTCCAGAAATAACTCATATCCAGCCCGAGCAGACCGAGCAGAATCAGACGGTTTATCACGGTGTGCCCCACCCCAACCAAAGTTTCACCCGGATGTCTGGCGGCTATATCCCGGATGGCTTCAACCCCGACCCGCTGGCGTTCCTTAAGAGACTCACCGCCCGGGAAGTAAAGACTTTCGGGAACGGTCGACCAGAGCTCAAAAAGCTCCGGCCAGCGGGAACGAACTTCCTCCGGTGTTAGCCCCTGCCACTCGCCGTAATTGACATCAGAAAGCCCCGGATGAACCTTGACCACCAGACCAAAGAGCGAAGCTATCTTCTCAGCCGTTTTTAGCGAGCGGGAAAGGGGGCTGGAATAAACGGCGGTCGGTTTCCACTCAGCTGCTATCCGCCTGGCAAGAAGTTCAGCCTGCCTCAAGCCGTTCTGGTTGAGCGGTATATCAGCTTGGCCTCTAAACCTTTCTACCCTATTCCACTCAGTTTCACCGTGCCTGACAAGAATTATTCTGGTCATTTCACCCTGTGAATCTTTTTTGACTAACTTAAACAATAAGCTGACCTTTGTCAACCATAAAGCCTGGTTAAAAAGAAAACTATGGGTTAACCCCATCCTGGAATATCTGAGATATATTTCTCAGATTTTGATAATACTAAAAGGTAAAAGACCACCTGGACCAAAGCTGTCATTTAGGGAATTGCGGGTTTGGTTATCCGGCTCTTGAGCCTCAGGCTTTCTTACTTTTATCCATTCCACTATAATGAAATCAAATGAAAAAGACTTCATCTTTTCTTGACTTCTCGCCTCTTTATACTGACCTCTATCAGCTAGCCATGGGCCAGGCTTATTTTCTGGATGGCACTGCCGAAAAGCCAGCGGTTTTTGATTATTTTTTTAGGACCATACCTTTTGCTGGCGGCTACGTGATTTTCGCTGGACTGGAACCACTCCTTCAGGCTCTGGAAAACCTGACCTTTTCTGAAGAGGAGCTGGACTATTTGAAAAAGATTGGATTCAGGTCTGATTACACAGAATTTCTGAGAAACTTTCGTTTTTCAGCTGATGTTTACTCAGTTAAAGAAGGTGAGGTGGTTTTTCCGCTTGAACCTCTGGTCAGGGTGGAAGGATGTTTGTTTGAGGCCCAGCTGGTTGAAACCCTTCTCCTTAATCTGCTCAACTACCAGAGCCTGGTGGCTACCAAAGCTTCCCGGATAAGGCTGGCGGCCGGCCACAGAGTTTTGAGCGATTTCGGTTTACGCCGGGCACCGGCTCAGGGTGGCCTGCTGGCTTCAAGAGCCGCTATCATAGGAGGCTTCGACAGCACTTCCAACGTAGAAGCAGCCCGGCTTTTTGGCCTGGAACCGGCCGGCACTATGGCTCACTCCTTCATAGAAAGCCACGGCGACGAGTTTCAGGCTTTCATAAAATTTGTCGAAGCCAACCCCGAGCGAGCTATTCTCCTGGTAGACACTTACGATACTCTGAGGAGTGGGGTACCCAACGCGGTTAAAGCGGGACTGGAACTTATCAGAAGAGGCTATGAGCTAAAAGGAATCAGGCTGGATAGCGGCGACCTGGCCTACCTATCAAAAAAGGCCCGGGCCATGCTGGATGCCGCCGGGCTGAAAGAGGCCAAGATTGTGGTCTCCAACCTGCTGGATGAACAGGTTATAAGAAGTTTAATTGAACAGGAAGCACCGATAGATATTTTTGGCGTCGGGACCAAGCTGGTAACGGGCGTGCCCGATGCCGCCCTAGATGGAGTCTACAAACTCTCTGTCTTTGACGGACAGCCCCGGATGAAGCTTTCGGATAACCTCTCCAAGACCACCCTGCCGGGCAGGAAACAGGTCTCAAGGTTCACAGACAGGCAGGGCTTTTTTATGGCTGACGCCGTTCATTTAGGCGAAGAGGGTTTGCCTGAGCGGATGTTTCATCCCTTCGAGCCAGGCAAATCACTTGACCTCAGGGTCTATCAGGCCGAAATCCTCCTGCTGGAGAAAGTTATGGAGAAGGGTCGAAGAATCAGACCGGAGCCTGAAGTCAAAGAGATTGCCTCTTATGCCCGAAGACGCCTGGCTCAGCTACCGTCTGAGCATAAGCGCTTTGAATACCCTCATGTTTATAAAGTAGGGCTGAGCGGCCAGCTTTTGTCACTGAGAAATGAGCTTATGGAGAAATTCAAGCCAAATTTCGAAGGAGGGTGACCATGAAGGTCTTAATCATCGTTGACCTTCAGAATGATTTTATCCCGGGCGGGAGCCTGGCTGTGCCCAAAGGAAATGAGATAATTACGGTGGTCAACCAAATCCAGGAAAAATTTGAGCTGGTGGTGGCCACCCAGGACTGGCATCCCAAAAACCACCTGAGCTTTGCTTCCAATCACCCCGGAAAAAGTGTTTATGAGACTATTTTGCTCGGTGGAGTGGAACAGGTTCTCTGGCCCGACCACTGTGTCCAGGGCGAAAAGGGAGCCATGTTCGCCAGGGGATTTGACGACCGCCGGGTGGAGGCTATTTTCAGGAAAGGAACCGACCCGGAGATAGATAGCTACTCCGGCTTTTTTGACAACGGCCGGAAAAAATCCACCGGGTTGGGCGATTACCTCAGGGGCCGCGGCGTGAGGCAGGTCTATGTCTGCGGGCTGGCCGCCGAGTTTTGCGTTCTTTACACTGCACTTGACGCCATAGAGCTGGGCTTTGAAACTTACTACATCGAAGACGCCACCCGGGCCCTGAGTCATGAGGGTTTCCGTGAAGCCAAAGAGCTAATTCACCAGCGCGGCGGGAAAATTATAACTTCCGAGGAGATTTAACAGTTTCTGATATTCTCGACCATAAGGCATACTAAAAAGGCTACCTTCATCAAGCCTGGGGCCAGGACAAAAAGTTGAGTTCAGCCCCGCAACCAAGGCATCTTTTAACCTTAACTTTCTTTATTATTCCTTCCACAAAAGCCGCGCTCAAAATACCATTGGGCAGAGCAAACAGACCAATGCCAAGAAGACCGACAATTGAAGCTTTTATCTTTCTTATGGTCGTAATCGGATATATATCTTCACAATTTATGGTCGTCTGTATAACCACAATTATTAATTCAACGCCCCTTAATTGAAAAAGATTATAATCCATTCGAAATACTCAGAGGAGAGGAAAATGATAGTTTACAGACTTAATCAGATGGCTTTAACTTCGGGGTTTAAGGGGCTTTTTCTTCGGCTGAGTTCGAGCTGGAGGCTTTGAGTCTGAACCAAGGTATTTATAGATAAGCCGTTTCTGAGCTTTCTTTTCTTCAAAGGTGCGCGGGACATAGACCGGCTGGCCGGTTTCCGGGTCGCGGCCCGTGTAGTACATACAGGTTGAGCGGGTCATGGGGGTGGGAGTAAAAATCTGAACGCCTTCCACTGGCTTCTCCCCTTCAGCCTCAAGCTTTTTGATGTAAACGGCCAGCTCTTCAGCTTCCTTCATGGTGCTGCCGGGGTGAGCTACCATGAAGTAGTATTTTAGATGCTGCTTAGGCTCACCGGTTAATTTCTGGAAGAGGCGGCGGAATTCTTCTACCGGGACTTCGCTTTTATTCATCAGACGCAGAACTTTTGGGGAAACATGTTCTGGAGCAATTTTCAGAAGACCTGACACATGATGAGTTACCAGCTCTTTTACATATTCAGGACTGCTTAAAGCCAGGTCATAGCGGATGCCACTTCGGACAAAGATTTTCTTCACTCCTGGAATTTGCCGGGCCCGTCGCAACAGGTTTATCAGTCGTCGGTGAGAGCGGTCAAGCTTCTTGCAGGTCAGGCAGAAACCGCGCTGACAGCGGTGGCAGTCCATACCGTACATATTAGCCGTGGGCCCACCCAGGTCATCTATGTAGCCCTTAAAATCAGGATGCTGAGTTAGGCGACGTATTTCCTCAAGGATGGATTCCTCGCTGCGGGAAACTATTCGGTCACCCTGATGGAGGGAAAGAGAGCAGAAGGAACAGCGCCCCAGGCAGCCGCGGTGAGTAACAATGGAGAATTTGCCCATTTCCAGCTCCGGGTAATCAGGGGGGATACTGCGGGTGAAAGGCAAACCGTAAATCCAGTCCAGAATTTCTGGTGTATATTCAGGCGCCGGGTATTGCAGCACATAGCGGTTGGCGTACTTCTGGGCCAGGCCTTTGTAGTTGGCGAGCAGCCGCTGAGCCTGAAGAAATTTTTCCGGCTCTGAAGACACTTCTTCATAAGACGGAATTTCCTCAAAGCCAGGCGGGAGGTTGCGGCTGATTATAGCTGTGCCACGGATACCTTCAAGGCTCTGGCCGTCGTCCAGGCGGCTTGAAATCTCTATGGCCTGGAGTTCGCCCGGACCATAAACCAGGATGTCGGCCCGGGAATCCAGCAGAATGGAACGCCGCACCCGGTTTTCCCAGTAATCGTAATGAGCAAAACGGCGAAGTGAGGCTTCAATCCCACCTATTACTATCGGAATACCAGGGAATAATCGTTTTATCTTGTTGCAATAAACAATAACTGCCCGGTCAGGTTTTCCTGATGAATACGGCGCATGTTCATCCTTTTCCCGACGGCGGAGAAGCGGCGTATAATTAGCCAGGCAACTGTCTATTGAGCCTGAAGTCACGCCAAAGAAAAGACGTGGGCGCCCAAGCTTGAGAAAATCCCGGTCGGAGGTCCAGTCTGGTCGTTCTATGATGCCTACCTTATAGCCTCTGGCCTCCAGGACGCGGGCGATGAGGCCAACGGGAGATAAGGGGTGGTCAGCATAGGGGTCGCCACTAACCAGAATGATATCGAAATCCTTTCCAGTGAGGCCTATCATCCTGATAATTTTATCAAAAACCGGAACATCCTACATTTTTTCTGTTGTTGAAGCAATCATTTGATTTTTGTTCTTAGTTTTTCTATCTGAGTTTTAATAAATTCTTTTGGCAGAACCCCGGTCTGAACTCCGTTAAGATTATATATCCGGCAGCTGAAATTAAATGTCTCAGGCACTCTTTCTGTATAAATATCATAACCATCAACCAGAATGGTTGGAGAGCCCAAAAAGTTTAATTTTTGTGCTGTCTCGGGGTCTGACACTTCTTTGATGATAATTTCATTTTCCTTTAAAAAGCCTTCCGCAACCAGAGACATAAGGTTTTTTAAGGTTTCTTCTGAATGTGGACAACCCTTAAAAAATTGAAATTCAATCATCTTTACTCCTAATTTCCGGATTTTATCTGGATACTTATACTTGATAATTTATACTAAATTTACACTTTTAGCCAAATCAGGAAATGCCAATGTGGAGTTTATTTATAAATTCTGATTTTAGAAATAAGGGGCGGGAATCTTCCCGCCCCAGATTTAACTTCTTCTGCCTGAAACTAACATAAACCTCTCGCTTTATCATCTTTCACCACCAGGTTCTTAGTTTATTTTTCTGATTTCCACACTGCCGCTAAAGGTTTTGGCCGCAACAGTCGGACCGCCTTTATTGACTTTACCCTTGATCTCTCTACCTCCAATCTTGCCGATTACTTCCACTGGAAAATCCGTGCTGACCGAGCCGCTGAATGTTGAAGCTTCCAGCTCAAATGAGGAATCAGCCGGAAGGAACAATCTAACATTGCCGGAATGGGACCTGAACTGATAGCGTCCATAAGGAACCAGCTGTCCACGGTATTCTAATATGCCACTGATAGATTTGATGCTAATCTGGCGTGCCTGACTGATATCGCTAAGCTTTATTGACCCGCTGACTACCTCAGCCTCTACGGAACCTTTAATCCTGCTTATAGAGAGATTACCAGAAACCGAGTTCAGTTCGCAGTCACCTTCAGTCCCTTCCAGTTTGATATTGCCGCTTACGGTCTTGGTTACCACAGATTTTTTCCCACCATATACTTCCACGTTGCCGCTGACGACATTAGCTTTAACCGTACCACCTGCTTTCTCCACCCTGATATCTCCGCTGACTGACCTGGCCTCTATAGAGGCAGCTTCTGGAATCCATATAGTGTAATCGACCGAAACATTGAGGTCTCCACCAAAGAATCTTTTGGATGAAGGATACTGAGTCTCGATAATCACCGCTCCAGGCTCGCTTTTTACTTCGATCTTAACTTCATCCATTTTTTCTTTGGCTCGAGTTTCGCTACTGGCTTCGGTCTTTTTAACAGCTTCAATCCTTACCTTTTCTTCTTTCCAGGCCAGGACCTTGATATCGCCGGAGACATTACTGATAATAACTTGTCCGTTTTTAGCCAGGTTCTCGATTCTCTCAAATTTTTCCTGATAATTATCACCGGCTATTACCGGTAGAACCAACATCAGTCCAAGAAGCAAAGTAAAACCAATCCTTAAGCTTCTTAATTTGATCTGTGCTTTTCTTATCATTTTTCTCATCATTATTTCTCCTTTTAATTTATTTTTCATTTTTATAGACTCTCCGACCCAGGAGAGGCAAAAGATTGCTTGGCCTCCAGCATTCTATTCATGAAATTCAGTTTTGAGCTATAAGCACTGAGCAGGTAATCTCGGGCCTGAAGATTATCGGGCTGGTCGTTGACCGCCTGCTGACAGAGTTCGATAGTGCGGTCCAGAAGGCTCAAGTTAGCCTGCAGAACCTCAACCATTTCTGGTGGCAGTCCATTCTCGGATGACTCCAGAGCCTGAGTCAGGGACTGGATAGCTTTGCGGTAATAAAGCTCGGCTTCCTGGATTTTCTGAAGGGCAGGATTCTGAGAAGCCATCTTAATTTCGGGCTTTCCTGTCTTCTGGTAATAACGCCCGAAATAAAAAGCTCCGACCACAAAAACAAGCAGGAAAAAGAAAACTGCAGCATACCTATGGGCAGATTCGGGTATTTGAAACCAGCGGAAAATTTTTCTCGCTGGCTTAACTTCAGACCGCCCAGTTGTTTCTGCTTGAAGACGGGGCAGAAGCTCCGACTCAAGGCGGCTTTTGAGCTTTTCCCAGACTCTGCCCGAAGGCTCAAGCGAATCTGTGGACACCAGAGAAGATTTTATGATATTCAAGTCTTCATAAAGACTGTGACATTTTTCGCAGGAGTCAAGATGCTCTTGCAACTGCCTCCGGTCTTTTTCCCGGAGTTCTCCATCCAGGAGTTCGCTAATTAAATGCTGCGCCCGGCGGCATCTCATAGTTTTTCTCCTTTCAAGAGGCTTTTCTTTTTTAAGATTTTCCTGAGCTTCATTCTGGCTTTGAATAGCTGAGATTTAGAAGTTCCCACCTGACAGCCGAGGTTTTTAGCTATTTCTTCATGGGTAAGCCCTTCCACTTCATGAAGGAGGAAGACCGTCCGCAGCTTTTCGGGCAGCTGAGCTACCGCCTCACTGACCGCTCGGGCCAGATCGTCCTGGCGGGAATCGAAGGCTTCATCAGAATTGCCTTCCTCGACCTGGGCCATGACCTCAAGCTTTTGGTCAAAGGTTTTTTCCCGACGAGAATAGCTGTAACAGGTGTTTAACGAAATGCGGTAAACCCAGGTGGGAAAAAGCTCAGGCTGTTCAATGGTTTGAATGGCAGCAAAAACCTTCATAAAGATTTCCTGAGTCAGGTCTTCGGCAGTCTGATGGTTGCGGGTCAGATTAAAAACCAGCCCATAAACCTTTCTTTTATAAAGGTTATAGAGCTGCTCGAAGGCCTCCAGGTGGCCCGATTTAGACCTGAGGATAAGTTCGGTCAGGTCAGCCGCTGGCTGGGTTTTCTGCCTTGGGTCCAAAAGCCTTTCTCCTGAAAAATCGCTGGCCAGTACGGTTTTACTGTTATTATCAACCATCACCATTCTGAATACCAGCAGATTTAGAGAGGTCATCTGTTTTACCTCGTAAGTATAGATGAAGGAAGGAGCAAAAAGGTTGCAGGAAAGTTTATTGATTTAAGGGAGAAATGTCTTCGTTATACTCGCCTGTTTCAATCAGTCGTTTTATCTTATAGTAGCCAAGCTTTCGGGCCTTCAAAAACCCATCCCAGGCCGCCTCAGCTAAACGCCCATTGTCTCTTAAATCCATCAACCATTCTCCACAGTATTCAGGCAAGCCAGGCGGCTCGAGACCGGCATGAATTTCAGTTAACCATCGTTTATTATATTCTTCCTGAGGCCCGATAGGTTCCGACATCAAGACCGGAAGCCCAAGGGCACAGTAGAAAGATAGTTCGCTCGGCTTGGTCCAGAGAACATCCGTTTGCCTCAACCAGCAGTTGAACTGCTCAAAGTAATTAAAAACTTCATCGTGGAAAACCAGTTCTATGTTGCGGCCAATTTGATTCAAAAGACCCCTGGTGTTTATGAACTTCAGAACTTTTTCCAGGACCTGCCGCTTTACCCCGCAGGATAGAACAAGCCTTATCCGCCCGCTTCTTATAAAATTCTGAAGACCTGTAATTATTTTGTCAACCAGATTCACTTGGGCTCCGGCCCCGCCGATAGCAAACATCACTGTCAGCCGATCGTCTACGGTTTCGTGGGCATTATTTTTGCCGAGGAGATGGCTGACCGAATGCCTGTGGTAGGCAAAAAATTTACCTTTCGGGTCAAGCCGCTTCAATCTGGCCTTCAGGTCTAATCTCAGCACTTCTAGCCCTGTTTCGGTTCCAATGTTTTCAACTGGCAGAGGAAAACCAGTCATAAAAATTTGCTCTTCCTTAACGCCATAACTGAGCAATCTGCTTTTAACCCTGGTACAGGGAACCAGGTATTTAATTCGGCTTTCTTGTGGTTTTTCTGGAACCCAGACTCTATTTATATCAGCATCGCAGATTAACAGATAGATATCCCGCTGTTTATTCTCTTTCCTCAGAAGCATTTCCTGGGCAATGGCTGTAGCGTAAAAAGTATGAATTACAGGAAGATTTTCCGAAGACAGATGCTCAGACAGAGTACGACACAACCCAGCTTTTTCTATTAATAACTTCAAAAACTTTACCGCTGAAGTTGACCGGCTTCTATCTTTTCTCGGGTAAAAAGAGGGAATATTCTGGATGGCCAGGATAGTCTTCAAAGACAACCTGCCTATGACCGGGTATGAACCAGAGCGCGATAAAAAATAATAAATTTTTCTGACTGCCCGCCAGTATTTTTTCTCTCCAGGACCGGCAAACTTTCCGGAACCCCAGATAATGATTCCTTCTCGGGAAAAGTTCCTAAGAGGATAGGCCGCCCTGAGATGGCCCAATCCCATGTGAACGGAAACAATATGAGCAATATCAGGCTTCTTCGAAAGAAAATCTTTCATAAGCTGGTGTCTGACAGATTATAGAATTTCTTCCCACTCTAATTTTACCACCACGCCAGTCTACCGTGGAACTGAGAAAAGGGGTAAGGTAAACTGCCAGGAACATAAAATCTTTGGCCACCACCACCGCCGGGAAAAGCAGATGGTTAAGAAGATGCTGTCGGTCTTTAACATTAACCGCCAGAAAATTTACATACTCCAGGAAAATTTTGAGAGCTGTAATCAGCAAAACGGGCTGCCAGAAGATCGGTCCGAAAGTCGCTGCTCCAAGCAGGGATAGAACTATTGGATTCAGGATAATTTCCATCAGGTAAACGGGTCGATTTATCTGATAACGGAGTTTGGCCCAGCGGGCTAACCTTTTAAACAGGCTGTGGAACGTTGCCTTCTGACTAATGTTCATAACCCAGGTATAATTGGTACTGACCTTAAAGCCACTTTTAAGAAAAGATTTGCCGATAAGATAATCTTCCGCCAGGTATTCCCTGAAATATTGAAAACCGCCAAAAGTTCTGATCGCCAGACGGTCAATCAACATTGACTTGCCAACTACTACTGGCTGAGCAAAAAGCTTCCATAGAGTTATCACATTACCTGAGGTAAAAAAATTCAAACTGGAATTTTCCATCAAACTGGCAAAACTCTGGCTGGATGAACCTAAAATCGGAGAAAAGACCAGACTGGCTCCAGTTGAAATATATTCGGCCACCAATCTGGTGAGAGTATCGGGCTCCACCCTGATGTTGGAGTCAGTAATCCAGAGCAGCCGGCCCCGGCTTTCACTTTCCATTCGGCTCAGTTTGTGAATCTTAGGATTCTGGGTTGAGCTATGACCGGTAGCCAGAATGACTGTGCGAATATGCGGGTATTTATCTGCAACCTTTCTGACAATTTCACCGGCCGGGTCATTCCAATCATCCAAGGCAAAAATCATTTCATAAACCGGATAATCCAGCCGGTAAAAAGACTCCAGATTTTCCTCCAGCTCATCATCAAGCCCTCTTACTGGCTTCAAAATGCTAACTGGGGGATAAACGGCAGGAGAGCTGAGCTTCAGGCCCGATCTGGAGCTTTTTCTTTCCGGCCTGAAAATAATGGTCAGGATTGTAATTATAATTAGATAAAGGCTGGAAAGGCTGAGTAAGATTAAAACTACTATTTTCATAGTGCTCATGATAAGGAAAAACAATTAAGATTAAGGAACGAAATAGTTAAGCTTTAGTTAATTTTTATAAACTTATTATTTACTGATTTTCTGACTGGAGCTGGCTTTGACTGAAGCAGACCTTTTCCCCTCAAATTGAAGAAAAACCAAACTCTAAGAAAATGCTAAAAAAATAGAACCGGTTGGTATATAGATATCTCATTTTTAAGGCCCGCTGAGCGCCTTCAGATCTTGCAACTGCTGATAAAAATTCCCTGTGAACTGGTCCTTCTCTTTTCAGCGATTTAGTTCTTCGACCACAGCTTGAAGCCGGTTCAGAAAATCAGGGATGGCCGCCACCACCCGATTCCAGTTTGGTATGTGGGGAGAATACAGAGGATCTTCCATAAATTTTTGTCCAGCAATCTGCAAAGCCCTGGTGAAGGCTTCAACCATCTGGCTTTCCTTGTGATAATCAAAAACCAGTCCGTTTATTTCCGACTCATCCTGGTAGCGCTTGACATAATCTTTGGCTGTCCTCTGGTAATTGACCAGTAGCGTCCGCAGGGTACTTTCGGCCATAACAATGCCTTCCATGGCCAGATTTCTGAAGACAGCTCTGGCAATGTCTATGGACATCTTCATCAAACCGGTGCTGGGGTCTTCAGCTGATAGAGGCTGATGTTTATGTTCGTAGGTTTCGACGATCTCGGCCTGACAGATTCTTCTCAGGGAAAAATTCCTATAGACTTCGGCCAGAGTCTCTATTTCCAGGCCCCAGTCGGAAGGAATCCGGTTTATGCGGGCCAGCTCGGCGACCATGGAGAATTCACCTGCCAGCGGATAACGGAAACTGTCAAGATAAACCAGAAAAGGTAAATAACCATAGATTTTGATGAGGCTCCGGATTAAAGGGAAAACAAACAATCTTGTCACCCGTCCGTGGAGCCGGTCGGTAACTCTGGCATAATAACCTTTGCAGAAAGCATAGTCAACATGGGTAGAAACCACAGGATAACAGAGCCGGGCCAGAAGCTCCCGGGAATAGTTAACAATGTCACAATCATGAAGTGCTATAACCTTGCTTTCTTCCCGGGCCAGTATATATCCATAAGCTACCCAGGCCGACCGACCTTTCCCGTCACCTCCAGGTGAGAGGTCAGCTTCTTCAAGTACTTTGTAAAGTTCTCCCAGCTGTGGTCCTGATGCCCAGATGACGCGAAGCCTCTGCGGAAGAGCCGAGAACAATTTTTTCGTCTTGATAAAATCATCTATTTTGTCAGTCCGTCCCAAAACCACAACAATTTCATTAAGGTAATCTATCTCTTTAAGATGCTTCAAAATTCCGTTTAAAGCCGGAGAACCAAGCTCTGCTGGAGTCACCGGAAGAACCAGGGCAATAGGGCGGTGCTGGTTATAAACTTTCAGCTCTTTTTCCATTCTTTCCAGATTAAATTCGCCAAGCCTGTGAAAAGTTGGGACCACACCGCTTTGATGAAAATCAGCCATGGTTACCTCCTTATTAGATTTTTTATCTTTAAATAACTTATAGCTATTTCCCTTCTTTAAGATTATTTAATGAATTCTGCCAGTAAATAACTGACTGCTTCTGCCCAGCCCTCTGGACCCGGAAGACTGGCTTTGAAAATTTTATCTTCCATTCCTGGTATCTCTGCCCAGCTTCCGTCGGGGCGGGCTACCAGAACTGGCAGGTCAACTGCCCGAAGCATTGGCCAGTCGTTAGCCGAATCACCAAACCCTATGGTTACCACTTTACCCAGCTGGAAGCGATAAAGTTTTTTCAGAATTCGGACGGCTCTTCCTTTATCACTGTTGCCTGTCAGGTGAAAGAATCGACCACCAGAGGTAATTTTAAGCCCATGAAAGCGGGCTATCCTGGCAAGCTGCCGAAGCTGCTTTTGAAGCTCATCTTCAGACCTTTCCACTTGTACTGTTTCTTGCTCTGTTATGGATTTAGTCTCTTTAGACTCAGCTTTTCCCGACCTATGGCTAATTCCACACCCGCTCCGCCTTCTTTCTCTTGCGCTTAATCTGAATTCCAGACTGTCTTTCAGAAAAAAGGGTTCATCGAATTCTCTTTGCCTGGCTAATCTGGCCATCCTCAGGCTCAATCCAGTAACAGCCGCTATTTCTTCCGAACTCAAATCACCGAATCCGATTAGCCTGATACCTGCACTCTTCTTCATTATTTGAAATACCCGGTGCAGCTTTCGGTAGGATGTCCCCAGCTGGATGAGGCTATATCCTTCACTCTTAATCGCCCTGACCGCCGCTTTCCTGTAAAGATAATCAGGAAAATAACCCTCAGGGATAAAAATAGCCCCTCCGTTTTCCACAATGAATGGATGGCTTAAACCAAGTTTACGAGCGAAAAATTCAGTCTCGGCTCTGGTTTTGCTTGTACAGAGAACCAGTGGGATTTTTTTCTTCTTCAACTTTTTCAAAACCAGACTGGCTGCCTGGTAACTGTAGGTTTGGTGGTCAAGGAGAGTAGCATCCAGATCAGAGAAAATGACAAAACGAGTTGACATTGCAGGAACTCCACAACTTAAGTGCTCAAAAACAGGGGCTGTTTGAAGTCTAATTTACCATAACAGTTTTAATTTAGTTATGTCAACAAATTATTTCCTGTGGCTATGCAGGCGTTAGAAATTAATTTTTATTACTACCGGCAAAATAATATCTATTTCAACTTTTTTGATTGATGGCCTGAAAGCTTATTTGCAATAACCATTCAGTCAATTCCAGCAGCTTTTTCTTTAAAAATAATTTACTATTTCGAAAAAACTATTAATGCTTCTACCAGAATGAGTTTTTTATAATTCTCTTTTTTTGACGAGCTAAGCTAAATGAGTTTGGGGTGAAATGAAGCTTTTAATTGACTAAATCATCATTAGTTTGGATAATAAATTTGTGGCTTATACAACCTCACTGCGCGGATATACCTTAAAAAGGCTGGAAGAAATCGGTCA
>Ga0185342_1000025_pt1 | contig 123730 bp, 126 predicted proteins | sample ConPoolayeEmetaG_FD_128045 | JGI IMG/M metagenome (GOLD analysis project Ga0185342, IMG submission 128045) | Hot spring microbial mat communities from California, USA to study Microbial Dark Matter (Phase II) - Cone Pool mat layer E metaG... ... | reverse complement strand
AGAATAAAATTTTAATTTTTAATCCCAAACAGATAGGCGCACAGTTTAGTTAGTAACTCTCAATTTAAAACTCGGCGCTGTTTGTGCTCCGCCACCCTTCCCACCAAACGAAACACAGAAGTACATCCCAAGTGCAGCGCCGAATACTTGAACCTCTAAATTTAGTATCCCATAGCAACGGCAAACGCCAATGATTAGGTCTTGAACGTAACTTAAGCCTAAAAGATAAGTTGCTGGAAGACAAACAAAATGAAACAAAACGCCGACAAAGGGAAAGCAACAAAAAAGACACATAAAAGTTGATGTAACGTAAGGCTGGTGCTGTATACCCATGTGGAGCTGCACGCCCACTTGCTTGCAGTTGAGAAATTAAATGTGACGCTTATAGAGTTCAAGTTAGCGCCTCTGCACTGCAAAAACTTAAAGTACCATAATTTCGCAGTATGGATGGTTGATGGCGGGGTACCCGAGCCAGGTCTAAATAGGCGGCCAGATCAGTAGCCTAAGACAAGGGGGAGGACTTAAGATCCTCTGGCGCAGGCCTTCGTGGGTTCAAGTCCCACCCCCGCCATTCACAAGTATCCCCCGAAAGTGAAAATATTGTTAAATTTGGAATATGGCTACTGAAGCGTGGCTGCAGAGAAAGCTCTGTACAACGTAAACTAAAGTTTCTCATGCGCCTGCAGGGCACACCTGAAGAAATGATCAGACAAGTTCTCGCAAAAAACTGGGTTGATAAGTCGAAGACTTTGGCGATAGTAACAATAAAGCAGTATGCTGAATTCATGGGTTTACCTGTACCTAAAACTGTTTTTCGCACCTACAACAACACTGAAATGTATGTGCCCACACCAGAAATGATAAAGCAGTTAATATATAGAATTCGCAGCGTAAGGCTTAGGGCTGCAGTCATGCTGGCTGTTGAAACAGGCGCCACTGCAGGAGAGATCTGCAGCCTCAGGTGGCAGAGCATCAACCTGCGCGACAACACAGTTACTATAGTAGGCGTGAAAGGTCACCGCACTGACTGCTACAAAATTAGCGCTGATCTAGTAACGTTGCTGCAGCAGCTGCCAAGAGAACACTTAGACGACAGAGTATTTCCCTACAGTCGCGTGGACAACATTAACAATAGCATACGTGATTACAAGTTTAGGCTTGCGCATGAAACAGGCAACACAGACTTTTTTAAGATACACTTTCACACGCTTAGACACTACGCTATATCGTTGCATTACTTTAGAAGTAAAGATGTAGTAGCTACTCAAAGATTTGCAAGGCACTGCAACATTCAAAACACTCTGCGTTATGTGCACATAATAAAAAGCTGGAATAGCGCAAACACGTATGATGTTGTTTACGCAACAGAAAAGTCTGAGTTAACACGCTACCTCAGCGAAGGCTACGAATATGTTACTAAGACTGAGTATGGCTATTGTCTGCGAAAGCCTAAGCAACCTTGATTTCCACTGGAAACCTGTCTAATAAAATTTTTTTGAATTACGTAATTACTTACTTAATTACGTAATTAGAATTATTATTATTATTGTTTTTATCCAATGGAAACAGTGGTGTAAAAAGTAAACATACAATATATGTAGTGTATTAGCACTTCGTAATATTTCATAGTTAACTTTTAGGTTAAACTAAAATTGAAACTGTAATCAAACTACGTAATTAATTACGTAATTACGTAATTTAATCTTGAGATTCCATAAAAAAGGGGTTTACATGGGCACTATAGTGTAGCCCATCTGCTCAAGCTCAGCCCTGAGGCTGTCAATGTATGCCAGCACCTGCTCGTTAACCACACGTGGCGCGCTATACATCAGCAGTTCCCTTGCTTGCTCCCAATAGCCACCCTCTTTAAGCTCAGATTCCTCAGCCGTGATCGTAGGTAGACCCTTCATTGCCATGTCCTTTTGATATAGCTCTATAGCCTTATCCAATATGGCTTCTCTGTCAGGCGTGTAGCTGCGTCGTGGATCCCTGTCCTTTTTGTCTGCTGTTCCCTCAGCCCTGAATATCTGAAACTCTGCGTGTGGCTGCTCTGATCCCTCAGCTGTCACAACTATAACAGGCGCCTGCTCAGGCTCAACTTGCTCTGCTACGTCTGCTATCACCTTCGCCTGCGCATGGTAGTCAGGCGTGTCAATGTTTGGCAAGTCATACCTGTTTGGCGCCTTTAGCCATGCCTCAAATGTAGGTGCGATCTTTGCCAAGCGCTTCATATCCATTGCTATGGCTTTTAGACTGCGCTGCGCCATGACTTCGCGTGCTATTGCTGCCTCAGCAGCTGTTATGCGCAGCGTCTGCATGGCTTTTTTTGCTTTCCTGTTTCCCTTGCGCTGTGTTATAGGCTTAACTTTTCCATCGTTGTCTGTGTAGAATCCCAGCAGGGTTGTTTGTTTCGCCATGCTTCTCCCAGATTTTCTATATCCTGCTGGCTTATAAGATGTTAGCCTTTAACATATTTTCGTATATATTTATTTTCAATTAATATTGAATCCTTGCTTTCTACTAAGTTTCCATGCAGATAAAGTGCTTTTTCCATCTCACTTTAACTTAATATAATAAGTTAAAGTCAGGTACCATAAAAAAATTGGAAACTTAGCGAAAATCGCTGCTCCATCTACGCTGCGCACTTGTCAACCCTTTCCTTCGCGCGTAAATCTCGGGCATAACCGAAGTTTCCCAATCGCCTATTTCCTTCAGCTCATAAGGCGTATAGCCCAGCAGCAGATGCTTCTCCACGCCGCCATACCTGAAGTGGCAGCTTGTCAACGCTGGATCCAAACGCTGCAGGATCCTGTCAAAATTCTGCACAGTCATAGGCTTCTCAAGCGTCCAGCTTGCCACATGGAATCTCACGCGCAGCGCTGGATATATGTATGCGTCTGGGCTGCTGCTGATCCTGCGCTGAAACACATCCAGCCACTGCACTATTACAGCTGCGAATCTGCTGCGCATCGTTTTCAGCTTAGTTTTCACTGTGTCTGACGCCTGCGCTGCTGCTACAGGCGCCTGCGCCAAGTCTGCACCACACAGCCTACAGTGCCTGTTAGCCACGCCATTCCTTACGCTGCATGCTGTGCACTGCCTGAATCGCCTTACTTTTTTAGCTATGCGAAAAGTAACGTATAGCTGCTCTGTGTCAGCGTAAACGTCGCGCAGCCTCAGCCTGAGCACTTCGCTTCCCCGCTTAAAGAACAGCCATGCAGTGCAGATCAGCGCCTTGTCACGCAGGCGCAGCAGCCTGTCCAAGTCTTCGCCTAAGTTTGCGTTAACGTAGCATGGCATGTCGTCTATGCGCTGCAGCAGCTGCTGCACCTTCTCGTCTGTCACGCCTAAGGGCTGATCCCTCAGCTGGCGCCTGCTGCTGTTAGTCAGCCATCCCATCCTTGATCACCTTCGCCTGCGTTTTGGCTCAGGCGCCTCATTCAGCTTCGCGTCGCGCAGCTGTTTGTAGAGCGCGTCAATGCTCTCTGGCAGTGGATCGAAGGATCCTGTTGCCTCATACCATAAACGTGTTTTGTCCTCAGTTGGCCTGTAAAAGTCGCGTTTCTTAAGCAGAAATTGCACTTCATACATGCCCCTCTGAGGCACAATGATCTCCCATGTGATGCACCTGCGCAGTGGCTTAGCTATTTCCCCTATGCTTGGAGCAGTTATTATCATGTTCGCCACGCGCTGCCTCACACGTGTAAGGTAGCCTATTTTTTCAACCACGTCAGGAGGCACATGCTGCAGGGCTGGCGCGCTGTCCTGAACATCATCCCAGATAAGCGCTGGCAAAAAGCACGATGCATTCTTGATCTTGCTTATCAAGTCGTCAATGTGCCATGCTGTGCATTCCCTCACGACTTTCTCCATCAGCTGCAGCCTCTGCTGATCCTGCGCAGTGTCAATCAGCCTAAGCTCGCCATCTGGCTCCCTCGCTATCTGCAGCAGCCCAGTATTATATGCCCATGCCCTGTAGCCCATCCAGACAGCCAGCGTGCTCTTGCCCATACCGAATGGGCGTCCCACGTTTTCCTCCATGCCTGCAGCCTGACTTGTAATAATGTAGAATTCTAAGAAGTCTTGCCTGATGTTTTCTGCCAGCCTAAGCCAGATGCTGCTTAGCTGAGTTTTCTTTTCAGGCTGTTGAAGCGTCTGCATGCTTTCACCTCAGCGTAGATGCCCGAGTTTTCTCGTTGAAGCTGCCTGTGTCGAATGTGCGCTGAGGCGCGAATGTTTTCAATTCAGGCACAGTCTGCTGCAGTAGCAGCATGCTTGTGTAGCCTGTAGTTTCAGCTATGTGCTGCTGAAGCCTGTGCAGCAGCAAGTCGTTAGGCGCGTAGTGCAGCGCCTGCAGGCAGATCTGCGCCTTGTAGGCAGCCCTGAGCTGCGCTGGAATACGATCGTTTCTGCTTAGCAGGCTAAGCGCTTTCACCTTCACGTCTGTGTCCAAGCTGCCCTTCGCCTGCGCCTGATCAATCTCCATTAGCATGTTAGCCAGAATCTCGAAGTAGTCCCTGAAGTGGGGCTTACCTGTAATGTTAATGTCTGTCATACCATCACCTGCGCTTCCTGCGCCTTAGCTTCTTTCGCGCTGCGCCTGCAGCCTTATACGCTGCTGATCCGGCAGCCTTCGCTGCTGTGCCTGCGCCTTTCGCAAGCATAACTACCACGCTGGGCACTGTTACAGCCAACACGATTATTAGCACCACGCCTACAGCAAGCCACAGCATCAGAATGTTCATTGGGTTGCTAAACCAACTATTAACTGCACTAATCAAGTCGTCTAATGCTCCTTTAGCGTCTGCGCCTGTCTGATGCACACCTAAGTCGCCTGTGTCCTGCCGCGTCAGCCTTGTCACCCACTTGCCTACCACCCACGCATAAAGTTTCACGTTAAACTGCACTGAAGGATACTGATACTTCTGCGTCGTCCAGTCAAACCAATTGGCAGGCTTGAAGTTTACCAAGTACACCCTAAGCCAATACTCTCGCCTGAACACTTCTGGATCCAGCAGCTTGCCCTTGTAGCTTAGCAGCTGCCCTTCCACGTTGACAGGGCTGCCCCCTCGCGCGTAGTATATGTAGAAGGCTTCGCCTGCAGCGTTTGGGCTGACGCTGATCATGCTCATTCTGTCGCTGCCTGCGATCATCTGCCCTGTTTCAGGATCCTTCGCGTAAACCTGCACATTCTGCGTCAGCGCAGCGTATGCAGGCGCGATGTGGAATTCGTCTGGGTTATCCATGAAATACCTGTAGCTTTTAGGCGTCAGCTTGATCCAGATTTGAGCGCCTGCGTAGTTAGGCTCCCATGATATGCTGAAGGGCGCTGTGTCGCATGATTCATCTTTAGTGCCATCCAAGAACACGTTGAAGCTCCAGCTTAGCTCAACCTTCTCCATCCTGAATCTGATCTGCTCAGTATGCGTTGTAACTGTCCACTCGTATGGCTCGATGCGATCCTGCACCAGCGCGATTCCACGCTGCGTAGCGCCTAAGTCGCACCAGCCATCAGTCGCTTCGTCAGGATCCAGCAGCATGCTGCCCCCGAAGCTGCGCACTGAAGGCGTCTTAGTCCACACCTGAGGTTTCTCAGTGTTGCTCCACCAGCCATCATACCAGTGTAGCGCAGCGAATTCTGCGTCTAAGCCCTGAAAGCCACTTGTGTAGCCAGTGCCAGTGCTTGCAAGCCACTGTGTACTGTACGCAGCAAACATGCTGCACGCCAACAGTAAAACTCCAAGCGCTGCTAAAGTTTTACGTTTCACTGTTTCACCTCGATTAGCTTAAAGTGTTTTTCACAGTCGCTGCAGTAGAATTGCTCCGGGCTGCCATCTGAGCCAATCTGGCAGCTTAGGCATTTAGGACAAACATTGCTATTCAACATATCCTTTCTCATTCCTGTTACTCTGATCCTGAGGCTGCGCAGCAGGCTGATCCTGTTCGGCCCTGACAGGGCTTAGGAAATTTTCCACGCTGAGCAGCTTCTCATAGTCAGTTTTTGTGAGATCATCCAGCTGGCGCATGCCCTTCGCCACCTTGCTGAGCTGCATGTGCTCGTAAACGAATAGTTTGCGCTGCGCTTCGTAGTTCTCCCTGCTCATTGCTTCGATGCCTTCAATGCCTTCTTCCAGCGCGAGCTTGGTGGCTGGATCACCCTGCACATGTATAGCGTCGCATGACTGCTGCATGTCATTCGCGATGTATGTCTGCAATAATTCGCCATCTAGGTCCAGCGTTGTTACAGCTGGGTTCTCAAGCTTAATCTCAGCGCGTTTGATAAAACCTTCACGCCAATATCTTGGGCTTATGCTTAACACTGCTTTCCCTGTGTTGTCAGTTTCTATTCTGCGCAGCGTCACCTTAGCTAAGCCAGCCAGCTTGTTACGCATGGCAAGCATGACATACTGCTTTTTCGTGAAGTCAGGACACACAGCGTATGCAACTGCGATGCATGCGCCAAAACATAGCAAAAAGTAGTAGTTAGGCATCCACACGTAGCCAGCTGCGATCAGCACTGCAGGCACAGGATATATCCACGCTGTATGCTTCAGCGTCTTGCGCTTCGCGAATACACCTGCAGCAGTGCCTGCAGCAGCAGCGAAAAGCATTCGCGTAACGATTTCAGTACGCTGCTCACTAAGACGCTTCAAGAATTCCTCTAGTGGCATCATTGGCGTTAAAGGCTTAGGCTTAACGTAGAATATCTGCTGCTCAAAAATTTTTGTGTCACAGGCTACAGTAATGCTGTGGCTGCCTACAGGCAGCGTGTAAGTTAGAGCATAGAAACCCTCGCCTGCTAACACGTCTGCCTCAGCGCCATCTATGTGCACACGCACAGGATTATCTTCTGTTGCATTGAACACTGCTAAGTTAATTGTCAAGTCGCCTTCTATATCTGCAGGCTTTTCAGTTACAGCGCCATCCACAACCTCTGTAGTTGCAAATGGAAAACTCTGCAGGTAAACTGCTAAGTCGCCACTTCGCCACTGATCAGGTATATGCATAGCCTGCGCAGCGTGAACTACGCCTGTGCCCAGCAATGCCGCAGCAAGTAGCATAATTAAAGCAGTTAAACATACAAGTTTGCTTTTACGCTTAGGCTTTGTCAGTAGCAGCAGCAAAGCAAAGCATGCAAGCACTGCAGCAACAAGTAGCCTTGCTGCTGGAACCGCGACTAGGCTGAGTGGCTGATTTGCCCATGACCAACTTAAGTCCCAGCTAAGCACCTGCGTAGTAAACTGTAACGCTGCATAGTTAACATACAAATGCGCATAATTTTCACCTTCGTTGCTGCCCCACAATGCTGTGCTTGCATACACCTTGCCATTATGTACTATTGTAGCAACGTTGCTGTAAGTAGCCTCATCGCTTTGTTCAGTCAGCGCCACAACGTGGCGCGCTTTTTCAGTCCAATAGCCATTTTGCTTTACGTTAAGTGTGTACTCGCTTGCGCTTGTGCCTTCAACGTAACCATAGCCTACAGTTTTAACTTTTGCTTGTGTAATCTGCGAAATGTTGTAGCCTGTAACATCAAAAGTAAACAACATTGCAGCCCAGATGCACTCTGTGCTGCTCGACCTGTAAATGTACACCCTGCTGCCATCAACGCTACTTAGTTTGCTGTATTCGCTGCTACCAAGTTCGCTTGTGCAAGCATCAAGTATTGCACATTCGTCGTAACCACTGCCATAGTAAACTTTATGCACACTGCTGCTTGGTAACAGCGTAATAACTTGAGAAGTTAAGCCGCCATAATCAAATGTTACTGTGCTAAAGGCTGTTTCTGCGCTTTCTGCTGTAAGCGTCTGCCCACTTATTACGCCTTTCGCTTCAAGCCTTGCGTATATATAGTACGTCACTGTTTGGTCTTGCGTTGTGCTTACGCCTAAAGCTGTTAAGTGGCTGTCAATGCTTTGCGTTGTGCTGTTGCTGAATTGTGCGCCTAATGTTACGTCTACGCTTGCGCCTTCAACTATGCGCTTATTCTGCGTACCACATACAGCTTTTACGTAATATGTTAGCTTTGGGTTAATCACGTTAGTGCCAGATGGCTGAACGCTTATGCCCAGCGTAACTGTGCTCACTTGCGTAGTTCCAACGCGCCATGCTGCATGCCACAGCGCAGGCTTGCTGCATACAGGCTTCACCTGCAGCGATAAAGTTTCCACGCCGGCAGACGCTGTCGCATTAAAAACAGGCGCGCCATCCACGCTAAACAAAACATAGCATGCGAACAGCACACACAGCAAAGCTATCGCTGTGACTTTCTGCGCCTTATTCACTCGCGCCACCTCCACCACAGCAACAAAACGCCAGCAAGTGTAGATGCAACACCAGCAGACATCAACGTACTATTACGCATAACATGTGTATGTTTATCAGCTGTTGTTATTTGCTCAGGTTGCAAAGTTTGCGCTTGCTCGAAGCGTTCTACGCTTCTGCTAAACAGCAAGTGGTCAGCTGTCTCCTCAACTAATACGTAGTCGCTTAGTAGCCCGCCAAAACGCATAACTAAGCCTTCATGCACAGCATCAACTGTGAAGTTGCCAGCGTAAACAGGAACAAAAAGCCCAGTGGTGTCAACAGGCAGACTTTCGCCACGCCACACTTTAAACCACTTATATGGAACAGCAGGCGTCTGATCCTGCACAGTCTTATCAACGTAGTATAAACATGTTGTCGATGCAAAGCTTGCTACGCAAGCTTGGCTACCGACAATTAAGCATACTCCAACTATTATCAGTATGCATGCCAACGTTTTCGCTTTAGTGTTTTTCGCCTTCATGTATTTTTCCTCACGCTGTAACGTTAACTATAAAATGCGCAAGCGCAGCAGAACCTAATCCTGCTTTTTCAACAAGGTAACCAAGCACCAAACCACTTAGGAACAGCCAAACAATATACAGGCGATATTCCCAAATGTCAAATGGACGCTGTATAAAGTGGAAAGCTATCCACACCACGTCTGCAACTGCAATCTTTAGCAACATGTTGTTTTTTTTGAAGTGCTGCAGGATTGCACCTGCCACATTCATAAATGTTGCTCTAAACGCTTCTTCCGCCACAGCGACTACACACCACAGCGCGATAACCTGCACTGCAAAAATAACCTGTGCTGCTACATCGCCCAGCGTACTTGCGTAGCTGTTGAAAAATGGCAGGTTAAACACTGCGCGTAACGCAATAGGTACAAGCGCAAGCGCTGCGTACTGCACCTGTGCCTGCCACGGCTTAGCACGTAAAACGTAGTTTGCGCTTGTAAGCGTAAAGATAATGCAGCTGATCAGTAAAGTGTTCACGTTGAAAGCCAGCAAGTAACCTGCGCTCTGCAGGCTAAGCCACAAACCACACGCGCCAGCAGCAACAAGCAACACAACAAACAGCTTGTCACGTGTGCAAATAGGCGTAGCCCAAGCTACAGTTCTGTTAACACTCGACATTAAAATAAACCTCCAAACATTTTGCCAAGATAGTCTATCAGGTTGCCAAACAGCTGTGGTAAAGCATAAAGAAAGCCCTTGAGCATGCTGTAAACTGGCTCAATCTGCAGTGCAGGAACCAACGCCATAACCAAAAATGTTAGTATTACAGCTAAGAAAACAATTGCAACTGTGTTAAGTACCTTTATTTTGTTAAGCGTGAATATTACAGCTGCGATTAACGCTAATGCTATTGCTATGCTAACTACCTCCATTCTCAACCACCTGTTTTTTAAAAAACAAAAAAAGGGATTATTGAATTGGATACTGACCTGTTGACTGTATCAATGGCGTTATGGCTGTTGTTACTGTTATACTCATAGCGCTGTAGCCGAGATATTCAATTGTCAGCGTGGCTGTGCCTGTGCCTGCCAGCATACTGCTTGTGCCATCACTGCATGTCACACTTAGCTGAACGTTATCCACGACTTGAATAGTGTATGTGCCACTGCCATACTGCTCGACAGCACCCTCAATCATGAGGGTGCCTATTTGACTTATTATTGCTGTTTTCTTTTCGCCATCTGCCCAGTTGCTGCCACTCGCTGGATAATTAGCTGTGCTGCTTGTTAATGGCGCCGAAACGCCTACTTTGTATATTTCCATGCGCCTGCTAACTGTGCTATTCCAACCGCTAACTGTTCTGCCACCTGTGTCAAGCGTTATGTCAGTGCTTACGACTATTCCTGTGATCTTTCTGCCGCCACTGCTAAGCGTGGCAGTGTAAACCTCTAGCTTGTTAGGCGTCTCGATAACCTGCTGTGATCCATCAGCGTAGTATATAACAAATTTAATGTTTGTAAAGCTGCCTGCTTCAAGCTGGTAGTTGCGGTAAAGTGGCATTATGTAGTACGCTGTAGCGTAAGTGAAGCCCGCAAGAAGAAGCAGCGTAATAGCAACTGTCATAACGCTGTTTTTCGCCTTCATTTTCTCACCTTCTTCTTAGGCAGAAACGCTACAATAAGAAGCACTATGCCTACGCATGCCAACGCATAAGCGCCATAAGTTGGCAACTCATCTAAAAAGCTAGCAACAGTTACATCTGGCGTTATGTTTGCGCTTGTGCTCTCAGTGCTCTGCGCATATTGCAAAGTAGCAAAGTATGTTTCTGTTATTTCGGCAGTCAAAGTTTGCCCAGAAACTACGCCTATGCCTTGCACACGACAGTAAATATAGTACTTAACTGTCGCTGGCGCTGAAGCTGCTGCGTCGGTTAGGTGTTGACTAATGCTTTTTGTTGTGCTTCCACTGTCGCTGATTGGACTTGTGCCAGAAAGTGACTTGGCATTGGCAAGTGTGTATGTGTAGCTGCTGCTGTCAGCGTTGTCAACAGCTTTAATGTACAAGCTTACAATTTGTATGTTACTTACTTGTGCATACGACACGCTTAAGCTGTAGCCAAGCGTAACCAGCGCCTGCGACTTGTATGTGCCATTTACAGTCCACACGTTCTGGCTTGAACTTGCAACAGCAGCAAACCAGCTTGCTTTAGCGCTTGTCTGCGCATTAGTGCCCAGCGTAATATCTATACTTTCGCCAAAAGGCGTTGATGCGCTGCCTGAAGTGGTGTTCTGCGCCACCGCGCCTGCAACTATTGCAGCAGGAGCCAGCAGCAAATACGCTGCTAAAACAGCCACTGCAGCAATTACTGCCGCAAGCACGTAGCGCTTTTGCTTTTGTTTCACGCGCACCACCCGCCTATCTGCGCAATTTCCAGTATATGACCACGATCGCGATAACAACTGCAACCAAAATTAGCCCTGCAAACTGCGTAGCGTAGCCGTTTACTGTGTCAAGTATGCTGCCTCGTCCTTCTTGCTGTGTTATTTGTTGCCCAACTGTCAGCGAAATCGCCTTGCCGGTTATCTGTTTGCCAGCTGCATCTTCAAGCCAAAAGTGTAACGTTTTAATTCCTGCGCTGTCAAAGCTTGTTACGTACATTTTTTGCGCTGAACCGCTACCTGCTGAAAGCGTTACGCTATCAATTACTTTTTCATAGCCATTATCGTTTGCAATTAGAACAGCGCTGGTTGTCTCGTTTATAAAAGCCCAGTTAATGTATATAGTGAATGAAACTGATTCCTGCGCGTCAATTACGCGATCGCTGTTGCTGTCTGCCCATGCCACAGCTAAACTGACGCTTTTGTCTTGCACAAGTATGCTGCATTGCGCAGAAGCGATTGTTAAGCCTGTTGTTGTCTCTACAAATTTAATGTTATATGTGCTTGTGCCAACTTTTTCTGTCAGCTCGTTTACAGTGTAGCTTTTATCTAAGCTACCGTTTTCGCCTATTAGTGCTACGCTACTTTCAAGTGTTTCAAGTGCTGCGGTGCTGTTCCACAACTGCACATCAACAGTGTAGTTACGCGATAGTCCAGACCACGCTATAACCGCGTTAAATGTTACATCTTCACCGAGGTAGTATGCTGTTTTTGTTGTTTTAGCTGTTAAAGTAAAGCTTGGCGCTGCATGCACCGAAAGTACACCTGTAACGCATATAGACATAGCTAAAATCAACAGTACAATCGACAAATGTTTATTGTTCAATTTTTCACTTTCACCCCTTAGTGTATTTAATACACTTAGTGTGTTTTATACATCAAGTGTATAAAAGTAGTTACTAAAAAGGAAAAAAGAAGATTAAGACAGCAGACGCTTAAGCTGCAGGTAGCAGTAAGCCTGCTGCATATTAAGCAAACTTAGCTCGCCATGATAGTTAAGCATCGCTATTGCAATTTTTGTTTTGCGAATGTTTCGTGGTTGCAATATCAGTTGCCAGTAGCAGCCCTGCCGCTGCAGTACGTAAATGTTGCCATACCTGCACAAGCGCTTGTTAATTTGAAAGTTACGTGTTATAATGTTAATCAGCAGAAACATTGTTCCAACTCCCTTATACCAACAACAGTTTCGCCGGCAGACTTTACGCTTTTATGCATAACACATGCATGCAGCACAACTGTTTCACCTGTATCCCTGCGCAAAAACACCTCATACGCTGGCTTAAGGTTGCAGCCCGCAACATAGCAGCGCTTAGCTTCATGCTTAACAATCGCTTTAGATAGTGTAGTTTGCACAATTTTCGGTTGGTCGCCGTATGCAGCTATGAAGTAGCGCATTAGCGCTTCAACCGCCAAGTTTGCCCTGCTTGTGCCCCTGCGCAGATCCAGTTTGCCGCACAGTTCAAAAAACTGTTGTGCTGTAGTTTTGCTCACACGCAACGTAAGATTGTACCTGTCACGTGCAAGACGATTATCGCATTGCACGTAGCTGCTTACGTAGTTAAGTAGCTTAATTTTACTTTCTCTTTCCAAGTGCACCACCTGCGCAGAGCATAAAGCATCCAAGCAGTAACAGCAAAATAAGCGCTGGCAGCATAACAACTACAGCTAAACGTCTCACGCCACCACCCCTATTTGTCTCGTGTACAGCCGCAGAGCATCCGCAGGCATTCCTGCGTCTATCCACCTGCGCATACTGCTCTCGTATAGGTATGCTGTTTCGCCTGTAGCTTGCCTGTGAACAGTGAACAGTGGATCATGTCTGCCCTGCACTGTTACAGTGTAGAATGGCACTGCATGCTGTTCAAACCACCACTGCATAACCTTTTCAGTGTGCGTCAGCCTGTCGTTTGGCAGCTTCAAGTCGAATGCTGCAGCCACCACGTCTGGAAACCTGATCTCAGCCCAGATGCGCTGCTTCAACCACAACACGTCAACATCTGTAAGCCAGGCCCTACTACTGCAGCGCCTGAAATGCCAGTCGCTGAACCAATTATGTAAAGTGCTGTGTGGAAACTTGCCCATATGAATCAAACCACCTACCTCATCAACTTGTGCAGTAATGTGCGTAACACATCGCTGCGACTAACACCATAATACTCAGCTATCTCCGATAGTTTTTTGTATTCAGAAGATGACAGTCTTATGCTTGTAACGCAATCACGTGTAGTACATGTGTTTTTGTGCTCTGCAACCCCACCTTTCGCAACACACTTCTCAGTCATCATCGTCCCTCTCTCTCATCGAAAACATCGAAAAACATTTCCTGATTTGTAATTAGCGAATATACAGCATCAACAAGCGCATCAACGTTTTTGTTAAGTTGTTTAAGCTCAGCCAACAGCTCAGCTAGCTCCAACGTCAAAGCTTAGCCACCTCCTTTAACATGCCTGTTCTGTTGTGCTAAGTCAGCATGCATGTCGCATAAGTGCAATTCTTCAACGTAAGGCGCTGCGCCTTTGATTCTACAATTGCACAGAAAAACGTATTCACTCTTGTACAGCCAGAGCTGAAAGGCTATTGGCTGTGTCTGGGTTATATTTTTTTGCACATATCACACCTCAGTACTAAGTACTGTTTTTAGTACTGTACCAAGTACTACATATAAGTTTTTTGTAGTGCAAAGACAAATAAATATAAGCAAACAACTAACAAAACACGTGTGTTGTGCATATCATGCCAAAAGAGGGGCACACAGTCGTAACAATACCAAAATACGTCTGGCTAAAAGTAGTAGAGCACTACAAAAAAAACGAGAAAGAGCTAAGAGCAATAGGCATAATGTCGCCATCTAAGCTTGTTCAAGTCTGGATTCTTGACCAACTTGAGAAAGAATAATACGCACAACAATATCCTCAAGCGACATGTCGCTTGGAAACTTGCGCCTAAGCCTCTCAACCAAGTCATTAGACAGCTTAATGTTACACACGCACATTCACCAAGCGCTAACAAGTATTCAACCTAAAAAACATATTCAAAAACAAATAAAAAACAACTTTAGAGAGAGATAAGTTAAAGTGACAGAAAAAAGTGGGTTCAAGTCCCACCCCCGCCATTCACAACAAACCTCCCCAGTTTTGATTTTAGGATATGACTTCTTAAACAGGTTAATTTTTGGCAAATAGAAAAGCAAAATTGCTGTCTACTATTGACTTCGAGGAGCTGCAGCAGATTTGGATTTCTAGCCGGTTGAATATTGTATGAAAAAACAGGATGTTCCTTTAGAGTGTGCTTGTTGCTAAAAAACAAGGGAATTGAAAGGGAGTCTAATCGATTTTTATAGGTTGCCCTTTTGGTTCACCGGCTGTTTTAGCTGGCAAGGTAACTTCTAACACGCCGTTTTTGTATGTAGATTTTGCGTTTCGCACTTCCACTTTGGTGGGCAATTCAATTTCTTTAAAGTAGCTACGTTCTCCTGCATCCACAGAAATCGTCAAAGTCTCTTCAGTACTGTTCAGTTTAATATCTTTTTTGTCAACGCCCGGCAACTCGGCAACAACCTTGACCTCGCCATTAATGAGTGCCACGTCAACCAGTGGTTCCCTCTCTCTTTTGACGTCTACAGTGGCCCTACAGCCCAGTTTCGGTTGCGGCTTTATGTTCCCGAATTCTCTGATTTCAGGCTTTCCCTCTGGACCAATTTTTATGGTGTAACCGTAAACAAAGGGTCCCCACTCTTCCACTTTTGAACCGTCAGGTAAGACCTTGGTTCGCACCAAATCTTTTGGTGCCTTTTTGGAGAGTTCTTCAAATTCACGCTGCATGTACTCATGTATTTCTCTGAATTGCGCCTCGAACTCGTCAAAGAAACTTCGGCCTACAAAGGGGTAGCGCCTACGCCTGAACCAAGAAGGCATCCAATCGTCACTTTCACTCCACCACATAACTTATGCACCACCCTCAAAAGAAAAAAAGAAGGGTGAATTTTAGTCGTAGCTGGGTTCAGGCGTCTTGGGTGCTTTTGGCTCTTTGTCCATGCCTTTCGCTGCGATGAGGTCGTCGATTTTCAGAATCATATTCGCAGCTTCAGTGGCTGATTTGATAACTTGCTGCTTCACGCGCACTGGCTCAACTATGTTGAGGTCTAGCATGTTCTTGATTTTACCTGAAAAAACGTCAACGCCACAGTAGGGTTGGTTACGCTCATGCTCTGACCGCAACGAAACGATAATATCAATGGGGTCTAAGCCTGAATTCTCAGCCAACATCATAGGTATTGTTTCTACCGCATCTGCGTAGGCTTCGATGGCAAGTTGTTCTCGCCCGCCTACTTTTACTGCGTAGCTTCTGAGTTGACGGGCAACCTCTGCCTCTGGTGCCCCACCTCCAGGTACAATTTTGCCGTCTTCAACAGCATTTCTCACCACGCATAAGGCGTCGTGAAGTGAACGTTCTGCCTCAGCTACCACGTGCTCAGAGCCGCCTCGGATGACTATGGTCACGGCTTTGGGGTTTTTGCATTCTCGCACGTAGAGGAGTTTGTCGTCGCCGATCTTGACTTCTTCAACCAGTTTTGCTTCTCCTAAAGCCTCTGGCGTCAGATCTTTCACGCTTGCAATGATCTTGCCGCCTGTAGCGCGGGCAAGTTTTTCCATGTCGCTACTACTCACACTTTTCACTGCAAGTATTCCGCTTTTAGCCAAGAAGTGCAACGCCATGTCATCTATGCCTTTTTCACATATGAGGACATTAGCACCTGCCTTGCTGACTTGGTCAGCCATTTCCTTGAGCATACGCTCTTCTTCATCCAAGAAAAGCTTCATCTGGTCAGGTCTTTCGATGTTGATTTTGGCGTCGAACTCGGTTTTTTCAATTTCCAACTTGGCATTCAACAAGGCAATTTTGGCTTTTTCTACGCGTTTGGGCATCTGGCTACTAGCAACTTCTTTGTCAAGAACCATGCCTTTGACAAGTTCAGTGTCCTCTAAGCTTTTTCCATGCTTCTTTACGATCTTTATGAGGTCTATGTCAGCTTTAACTTTGCCGTTTACTTCCTCAGCGACCTGTTTGACAGCCTCCACCGCAAGTTTTGCGAAGTGATCTTTAGCGCCAGTTATGCCTTTGCTGCCCATCGACGTCAAAGCAACATTGAGTAGTTGCTTTTCATCTTTTATGTTGACGGAAATTGCCATTTGATTTACTGCTTCTTGAGCTTTGTCTCCTGCCTTTTTGTAGCCATCAATTATAACAGTTGGATGAACGTTCTGGTCTAGCAAATTTTCAGCCTTCGAAAGCAATTCCCCAGCCAGAATCACCGATGTTGTGGTTCCATCTCCAACTTCGTTGTCTTGGGTTTTAGCGACTTCAACTAACATTTTGGCGGCAGGATGCTGTACGTCAAGTTCTTTGAGGATAGTTGCGCCATCGTTGGTTATGGTCACGTCGCCGAGGCTGCTTACAAGCATTTTGTCCATACCTCGCGGACCAAGAGTTGTTTTCACGGTTTCAGCCACTATTTTGGCTGCCATGATGTTGTTTTTTTGTGCTTCTTTACCAGTGGTTCTCCCAGTGCCCTCTTTTAGTACGAGGATGGGTATGTTTCCTGAAGACATAGCTGCCATATGGATCACCTTTTTTAGTTCAAAGTTAAACACGTATTTTTAATATCAAAACTTCTCAAATATAAGTCTTCTTGTTGACCAATTATTAACAAGTTCATTAATTATAGACGAAAAAGACTTTTCCGCCGAACCACTCAGACAGCTCCAAGCAAACCACCCAATTAACGCACAAACCATTTTTATTTTAGCGCGTCAGTCACGTTCTCAAAGAGTATTGTTAAAATTGGTAAGCGTAAAACCCCATGATTAAAACTGACCGAAAAGTCGATCCTGCTAAACCACACACGCCCATTATTGCCCTCGGCAGTCAAGAATGCGCTAGGCGCCCGACAACTCTTTTATAAAAGATACACTCACCTATTCACGTAAATCACACTTGATGATAGAATTGTTACGAACAATCATCTTAGGTTCTGGTGGAAGTCACCTACATGAAAGATAAAAAAGAAATAGGCAACCTTGAGGTTTTTCATAAAGTCCTATTTGATAAAGCGGCGAACGCCATTTTTGTAGCTGACGCTGAAACAGGACTCATCGTTGATTGCAACGAAGCAGCAACAAACTTGGTTGGCAGATCTAAGTCAGAGTTGATTGGAATGCATCAACGTTTACTTCACCCCAACATGGAAATGGAAGAGTTCAGCAGCACTTTTCGTCAGCATCTTTCAGTTAAAGAAGGGCAGATCCTTGAAACGCAAGTTATAAACAAAAACGGCGAAGTTAAAGATGTTGCAATTAAAGCCAATTTGGTGGAATTTGGCGGCAGAAGATTTCTAGTAGGAGTTTTCATAGACATTACTGAAAACAAGAAAACACTTAAAACATGTTTACTTCACGCCAACCTATTGAACTCAATCGGGCAAGCCGTGATGGCCACTGACGCTGACGGAAGAATTACCTATTGGAACAGAATGGCAGAGCAACTGTATGGTTTGCCAGCTTCTGATGTTTTAGGGCAACAAATAACAAGCATCGTTGGCGGAGAATCAATGAAGGAAGCAACACAGGGCTTTCTCGACAATTTGAAGATTGACAAGTCTTTAACCAGAGAAACCACGGTTAATTTAAAAGATGGTACGCCTGCACGGTTGCTAATTACTATTTCGGCCGTTACTGATCAGAAAGGAGAGTTTATCGGCGCCATTGGGATAATTACAGATATTAGTGAAAAAGAGTGGATGCTGGAAGTTTTAGAAGACGCCATTAAAAAAGTCGCTGAACTGAATGAAAAACTGCACGCCGTTGAAAGATTAACGAGCCATGACATAAGAAACAAACTTACTGTTATCGGCGGCAGAACGTTTCTTCTTAAAAAGAAAATAAACGGCAACACAGAACTATCAGAACACGTTGAATCAATAGCGGCAGCCTCTAAACAAATACTGGAGATTTTAGAGTTTCAAAGAGTTTACGTACAGAGCGGCACAGAAGATTTGACCTATGTCGAGGTGGGGAAATCCATGGATGAAGCAGCTTCACTTTTTTCAGAGTTAGAAACTATTCAAATAATCAACGAATGCCACGGCTTAACCGTACTGGCAGATTCACTACTCAGACAAGTGCTTTACAATTTGATTGACAACACTTTGAAATACGGAGAAAAAGTCACAAAAATCAGATTGTTTTTTAAAGAAGACGAGGAATCTCTAAAAATCATTTATGAAGATGACGGCGTAGGAATACCTGAAGAAGTAAAAGGCAAACTTTTCAGGGAAGGCTTCGGCAAAGGCACAGGCTACGGACTTTACTTAATAAAGATAATATGTGAAACTTATGGCTGGCAAATACAAGAAACAGGCAAACATGGACAAGGGGCCCAGTTCACTATGACCATACCTAAACTCAACCCCACAGGTAAAAAACTATATGAAATCAAACCCTAACTTGCAGCCCCTTTGCCAAATACCTCAACAACAAACGAACTGCCTCAAAAAAGCTAAATTTAGCGCAACCTTAGAGTTATTAAAAAACAAATTCTTACCCCACAAAGTAAAGCTAAAGCAGCAAATTTTATATTGCTTGAAGACGCGTCTGGAAGACTAAATGAGCAAGGTTCATGAAAGACTACAGTATTACCTTCTAGTTGCAGTTGTAGGCTTAACAGCTGCTTTCATAGCCATAGCGTTTTACACACTATATTTAGGGGTATGGAATTTTACTAAAGGCACTATAGATTACTCAGCACTCAACATTTTGCCGTTATCTTTTCTTGCAATAGGCGTCCCCTATGTTTTAGTAAAGCAGTTTGCCACCACAAAAACCACCGGTTCAGGCACACACGCCGTTTTGGAAGCGTACCACTTAACAAACGGCGAGGTCAGCTTAAGAGACACCGTGGTGAAGCCAACCGCTGCAATGTTAACTTTAGGGCTAGGTGGAAGCGCAGGACCTGAAGGACCCAGTCTACTTGCAGGAGGCGGAGTAGGCTCCGCATTTTCCAAGTATTTCAGAATTAAACCTGAATTACGACGCAAGCTATTTATTGCTGGCGCAGCTGCAGGTTTATCAGCCACTTTCAGAACACCTTTAGCCGCAATTCTTTTTGCCCTAGAAATACCCTACAAAAATGACATAGACAGAGAAACCTTCATCGAAGCGTCGATAGCCTCCATCCCCGCTTACTTACTTTCCATTACACTACTGGGAAGCGAACCCTTTTTTGGAGAAATTATATACACGCTTTCCCCTACACTGCTTGAAATCGGACTTTCACTTTTGCTCGGCATCATTTGTGGCGTTTACGCAGTCTTCTTTACTAAAACTTTCTTGTGGACTAAAAATGTAGCAGTTAAAGTCAAACGCAAAATAGGAAACGCCGGCCTAGCAATATCGGCGGCTATAATTCTAAGCGTTTGTGGGACACTATCATTTTACTCAATAGGAGTAGGATTGCATTTCATCCACGCCATAATAGTAGAGGGAACAAGCTTTAGCATCACCGCTGCCGTCATGATTGTTTTGTTTAAAACCTTAGCTACGTCGGTCACCCTTACTTTTGGAGGTAGCGGCGGCTTATTCGTTCCCACAATGGTTGTAGGCGCAGCTATCGGATACATTTTTTCTGTACTTTTTGATGCAAACTTAGCCGTGATGTTTATTGCCGTCGGAATGGCCGCGTTAATCTCAAGCACACATAAAGTTCTGTTAATGCCTGTCGCCTTCATTGTTGAGAGTTTAGGCGGCGCATTTGCAATACCCGCATTACTAGCCAGCGGAGTCAGCTACGTTATCTCAGGGAAGAATTCGTTTTACTCTACCCAACCACGAACCAAACTTAAAACTGAAGAGCTAGCTCTTGAAAGATTCTTCCTTAAAGGAAAGAAACTAATACCGGAAAAATTGGAACAAACAAAAGCAGTTAACGTTATGACTAAAGAGCCGATTGTGCTTTCACAGGGAATAACCGTAAAAGAAGCAACAGAAATTTTTGAAAAAACCAACCTGAGAGTTTTACCCGTAGTTGATGATCAAACCCGCGTAGTAGGCGTAATTCATTTAGAAGACCTTGGCTACGTGGACCTGCGACGACAAGAAATGAATCTCTCAGAGACGACTATGCACAACCCTACTGTAATTAACGAAGAAAAAAGCATAGATGAGGTTGCACAACTCATGATAGATTCACAGCAAGACCACGTTTTTGTAGTGAACAAACAGGAAAAACTGGTGGGAGTAATTTCAGGAATAGACATCGTCAAGAAAATACTGGAATTGCTATCAACATAAAATAAACAACCAAAGACACTGTTCTTTCAAAGTTTAAAATTAATTAGCAAGTTTGACTTCTTACATTGGAGCGTGTGTTGTATGAATGGAAAAGCAGTTATTATAATGGGCTCTGAAAAAGACTTGGAATTTAGCCGTGAAATAGCTAAGAACCTAAAAGCATTAAATGTCAATTACGAGTTACGTGTTGCTTCAGCACATAAAACACCTGAGAAAGTTCTCTCTATACTCAAAGAGTTCGAGAACGAAAAGGTGGTTTACATAACTGTTGCTGGACGCTCCAATGCCTTGAGCGCGTTTGTTGACTCCAACACCACTAAGCCAGTGATTGCATGTCCACCTTACTCAGACAAATACGGCGGCGCAGACATCTACTCCTCGCTGAGGGTACCAAGCGGCGTAGGTACAATTGTGACAATAGAACCTGACGGCGCAGCCATAGCAGTTGCCAAAATCTTCGCCATAGAAAATGAGGCACTGAAAAAACTCGTAGAAAAATATCAGTTGGCAAAAAAAGAAGAAATTGAAAAAGCAGACGCCACAATAAAAAAAATGAAGTAGCCTCTTCTTAAAGCAACTACTTCAAACTATTTATTTCGCCGGAGAATAACAAATGGCAACCGTGTCTGAAAGAAAAATTCCTCGTACAATGTCTACACAGCACCCTGATAATGCTCACATACCCGACTGGAGTAAAGACGAAGTCATAAACGGCAACGCCGAAGTCTTCGAAGCCTTCTACGCCTTCAGCATATTGGGTTGCCAAGAAGTCATGTGGGACTCAGAGGGAAAAGACACAGACACACGGGTCGTAAGAAAACTTCTCCAAAACCACTGGAGCTATTTCTCAGAAAACACAATAGGAGAAGACATTTACTTAACATACCGTGTCCCAAACCCCCAGATTGAAGGTGCCGAGAAAAAATACATGGTGGAAACACTACAGAACATTCCTGTAGCTCACGACGTCGCATCACTAGCTTACAAACGCGAAGTGTCCCCAATCTTTGAAGTCATATTACCTTTCACCACCAACGCCAAAGAACTCATACTGCTTTTTAACTACTACAAAAAAACCATAGTTGCAGACGAAGATTCTAACCTCTACAAATCCATCAGAACCAAAGATTGGCTTGGAGATTTCAAACCAAAAAAGATAGAGATTATTCCACTGGTCGAAGACTTAGACAGTATATTGAACGTCGACAAAATAGTGAGTCCCTACATAAAAGTTGCTAAACCTAAACACCTACGAGTCTTCACGGCAAGATCCGACCCTGCACTAAACTATGGTCTTATATGCGCAGTTTTACTCTCCAAGATTTCTCTGAGCAAACTTAAAACACTGGAAAAAATCTACAAGGTCCAGATACACCCCATACTCGGCGTCGGATCACGACCCTTCAGGGGACACCTCTCACCAGAAAATATTGACCATTTCTTACAGGAATACAAAGGACTCTCAACAGTCACAATTCAATCCGCCTTCAGATACGACTACCCAACTGCGCAAGTCAAAGAAGGTATACAAACGCTCAACCAGAGGCTTCCAAACGGCGAGCCCACCCTAATTGATAGACAAGAAGAAAAACAGCTCTTAGAAATTTTGGCTAAATGTAGAAAACAATATGAAATGGAAGTTGAAATGTTGGCGCCACTCATAAACTGCGTTGCATCATATGTACCCCAAAGGAGAGCCCGTAAACTTCACATAGGACTTTTTGGCTACAGCAGATGCGTAGCGGGCGTATGCCTACCTAGAGCTATTGCCTTTTCCGCCGCGCTCTACAGTATTGGACTACCTGCAGAGTTTATAGGTATGAAAGCGCTGACCAAACTAAATGAAACCGAATGGAGGCTACTGCAGAAATATTACGTGAAAATGGAGCACGATTTGAACTCAATCGGCGAATATGTTTCTTGGGAAAACTTGAAGATGCTAATGGAAATGAGTCACAAAACAGCCAAAAGAGCAGACATGAGCGAAGAGAAACTGCGAACCGCGCTTTTGAACAGCTTAGAAGACTTAAAGACCATCGAAGAAAAGTTTTCGCTCAAGCTGGGACCAAAGGGTGGCGCGCAAAGGAAACATGAGAACTTTACTAATAACTTCCTAATTTCAATGATTGAACATGAGGACGAAGAGGCAAAGAAAGCGCTTGTGGAAGCAGCAAAATTGCGCAGATGCCTTGGCTAAAAAATAAGGGATATAAAGCTGAGGGTAATAGTTCCTGAATACAGCAGGGTTGAATATGCGAAATGGGTAGCGTTAAAGATCTTGAAGTAATAAGGAAACCAACACCGGAATCAATGGGCACGGGTAGATTTCACTTTTCTGACAGGTATTCAGTTTTTGACTGGGGCGAAATGCCGGATCACATCGACAAGAAAGGCGAAGCATTATGCCTCATGGGAGCTTACTGCTTTGAAAGACTAGAAGAAAAAAGCGTTCGTACCCACTACAAAGGTTTGGTTGATTCCGAAAAAAAAGTTGTTACTTTTAAAGAACTGAAAGAACCCAGCAGTATTATGGAAGTCAACTTGGTTAGCGTATATAAACCTAACACACGCGTAGAAGAGGGTAAACTAATCTACGACTACAGTATATACAAGACTGATTTAAAGAACTTCTTAATTCCCTTAGAGATAATTTACCGTAATGGGTTACCTGAAGGCTCCTCTGTCTTCAAAAGATTAGAACAGGGAAAAGTAACGCTACAAGAACTTGGCTTAGATCATTACCCGAAACCTGGCGAACGATTCACAAAAACCATTTTTGACGTGAGCACAAAACTGGAAGAAACCGACCGCTACGTTACATGGGAAGAAGCGGCAAAAATCGCTGGACTTACAAACATCGAAACCGCAGCCGTGAAAGTTGTCTTGGCAAAAGTCAATGAAACAATAAACGAAGTCGCGTCAAAAGCAGGACTTGTAAACGAAGATGGAAAAATCGAACTTGCATTTGATAGCCAAAGGCGGCTTATTGTAACAGATGTCGTTGGCACATTGGACGAGTGTAGATTCACACTTGACGGGTTCCACGTAAGCAAAGAAGTCGCCCGCCAATTTTATAAGAAAACTCAATGGTACAAAGACACGGAAGACGCGAAAAAAACCGCTGAAGCAAAAGGCATCAAAGACTGGAAAGCTCTGTGCAAGTCACAACCACCCAAACTTGACCCCCAGTTAAAAGCAATTATCAGTGAGATGTACACATCAACAGCAAATGAATTAACTGGAACCAAGTTTTTTGATTCACCAAAACTCAGAGAAGTCGTCAAGAAATACAAAGATTACATAGGCGAAAGCTAATGATGCAAAACAGAATCAAAGAAATCCTAAGTTGCTATAACCCCAAAAAAATCCGTATCGGCGTTTTAGGTTCTCACTCAGCTCTGGAAATCGGAGCAGGCGCCAAACAGGAAGGCTTCGAAACCGTGGTGGTCTGCCAAAAAGGAAGAGAAAAAACCTACACCAAACACTACGGCAACATATTCAACCACGTCATATTGCTAGACAAATTCAGCGACATCACTAAACCTGAAAAAATAAAACAACTCACAGATTTGAACACAATTTTTGTGCCAAACCGCTCTTTCAGCGTCTACGCAGGCTACGACGCAATTGAAAAAGAATTCTCAGTTCCCCTCATGGGCAACAGATACATGCTAAAAACCGAAGAACGCACTGCACAAAGAAACCAATTGTGGCTACTTGAAAAAGCAGGAATACGCCTACCAAAAACTTTCAAGACATACAAAGAAATCGATCGCCTCGTTATAGTGAAAGTACCAGAAAAAACACGCGCTATAGAACGTGCCTTCTTTTATGCTACGACTCCTGAAGAATACGAAAAGAAAGCAGAAGAACGCATAAAAAAAGGCATAATCACCCGTGAAGCCCTAAAAGAAGCCATCATAGAAGAATACGTCATAGGCGCTAAATTCAACGCCAACTATTTCTGGTCACCTCTAACCGACGAAATCGACCTACTGGGCTTTGATAAACGCGTCCAAACCGACCTCGACGGCATCTTGGATTTACCCGCTCAAGAACAACTGGAATTGAGTAGACCTACCCAAAACATAGAAATTGGACATATGGGCGTCACAATGCGGGAAAGTCAATTAGAAAAAATTTTTGAAACGGCAGAAAAGTTTGTAGAAACCTGCAAGAAAGAGTACCCGCCTGGAATTATAGGATTGTTTGCACTACAAGGCGCCATCACGAAAGACTTGGAGTTCTACGTCTTCGACGTCAGCCCCAGAGTGCCAGGCTGCCCCTGTGTGGAACCAACCTCACCCTACATGAAATATAAATACGGCACAGAAGTAGGACCAGGCAAACGTGTAGCGATGGAAATCAAACGTGCTATAAAAGAGAAAAGACTCAACGATGTGGTTACATGATAGAAGCCACAGACACAGAAAAAATCTTGAATAAATATGACCAAAAAAAGATAGCCATAGGCACCTTAGGATCACACTCATCTTTAAATATTTTCAAGGGCGCCAAAGAAGAAGGGTTCAGAACAGTTTGCATCTGCAAAGAAAAAGACGCAGTCATGTACAAGAAATTTCCCCTTGCAGACGAACTCATAATCGTCAAAGACTTCACCGAACTGCTAAAGCTGCAACTACAAGAAAAACTGCGAAAACTCAACACGATTTTGATTCCTCACGGCTCCTTCACAGCCTACTTAAGTACTGAAGAATTACAAAACAGTCTAATGGTTCCCCTCTTTGGAAACCGGAAACTTCTTGATTGGGAAACAAACCGCAAAAGCCAAGAAGAGTGGCTCAACCAAGCAGGGCTAAGATTGCCCACAACTTTCAGAACACCTGAAGACATCGATAGGTTAGTCATCGCAAAACTGCCAGGCGCAAAAGGTGGCAGAGGCTACTTCCTTGCAAACTCACCAAAAACATTTTACAAGAAATTCAAAGAAATGGTAAAAAGAGGCTTACTACAAGAAGACGATCTAGGAAAAGTTCACCTGCAAGAGTACGCGCTAGGCGTTAACGTTTACCCCAGCTATTTTTCATCCATCATAAAAGACGACGTGGAGCTGTTAGCGATGGATAGACGATATGAATCTGCTGTAGACTCCATAGGTAAAATTCCCGCTAGCCAACAACTAGACATCGACGTTAACCCCACCTACACAGTAGTAGGCAACTTCCCAATTGTACTTCGAGAGTCAATTCTACCCGAGATCATGCGTATGGGCGACGACGTGCACAAAAAAGCACGGGAACTGGCTCCGCCAGGAATAATTGGCCCATTCTGCCTTGAAACTGTCATCACGGACGACTTGAAGATATTTACGTTTGAAATTTCCGCCCGCATCGTAGCTGGAACCAACGTGGGCATTGGCACTTCACCTTACGCTTACCTGCGGTATGGCGAAAACATGTACATGGGCAGGCGTATAGCCTTAGAAATCAAAGATGCCATCAAACAGAAACGGCTACACGAAATAGCTGTTTAAGCAAGACCTACAACAAACAACTGCTCAATATTTTCTCAAAATTTTCTCGGCAACTGTTTTGCCGATAAACCTTCAAGGCTTTTATAATTTCATTTTTGTCTCTTTTACCCACAACATCACTAACCAACTGCACGACGCTACCACCGCCTGAAAAAAGAAAGTTACACATGGCAGTTACATTAGAGGGCTTACGGGTGTCGCTGGCAGTTTCGAAGTCTATAATCCAAGGTTTTAGCTTATTGTCAATTATGATGTGTTTTGGAGCTTTACTCAATTCACCATGGTCAAGACCCAACTCGTCGAGACGCCAGCACTGCTCCAAAATTTCACCCAGAACCTTCTGAACAACAGGTTTTTCTCTTTGGTTTTTTAACCAGTTTGGAAGGTGGTTGCCCTCAATAAGTTGAGTTAAAATAAAGTTTCTGCTTGCACCCACAAGTTTTGGTCCAACACTTACAGTGTTGGCTTTGGAGAGCATACGTGCCTCATGTAACAGGTCAGGTCGCTTGGCATCCACCCTGAGGATTTTCAGCGCCACCCTCTGCCCCTTGACGTGACCAATTACGACTACGCCGGCAAAGCCTTTGCCCAAAAGAGGCAGCCGAACACCAAAAGCAGTAGCACGCCCATAAAACTCAACCGCCGTTACACCAAGACTTTGAAGCTCTGAGATACGGTGTGTTAATTCTGCATAGTTTAGTTTTGGGTAGCACATAACAGACGAATAAGGCTCTTCAATCAACTGTGATGCTGGCACAAAGAGATTTCTTTGCACGACGGTATCCTCTAGCTTTTAAACAACAGAGTAAAATGTATGTACCTCTTAAAATAATAGGGACCTCCTTTACAGCTAACTTCAAGTAAAATGGTTGAACCATAATGCCAAAGTTTAGGCACATCACCGAAGTACAAAACCTCATGGGCTCAAAAGAGCTTATTCGAAACCTAGGGATTATAGCGCATATTGATCATGGAAAAACTACTTTGGCAGATTCATTACTGGCTGGCACAGGTTTACTTTCTCCTCAGATGGCGGGTTCTGCCCGCGTTCTGGACTATCTGGAAGAGGAACAAAGACGGAAAATTACCATAAAAACTGCTAATATCACTATGCTATATAAATCGGCCGGTAAATCATACGTAATCAATTTGGTGGATACTCCTGGCCATGTGGACTTCACAGGTAAAGTTACACGGGCGCTTAGAGCAATAGACGGAGCAGTCGTCGTGGTTGACGCAGTCGAAGAAATTATGGCACAAACCGAAGTGGTGACCCGGCAAGCCCTTGAAGAAAGAGTGAGACCTATTCTTTTCATCAACAAAGTAGACAGACTCATCACAGAACTACAACTTAGCGAGAATCAGATCCAAGAGAAACTCATGCGTATAATCACCAACTTTAACAATCTAATTGAACTCTACGCGGATAAACCCTTCAAGTCAATATGGAAAGTTGACGCAACAAAAAGCAGCGTGGCTTTTGGCGCAGCCCTCCACGGCTGGGGATTTACTTTAGACATTGCACAGCAAAAAAGCCTCAGATTCCCAGATATAATAGCGGTCTACAAGAGTGGAGCACAAGAAAAACTCCGCAAAATACTTCCTGTTTACGACGCAATTTTCCACATGACTATAGCAAACATACCGAATCCTAAAACAGCACAGAAATACAGGATAGAAAAGATTTGGGATGGACACACCTCATCAAAGATTGGCCAAGCACTAGTAGAGTGTAACGACGAAGGCCCAGCGGTCATTTGCGTAACACATGTACAACCTGATGGTGACGGTGACGTCATCGCAACGGGAAGAGTCTTTTCAGGAACGATCAAAAAAGGGGACACAATGCATCTTATGGATGTCTTGTCAGAAACAGAGGTAAAGCAGGTCTGCATTAACATGGGTTCCTTTAGGGAAGAGATTGACAAAGTTGCAGCAGGCAACATAGCAACTTTAACATTGTCGGGTCCTGTGCGTGCAGGAGAAACAGTAGTAGACGAAGAGCATAAAGAGGGAATGGTTCCTTTTGAAGGGATTAACCAAGTCTCTGAAGCGGTGGTAACGATAGCCGTTGAACCAAAGAATCCCCAAGATATTCCAAGGTTACTGGAGGCTTTTGACAGGCTGGTGGTTGAAGACTCCGACCTTAAGGTTTACGTAAGCGATGAAACAGGGGAACACCTACTAAGCGGAATAGGCGAATTGCATTTGGAAATTGCCTTTAAACAACTCAAAAGCTACCTCAGCGATGTAGAACTCGTTGTCTCTCAGCCACGAGTTGTTTACCGAGAAAGCGTCTCAGAAAAAGGCATCAAAGCCACAGCGTTAAGCCCCAACAGGCAAAATAAATTTACAGTACAAGTGGAACCGCTCTCAGAAGAAACTACTCGGCCATCAAACCATAAAAATGAAGAGACAGGAAACATCCTATCATTTGATGAACACCGGAATGTTTTGTGGGACGCTACAGGAAAGGCAGAGCAAATCCAAGAAGGAATTTTGGAGCCCATCATCTCAGGATTTGAATTCGCCTGTAAAGCAGGACCACTTTGCAGTGAGCCAGTTCACCACGTCAGAGTAAACCTCGTCGATTTTAAATTAAGTACCAAAGCCGAGTTTCTCAGCGCCGTGGAAATTATGCATGGGGTCGGTAAAGCTATTTTTGGATCTTTTCTAAGCGCAAAGCCTGTTTTGTTAGAGCCAGTCTACCGCACAGTCATTTCAGTTCCAACTGAACTGGCGGGGGAATGCCAAAGAATATTAAGCAGCAGGCGAGGAAAGATTGTAGCCTTCGTAAACAAAGATTTGGTAACCACAATCACGGCTTTTATTCCTGTTGCAGAGACATTTGGTTTATCTAAAGAGTTACGGTCTTCAACTTCAGGACACGCTTTTTGGCAGAGCAATCTTGATCGATGGGAAACTGTGCCTGAAAAACTTGCGCCAAAAATAATTTCTGAGATACGCCACCGAAAAGGCTTACCCTCTAAAGTGCCTTCTGCAAGTAAATTTCTGGAGGAAAAATAAACGTTAAACCTTAAGGCTTGGCCTTTTAATTTAGATGTAACGCTCTGTTGCGGTCAAGTTTTCAGGTGGAACAAAATTGGTGAGTGGTGGTTTGGGGTCGCCAACAACAAAGTGTTCAAGGTTCGCCAAATTGGCAAAAACTTGGAGTTCGCCAATGTTAACGCGGAGTTCATTTGCAGATATTTCGGTTTGAATGATGATCTACAAAAAATCAAAGAAAGCATCAACAAAGACGAACACATCTGCTTGGCCCTTGAAAAGCTGTGGGGTTTACGATTGATTCATCAGGATCCCTGGGAGTGCCTAGCTTCCTACATCTGTGCCACCTACAAGGGCATACCAGCCATAAAATCCATGCTAAACAATCTTGCTCAGAGATTCGGAGAAAAAACGGTTTTTGAGGGTTACAAATTTAGCACATTCCCCTCAGCAAAAGCAATAGCCTGTGCGCCCTTGGAGAATTTAGTAGCGTGTGGTTTAGGTTACCGTGCCAAATACCTCAAAAGAACTGCCGAACAAATTGTTGAACAACAATGCAACTTAGAAGATCTAAGGCAGATGTCTTACGGCGAAGCAAAAAATATTCTATGCGGATTTCTGGGTGTCGGTCCTAAAGTGGCGGATTGTGTGTTGCTTTTTTCTTTAGGCAAATACGAAGCGTTTCCTCTGGATGTCTGGATCAAACGTGTAGTTTTACAGTATTATAGCCACCTTCTGCCAAAAGAACTTGCACAGAAACTTTCCCAAAGCGTAAAACTCAGCAACTCTGAGTACTCAAAAATAAGCGCGGTATGCAGAACTTATTTTGGAGAATACGCAGGATATGCCCAAGAGTACCTTTATCATTACGAAAGAATGACAAACAGAGGTACAATAAACATTTAATTGAAAAGCCGTTTGACTCAGCGTTAAACAGGAAAAAGTTCAGCATGGATTTTATGTGGCAAAAACTCGGAAAACGTTTAAATTCCGTTGAAAACAGCAATAGTAAGGAACACAATGTGGACCCGTAGCTCAGTTAGGCTAGAGCGCCAGACTCATAATCTGTCGGTCGCTGGTTCGAATCCGGCCGGGTCCACTAAAAAATTTTTGATTAGAACTTTAGGCTATGGATTCAGCTTTTTTAATTAGTTACTGCATGGCGCCTCTGTTTCTTAGCAGAAATCGGCAATTATCTCATTACTAGTTAGAATTTTGGCGCTGTAAACTTGCTTTAGATACTTGAGTCCTTGTTCTTGGTCTTCATCTGTGAAGGCTTCAACGCCGTCTTTGACAATTACTATTCGGTAGCCTCGGAAGAAGGCATCTGCCGCGGTGTGTCTGATACATATGTGAGTGTGCAAACCACAGAGAATAACAGTTTTTACACCCTTTCCTTTGTACAGGCTTCTCAGTAGAGGATCTAAACCTGTTTCATAAAAGCCACTGTAGGTTCTTTTTTCAATTATGTAATCCGCTTCGGTGGGTTTAAGCTCGGGAATAATTTCGGCTCCTTTTGTGCCCTTTATGGCGTGTTCACCCCACCTACGCGTCACTTCCAAGTCCTGAGGGTAGTGAGCATCATTGACATAGATAACGGGGATATTTTTTGTACGCGCGACTTCAACTAATCGTTTAATGGAGGGGATTACACGTCGAGCCCGCTCCATTTTGAGCTTGCCGGTGACAAAATCGTTTAACATATCGATTACGATAACTGCCTTCGCGTCCACCATTCGTCTTTCCCACAATTGTTACTTAATAAATAAAGGACGATTTTAAGATTATCAAACTTCAAGACTACAAGAGACACAGGTTAGTTTCTCGGCATCTTTAGGTTTTACTAGAACGGTATCTTCGATACGTATGCCACCAAAGCCCAACACGTATATTCCAGGTTCCACCGTAACAACGTTGCCGGCTACGAGGACATCCTGGCTGTATTGTCCTAAAGTTGGAGATTCATGAACTTCCAAACCTACGCCATGACCTAGCCTATGCACAAAGTGTTCGCCGTAACCGGCCTCTGAGATTATTTTCCTTGCAGCGCCATCAATAACCGATGCTGCTGCACCTTCTTTAATTAGTTTATAAGCAGCTTCCTGGGCGTCTTTCACAATATTGTAGATTTTTAGTTGCTTTTCAGTTGGTTTTCCTGCAACAAAAGTCCGCGTCATGTCCGAACAGTAATGTTCACAGGTTGCGCCTATGTCCACCACTACCAAATCATCTTTTCGAATTTTTCTGCTGGAACAGCCACCGTGGGGAAAAACAGAGTTTGATCCAGAAGCCACAATTGTTTCAAAAGCTGTACCGCCTGAACCGTGTTTTCGCATTGCATACTCAATCTCTGCTGCCACCTCATATTCCTTAACACCAGGCCGTATAGTTTCAGCCGCAACTTTCATGCCTACGCTTGTTAGTTCAGCGGCTTTACGCATTAACGCAATTTCGGTTTTGTCCTTGACGCTACGCAGTGCCTGAATAAAACTATTGCTGACAAAAACAGAGTGCTCTGGGCATAGTTCTTTAGTCAGAATTTCCCATTTTTCAAAGTTTAAGGTGTCCACAACAAGTTTTTTTATTTTTAGATGCTTGATTTGTTTGGCAATCATTGACGTAAGATTCTCATTGCCTTTAACCAATTCTATTCGGAAGCCCCTAGCTTTAATCTTCGTTTGCTCGTAGTTTACACCGTAGACGTAAAGAATGCCCGACCCCTCAGAGGGAATAAGCAAAGCAGATGGACCAGAGCAAGCTGTAAAGTAGAGCAGATTTGTGCTGTTAAAAATTAAGTAGCCATCAAAATCATTCTCAGTAAAAGCGGCTTGCTTGAGGGCATCTATACGGTTCAGATTTTTTCACCGTCAGGAACTACGTAATGTTGACGTTTAAGTTTTCCTTTGATTAGCCACCCGTAACTACGGGCATAAGTATTATGTGATCGCCTTCTTTGAGTTCGGTGTCTAACTCTTTAAGCTGGTTGAGCAGCAGTCCGTTGATTGACATTATATAGGTCGGTTTGAGGTCGGCACCATTTGGTTCGTATATAGCCTTTTTAAATGGCGCACCATACTTTTCAGCCAAAATAACTAGCAGGTCTCTAACTTTGGCATTGTCTTTGAGTGGGACAACTTCGGGTTGTTTTACGCCAAGCACCCCTTTGATATAGCCTAGATAGTCCACCTTTACATTCAAGCGGCATCAACCTTTATTATGCGTTAAAGTAATAGGAGAAAAGAACTTTTATCAGTTTCTTTCATAAAAAAAGTTGCTTTTAGTTTGTCTCTTATACATACAAAAATTAACAATTCCGCAAAGGAAAGAACCTCAAACTACACTGTGAACGGTTTTTATTTCAACAGCAGAAAAAATGAAAGGAGAAAAACCCTTTTTGGGTTTAAGCTTTCTTTTCTTGGAAGAGCTTCTTTATAGCGCTAATTCGTGCCTTCTGCGCCAGCACATCGCTTGTAACTGTACTGAGAGCTTCTTCAGGGCACCACTTAACGCATTGTGGACCATCAGGTTTGTCTTTACATAAATCGCAGACATACACCGTTTTTGTTTCAGGATGCAACATCATCGCACCGTAGTCACAGGCTTCAATGCACCAACCACAACCGTTGCACCTGTCTTTGTCGACCATAATAACACCGGTTTCTTCAGACTGCGTCAAAGCATCCCGCGGGCAAGCTGCAACACAGGCGGGCTCTTCGCAAAGCCTACAGGCAACTGCCATATTGACGATTTGGTTTTGGCGGACAACTCGTATTCGGGATTTTATTGGGTTGAAGGCTTTTTCTTTGGTCCAAGAGCAGGCGTATTCGCAGATTTGGCAGCCAACGCATTTTTCTGGGTCGCAAGATACGAATTGCCTCTCGTGAATTTTGACCATCTTTTATGCCTCCTTGGCTTGGACAATGTCTGTAAGGTCTTCCATTCCCAGCTCTTTGAGTTTCTCTGCTGTTGGCACACCATCGGGTGTCCAGCCGCGGGCTTGGTAATAATCGTCTAAGAGTAGATCCAACTCGTCTTGCGTGACCACTGCACCTTTTACGGGTCCATCATCAGGTATGGGTTGATTCATGACTTTCCATGGCAACGTGTCATCTTTTCGGCTCAAGCCCTCTCTAACGTTGATAACGCGGGCGATGGTGTTTATTCTTTCTCCAGCTTTCTTTACCTCTTCAGGAGTCATTTCGTAACCTGTAACTAAGCTGTAGAGTTTAGCCATATCAGAAAGTTCTTTGTAGTATGTGCCTCTTGAAAACTTGCAAACTATGAAAGAATCTATAAGTGCATAAACATCTTCCATGTCCCGGACCAGTCTACCCCTACCTTTCTCCGCCTTCAGACGATCAACTTTTCCCTTCACGTCAAAAGCGTAAGCACCATGTCTGTTATGGTCAGCGCCTCGGAAGGATACAGCAAAACCCAAAGCCGCTGTTTTGAGACAACGCAGATCGTAACCTGTAACTTCTAAACCTTTAATGTGTTGAGCGAGTTTGTCAGCTCCTTTGCCGATTTTTTGTGCTGCGATTCTCACACCGTCGGCAAGTATGTCACCTATGCCTTCACGTTTACCCATTTTTTCAAGCAAAGTAAGCAAAGCATCCACACTACCAAAGTGAGCATCAACACCAAGTTCCTCATGGGAGAGGATACCTTGTTCGTAGCAATCCATCGCAAAAGCTACAATCACACCAGCACTTATAGCGTCCATCCCATACTGGTTACACAAAGAGACACCTTTTATTATCGCATCAAACTTGTCAATTCCACAGTAAGGCCCCATGGACCAGAGCATCTCATACTCCATACGAGTCATGGTTCCTTTGTGTTGACCTTCACGGATTACAACTTCATGCTCACAACGCATGGCGCATGAACTGCAAGCAATTATTTTTGTAACATACTTTTCATTCATGACTTCACCGCTCACTTTATCAGCGGCTTCAAAGTGGGCATTGTTGTAGTTACGCGTAGGCATACAGAACAAAGAATTATGAACCAAAACGTTCTCGGCTGTTCCTAACGTACGGTACTTTTGAGTAGCAGGTCCTTTCATGCGTTCATGGAATTCCTTTACCATATCCATGAATTCATCAGGTTTAGCTGGAACAATATCGCGTGTTCCTCTCACGGCGATTGCTTTAAGATTCTTGGAGCCCATGACAGCGCCCATGCCTGTTCTCCCAGCAGCACGAGTTTTCTCGTTTATGATACAAGCAATGCGACTGAGTTTTTCTCCAGCCATGCCTATTGAGGCAACGCGAATATAATAATCGCCAAGTTCATCCTTTATTGCGTCCTCGGTTTCGCTTGGCGATTTACCCACCAAATGTGAAGCATCCAACAACTGCACTGAATCATCGTCAATCCAAAGGTAAACAGGTTTTTCCGCTTTGCCACTCAATATAACCGCGTCATATCCAGCTCGTTTCAATTCTGCACCAAAAGTGCCATGAGCAACAGCTTCACCTATGGCGCCAGTTGCGGGAGATTTCGAAACAAACGCATGTCCGTTTCCTGCTGTTGGAAACATAGTTCCCGAAATTGGACCAAGAGCTAAAACAAGAGGATTCTCGGGACTAAAGGGGTCAACTCCTGCCTTTGAGTTAGCAAGCCACAAACGCATACCCAGACCTATTCCACCAACATACTTCTGGGCGTATTCTTCGTTTAGTTTTTCAACGCGAGTCTTGCCGGTAGTCAAGTTAACGTAAAGAACTCTTCCTGCATAACCGTACAAATTCTGTATCCTCCATACGATTATGGAGTTATAGTCAGTTGAAAGCTATATTAACTTAATGGGTGAGCAAAGGTAAAGTTATTATTTGATGTTGCAGCGTCGTCTTTAATTTTATATGGTCTGTTTAAAAGTTTGGAAAAGGAATATGAGACACATCCAATTCTCTATTAAAACACACACTACACTGCAAGTGGATTAAAAAGTGAAAGTTAAAATCAACTATTTAGGATTAGTTAAAACCTACACAAACCGCATCCAAGACGAAAAAGAATTGCCCGAAGAAACTTCACTTTCAGAGTTACTAGACAAGCTTTCATCAGAATTTGGAAACCCTTCAACCCAGAAATCTATGACCAAAACAAAAAAGAAGTCAAACCCATGTTTGTAGTCGTGGTTAACGGTGTACTGATGGACCAAGTGGGCATAGGAACAAAGTTGAAAAATGGTGACACCATAGTTGTTATGCCCCTCATGACAGGTGGATAAAACTTAAAATACAAAATAGATACATCTCGCATCCTTAGATTTTTAGAAGCAGCAACGTCCTCACCTGAAAAAGGTGAAAAGTTTTATTTTTTTTAAACAAGTTAGTGATTGAGTAACAAGAGTTACTGGCTAAATATCGCCAAAAAGGGGATAAAACACTCATAATGTTTAACAAGAGCAAGATAATCCAGATACTAAACAGTAAATACCCTCTTTTGAGCATTTTAATCGGAACTGCGCTGGTTTTGGTTACTATTGGCACTTTTGAGAACGGTGATACGGAATGGGAATTCCAAGCAACCTTGGGCGTAATGAGGTGGGGTATGCCTTATGTGAACGATTTTGGCAACATTATGGATCAGCCCCCACTGGGTTTTTACACATCAGCTTTCTTCTTCAAATTCTTCGGTGCCTCAGCGGACACAGGAGTGATTCTTGTGACCTTGTTTGGGCTAGGTGCCATCATAGTTTTGTACAAAGTTGGCAAGATTTTGTATGGCAAAACCACAGCACTATTCGCAGCTACACTTTTTGCTTTAACCCCCTGGTATCTTGTCCTTTCACGGAGTTTTCTCATAGATACACAGTGCTTGTTTCTAAGCTTGCTTTGCTTTTTTGTGGGAATGTTGGCGATCAGCAAAGATTCATTGAAGCTTTCTGTGGGTGCAGGTGTTCTTTTTGCTACAGCTCTTCTCACAAAACTGTATGCCGTTTTTGTGTTCATTCCGGTTGCCATGTTTTATTTTTTCGGTGGAAAAAATTTGAAACGCCCACTTAATTTGCTGGTTGGTTTTTGTTTACCTGCCATAGTTTTGGGGTTTTTGTGGTACGAAATGATTTCAGGGCAAGGACTACTTTCTGTTTTCAATCACGGTGACTTCTCCAACCCTAACTACGCCAATGTTGTTCCATCTTATTTTTTTGTCATCAATTTCCTTGGAGATTACGGGTTGGGATGGCCCCTTTTAGCAGCTTCAATCATGTCATTGGGCATTGGAATCCTCGGAAGAAAACAATTTGCGAAAACTTTGAAGTTCGATCTGATTTGTATAGCAATCATAGCGATTGTGGTTGGTGTTAACACATTTTTGGGAGCAACTCTTAATCTAAAGTCTCCTTATAATAACGCGATAAAATTTGATTACCAGCTTTTGCCGTTCTTCAGTTTGTCCGCTGCTTCGCTAGCAGGCAAATGCTTGGTACTATTTCATTCCGCTAAAACAAAAAGTAGATTCAGCAAGTGGTTCCTGTTTATTGTTGTATTCACAGGAATTTTTCTTCTTTGCGCCGCACTCTTTGTTAATATGCAAGTGGCACAACAGCTTTCTAGGTCAGATTACCTTATTTTTAAGGTTGAAAGAAACATGGATGTGGGCTACAGCCTCTTTAACTTTGATCTTACAACCCACAGAAATTTCACGAATATTATTCAGTATTTGGGGTTCTCACTCATCCTATCTGGGATCTTGTGGGCATTTAAGCAAAAAATTCGCGACGCCTTCCAACCGATGCACACTTGGATTAAAACGAAAAATGCTCTTTCAACTAAACAACAACAATAATATTCCTCTAAAGAGCTAAAAATGTAAAAAACCAGAAAGAGGGGGTAGCGCTTATAAAGCGCTCAACAATTTTGCAAAGTAAAGCTTACTTGTTAGAGGCTTCCGCCGTTTGGAACAGGTTTTTGACAGCTTTTTGTCGCGACTTCTGGGCTAACACTTCAGCAGTAACAAAGGATAACGCCTCTTCAGGGCACCATTTGACACACTGGGGTTCGCCTTCAGCGTGGTCAGTGCAACTGTTGCATGTGAAAACAATCTTCTTTTCGGGATGCATATTCATTGCTCCGAACTGGCATGCAGCTATGCACCAGCCGCAGCCGTTGCAGGCGTTTTCGTCAACACGAATTATTCCACTGTCTTCTTCTTGACTTAAAGCATCGCGTGGACAAGCAGCTACACATGCAGGATCTTCACAGTGACGGCATGTAACGGCTAGGTTTGTAAGGGGACCTAAACGCATGGCACGGATGCGAGATTTGTTAGGGTTGAAGGTGTTCTCGTTAACCATGGAACATGCATATTCGCAGACAACGCAACCTATGCATTTCTCCGGATCAGCAGTCACGAATTTGCGGTCTTGAGGGCGCACCATCTTAGTTGCCTCCTTGCTCGGCTTTTTCAGCTATGTAAGCATAATTTTCGAGCCCTAATTCTTTAAGCTTCTCCAAGGTGGGGATGCCTTCAGCTGTCCAGCCTCTTGAAGCGTAGTAGTCATCTAATCCAATTTGGAATTCTTCCTCACTGACACAAACGCCTTTGGCAGGTCCTTCGTCTGGAACAGGAACATTCTTTATCTTCCAAGGCAGCGTGTCGTACTTTCTTGTACCTTTGCCTTCCCTTATGTTAAAGAGACGAGCAAGGTTTTCAATTCTGTCCCCAGCTTTAGCCATCTCCTCAGGAGTCATAGGTATACCCGTAGCTAGCGTGTAGTAGTTTGCCAAGTCTTTCCAACCGTCGTAATAGGTACCTCGTGAGAACTTGCATACAATAAGCGAGTCGATGATGTTGTACATCTTACTTTCATCAGTAATCATCTTTCCACGTCCTGGCTCAATCTTAAAGCGGTTAACTTTTCCTTTGACGTCAGGAGAGTACGCGCCGTTTCGTAGGTGACAAGCACCACGGAACGAAACACTGAAACCGAGCGCAGCAGTCTTCAAAGTTCGCAAGTCGTAACCTGGAAGTTCTAAACCTTTAATGTGGCATGCGTACTTGGGGGCATCGCCGCCGATTAACTCAGCTGCCTTCGCAACACCCTCAGCTAAAATGTTGCCTAGCCAGCCTTCACGTTTGCCGATCTTGTGGATAATTGCAATAAGGGCCTCAGCGTTCCCGAAATTGAGCTCTATACCATCAGTTTGTTCTTTTGTAATTATACCGTGCTCATAAAGATCCATCGCAAAAGCTACAACTACACCTATTGAGATGCCGTCCATTCCATACTCGTTTACAATGCGCATTGCCTCGATTATAGCGTCTAACCTGTCAATACCACAAAGGGGACCCATAGACCAGAGGCATTCGAACTCCAGTCTTGAAGTGGAGCCCTTATACGGTCCCTCTGGTACAACAGCAATGTGGTCACAGCGCATACCACAGGTTGCGCAACCAACAACCTTTTTGACGTAATGCTCGTTGAGGTATTCGCCGCTGACTTTGTGCGCACCTTCAAAAGTAGCATTAGTCCAGTTTCTAGTCGCCAACGCGGAAAGTGAGTTCAAAACCAAAACGTTCTCAGGAGTACCAAGGGTCTTGTATTTTTTGGTCGCTGGACCTTTCATACGTTCATGGATAAGCTTAACAAATTCTCTAAAACCATTCATGTCAGCAACGTTAACATCTTTTGTTCCTCTGACGGCTACAGCTTTCAGATTTTTAGAACCCATAACACCGCCCATACCACTGCGTCCAATGGCGCGGAACTCATCATTGATTATGGCAGCAAAGCGGCAGAGTTTTTCTCCAGCTTCACCAATAGCCGAAACCCGTATGTAGAAGTCTCCAAGTTCTTGCCGAATGGTCTTATCAGTGTGTCCAGTGGTGGCATACTTCAAATGTTCCGCATTCATAATTTGAACTTTGTCGTCATCAATCCACAAGTAAGACAGTTTTGGAGCTTTACCTGTGATAATTACCGCATCATAACCAGCCCTTTTCAAGTCAGGGCCAAAAAAACCATGCGCCTTAGCTTCGCCTATGCCGCCTGTGGCAGGCGATTTGGAAACGACGGCGTAACCGTTTCCGGCTGTTGGACCCATTGTTCCGCTAAGTGGCCCCGTCAAATAGATAAGTGGGTTATCTGGGTCATAAGCGTCAGTTCCAGGTTTTGAATTGTCCATGAGAAGCTTGATGCCAAGCCCAATTCCCCCGATGTATTGTTTAGCTATTTCTTCAGTTAATGGCTCAGTGCTTATCTGCCCAGTAGTCAAATTAACACGCAATATTTTTCCAGCATATGAATACATGAATTTTTACCTCTACACGTGTTAGGCTACTATAGGCAGGCAAAGCAGATATAAACCTAATGGAATATCGACAGGAAAACCCATGTTTAGCGGCGCGTGCACTACGCCAGCAGTTTTTTTAGAACTCTAACAATTTTTTCTGCGGCTTTTTCAACTTCAGAGGTTAACCCCTCTCCAAAATCAAAATTTTTCGGTTCAATCAGAAGCAAAGCCAGTTTTCCACCGCTCATTTTTGTTACGTATTCGCAGAAAACCCTCAAAGGCAACATATGTGTAGATATGGCAGGGAAATTTGTTACTTTTTCAGCGTCAAACAGCCGCACTTCACCGGGCTCTAACTGCATCATGGCGGCGTCGATAAGGAGTACATGAGAAGGCCTAAGATCAATTATTTCATCCATAAAACTTTCAGGTACTGTTTCACATTCAATAAGGTGCACATTCTTGGAAACTTGGCCCTGAAGATCTTGGACAATTTTAACTCCCACGAAATCATCAAAACGTATAGGATTGCCTATCCCAGCTATAACTACCGCTGTTGCGTCTTTTAACCAGCAAGTCAATTCATTTTCAAAGTTGTATTGTTTATGAATCAAACAACAACACACAACTAAAAAGAAAGAAAAATTAAGCTCCACGCTTAACGTTGGAGCGTTTGAACTAGTTGCCTCTTGCTATCAAAAACTTCGACAGTTAACGGCATTTGACCAACAGCAAAGTGCGTTGCGCAACCGAAGCAAGGGTCGTATGCTCTGAAAGCCATTTCTACTTTGTTGAGTATGCCCTGATCAACTTTTCCTCCGTGAATGAGACCCTTTGCTGCGTCGCGGATGCTCATGCATATAGCAGGATAATTATTGGTTGTAGCAACAATCATATTGACATCTTTAACGAGAGCATCTTTGTCCAAGACGTAGTGGTGAATAAGGGTGCCTCGTGCGGCTTCAACGATACCTATGCCCTCACCTGGCGTACCGGGTTTGTTGCGAATTTGGGTGCTTGTAATTTCTGGGTCCTCGGCAAGTTGAACAGCACGCTCTGCAGCGTAAAGCAGCTCGATTAGACGAGCCCAGTGGAATGCAAGGGTACCATGGACTGGATTACCCAATGTTTTGCGCATCACTTCGTATTCTGCTTGTGCAAGCGGCGTTGCCATGCCATTAGCAGCGTTAAGTCTCCCAAGTGGACCAACACGGTAAACGCCACTGTCAGCACCGTAAGCCAAACCTTTCCAACCGATTTTCTTGAGATATGGAAACTTGGCGTATGACCACTCTTCAACGTGCTCAGCAATGTATTTAAGATAGTCTTGAGGCGCGAATTTGACGAATTCTTTACCTGCGGGATCAACAACCCGAATTTTACCGTCATAGAAATTGACGTTGTTCTTGTCGTCGACAGTACCCATGTAATAGGTCTTCATGGTATACGCATCGCTTTTGATCATTTCTACGTATTTGCTGTTACCTAAGACTACGTCGTGGAAAATTTTCAAAGAAAACTTGGCAAATTCAACACTCGACTTTGCCATCTTTTCAATTTCTTGACGATCCTCTTCACTTAAAGGTTTAGAGATGCCACCTGGCAAACCACAAACAGGGTGAGTAGCTTTACCGCCGAGGATTTCTGTTATTTTTTGTCCGTAAGCCCTGTGTTTAATTACTTCTTTAGCTATATCTAAACCTGCCTTTTCGATTACACCTAGAATATTACGTTTTTCTGCAGGAGCATCTGGCCCAACAATGAAGTCAGGACCACCTAAATAGTAGAAGTGTAAAGTGTGGTCGTAAATGAAATAACCACAATTCATAAGTTCACGGAGCTTCTTTGCTGCTGATGGAGGTTCAACATTAAACGCCGCATCTAAGGCTTTAACCGAAGCAAAGTGATGAGCAACGGGACAGACACCGCATATTCTTGTGGTAAGTTGAGGCATAAGCTCAGCGCGTCGACCAATACAGAATTTTTCAAAGCCACGTAGTTCTGGGATTTTCAGGTAAGCGTTTTCCACATCGCCTTTGTCATTAAGGAATATGGAAACGTTCCCGTGTCCTTCAAGCCTAGTAATTGGATCTATTAGAATTTCTTTCATTTTTTCATCACCTTCCGTTTGAGTATGGAAGCAGGCAAGCTATACATGTAGAATGTGCCAACAGGGTCTTTAATTTGGTTCATCAATTTCTCGACTTCCTCTTCTGTGTACTGCCCAGGCTCTTTGTCTATGCCAAGGATGGACGCAAGCGCAGTTATCATACCTGCACCGACTTCTGGTTGGTTTGGAGTTGCTCCGCCGCAACCTGTACAAGGCATGTCAACTTTAAGACATTGAGCGCCACATCCACTACGGGTCGCAAAACCCATGCAAATTATACCTTGTTCCATCAAACAACGCTCAGGGTCAGGAGTTTTTTCATAGACACGATAAATCTTTGAGATTTTCTTATTTTCGCGTTTTCTGGGACACTCATCACACACTGCCTTTAAGGGGGCAAGTACAGAACCCTTGGGAGGCAATTTGCCCTGTGCGATTGCGTCTATTGCGTTACTAATCAGCTTAACTGGAGGCGGACAACCCGGCAAGAAGTAATCGACATCTACTGTTTGAGCAAGGGTCTTCACGGTGTCATAGAATTCGGGAATCTTTAGGGTACCTTCTTTAACCGATGTCGCGGTCTTGGGTAATAGCCCTTTCGGATTAACATTTGACTTATCTTTCAGATACACTTGTTCAAAGATTTCGTCGCGGTTATGAAGATTTGCTAATCCAGGTATACATCCTTCATGAGCACACGAACCGAAAGCAACAAGCATCTTGGATTTTTTGCGCAGTAGCTTTGCCATGTGTTCTTGCTCAGAGTTTCGGATAGAACCGTTAAAGAACGTGATATCGATGTATTTATCAGGCATAGCCTCAACATCTTTGTACTTCACGTCCATAGCTACAGGCCAGAACACAATATCGGCAATTTTAACTACGTCTAGGATTTTCTCGTTGATATCTAACACGGCGATTTCACAGCCGCCGCAACTTGCAGCCCAATAAAAGGCTATTTTTAGCTTTTGGCTCATTTAATTTGCACCTTCATTTACTTGTTTCAATAACTTTGAAGAATTAACTCTGAGTTCATTGAAGGCAAGTTCTTCAGGCGACATACCCAAGGCTAAACCGAGCAGTTGTGGATAATGCAAAATAGGAATACCATAATTTTCATTGAACATTTTCTCGATTCTCAGCTCGTTTGTATCGAACATTATGTGGCAGAATGCACAAATTGTTATTAAAGCTTGCGCGTCCACCATCTTCACATGATTCAATTTATCCCTCGCAAGCTGCAACGCTACCTTATCACTTACACCCACACTGGGAGCACCACAGCATTCAGTTTCATCGATATAATCTAAGCAGGTTGCGCCTGTGGCTTCTATGAGCTTTTTCAGAACTTGTGGATCTTCAGGTTCATCAAAGCCCACATACTCTTTTGGTCGCAACAAATGACAGCCAACATGCTCAGCAACTTTGAGCATTGTGAGGGGTCTAACCACCGCTTTCTTTATGTTATCTATGCCTACGTCTTCCACAAGAACCTGCGTGATATGCTTAGTTATTGTTGTTCCTTTAAACTCCAAACCGGATTCTTTCAGATGAGAATTGATCTTTTCTCGTAATATTTTGTCATCCTTCAGAATCTTGGTGACTTTCTTTAGGGTGCCTGCACATCCTGGACACAAAGTAAGTATATTAAGCCCTGTTTTTTCCGCTATGGCCAAGTTTCTGGCAGCCAAAATCAGCATCATCTCGTGGCTAACTGGATCTAAAGGCAAACCACAGCAGTTGAATTCAGGCATTTCAACTAATTCAACACCTAGCTTAGCGAGGACTTTTCTGGCGGAAATTTCATAAGCAGAAACACGGTAAGGGACAGCACACCCAAGAAAAATCAGGTATTTATTGTTGCTGCTCATTCTGTTCACCTTTATTTTCAACGTATTTCAGGAAACCTACACCTTTGAGGCTTTTTCGTATATCTTCAGCGTTACTTTTTGGAAGAGGTGGCAAACCCATGCTTTCGCGTTTTTTGATTCGCAGATCAGGAATTTTATAAGCGTAACCTGATTCCAGTATACTACAAGCTTGGTCTTTGAAAACTTGTGGGATACAACCAGTCTCTGCAGCCAAATTACGGAGCACACGGATAACACTGGCAACTTCTACGTTCTGCGGGCAACGGTCAGTACATGTGAAACACGCAGCACAAAGCCAAAGAGTACTACTTTTAAGAATACGGTCTTTTAATCCAAGCTGCGCCATTCGGATTATACTACGTGGTCTGTAGTCGTCACTAAACCGTGCAACAGGACAATCTGAGGTGCAAGTTCCACATTGATAACACTTTAGTAATCTCTCGCCGCCGTGCATTTTAACAATTTCATATTTAAATTTTGGGTCAAACTCTGAAGCCCTAATTGGCTCTTTATTTGATGATGAAACCACATTCTCAGTCATTAAATAAACGCTCCCCAAAAGCGCAATTGAAATCTAAGTTGCCAACTCTATCCACGCCATCTTTGGAGATATTCGATAAAACTATTGAAAGTATATGGCACAGGAAATTACGCGCTGTTTGATTTCTAATTCTATTTAGCACATTTATGCACCGTGGGCACATAGAGGTTCAAAAAGCCCATTTCAACTACATAAATGTTCGGTAACGACCACGACTTTCGCCCCATTTTTTTAGAGTTCTTTAATTGATTAAGAGGAAAACTAAAAATTAACCTTCAGTTTTTCTTGACACCCCGCTTTTTAGAAAGAATTAAATGTTAACATTCACATTATTGGGGACATACTGTTGGCAAATTTGAAGTGAGGTATGAGAGAGGATGAAGATAATTTCAAAAGAGGATTTTGCTGACTTCGTTAACGCGTTGATAAAAGACGAAAAATGGAATGTAATAGGAGTTAAAGCTAAAGGAGACAAATTTGCTTTTGGACCACTTGAGGATGCCAAAGAGCTTCGCTTAGATTATGATGTGACACTTCTGCCGCCTAAGAAATACTTTTTTCCTCAACGTGAAACACTTTTTACTTATAATTTAGTCAATGGTTCCTCTGCCAAAAGCCCCGAAACTAAACCAGCTGTCATAATCGGGGTTCACCCCTATGATATTGTGGCATTGTTCCATATGGATGAAATATTTAGAGAAACTAAATCTGATCCTCACTATTTTGAAAAGAGGAACTCCACCGTAATTATCGGCGTTAACATGCAAAAAATGTCTAAATGGAATTTCTCTCCCTACATGGGATGCGCCATCGTTGATTATGGTTATGATTTGATGCTTACAGACTTGGGAAACAGATACGCAATAAGTGTAGGGTCTCAAAAAGGCGGGGAATTGCTTTCAAAATACGCCAAAAACGTCAGCAGTGCTCTCGCCCGCGACATCCAGCTGGTGGGTCAAAAGAAGCGGGAAATAATGAACATGTCCCAACAGAAATTTGATTTTCCCACAGAAATGATTCCTGAGTTGCTCAAAGAAACTTACGAGGAAAGTAGTTTCTGGGAGAAACACGCTGAAAAATGCTTAGCTTGCGGTTCTTGTGTTCTAGTTTGCCCCACATGCTACTGCTTTGACGTAAAAGACAACCCAGACCTTGCTCTTGAACAAGTTGAACGTATACGAACTTGGGACGGTTGCCTCCTTGAAGATTTCGCCAAAATAGCCTCTGGAGAAAACTTCCGCCCCACGCGCCCCACGAGATATCGACATCGATATTTCAAAAAAGGCAAATACCTCTTTGACAGGTTCGGTTTCATATCATGCGTGGGTTGCGGTAGATGTTCATCAAACTGCCTTCCAAACATCGCAAATCCTGTGGAATTATTCAACGATATGTATCACGAAATCCACAGCAAGGGAGTTAAACTCAGTCCTGCACAGACCCCGGAAGTCACAATCCAAACCGAAGGCAATATAGACTATGTACCAAGGCTTGCGACAATTGTCAACAAAACGGTCATGACGGCCAACGAGACCCTCTTCGAAATCAAAATGGATGATGGTTCAGAATTGGGACATAAACCAGGTCAGTTTGCAGAGATTTCAGTTTTCGGAATCGGCGAAGCACCCATTTCAATTTCTTCTCCGCCTACAAAGAAAGGGTCGTTTGAAATTTGCGTACGTAAAGTTGGCAACGTAACAAACAAACTGCACACCCTCAAAGTAGGAGACAAAGTCGGTGTGAGAGGGCCCTTTGGAAATGGGTTTGACGTGGAGTCTCTAAAAGGGAAAGACTTGTTGTTTGTGGCAGGAGGTCTGGGAATTGCGCCACTGCGGTCACTCTTCAACTACGTCCTAGATAAACGTAACGAGTTCGGTCATGTGGTTCTACTCTATGGATGTAAAGAACCACGAGAACTGCTTTTCAGCAAAGAAATGGAGGCAGTAGCTCGCAGACCTGATGTAGAGTTTAAAGCCACTGTAAATTGGTGTCCTGACGGTGAATCATGGGGTGGAAACATCGGCGTCATCACAACTCTAATCCCACAGGTTTCTTTTGACCCGGATAAAATTTATGCCATAGTCTGTGGGCCACCCGTCATGTACAAGTATGTCATTGCCGACTTGAAAGCCCGAAAAGTTCCAGACGATCACATAGTAGTGTCATTAGAGCGCAGAATGAAATGTGGCGTAGGCAAATGTGGGCACTGCCAAATTAACCAAATCTATGTTTGCAAAGATGGCCCAGTTTTTAATTACTCAAAAATAAAAGGAGTCCCGGAGGCATTATAAAATGAAGCCAAAAGTTGCGTTCTTTGATTTTGCAGGTTGTGAAGGAGACCAGCTACAGGTCGCTAATCTAGAAGAAGACCTGTTAACGCTGCTTGGCCAAGTTGAAGTTGTTAGTTTCCGAGAAATCATGAAAGAGCACAGCGACGACTACGACATAGCCTTCATTGAAGGTTCCTGCACTAGACTGCAAGATGAGGATAGATTGAAACAAATCAGAAAAAACGCTAAAATTGTTGTTGCCATAGGTTCATGCGCAACCATAGGCGGCATAAACGCACTTAAAAACTACAAGAACCTCGACGAAGTCAGGCAGATAGTCTATGGGGAAAACGCGAGACTTTTTGACACATACGCCGCAAGACCCATAGACGCGATAATTCCTGTGGATGCGTATGTTCATGGTTGCCCCATTGACCGCAACGAGTTTTTGCAAGTGGTAAAATCATTACTCTTGGGAAAGAAACCTGAAATACCCAATTACCCAGTCTGTGTGGAATGCAAGAAAAACGAGAACATATGCGCGTTCGATAGAGGACAATTCTGCGTAGGACCCGTCACACGCGCAGGTTGTAATAGCTGCTGTGTCAATGAAGGAACCATCTGCTGGGGCTGTCGCGGATTAATTGATAACCCAAATGAGAATAGTCAAAAAGAAATTTTGATCAAGTATGGACTTACGGTAGACGACGCCATTGGCAAGTTTAAATTGTATTTTGGCTGGCAGGAGGGTAAAAGATGAAAGACGCAAAAAACGGTGAAAAAAATTTGGAAGTTAAAGTACATTACGTGACAAGAGTAGAAGGCCACGGTAACATCTATGTAAACGTAAAAAACGGTACATTGGAGAAATGTGAATGGAGCATTCCTGAGGCCCCAAGGTTTTTTGAAGCAATGGTTGTGGGTCGACACTGGAGCGAACTGCACCACATTACTTCTCGCATATGCGGCATCTGCAGTATAGGGCATACGCTAGCTTCACTGAAGGCTACAGAAGCTGCGATGGGTATAACAATAAGTGAACAAGATCTTAAACTAAGAAAACTTGCGCTGCATGCTGAAAACCTACAGAGTCATATCTTACATGTTGGATTTTTGGTTTTACCCGATTTGCTTGGCGTAGGTTCAGTTATTCCGTTGGCGACGTCGAATCCTAACGAAGTAAAGACTGTTCTGAGTTTGCACAGGATGGCAAATGAAATGTCCGACCTAATTTGCGGAAGAACAACGCATCCTCAACGGTTGATACCTGGAGGTTTTTCGAAGATACCTACGATTAAAGAACTCGCTGCCTTACGCAAAAGACTTCAAGAGTCGATTCCAATTATTGAAGCAACAGCTAACCTTGTTAAGAGTGCATCAGGAAAGTTTCCTGATTTCAAGAGGGAAACAGAATTTATCAGTTTAACCACTCCTGACGAATATGCGCTTTATGATGGCCAGTTAGCTTCCACGGACACTGGCAATGCTCCAGTGAAAGAGTACCTCTCATACACTAACGAGTATATTGTCCCGATATCAACAGCGAAAAGATCAAAACATTCTCGCGATTCGTACATGGTAGGTGCACTCGCAAGGTTCAACAACAACTATGAGAAGCTATCGCCTTTAGGCAAAAAAGTAGCAGAAATATTCGGCTTAAAACCAATTTGCCACAACCCATTCATGAACAGCATTGCACAGATTGTAGAGATAGCTCACAGCGTAGAAGATTCAATACGCTTGATAGATGAATTGGAATCCACAGGTTTAAAGCCACAGCCAGAATATCATAAACCAGATGTGAAAACCAAAGCAGGGTCAGGTGTTGGGGCAGTGGAGGTCCCAAGAGGAATACTTTTCCACGACTACACATATAATGCAAAAGGAGTATGCACAAAAGCAAACTGCGTAATACCTACTAACCAGAACCACGGCAACATAGAGTTGGACATGAAAGCGCTTGTACCAAAGATCCTAGATAAATCACCTAAAGAAATAGAATTGACACTTGAGATGCTTGTCAGGGCTTACGACCCCTGCATCTCGTGTTCTACCCACTACTTAACTGTGAATTTCGTGTAAAACACAAAAATCAGCCAGAAGCTATTTTTTGTGTTTCCCCTTCAATTTTTTCTTCCTGTTTTAACAAGGTATTTTTAGTTTTTTCATGTTTACCTTCTGCAGATTTTTGAAAAGTACGACACTGTTCGACTGCATCTTCTGCCTTGAGATCCAAAATACCCTTCACAGTGCCATCGTTTGAATATTCAATTTTGAAACCCATTTTCTTTGTTAAACTTAATGCTCGATAATTGTCAGGCAGCATGATGCAGTAAACGGTTTCAACCTTCATTTCTTTAGCTATATCCAAAACATAATCCACCATTTTTGTGCCCAACCCTAAACCCTGCCACTGGTCAGCTACAAGGAAAGCTATTTCACCACTTTTGCCATCGGGATCAATGCTCAATCGGGTAACACCAAGGATTTTCCGTTGACCTTTTTCGTTTAGTTCGGCTACTATAGCGATTTCTCGGTCGTAGTCGATATTGCAGTAGCGTACGCGAACCTCATGAGGAGTATCTTTGAGCATTTGGAAGAAGCGGTAGCGAATAGATTCTTCGCTGAGGCTTTGGAACATTTCCAGCCAAAGAGGTTCGTCTTCAGGTTTTATGGGCCGTAGCAACACAGTTTCTCCATTTTTGAGAGACCACAGCTTTTCGTATTTCTTGGGGTATGGGCTAATGACCATGTGCCCATGGGGCTCAAGTTTCCGGTAAACACGCTCTTTATCAACTATAATTCGGGCATCTAAGATGCATGCCTCATCGGCGTTTAACAGCAGAGGGTTGATGTCTATTTCTTTTATTTGCGGGAAATCCATTAGCAACTGCGAGAACAGCAATAAAGTCTCTTCGAGTTTTTTGAGGTCGACTGATGGATAATTACGATAGCCCTTGAGAAGCGTGTAAACTTTGGTTTCCTCCAGCATCCTTCTGATGAGAGTTGTGTTTAACGGCGGGAGTCCTATGGCATAATCTTTGAAGAGTTCTACACCAACACCGCCCATGCCGAAAAGAATTACAGGACCAAAGAGAGGGTCAGTTTTGGCGCCAATTATGATCTCGTGACCTTTTTTCTGCACCATTGGTTGTACAGTAACTCCAATTATTTGGGCCTCAGGATTATATGCGGCAGCATTTTGGATTAGCATTTCAAAAGCTTCACGCACTTCAGTAGGAGAGTTAACGTTGAGAATCACGCCGCCAGCGTCGCTTTTGTGAATAATTTGGGGAGAAAGGATCTTTAAGACAACAGGGAAACCTAGTTTTTGCGCATAAGCTACAGCTTCCTCCACGTTGTTGGCAACTGCAGTGTCAATAACAGGAAAGTTGTAATACTTGAGAATTTTTTTGGCTTCGTCCTCCGTTAAGACTTCACGATTTTCCAAGGCAGCATTTCTGAGTATAACGTTTATGGGGCGTTTTGGCGGTGCCACGTCCATGGATAAGTCTTCAGGAGTTTCATAGATCAATTTGAGATTACGCTGATACTGGTACATGTACATATATGTCTTGATGGCCTGTTCAGGTGTGGAATAAGTAGGTATATTGTTAGCATTGAGAATTCGGTTTGCCTCTTCTACTGCGTCATATCCCATAAAGCTAGTCAAGATGGTTTTGTTTTGGTATGTCTTGCTCTGAACCAACTCAACGATGTCTTTTGCTATATCCACTGCTGCAGAAACAGCTTGCTGGGTAAAAATCACAAGTATACCATCGATGTTTTCATCATTCAAACAAGCCTCAACGGCTACTTTGTAACGGTCAGCTTTAGCATCTCCTAAAACGTCGATAGGATTACCACGACTCCAAAATGGCGGCAAAACACTGTTAAGGGTATCAAAAGTTTTCTGACTCAGTTTAGCTAACTGTCCACCACGGGCGATCAGATAATCAGTAGTCATTACACCTGGTCCACCAGCGTTTGTAATTATAGCTAACCTTGGTCCTGGTGGTAGAGGTTGGGTACTCAAGACTTCTGCAACGTTAAATAAATCGGCAATTTCGTCCACCCGTACTATTCCTGCGCGTTTGAAAGCAGCGTTGTAAATGGCATCTTCTCCTGATAGGGAGCCTGTGTGTGACGCCGCTGCTTTGGCACTTTCACTGAACCGCCCAGACTTAACAACTATTATTGGTTTGGTTCTTGCAAAGTGGCGTGCAGCGCTCATAAATTTACGGGTTTCTGTTATACCTTCCACATACATGAGTATGCTCTTGGTTTTAGGATCGGTACCAAAAAAGTCAATGAGGTCACCAAAATCCACATCGACCATGGAGCCAACAGAAACAAAATTGCTGAAACCTATGTTTTCGTGAATGGCCCAATCAAGAATCGCTGAGCCTAAGGCGCCACTTTGACTAATAAAAGCAATTTTTCCTGGTTTTGGCATCTTGTCTACAAAAGTAGCGTTAAGATTTATTTCGGGACGAATAACGCCTATACAGTTAGGACCTATAACGCGTACGGCATATTTTTTGGCTATGCAAAGAATTTTTTCTTCCAGAGCCTTACCTTCAGCTCCTGTTTCTTTAAACCCGGCGGAAACAATAATTACACCTTTTATTCCTGCATGTCCACATTCTTCTACCACATCAGGAACTGTTTTGGCTGGTGTTGCTATAATGGCAAGATCCACAGATTGAGGAATTTGTTCTACCGAAGGGTAAGTTTTTACTCCAAGAATTTCAGATTTACGGATATTAACATAGTAGACTTTGCCGGAATATCCTGAATTAGAGAAATTTTTTACTATGGCGTAACCCACTGAGCCTTCTGTGTCGCTTGCACCAATAATGGCTACGCTTTTGGGGTTAAAGATTTTGTCAAGGTTTAGAGTTACCAAGTTACGACACTCCTCTACAGGATAGCCTTCCTCACATAGGAGGAATTAAAAGGTTATGCACCGCACTCAGCCTCTTCTTGGGTAATACCTCTCTAAACACAGATAATTTGATAGTTAAAGGGTCGAGATAAAAAGTGAGACCAAATAAATATGCAACAACAAACGTACAGTGGAAGCAGAATCTCGCATGCAAGTCTTTAGGGCTAACTTTTGCGTTTTTAAGGTTAACTTCAGTGCATCCCACTGAGGATCCATGAAGCATAACGCAACGCCCTCTATAGCGCGTCTGACCTCAAAATTTTTTGCAGTCCCTACAACTTTTTACGCTCATTTATTCATCTCCACGACGACCATTTAGGTAAGGCTGTGAGTTCTTCTGGTTCGAGTATGAAGCCATGTTCCGTTTTCAGCTTCTTGAAGCGGGACACGCGGATAATTTTTTGGAAGAAAGGTGCGTCTAAAGTCATGGTGTGATACTCACCAAATTCACCACACAGGTCTAAGCCGTTTTTGTATCTTAGTTTTTGGATTTCTTTGATACTTTGGCGATCTATGATCCTACCCAGCCAATCTTCAGTCAGCCAAGGTTCTTTGACGCAGGTCAAAATTACTTTAAAACCTTCGTCGAGTAGTTCTTGAAGGATTGCTTTGCGCTCTAAACCCCATAGAGGTTTTATAACTTCGACGCCGGTCCCTTCACAGACTTTGTCTATCCAGTTTCCATGGAAGACATCAACATAGGATATGTCACCAGTTATGATCCTTTCTACGCCATATTCGTTTTTCAATTCAAGAATGGCTTCGCGGTACGAATCAAAATAGGGTTCTTTCAGTTTATCCCACAGAAATGGAATTTTAATAGCTTCAGATTGAAGCTTGATTAGAGAAAGATGGTGAGCTAACGAAGGCTTTTCCCATATGAAAGTGACAATGTATGAGACATTGTAGCCATATTTGATGGCTTTGTAGCAAGCCAATGTGGAGTCTTTTCCACCTGTCCAAAGCGCTGCAACTTTCATTGACTTTCACCAACTTCGATTACCCACAGGCAAACACCAATTTTCATTTTTCCATTATTTCTCCTATAAACTGCTCACATATAAGTATAACTCGATTATATTTAGTCATATAAATATATCCCTCAACAAAAAAGCAACATTTGTACGAAATAAATTTTTAGCTCAGATTCTCAGTTGAAAATAAAACATAAAGACCAAATTAAAAACGCGTGAGTAGCACCTGAAATTTAGTAGGGCTTAGAAACAAAAGATGCAGACTTTGTCTGAACTTCAAAAAATAATTGGAACACTTAAATAATGTCTGTATTGTACTTCACAGGGATAATGATGAAAGCCAAAGAAAGAACAAGCATACGCATCTTTAACACACTTACACGACAAAAAGAAAACTTTACGCCCATCGACCCAGGCAAAGTGCGTATGTACACATGTGGGCCAACAGTTTACGACTACGCCCACATCGGTAACTTCCGCGCTTTCCTCTTTGAAGATCTCCTAAAACGGTGGTTGCAACACAGAGGCTTCAAGGTAACCCACATAATGAACCTAACTGATGTAGACGACAAAACAATCAAAGGCAGCAAAAAACAACAAAGACCACTCAAAGAATATACTGACTTCTACATCAAAGCCTTCTTTGAAGATATAAAGACGCTCAATATTGAACCAGCTGATGTTTACCCACGAGCTACCGACCACATACCGGAAATGGTCAGCATAATCAAAACTCTTCTCGAAAAAGGCATTGCCTACCGAGGCGAAGACAACAGCATCTACTATAACATAAGCAAGTTCCCCACCTATGGCAAACTTAGCCACCTCAAAACCCAACAACTCAAAGCAGGTGCAAGAGTCAAACAAGACGAATACGCTAAAGAAGAAGCGCATGATTTCGCCCTTTGGAAAGCTTACACCCCAGAAGACGGCAACGTGTTCTGGGAAACCGAACTGGGCAAGGGCAGACCAGGATGGCACATCGAGTGCTCAGCCATGAGCATGAAGTACTTAGGCGAAACCTTCGACATACACTGTGGAGGAATCGACAACATGTTTCCCCACCACGAAAACGAAATCGCACAAAGCGAAGCAGCAACAGGCAAGCCCTTCGTTCATTATTGGATGCATAACGAGCACTTGCTGGTAGAAGGCAAAAAAATGTCAAAACGTTTAGGCAACTTCTACACTCTCCGGGACCTGCTTAATAAAGGCTGCGACCCCCTCGCCATTCGTTATTTACTTTTATCCACTCATTATCGACAACAGTTCAACTTCACATTTGAAGGCTTAAACGCTGCAAAAAGCGCCATCGAACGCCTAACAAACCTGCAGCGCCGACTTCAAGACGCCAACGGAAAAGCTAGCGGAGAAAAACTGATTCATTTAATTAGCAAAGTTCAGACAGATTTTGATGGCGCCATGGATGATGACCTCAACATCGGTGTAGCACTAGCAGCGCTGTTTGAATTCGTGCGGGAAATCAACAACTTGCTAGACAATAACTACCTAAGCAAAGAAGAAGCGGCTAAAGTTACTCAGATAATAGATACGTATGGCAAGGTGTTAGGCATAATTCGCAAAGTGGAACAAGATGTGCTACCTCAAGAAGCAGAATTGCTTATCAAAAGACGTGAAGAAGCCCGCAAAGCCAAAGACTGGAAAACTGCCGATGAAATCCGCCAAAAACTCAAAGAAATGGGTATAACCCTTGAAGATACTCCACAAGGCATTAGGTGGAAACATGAGAAAAACTAGCCTAAATTGTTTTGCCCGTTAAAGTTCCAGTCATCAGTGGCATATTTTTCCCTGTAGAGTTTTTCCGCGAGTTTGCGCTCTTCAGGCGTCAATTCGCCCTCTAACGTTTGGACGTTTTCTACAACTTGAATTCCCATTGCCACTGCAAAACCATGTGCCACCGCGTTTACAACCGTTTCAGGCGTAACTGAGTGCCCCAACTCATTTTGTATGCTAGTGATTTTGTTCTTTGCTATGTTCACAACTTGCATACATGAATTCGCCCAAGGCACACGTAGCAAAGAAAACATTTTTGGCAAATCAACATTCAACAGCAACGTTCCATGTTGCAGCACAACCCCACTTTTGTTGGCTTGGGCGCTACCAGAAATCTTTTTGCCGTTAACAGTCAAATTAGGGCAATTTTTTATGTCCCCCTCATTATAGTCTGCAAGTATACCCATTAACTGCAAAGCATGGTTTATAGCCGAATAGACTTTTGAGTAAACTTCGGTTACATCCTTAGTGCCCAAATTTTCTGTCTTAGCAATCACACTGTAGGTAACTTCACCTTCAGTATCATGATACACAGTGCCACCGCCACTAATTCGTCTAACAACTTCCACGCTTAATTTTCGGCAGTTTTCCAAGTTGACCTCGCTCTCTATTCTCTGGAACCTGCCAATTGAAACAGCTGAAGGCATCCAACGATAAAACCTCAAGGTGTCAGGGACAGAACCTAAAATGCGTGACTGCAAAATGGCTTCGTCAATGGCCATGTTCATAAAGGGATGAAAAGTTTCAAGTTTCAGCAGTCGCCACGTTCTCATATAGCATCACCCGCTAATAATAATGCCCTCTTTAAAAAAGTAATCAGCTACAAACAGCTTGATATGTTGAATGAAGTTTAGAGAAAAAACTTACTGTATACCGAATTTGTGCTATTTTTATATACATGCGAAAATAATAATCACAGCGTGTGAACTCAGAATTTATTGGATTGTGTACACATAATGAGGAAGACTATCTTTAAAAAGATGGAAGCCCAAGGCTTAATTGCTAATTACAATCGCCTTCGCAAAAATTTACCGCCTAAACTGCCTGAAAGGGTTTACATGGTGGATGAGAGTTTCCGCGAGGGCATCAAAGCGCCAACAGTCTTTCTAACATATGTAGAAAAACTTAAACTTGCCAAAATGATGGATGAAACAGGCATAGCTGTTATAAATATTGGTTTTCCAGGTTTAACAGAAGAAGAAAAACGCGGCGTCAAACGCATAGCGAATGAAAGTTTTGAGAAATCAACACTTACTGCTTCAGCAGGAGCAACCAAGGTTCATGTTGACGCTTGCTTGGAAGTGGGGATGAAAGAAATTAACATCGAAGCCCCCTTCAACGGTTTGAATCTTCAGTACAGGCTTAAAATCACCAAACAAGAGGCCCTCAAACGCATTGTGGAAAGCATTGAATATGCCAAAAAGCATGGTTTAGAAGTTAATTTTGTTCTCTCAGATGGTTCAAGAACTATTCTTGAAGATATCATCGAGGTGTTTGAAGCTGCCGTAGCTGCAGGAGCAACTAAACTGTCCATAGCAGACACAGTGGGTTTCCTAAGACCGCTTGCAACGCGGTATCTAATTTCTCACGTTCGAGATGGTTTATCTGACATAGTTAAAAAGAATGTGCCATTGTCAATTCACTGTCATAACGACTTCGGTTTAGCAACTGCCAACACGCTTGCAGCTGTAGAGGAAGGGATAACCTATGTACATACTAGCGTCGTAGGCTTTGGTGAGAGAGCAGGATTGGCTCCATTTGAGGAAGTAGCAACGGCTTTAGAACTCCTCTACAACATCGATACAGGCGTGGACCTAGAACGCACCTATAGACTTGCCCAATTAGCTGAAAAATCTTTTGCGTTACCCATACAGTTCCACAAACCCATCGTCGGCGACAATACATTCACTCACGAAGTAGATGAACACGTAGAAGGAATGCTAGCTCACCCACTAATGTTTGAACCGTTCCCACCTGAAATCGTCGGACGCGAAACAGCGCTTTTTGTGGGTAGAAACACTGGGCAAACTTTACTTCAAAGTTTGTTAGAGAAAGCAAACATACGTGCTTCACCCCGTCAGATAGATGAAATACTGCGCCACATAAAAGGTCCGCAAGAAAACTTGGATAAAGGTGAAGCCCAGATGACTTTCTACCAAGTAAAAAAGCTTCTAAAGGACTTGCAGAAAGGACTTGTGATGCCTGAATTCTGGCGTTTGGTCGAGCAAGTAACCAGACAGAAACCTAAGTTCCCTGAACCTAAAGATAAGGCAGAAAAAACAGCCCAAGAAAGTTAGTTGCCTAAATCTTTTGTCTATTTTAATGCAAGTTGTTCCTTGATTAATGATAGTTCTTTTGCAGTGACAAGCTTCGGGTAGTTATAGATGGGGCCACTGGGTTTTTCATTATAAAAAGGTCTGTTACAATCTGGGCAACCAGAGGTTAAAAAAGGCTCTCCAGAGTCAACTACACGAATTAGTTTCTCCTTTGGAACACCAAATTCCCTTATTCTTTCTGTCTTGTCAAACTGCATATTCTCTGCTCTTGTTATGCCGGCTACAATTAAATATCGGGCAACTTGAATACGTCTATATTTATCTATAGGAGGCGGAGGTTTATTTGCTAAAGTTGTCCCTCTGATAGGTGTAAAGGCGAAAAGGGCTAATGTTACGCCCAATTCAGTACATTGCTGAATTAATGTGACGGCTTCCTTCTCAGTTTCACCTAGCCCTATGATCAGATGGGTACTAACGTTGCCTTTTCCGAAAAACTCTATTGCATCCCTGATTTGCTTGAACTGGTTCTCCCACCTATAAAAGCCACCTGCTTTTGCTCCTTTTATTTCATCGAAAAGTTTTTCAGTTGCAGCATCAAGCGGGATACCTATTCGGTTAACACCTGCCTCAGCTAAACACTGCATATCAACTCTTGTTGTTGGTTGGCATGAAACAGAAACCGAGACCTCGGTTTGCTGTTTTAATGTTTTAACTATGCTGTAGACGTCTCTAAAAACAGTTGAGTAGTTTAGGGCTTGAATACAAACTCGGCGAATTTTATTATAACTAACTGCAGGGATAATTTGTTTCACTACGCTTTGACTGGAAAACGCGGGCCAAGTTACCCTTGACAACAACTCGGCTTTGCATTGGCTAGTTCGAGCTTGAGGACAAAAACCACAGTTCGCTGTACATTTACCGCCTTTATAGGTCATTAGATACGCAGTTGTTGGCGCGGCGTCCAGTTTACCTTCTAAAAGGCCTATCACTATTGCTGTTCCTATGGAGACGCGGATTTGCGGTGGCATTTCGAGTTGGTTTTTTTCAAGGGATGTTTTAGCCAACAAGTTCACTGCCCTATTGTAGGAAAATCCCAGATATTAGTTTAGTTAGTTCATTTTAATTATTTTTAGCAAAAACTTTTTGACAACTTTGGCGAATCTACATAAAAGAAAGTTCATGTTAGGCACACTGCTGCAAAACTCAAAAGTCGAGTTTAAGAGACTTTTGACATTTGAGATGTTAGATAAAAATCTCAAAATAATATTTATTTCTAACCTTTTGGCAGCTTTCGGAGATGGCTTTATCGTTTATCTTCTTCCACTGTTCATCAGAAGCATAAACGCTACACCTGAAGATGTCGGGTTACTTTATTCGCTTTCTTCGTTGGCTGCCGCTATAACCATTATTCCCGGCGGCTTTTTAGCTGACAGATATGACCGTAAAAAAATTATGATCTCTGGGTGGGCACTTTGGATACCAATACCACTGTTATTTTCCTTTGCGACTGATTGGACTCAGTTAATTGTCCCCATGTTTATCTACGGCATCACCTTTTCTGCTCCTGCAGTTAGTGCCTATGTTTTAGAGCACTCACAAACTAATTCCATGGCATCAGCCTTTACCACTTTAGGGGCAGCATATGCAATAGGCTATATTTTTTCACCTACAGTCGCAGGGTTACTTTCTTCTTTTTTAGAAAATCGTTTAATTTTTATGATCACTGCCGTTTTCTATTCATTAGCTGCATTCACCCTAATACAGCTTACATCACAGAAGCCAACTAAAACCCAAGAAACTAAACCTCAGAGCAATGAGAGGCCTACTGACGAAAAAAAGGGAATTTGGAAGTTGGTTGCCATTTCAGCTTTTTTTGCAGCAATGATGTTCATAATTTCACTAGTTTCAACGTTGATTCCACAGTTTCTAAATTACATTCATCATTACAACGTGGAAACTGTTCTCTACCTGGGCACAATAAACTATCTTGGGGCTTTTTTGCTCTCCCTGATAATAGGAAGAATTGGAGACAAATACAGCAAAGCAACTGCCATCTCTTTCTCTATGATCCTCGTGAGTATAGCCTTATCCATATTCATCTTTACAAGCAATCTTATTTTGCAGGTTGTTGCCTCTTTTCTTAGGGGTGCATCTTTTCCCATGTGGGCATACATGGGAGTAATAGCAGGTTCAATAGCACCTCCAACGCAAAGGTCACGATGGATTTCGGTAGTTCAATGGTCAACTAGATTGTCCATAATTGCTGCACCATATATAGGAGGCATTTTATACACTATTACTCCAGTAAGCCCCTTTATCTTTACTATTGTGGTTGCTTTAGCGCTTGGGTTTTTAGCGAGTTTTAAACTTTTCAAAGATGAGAAAAATACACTGCAGACTACCTGAACAAAAATAATAATTAATACAGAAAAAATCCTGTGAAGAGAATCACGTGTTTTTTCTGCCGATAACTACATTATCTATTACTTTACATAGAACTTGAAAAACTTCTTCAGCGCTAAGAGTGTCCGTGTCTAAAATGAAGTCAAAAGGTGTAAAGTCCTCACCTAAAGCGAAGCCATAAAGTTTTTTGTAGATAGCTTTTGTACGTGATTCTTTTTCATTTAAAGCTTGTTTTGCTTCTTCAATTGTCATTTTGTCACGTTGGGCAATGCGTTCAGCTTGCTTCTCAAATGAGGCAGATAACCAGATTTTAAATCCGTCTTTGAGTAGCCACGGCATTGTCCAACTATCCAAAAGAACATTACCTTGAGAAGCGTACTCCATAAGCTTATTGTCAACGGCTTTATCGAAACTGGGGTTCTTTTTCCGTTCCTCAAGAAACCGTAGACCTTCGGGACTTTCCCACCAACCATTGCTATTTGGCTGGTAGCCTTGGGCAGCAGCTAAATCTCTGAGTGCATCGCCCCCAGAGTAGTATTTTAATCCGTATTTTTTGGCAAGCCTCTTTGCCAAAGTACTCTTCCCAGTACCAGCCATGCCAGAGATGCATATAACTATGTTCTTCGCTTTGGAAGTTGTTGGCTTTTCAGTTTTACTCATAGTTTTCCCTTATTGAAGCTACTGTATGGGTGTTACACCTATTATGCGTGAGGCAATTGTTCCGAAGAAGAAAGAGCAAATCAAATACCAATAGAAGAATTGAACAGCGCCTAATCCTGGAATATAGGCAACAGGTTGTGGGAAATACCCTACGAGAATTGGCCAAATAAAGAGATAAATGAAGGTTATGGGGATAAGAACCATTTGTGGCTTAAACATTTTTGTCTGCATTGCGTTAATTTGTGACTCTTTCTTTTTGAGGCGCTCTAAAGTCTTGGTGTCTTTTGCGCGCAAAGCGGCCATCCGTTGAGAATTATACTCGGCGATTTCTTTTTGCATTGCCTTGTATTCATGCCAACCAATCATTTTGGTTATGATCAAACGGTTGAGAGCCATATTTACGAATGATATTATAAGCGCAACTAACATTATTGTAAACGTTGCTATTGGTATAACGGAGATGTCCATTTCTCAATTCCTCTGTTGGGGCTAATCAATGTTGTGTATGCCTATTCGGTCTGCTCGCATATAACCATTTTTGCTTTCTAAGCAAATAAGAAAAGGAGATAATTTATTCTCCCAAGATTCGTCTAAAGGCAGGGTACATCTCGGCTGCGCGTTCACGCATTAGCAGCTCATAGTATTGGTAGATGATCCCGACTGAGAGAAGGATACCCGTCCCTGAACCAAATACGCCTAAGAAGTCAGCCACACCAGCGATTAATGCAACGATTATGCCACCTAGCACCGCTACCACTGGAATGTATCGTTTCAGCATTGTTTCAATTGGTCCAAGGGAACGCCGGTAACCTGGAATCTGCATACCCGAGTCCATCAGTTGCTGTGCTACTTTAGATGGACCAAGACCACCAACTTCGAGCCAGATAAGCGAGAAGAAAGCACAGAAAGCTACAAGGATACCTAAGTAGACGAGAGCCCTCAGAGGATCAGACCCCACGTTCTGAAGGTTTTGAGGGGCAGTTACGTAGTAAGCTAAGCCGCCAGAGGGCGTAATTGTGCCGTTTACATTTTTGTATTGACCAAAGATGTCAGTTAAAAGGTTGGCGCCTGGCGCAGGGCTACCTTGCCAGCTCCAGAGGAACTGACCCAGAACGTATATGTTAGCGAAAAGAGCAGATGCAAAAATTACTGGTAGATTTGAAACGTAGAGAAGTTTGATTGGATATTTGCTTCGGAACCCTTTGTATCCAGCATAGCTTATAGGGAGTTCTACACGGACGCCATTTAGGTATATTATCACGATAAATGCTCCTATTGTGGCAATTAAGCCGATGAGGGATGGGTAAATTCCCGCGCCTACTATCCATTCAATTACAGTCATGTTGTTTGCAAGGAGCTGTTGAAGGGCGCCCACGAATAGGCCGTTTGATGGCGAGAATGTTTGCCACAGGATTTGTTGGGCAACACCTGCCATGATGAAGAGGCTTATGCCGCTACCAAGACCCCAACCTTTTTGGATTAATTCGTCAAGCAACATGACGATTATGCCTGCGGCTATAAGTTGGAAGAATATGATGAGCATAACTGTTGGGTTTAGCCTGCCGTACATACCACTCAGTATGTACGCACCTCCTTGGACTCCTGTGAGGACAATTGAGAGGACTTTGCTTGCTATGGTAAAAAGCCCACGATCCTCAGGTTTGCTCATATCACATTTAATCAGTGAAGCACCAGCGAGAAGTTGGAGAATTAACCCTGCGGTAACTATGGGCCCAATACCGAGCTCCATAAGTGTACCCCTGTTGGAAGCAAAAATGACGCGAAGGGCGTTGAATTCGTTGCCGGCCTCTGTTGTTATGCCATAAAGAGGAATTTCAGTCATGACGAGGTAGACTATGAGGACAAGCGCTGTCCAAAAAATTTTTTCGTTGAATTTAACCTTACGTTCTGGAACTTTAATTTCTGGAAGTACACGTCCGATGGGTTTGAAGAGGTTGAGAAATCTACCCGCCATATCTAGCCCTTTTTTATTCTGCCTCGGTTTCTTGTCTGGTTTCAATCACAATTTTTCCGCCTGCAGCCTGAATTTTTTCGGTTGCAGATTTTGACGCTGAGCAAACCACAATAGTTAAGGGCTTAGTGATTTTTCCTGCACCTAACAGTTTTGTGTAGCCCATTTCTGACAGGTTTACTGTTGTTTGCCCCGTATTGATAAGTTGATCAAGTTGCTTGAGGTTGATAGTTTTCTCTTTTAGGTGTAGCGCTTTAGGCGAGCGGAAACCGTGTTTACCAAAGTAGGGTTCTTCCATGTTGGAGGTTATACTCCAGCGGTGTTTATGCATACCTACTTTTCGGTACCCTTTAGAACCTGCATCTCGGTGTTGACCTACTCTACCATAACCTTGAGTTCTTGAACCGCGCATTTTGCGGTGCTTTCTTAATTTATGTGGCATCGTTTATTCCCGCTTGATGTTGTTTTATTGTTTCTTGTTTTGTCGCTTTCTTCAGCTTTATTTCTAGTACGCCATTTTTATAGGTTGTGTGTGTTATTGCTGGAATGACTACTTTTGGCAGATTTAAGCTTTTATAATATTTGCGATCTTTAGCTTGGGCTGCGAGAATAAGTTTTTGGTCTTTGATAGCAACTTTGACGGTTTCTTGGTTAAACCCTGCAAGTTCAGCGACTATAGTTATGTTGTTGTTATCTTGGAACATATCGATTAGAGGTTTAGGTTCGACCCATTTACCCTTGGCGTATTTTTTTGGCAACCTGTATTTTTGGGGGCGGATTTTTTTAGGTATCTTGAGGTTGTCTAAGCGCAGAATTTTGGAGCCCCTTGTTGGCTTGAATTTATGGGTCTTGAGGTCTAGCCACTTTTGGTGTTTTTTGCTTCTTCTCCATTTTGCGCTCATGCCTTTTTTGTTCCCCCGAATGTTTAGGCAATTCCATCCGCTACTATAAAAGATATCGCCAAGAAAGTATTAGTTGCGGTTGGGCGGGACATTTGATATTGCTGACAGTGTCTATAGGGATTTTCTTGATTCTTGCTCCTGTTGCTTAAGAGCTTGGTTAACTACGCTTGTTATGAAAATCACAGCAAAAACTAGTGCACCTATACCGACCTTATACATAAAACTCATTTCAGTATAAAGCAACACAAATATGAACACAACCATCAGCGCCAGTGTTAAAATCTCTTGCACGCCGTCTACGCCGAATTTGAAAAAACTCACCTTCTACTTCACACTACCTTCTTTTTTTTATTCTCAGAGTTGTATTTATCAATTTTCTCTGTTTTTTAACAATTTTTTTGGAAAGCCTTGATGTTTTCCACGTGAATAAGCTTTTATAATAATGCTAAGGAAATTGTTTAACCAGACAAGTTACGCTTCCACGTAAGAGAGCGCACATTAATGCCCTACATCAAAAGAATCGAGATTAAAGGTTTCAAATCTTTCGGACCTCAAACCGTTAAAATAAATCTCGATAAGGGCTTCACAGCCATTACAGGTCCTAACGGAAGCGGCAAAAGCAACATAATGGACGCGGTCTTGTTTTCGCTGGGTGAACTTAGCACTAGGAGGCTCCGCGCAGAAAACGCAGCTAAACTAATTTTCCATGGCTCTGAAAAAGCAGGACTAGAAAAATCGAAAATGGCCAAAGTGATAATTCAATTTGACAACGCCGACGGCACTATGGCAGTCGATACTACTACAGTTACAGTTTCTAGGGAAGTCTACCGCAACGGTCAAAGCGTTTATCGACTTAACGGTCGCCGCGTTAGCCGTCAACAACTTCTAGAAGTTTTATCGATGGGAGCTATTAGTGCAGAAAGCCAAAACATAATTGCGCAAGGTACAATCACACGACTCACCGACATTATTCCTTTAGAACGCAGGAAGATAGTTGAAAATCTTGTAGGTATTGCACAATATGATGCAGAAAAAGCAGATGCAGAAGAAAAACTGCGCGCTGCCGACATCTCCATTCGTACTGCCATGGGCAGAATCGATGAAGTTCAAAAAAGACTAGACGACTTAGAAAGAGAACGTAACCAACTTCAGCGCGCCAACTTCATACAGAGCGAAATTAAGAAATTTGAGGCAATCAAAGTTAGCCATGAAATAACACAACTAACCAAAAAACTTGAAGAGTTGTCGGCGCAAACAGAAAAAGCAAAAGTAAAGGCAGAAAAACTGAAGGAAATCCGCGATGCCCGAAGAAACAAACGTCGCGAAATTGAAGGAGAATGGCGTAAACTAAGCTCCGAAGTGATGGAAGACGGCAGTTCCCAAGTAATGAAGGTACAAATTCAAATCGGAGAACTCAGATCTAAACTAACGGAACTCACAACCAAAATAAGTTCTGGACAAGCTAACCTTGAAAGCCTAAAACGTATAAAAGAAAACAATCAACTGCAATATGAAACAATCCGTAATGAAATCCGTCAAAACCGCTTAAACATACGGAAACTTCGAAATGAATTTACGACCTTAGAAAGCCAAATTGCCGCTAAACAGGCAGAACATGATAGTCTAGCCCAAGAAACCACACAATTGTGGGATACTCTTGGAGAAAACAGCGCCAAAATACGCCAAATCGAAGCCGAAATTGAAACTTGTAACAAACGGCTCACATTTTTGCGTGCCGAATACACTAAATCAAAAACCTTTGTTAAAGCCAGTTTAGGCAGACTCAAAGAACTAAGCGCCCGCAAAGAACGCTTTACAACAACACTCACCGAAGTTGAGAACTCCCTCGCCGAACTGGACCGCATACAAAAAGAGCAGAGAGCACAACTCAAAATCCTCGAAAAAACCATAGAGAAAAAAACCGCTCAAAAAGAGTCTGCAGAAAAAGAAATCGTGGAAGCAGGAAAAATTGCCAGTAGCGCCAAGGAAGCAGTTGTGGAATTTGTTACTCAGAGAGAACTTGCTGAAACCGTAGCAGCTGAAGAAAAAGCTCTACGAAACATCGAGGAACTGGGAAACTTGGGCGTCATCAATGGCGTTGAGGGGAGAGTAAAAAACCTCATAAAAATTGATCGCAACTACAAAAAAGCACTAGACGCCGCAGCAGTAGGTTGGATGGACGCTCTAGTTGTGAAAGATATAGATGCTGCGTTCACTTGCGCGGAAACCTTGCGCAGAATGAAGTTAGGTAGAATCAAACTTATACCCCTCCAAGGTGCTACAGCACCCAAACAGTTCAAAATGCCCACCCGCGAGGGGATAATAGGTTTAGCAACCTCCTTTGTGAAATGTGATAAAAACTATGACCCCGCTGTCAACTATGTTTTCGGCGACACCCTAATCGTCGCCAACGACAAACTTGCATTTGCACTTTCAAACGAGGGCTACCGCGCCGTCACAGTTTCAGGCGACCTCTACGAGCCAGGGGGTGCATTCGAAAGTGGCTATTACCGTACGCCGCTTGACTTTTCTACTCTTATTCCCAGTGAAAACGCCATAAAAAGTCTCGATGAAGCAGTAAAAGCTCTACAGACGCACCTCAGCCAGCGTAGAAATGACATAGCCTCTTTCGAAGAGGAAATTGAGCGCTCCAAGATTGAAATCACCCGTATCTCAGAAGCTATAAATGCTCTTGACCGCGAGATAATCCGCGTGAAGCGAAGCGTCAAACGCACCCAAATGAGCTTGAAGCGTATTGAGAAATTCCGCTCACGTATTGAAAAGGAAATTGAAGTTGAAAAAGGACGCATGGCCTTGCACAAGGCTGAGCGTAACACTATCAAAAAGGACCTGCAAAAACTTCAAATTGACATCTCTGAACTGAGAAAGAAAACAGACATTGCGCATATACAAGAGCTAGAGATTAAAAGGGAAAAACTAACTGAAGAAATAATCACACTTAGACAAAAACTAGGCACCGTACAGACGGAAATCTCCACTTGCCAATCACAGTTTGATAACGTTTTAAGGGTAGGTTACCAAAACAGCAGAATTCAACTTTCTAAATTGGAACAGCAGTATCGTAAAGTCGAAAAGGAAGTTGCCGACGCTATTCAAGAGCGAGAAATGTTAAAACAGCAAATCGCTACAATGGAGAAAAGCCGTTTAGAACTCTCAAATGCGGTTCTCTCAGCTAGAGAGAATTCAAAGAAATTCACTTCACAAATCGACAGCATAGATGCGGAGCTTCATTCGCTAGACGAAGAATATGAACAGGCAGAATCTCTTCTTAATCAGTTGCAACTAAACGTTCAGACAGCGCGTCTGCAGCTTTTACAGCATCAAAATCAGTTAAAGTCGTTAAATTATGAGCAACCTTTAGAGACCACACTAAAGCAGGTGGAAGAAGCTGAAACTAGCATGCAGATGATGAAGTTTGAACTAGAACGCATAGGCGGAATTAACCAACTTGCGATGGCGCATTATGACGAACAGATTTCTAGATACCGCGAACTTTCGTTACGTCTCAACGAGCTAGAGAGAGAAAAGCAGGCAATAGTTCAATTTATGGATGAAATTGAAAGCAAAAAGCGAAAAGTTTTCATGGATGCATTCGGAAAAATCAATACCGACTTGAACAAATACTTCTCGAAATTAACTGATGGCGGCACAGCCTCACTGAAGCTGGAAAATCCAGATGAACCATTTACAGGCGGAATTGACATGATTGTACAGTTTCCTAACAAGCCCTCTATCGTTGTAAGCGGTGCCAGTGGCGGAGAACGGTCTGTCTCTGCGGTTGCATTCATTTTTGCCTTGAAAGAATTTACGCCTGCAGCATTTTATGTGATGGATGAAGTTGATGCTCATTTAGACGCTTTCCACACAACCAAACTTGCCGAACTCTTCTTAGAGGAGTGTGACAAAACCCAATTTATAGTCATCACTTTAAAACCTGAAATGGTCAACAAGGCACAGAAAGTCTACGGTGTCTATGAACGGAATGGTGTCTCAGCAATTATTTCAGCAAAATTCATGGAGTCAGCACGATGATGGAGACGTATCACAAAAAACCATTCTATTTGCGTCCGCCATGGAACATATTGTTCGAAGTCAGCAAACTTGAAAAGCTCACCCCTTGGAACGTCAACATTTCGTATTTGCTCAGATCATTTCTTTTGGAGATGGAAAAAATAGGCAAGGTGGATTTTCGCGCGTCAGGTGTGGCCTTAGATTCGTCAGCGCTTATTTATTTGATGAAGTCAAAACTTCTACTCACTCTGCAAGAGCCACCTGCACAACCCAAAGAATCCAAAGACTTCGTGCCACCGCCGCTTTTTCTGCCTTTGCGATACGAGTTAACATCTACCACCATACAACATCTACTGGAAGTTTTAGATGAAGTGCTGAAAGGCGAAAAACTCGTTCATCTGGAGAAGGTTGTCAGTCACCCTGTTCTGCCTGAAGCCTCAGACCTCATGCCTCAGTTCGACAAGTTTATAGCTGAACTGGAGTTGCAAATGGACAAACTCTATGAACGGCTTGTGGAGATGGTTAAAGGCTGGGGTATAATCGAGTTTTCAACTTTAATTAGGGGTGTCACAAGAATTGAAGCTATCCGCACATTTATTCTTCTGCTCTTTTTGGCACAGGACGGTTTAGTGAATTTGTGGCAAAATGAGGAAACGGAAGAAATATACATAGCAGTGGGGAACCTGAAAGTTGCAAAACAGTAACAATCAACCTCATCATATAAACTTAAAATCTGATTCTAGAGAACCGCCTAAGCAACCACCACTACAAGAGCAACAACAAATGCAGTCACAAGTAACCACTCAAAAGGATTCAGAAACCCAAGGTCAGCAGCCCAAAGAATCAACACAAGAACAATTACAGAACCAAAAAAAGAAACAGCACAACCTTACTCTCCTAGAAGCTGCACTTTACGTTGCAGGTCGCCCCTTAAACTTAAACGAAATCTGCTCTGTATTAAACACGAGGTCAAAAAATAGAGCCCAACAATACGTTCAAATGCTAACGCAGGAATACTCAGAGAGACGTACTCCTCTTGAAATTTTGGCATTAAAGGATGAACGTTACGTTATGCAACTCAAAACCGAGTTCACTCCATTGGTAAAAAAACTGGTAAACCGCCCTTTACTATCTTCGGGACCATTGCGGACTCTCAGTTACATAGCATATAGACAACCTATTTCTCAGAAACGTGTAATCGAAGTGCGAGGACAACACGCCTACGGTCACATAAAACTACTAAAAGACATGGGGCTAATCGCCACAGAGCGTAACGGACGTTCAGCTGTCCTCAAAACCACTGACTACTTCGCAGACTACTTTGGCTTAACCCAAGATCCTTCATTGTTGAAAAGAGATTTAAAACGTATCTTCGGTGAAGCCTTAAAGGAAGATCAACAAAATCTTGTCAACAAGGGCGAACCCTCACCATAGAAAGGATATGTTTATATTCAAAACCACAGTTCTAAGTGAACAAACCAATTTAGTACAAGCATAAAAGGGAAATGTGAAATGTCAGTTTGGCACGGGAATTTGCAAAAAAGAAAACTCACAGGTGGAAGGAAACGGCTTTACCGCGGTAAACGAAAGTTTGAACAAGGCACCTTTGCAGCAGAAACTACAATCGGCGAACCAAAAAAACGCGTTGTTAGAGGCTACGGCGGCAACATGAAACTTAAAGTTCTAACAGACAAATTTGCCTCAGTCACCGACCCAAAAAGCGGCAAAACAGAAAAAACCACCATTCTGCGTGTAGTGAAAAACCCCGCAAACGTGGACTACGATCGAAGAGGCGTTATAACCAAAGGCGCCCAGATTGAAACGCCCCTAGGGCTAGCACGCGTAACTAGCCGCCCAGGCAACGTCGGCGTTATAAATGCCGTCTTAATTAGCAGCAAAGAAGAAAAATCCTAAATTTTTCTCACTTTTGCTTCGGAACTATTTGTTGGAATTCACTTCGCGTTTTCTGTAACTGTTTTGCCAGCTTGTTTATGATTTGCTCTTTTGATGCTTTCTTCTCTACAAGCAACATACCTACTTTAGCCCAAGGTGTCTTGGGGTAGCCTTTATCCAAAATAGTTTCGTGCTTCAAACCAAGTTTCCCAGCAGCCGCTTGGATTTCCATGATCTTCGGTGACGGCACTGCTAACGTTTTGGAAACACGGCGTCCTTCTTTCCTTGTTTTGTTCGCGTCGAAGTATGCTGGCCAAATTATAGCTTTATCTTGCTTTCTCATAGAGTTTCCTCCATTGCAACACCTTACTTATGTGCGAAATACGCACTTAATTTGTCGGCTACTGAGTCGACTCGTACAAAACCGAAGCGTTCAAACTGTATATTAGTATCTGGCTTTAACGTTTTGCATGCACTTTCCGTGAAGCCTCGAATAATGGAAGCGTCAGGCATAACTACTTCGCATGGAAACTCTGCCCCAACAGGTATCCAATGAATCAATGGGGCTTTAGCCTTCCGCACATCATCATATGATTCACTCACAAAAACTGCCTCTGCCCTATCGTCACTTGCATTTTCAATTTTGACGTTAAAGAGCTCCATGAGTCTAACCACTTTGCCTACCTCCATGCTAGCCGCGTCTTTTTTGGTAATCCATAAAACCACTGATTGTTCGTCGCCGTTTGGTGTTACTGTATGGTATCTTGCACCTTTTTCTGGTTTTTGTGGGTGGAGAGGCAAGTTTACTTTAAACTGTTTTGGCAAGGTTTTAACTTTCAATTGTATGGGTTCGGCAACAAAAAAGTATCTCTCGCATTGTGGATCGAGAAGTTTCCGATTGTAAGCATACAGGTTCTCCCAGCTTAACGTCACGTCAGCTGTTTTGGGTCCAATATCAATTATCAACTTTTTGATGGCTTGGGGGGTTATTCCACGTCTTCTTAGCGCCGCAAATGTTGCCAGCCTTGGGTCGTCAAAATCCGTAAAATGTTTTTCTTTGATACCTTGGATAATTTTAGATTTGCTCAAAAATGCTCCTGTAATTTTGAGCCGCCCGTAATGTATTGCTTGTGGATATTCCCAGCCGAGATGTTTGTACATAAATTCTTGACGAACACCGTTGGTTAGGTGCTCCTTGCCACGGATAATGTGGGTTATGCCCAACAGGTGGTCGTCTAAACCGGCAGCCATGTTATACAATGGCCAAACTAAATATTTGCTACCGACTCGAGGGTGAGGATATTTTTTTGTATCTATAACTCGGAGAGCAGGCCAGTCCCGTACTGCAGGGTTTGGGTGAGCCAGATCAGTTTTGACACGCACAACTGCGGTTCCCTCTTGGTAAGCGCCTGTAAGCATACCTTGCCAACGCTCCAGATGCTCAGAGGGCGACAAGTTACGGCAAGAACACGGCATACTTTGGAGGGTTTTTTTTCTGAAATCGTCGGGGACGCAAGTACAGACATAAGCACCGCCTATCTCTATAAGACGTTCGGCATATTCGTAGTAAATGGGCAAGCGGTCGCTTTGTATATATTCTTCGTCAACTTTACAACCTAACCACTCTAGGTCTTCACGAATTTTCTCGTAAAACTTTAAAGATGGCCTTTTTACTTTTGGGTCTGTGTCTTCAAACCGGAGGATGAATTTCCCTTTATAAATATGTGCATACTCGTGACTCAAAAGAATTGCTCGGGCAGAGCCCAAATGCAACACACAATCAGGATTCGGAGAAAATCGTGTTACAACCTGTTTGTATTTGTTGACGTTTGGCAAAGGTGGCAAACGCTTTTCTTCACTTTTCTCTTTTCTGAAGACTTCAGGCCATTTTTCCTCCACGATCTTTTTTTGGATCCCAAAGGGTAGACTGTTAACTTCTGAGAGCACTTGGTTGATGAGTATGGACAATTCCCTAACTTGTGTACGAAATTCGGCTTTTTCACCCAAAATTTTTCCCGTGATCGGCCCCTGCTGGGCTTTCCCGTCGTGTTGAACCGCGTTGATGAGGGCGATTTTCCGAATGAGGTCTCGAAGCTCTTCGTTGTCTTTTAGCATTGTGTTTACACTCGTGGAGGTTAAATATTTCGCCTAATCAAGAACTCTGCGAAGGCTTTTAATTTTTCCTTGCCTTCTGTTGCTGGCAAAAGCTTGTCAACTTCTTTCCAGCTTTCCTCCACAATTTTTGCTGCCTTGTCCTTTACATATTCCATAGCACCGTACTTTTGTAGTATAGCTATGGCTTCGTCGCGCAATTTTTGATCTGAAGTATGCATGTTTAAAATTTCCACAAGACGACTTTTGTCTTTTTGAGTAGCTCTCTTTAAAGTGTATATGATCATAAGTGATCGCTTGCCTTCTGTTATATCTTGTCCAAGACCACCTTTGTTTTTGGCGAAGTCTTTTCCCGTCAAATCCAAAACGTCATCTTGCATTTGAAAAGCAACACCCACACTTTCCGTGAAAAACCCCAGTTTTTCCACAAGGTTTTTGTCAGCATCTGCAAGCACTGCCGCAAGTTTAGCTGCCATACGTGCTAATGTACCTGTTTTGTAAGCACACATCTGCAAATAATCCTCTTCACTTATATCGTCTGCGTTGGCTAGACCTCGATGCCAAGCGATGTCCATGGCTTGACCCATACTGAGGTTAATCATCTCTTGCACGTAAATCTCGTAGAGATCTCTCAGTTTGCTGGTTGAAATCTGCTCTTGCTTCGTCATAAGAGGCAGGAGCGGCAGGTAATACATGGTGTTGCCGGCGTTAACGGCTATATCCACACCGAAAATTTTGTGAGTACACGGTTTACCTCTGCGTACTTCAGATGAATCTTCGATGTCGTCAATAACCAAAGTACCGTTATGTATAACTTCAGGAATTATGGCGAAATCCAAAAAATCCTCTGATCTCTTACCTAAAGCTTCGCAGATAAGCAGAAAAAGTATTGGGCGCCAACGCTTGCCACCTCGGTCAAGCATGTCCCAGATGGGTTCAGCGATTGCCTTGTTTAAGGCCTCCAAGTTGAACCCATATTTGGGAGGATTAACCTTGAACAGCAAATCATTTTTTGTGAATTTTTTTGGGATATACTTTTCTATTGCCTTGTCAATTACAGGTGCCTTTTCTTCAAGAAATTTTTCAACGTTCACAGTTTACCTTTGCTCCTCTACGTGCGTAGCTTTTGACGTCGAAACCTCTATTTTCCAGCCATTTAGAAGTTTTACCCATAAGCACAATGGGCACCGTGGCTAATTGTTGAACATTCTTTGATCCCACAAGAAACATGGTATTTCTCAGTTCTTCCACAATAATTGAAAGCATTCTCTGGGTTGCCGCGGCACTTTCTACGGCTGCTTGAAGAACTGGTTGAGTTGCGCTTGCCAATGTTGAGCCCAAGGCTATGGCTTTAGCTACCTCAGTTCCATCACGGATACCGCCTGAACCGATAATTGGGATCTTGGAGGTTTGAGCAATTTCCACTATGCTTGCTGCTGTTGGAATACCCCAATCCCAAAAGACTTCCCCTATCAACCGGGTGTCAACTTCGCTTCTTTTTGCCCGATAATATTCCACTGCTGCAAAGCTTGTCCCGCCTGCGCCCCCCACATCTAGTGCATTTACACCTGATTCTCCCAGCTGTTTTGCTTCCTCCGCTGCGATACCTGAACCTGTTTCCTTCACAATAAGGGGTTTGTCTAGTTTATCTGCAATTTCACCAATTTTTTCAATAATGCCTTCAAAATTCGTTTGTCCTTCGGGCTGAACTGCTTCCTGCAATGCATTGAGGTGGATGGCAACAGCATCTGCATCAACCATTTCTATGGTTTTTTTGATTTCTTTTAAACCATAACCGTGAACCAGTTGCACACCACCTATATTGGCCACTATAAAAGTGGTAGGCGCTTTTTTTCTAGCCACCGCAAAAGTTTTTGCAAGTTTAGAGTTCTCTATGGCTGCTCTCTGGCTACCTACGCCCATACCTAACCCAAGCTCTTCTACAGCTTGGGCTATGTGTGAATTAATTTTCTCTGCTTCTGGAGTTCCCCCTGTCATAGCGCCGACCATGAGGGGAGCATTGAATTTGTGACCTAAAAAGTAAGTTGTTAGATCAATTTTTTTCTTGTCCACGTCGGGCAGAGCTTTGTGTACGAAATAAACGTCTTCAAACCCAGTAGTTATGTCCTTGGCTTGAGCTTTCTCGTTTAAGCAGATTCGAATGTGATCTGCTTTACGTTTTTGGGTTTCTTCGGCCACTTTTATGCCTTCTCTATCTCTGTGCCTAAAACGTCTTTACCTATAAGCGCCCTGTTTATTGATAGAGGTTTAGTTGCACCCGTTATGGTGACGTGGATGCCTTGCTCTATTGCCGGGATAAGCTCAGCAATTTTACCTGCCATGCCCCCTGTCACATCGGTTACTGAGGATTTACCTATCTTATTTTGAATTTTCTTTAATTCTTCAAGCGTCAGATGCTTGTAGGGTTTAGCGTTTGGGTTAGTTTTGGGGTCATCATCAAATAAGCCGTCGGTATCTACGCCTATCACAATTTTTTCAGCTTTAAGTTTAATAGCCAAGTAAGCCACTAATTGATCCCCAGAAAGAACAGTGAAACCCCGTCTTTCGTCGAAAACAACATCACCGTAAAGGACAGGCGTGAAGCCCATTTTTAATATTCGTTTTATCAGGTTTTCTTCGAGAAATTTGATCTTGCCATTCTCGGTCACTACGCAACAAGATGGTGCAATACTGAGTGCGGCAACTTCGTGCAATATGAGCGAATCCATAACTAAACCATTCAACATGGTCATGACGTGGTGAGTCTCCGCAAAACCAAGTTTCTGAGCGGGTTCTTTATAACCTTCCTTTATACCGTATCTTTGCGCAGTAGGATGACCAAAACTTCCGCCGCCATGAACAATAATTAGATTATCCAAATCTGCACGTTTGATTTCCTCAGCTAGGCGGTTTATTACCTCAGTTTTGGCAACTAATTCTTGGGTTTTATCCGTGATGGCTGAGCCGCCGAGTTTCAAGATTATGGGTTTCGCCTCACTCATTTTTGCACCTTCCTGTTTATGATGAACTTGTGGATTAATATTAAAGTACCGTAACCACATCGTTATCTATTCGAACTATGTTGCCTGTCTTGATTCTGTTTATGTCTACTTTATCTACACAAGGGATTTCGCTGATTATTACACCAACCGCTATTATAGTTTCACATTCACGATTAATAATGCCTGCAGGCGCCACACCGTTCTTTTTCAGCCGATAAAGGGTGTAACTACCCACGGTGGATCCTTTGCCCTGTGGGAAAACAAGGATTTTGTCCTTGACACTTTTTCCCTGTAATTCATGACCCTTCTCGATGACCTCTCCTGTATTGGGGTCTACACCACCGTAAAACGATATGGGTTGTGTGGTGGATAGGGCTTCGCCTTCACTTTTTCCTTTGTATATGACTCTACCACTTAATTGTTCCATTTTCCCGTCACCGCAGCCTCTATACACTCTTTGAGGCTACCAATTTTGGTTTTCATACTGTTTTGCCGTGAGTAGAAACAACCCTTTGCAGATGTTGTCGCTAAAGCTTTAAACCTACCCTTGAGGGGCGCAACTGCCATGCAGGTGTCGCATGCAAATTTACCTCCCGCTGCTTCAATGATATCAGTGTAACCGCGTTTGTCCGCCAACTGTTTTGTGGTCCGTGAGGTGGCAACCCACAACGCGACGTTTTCCTTGACTTTTTTGCCTTTAACAATTTCAGCGATTTCCGAGATTTCTTTTATACTACAGTGAGGACAACCAACACAAACAAAATCTATGTCGTCAACTTGATCGTTTATGTTGTTATAGGCATTTTTTATGTCGCTTTGGTCGATGGTTACTGTATCTTTTGGGATTTGAACAGTTTCGGAAGCAGGTGTGATTCCCTGCATATAAAAAAGTGGCTTAGCACCGTAGGTCACCACAGATGCGCAGAAAGATTTCAAATCGTCCAGTTCGGCTTCTCTGATGCCTGTGATGTAGGGAATTTTATTTTCCGCCTTCTTCCCAACCGCATACCCCAGCGCACCCCAATCAGAAATTTTAGTTAGAGGTACATTAACCCGCACATGCACCTCAGGCACTCGGTTTTCTTCCAAATGTAGCCCATAACAAGGGGTTTTTCCAACAAAAGCCGCAGCTAAAGCTGATGGCCCCCCTTCCCTGTTGGTTCTGGCACCAATAACTGAATTTGCAAAAGTTACTGCTGACGACTCAGACCAAGCAACGTGTTCCCCGAATCGAGGCAGGTTACCTATTAGGTATGGGGTACAAGTGCAACTGATAAGTATTCCCATACGCTGAAACGCATCAATGACAAGGTTTTGTTTAGTAGCAAAATCTTCACTGATGCCAAGTTCCCGCCAGTTCTCTAAATCCATACCTGCAGGGTTCAAAGTAGTCAAAACTCTAACTTTGCCATCCTTGGCAAGTTCATTAAGGAACTCTAAGCCTGCATCTCCAAGGTTGTGATATGAGACACCTGCTACTTGCACTGAACCAACTTTTATTAGACGTTCGGCGCCATAAATGTCTCCCAGAGCAACCAATATCTCCATGCTTTTACGTGCGGCGTAGCCTTCTTCACCGTTAAGCATCCGTTGTTCTTCTTTTGTTAAGTACATAATAGATCACAGTAAATAATTACTAAAGGAACTTGCTCAAGTCAACCTTTCGGTACGCTTCTTTTTTAAAGCCTTTACCCGTTGCGGAAAATGGAACAGTTGCATCTAACCCCGCTTTAGCAGTAGTCGCCTTTTTTCCCTCCGACAAGTCACCGGATGGATCAAGCGAAGAACCTGGCTGGTTCGAAAGAATAACTACGTTTTTATCTGCTTGGAAACGCGTCGCTATTGCCCACTCCACGTCGTGGGGGTCGTAAATGTTAATGTCTTCGTCTACAACTACACAGTGTTTCAAAGACTTGTGCCCTTCGAATGCGGCGGTTATGGCTTTTTTGCCGTCGTCCAAGTTCTTCTTTTTTATCTGCACAACTGCATGGAGCCAACTGCATCCACCTGGCGTTATGTAAACGTCTTTGCACTCACAAACCTTGTTGACCTCGTTGAAAATTGTGGGTTCTTTTGGCATACCCATGAGGAACTTGTGTTCGTTTCGACCTGCAAGTATGGTTTGGTAAATCGGGTTTTGCCTATGGGTGATGCACCTGATTTCTACTATAGGTTGCTGCCGCACCTTGTCAACTGTACCCGTCAAATCCAAGAAGGGTCCTTCCGAAGTTTTCTCTTTTGTTATTCTGCCTTCAAGCACGATCTCGCAGTTGCTTGGTACTTCCAAATCGATTGTTTTACACTTGACTAAATTTGTTTGTTCCAGAGCGTTTGCCATTCCTAATTCGTCCACGCCCTTAGGTAAAGATGTTGCAGCTGCGAGAAGCACTGCAGTTGAATTGCCTATGCAAATGGCTATGTCAAGCTCACCTCCTGCATTCTTTAGTGCCGTGTCAGTTCCTCGTTCTTCGACAATACGGACGGCAAAATGGTTTTTGTCAAGAAGCATGAGACGATGGAAGCACATGTTTCTGCCCAGTTTTGGGTCTTTCACGATTGATATGGCAGAAGGAATGTATTTTCCTCCGTCTTTTTCAGTGTAACGCATGATGGGCAATTTTGTTAAGTCAACATTTGTCTCAACCACTTGCTGGCATTCACCTGTAGCAGAAAGTGAGGGAGCTACAGGATGATCTATCGCATTAGAAAGCTTAAGCAGTAACTGCTCTTTATTAATACCCAAGGAGCGTGCAATGAGCTCTTTAGAAGACACTAAACCTGCGACTACAGGTATGCAGGATTCTTTTACGTTCTCAAAGAGAATAGGTTTCTCACCTAATGCCTCGATGATGCTGGCTAACTCATAGTCGGTGGAAACTGGCTTAGTTATATGAGTTAGGTCTCCATCTTTGTCTAGTTGTTCTATGAAGTCTCTAAATCCCAAGTTTTTTCGCCTTACTTTCAGATTAGCTGTAAGTGTCTTTATAGCTTTTGGACGCCAATTTTGGTGCGGAGTACTTGGAAACCTTCTTTTTCTATGGCTGTCGCCACTTTTTCTTGCATTTCTCGTCCAGGTGTGAGAGCCGTCATGCACCCACCTCCTCCGCCTCCTGTGAGTTTCGCTCCTAAAGCGCCCTGTCGTCTAGCTACTTCGACAAGATAGTCTAGCTCTTTACATGAAACTTCGATTTCCTGTAGCAGGCGATGGTTTTCGTTCATGAGTTCTCCTACTTTTTTGAGGTCAAAATCCAAGAGCGCTTTTTTACCTGCAAATGCTAACTCTTCTGCTTGCTGGAACAAAAGAGCATATTTTTTGGGGTTTGCTTTTTTTCTTTGAGCCACTCCCTCCACCATTACTTTTGTGTTGGCCACAATTCCTGTGCTGGCTATGATTATCTCCACAGGTTTTTTGATGAGAATTTTCTCAAAGATGTCAGCTTTACCATACATGTCTTTTTGGAACCAAAGTAACCCTCCAAACGTCGCTGCTGTATTGTCGATGCCTGAAGGGTTACCCGCATAAGCTTTTTCAGCCTCATAGGCGATCTGGTTAATTTTGTCATCAGAAAAATGCAGCTCAAATTCTTCAGCTATGGCTCTAGCAATAGCGACGCTACTAGCCGCGGAAGCACCCAACCCACTGAAACCTGGTAAGTCCCCGCCAAGCCAGATGCTCATAGCAGTGGTCGGCGACAACCCCATTATTTTAAGCATGCGTTCTATAGATTCGATTTGTTGAAGTTTCTTTTCTTCAGCATACCCCTTGGAGCCCTTACGGTCGTCTTTTATTGTTATTCCCTCATGGATCTTCTTGACCTCTGCATCAGTTTTTGCGTCTGTAGCCGAAACTATTCCTGGTACGCCGTGAACGACGAAGTGTTCACCGAAAAGAATGACTTTTCCATAGCCTGAACCTTTACCCATATGTTGAGCACCTTAAGTGGAAGGTATTGTGTGCTGTTTTAGATAAAAACGTTCTTTCGTAACAAGTAGGGATCGTGTACTAATTCTGTAGAAAGAGGAAAATAGAAAGATTCATTTTAATTATGCCCAATATATGGGGTCACTCATTTTAAAAAAATGGAGAAATAAAAAACACTTTGATATATCCATCTTCAAATTAAAGGTTTGATTAACCATTTTCTTCGATAGGTGAAAGTTCTTCTAAAAGTAATTTTTGGGAACGTTAGGCATTTTTCTTCGTCTATGGTATTTGAGGGAAGTATAGAATCAGACAAATTGATTTTTGAAGTATTTTCGAGTGGAGATTAAATAAACGGTAAAAAGTATTTTGTAGTAATTATTTTTTGTAGTACCCATTACCTGAATGGAATAATTTTTTATGGAATAATTTATAAGTACTACCATACTAATAGTAGTACTGTGAGCTATAATGGAAGATGAAGTCGTTGTTACCCGAAAAGGACAAACTACCATTCCTATTAGATTCCGTACAAAATACAACATTGAAGAAGGCACTCGCCTCCAAGTCGTTGACACAGCCGACGGTATACTTTTGAAGCCTAAACAGTCAACTCTCGATTTGGCAGGTTCAGGCGGGAGATATGCCTCACCTGACGAGATTAAAAAACTATTGGAGAAAATAAGGGACTTAGATGCCTAAAACGGTGTATGACACAAGATTTTTCATAGAACATTACTATTCCCGTGAAAAAGCCGTTCTCAAGAAGACTAAAGAAGCAATTCGAAAAGTTAAAGAGCGATTCATATCCGCTATTGTTTTGCATGAGATTTACTACCTTACTTTGACGTGTGAAGGGCGAGAGACTGCGATTTTAAGAACGACTTTGCTGGAGAAAGATTTCAAGATTGTAAAAATCGACGGTGAAATCGCTAAAAGCAGCGCTGAGCTTCGGCACAAATACCGTTTACCTGTGGTAGACAGCATAATTGCAGCTACAGCGTTGACTCTGAAGGCAACTTGCCTATCAGATGACCCCCACTTTAAAGAGGTAAACGAGGTTGAAACGAGTTGGATTTAGCTATGTAAACCAGAATTCATATGTTGGGGGTTTTTATTTTCAGTACCCCAGTAACCGCAATGAACGGGAGCAGACTAATGAATGACGAGTTCAAAATAGATTTTCCAGCTGAAACAGTTACGGAAAACAAAGTCAGAATTGTGGTGCCAAAGCTGGAAGCCTACGGTGTTACACCGTCTGATTATGCACCAAGTAGAGCACCAGTTTTTTATAATCCTATAATGGAGTTTAATCGTGACCTAACAATTTTAGCTTTCCAAGCTTACCAGAATACAGTTGGCAGAGAAATCGCAATCTGCGAGCCGTTCACCGGTACAGGAATCAGAGGTATACGCTTCGCCGTTGAAATTGAAGGCGTGAAAACAGTAGTTAGCGCAGATATTAATCAAAAATCTGCAGAGCTCGCAGAATACAACGTTAATTTAAACTGCGTCCAGAAAGTGGTTAGTGTGACTCATGGAGATGCTAATCGCGTCTTAAGCAATCACAGTGCTCCCCACAAAAGGTTTGACATAGTGGACATCGACCCGTTTGGAACTCCTGTACCATATTTGGACACAGCGATTCAGGCTCTACGTAACAAAGGCTTACTTGCTGTGACTGCCACCGATATGGCACCTCTTTGTGGAGTACATCCAAAGGCTTGCATACGCAAGTATGGCGGTAAACCCATGCGCAGTGAATACTGCCATGAACTAGCAATTCGACTTGTGGTGGCGTGCATCGCCTCGGTTGCGGCTAAACATGAAATCGGCATACATACTATGTTCAGCCATTGCAGCGACCATTACATTCGGGTTTACATTGAGATAGGTTATGGCGCACATAAAGCAGACGAAAGCCTCAGAAACATAGGTTACATACTTCATTGCTTTAGATGTCTTCATAGAGAAACGGCTCAGAAGCCCTTCAGTAAGACCCTCCAATGCCCCAACTGCGGAGCCAAAATGGAATTTGCTGGACCATTGTGGTTGGGAAAAATTTTTGATGGTAAATTCTGTGAAAATATTCAAAAAGAAAACATGCGGCACTCATTTAAGAATCACGCAAAAATTACTAAACTATTATCACTGATTCGAGGGGAAACCGAAGCACCAATAACATATTATGTTCTTGACCGAGTGAGCCAGAGTTTAGGTTTACCTGTACCTTCAACATCAGTCTTTTTGCAGGCTCTTCGGGAAAGCGGTTATTTGGCAACCCAAACTCACTTTAATCCACGAGGCATAAGAACGAACGCTTCTGCGAAAGACGTCCAAACTCTTATGAGAAAACTCGCCCCTAAAAGTCAATAAAAGTTTAAAGAGGCCATATAGAAGTATTAACCTAAAGGCGAATCATTTAATGACTGATAAAATTGTTGTTTTAGGTGCAGGAATGATTGGAGGAGCCATAACCAAGACTTTACTAAAAAGCGGCTACAAAGACTTGATTGTTACTGATCTTGTAGCGGAAAAAGTTAAAGAAATGCAAGAATTGGGGGTAGCTTCAACCACAAATAATTGTCTCGCCGCAGCTGAAGCTGATGTCTTGTTTGTTTGTGTTAAGCCGTCTGACGTGCAACAACTTTTGAGGGAAATCAGTAAAGAAATTAAAGGGAAAATTGTAGTATCCACAGCAGCCACTTTACCTTTAGCGTTTTTAAAAAAGACGGTGCCTGAAGCAAAATTTGTCAGAGTTATGCCTAATTTGGCTATCCTAGTGCAAGCATCGTACACAGCTTACTGCTGTGAAAAAGATGTGACTGCAAAAGATAAAGAAAAAATAGAAGCTCTACTCAGCCTTATGGGCATCTGTGAAGAAGTTGATGAAAGGTACATGGATGCCATCACAGGCCTAAGTGGGAGTGGACCAGGATATCTCTCCATAGTGGTGGAGGCTATGATGTATGCCGGATTAAAACTGGGTCTGCCTCGAAATGTAGCTTTGAAGGCGGCTTCACAAACTGTTTTGGGTACAGGAAAATTGTTGCTTGAATTGAACGAGCATCCTGCAAAAATACGCGACATGGTTACGACTCCTGGTGGCACGACCATCGAAGCTATACATGTGCTAGAAGGCAGCAAGGTTCGTCAAGCCTTGATGGAGGCAGTTGAAGAAGCGGCAAAAAAGAGTCAGCTTATCAGAGAGAAACTTGTCGGAGCAACCATGTAACTTTTTCTTTTGGCTAGATGGTCCTAAATGTTTGAGGCAGTTATCTTCGACTGGGATGGTACTCTTGCTGACACAAGGAAAGCCATACTTGTTTCTTTTCACAGAGCGTTGAGTGAAGTCGGGTGTGATACAACTGACGAATTCATTGAACGGCGCATCGGCACAGGTGCTGCTGAAACGTTTCGGGAGATATTGCGTGCACAGAAAGTGAGTTTTGATGAACAGTTAATTAAAAAGTTGGTGGACATAAAAATTCAAGCTGAAATCAACTTAAGCGACGCAATTGTTCTATTCTCAGGGGCTTTTGAACTTTTACAAACGTTAAATAACAAAGTTAAGGTAGGGTTAGCGTCTATGAATAATAAAAGAGTAATAGAGCATCTCCTTATGACTACTAGAACCACCAGTTTCTTCAATGCCATTGTTACAGCAGAAGAAACCGTTGCCTCTAAACCGAACCCTGATATTTTTCTTAAATGTGCATCAAAACTAAGAACAATTCCTGAAAAATGCGTTGTTGTTGAAGATTCAATTTTTGGTGTTGAGGCTGCAAAGGCCGCAAAAATGGGATGCATTGCAGTTCTCACGGGAGTTTACTCTAGGAATGAGCTTAAAACAGCAAAACCTGACTTAATTGTGAATTCTTTGACGGAGAAAAACAAGATTTTTGAGTTTGTTTTTGGAAGTTTCTGAACTTAAAGCACTGCTTTTGTTATCGTGCAGCGACAGCGTCCATGTTTAGTAATTTTTTTTATCCAACAAACAAAAGTGAAAAGCTTGGTCAGCAAAGCCATTAATTGCTGACCTGTTCAGACTTGTTTAATCTGTCAATAAGAATTGATAAGTCAGTAATGGATGTTATTATATAGTGGGCGCCATAGTCCATTAGTTGTTTTTGGGTAGAAACTCCTGAAGTGATACCTACTACTATGGCGTTGAGTTCTTTTGCTCCCTGAATATCGTTTATACTATCCCCCACAACTACGACTTGTTTGGGTTCTACATTTAACTTTTTGATCACCACATGGAGGTGTTGAGGATCAGGTTTTACTTTTTCAACGTTGTCTCGTGAAACAACTGCATCGAAATATTCGCCGAGTTTAAAACGTTCAAGGATGTAATTTGCAGATTTTTCGCTGTTTACAGTGCATAACCCAATTTTCAGACCTGAACATTTCAGAGTTTTTAGAGTTTCAAAAGCACCGGGAAGTAAACTTGTTTGTTTAGCAGCTTCGAACTCGTATTTTTCAACTATTTGGAGAGTTTTTTTACGGAGTTCAATAGTTTTTGTGGCTTTGTGTTGGTGTAAGAGGTAAATTTCGGCTTTTTTGAGCATTTCAAAGACTGTTTCGTTTGTTTTAATCATAGAATCAGGGATTCCTACTTTGAGAAGATAACTATGCACTTCTCCACGCATTGTCTTGTAGTCTAAATTGAAAGCAGCAATTGTTCCATCGAGGTCAAAGACGACTGCTTTTATGGTCAATGTAACTTCACTCGCTTAACCATTTGTTTTTGAAGCTGCTTAAGCACTTCTAGTAAGAGAAATATACTTTGTGGTAAACTTGCCCTTGTGAAGGGTTGGATAGTATGGTTTGATTGAAAATTGGTTTCGTGATTTTACACGGGCAATCTGAAACCCATGTTCAATTCAGCCCAAAGAACCAAAGATGCAATTGTAACTTCAACTAAAGACAGCACAGCCCCAACTTTAAGGTAAACTCTGAGGCTTATGTTGACGCCTTTCCGCTTCATGCACTCTAACCACATGAGAATTGCTAATGAACCAAGTGGGAAAAAGTGTGGGCCTAAGTTGTTTCCTATAATGTTGCTGAAGATCAATCCTGTTACAGCTTGTCCACTCAAATTTGATGTAATCATTGCTTCTTTAATGCTAAGCATACCTAGAATCGTCATGGGCCAATTATTCATGAAACTTGCACCGATTGTCACCACTAGACTTGGGACTAACACGACTAAAACAGCTGGAAGCATGCTACTTGCAATCAGAAGTGAGGACAAGAGTTCAGTTATTCCTGCATTCCTCAAACCTTGGACTACAAGGAAAATGCTGAGCATAAAAAGCACAATGTCCCAATTGATTTCTTTGGCTAAACGTTTCAAACTCTTCTGTTCTCCATTAAACGGCGTCATTTCACGCAGAGATTTCCAGTAGACCACTACAAGGAATATTGCACCTGAACAGATAACCAACGATACGGGAATTCTGAGCCATGAGGCTAAGATGTAACCTACATCGATCGCAACCAAAGTACCGATGCTTATCTTTAACAAGAGAGGCGCAATGGGTTGCGAACCCCTAATCAAAATATCGACAAGTTTGACATCATAGACTTTGGGAATTTTCTTCCTAAAAAAGAAATATACCAACACCATGCTACTTGCAACAGTTGCCACTGCGACAGGACCCATAAAAAGTAAGTGATCGACAAAACTGTATTTGAAAAAATCGGCGCTTACAATATTAATGGGGTTGCTTGTGATTAGTGGCATAGCTGCGGTATCTGCGATGAGTCCAGCAGAGAAAAGATAAGCGAGTCGGCCTTTTTCATCAATTTTCAGTTGACTGACAATTTCCAGCACAATGGGAGTCAAAATTAATACCGCGCTGTCGTTCGCGAACAATATGCTGACGGCGACCGTTAAAAGTGAAACATAAAAGTAGAGCCGTACGCCGCTCCCGCCTGCCAGTCTTACCACGCGTAGTGCAGCCCATTTGAAAAAGCCCATGGCATCCAGCGTTACTGACAAAGTCACAATTCCGATGAATGCCAGCGCAGCGTCCCAAATGTCCATAAATGAGATTGCTGCTTCCCCAACAGAAACCGTGCCCAGCAATATAGAGGCGATGGCGCCTATGCCGGCGGCGTATCCTAGCCTTAAACCTCGTGGGCGTTTAATCATTAAAAATAAAGTTAAGGCAAAGACTGTTAATGCAGCTACCACTGTGGTGATCATAGGGAGACACGTATTTTCTTTGCTGAGCAAACGCCTATCGGTTGTATAAAAGATTAACGTGCAAAAAAAGAGGTAAACCTTGATTATGGTTGAAATTGAAAGGAAAGAGTGGGCTTATTCAGTCTTAGGTTTCTTTGGTCTTAGAGAACGCACTGTTGCACCTGCGCGCCACATTTCAGAATTACCGAGTTCTTTGAGTTCTTCAGCAAGTTTTTGTCGATAGTCAGGGTCTTTGCTTTTTTGTAGAACAATGCGGGTTTCTTCACCTGCTGCTACTAAGTCGTAAAGTGAGTCAAACAATGGTTTAGTAGTTTCGCGGAAGCGATTTCTCCACCTAAGTGCTCCGATTCTCGCGGTTTCGCTACAGTTACAGTACATCCAATCCATGCCGTTTTCGTCGACTAGCCGGATGAGGCTTTGGGTGAGTTCTTCAACTGTCTCGTTGAAGGCTTCACTTGGACTGTGACCACGTTCGCGCAGTGTGTTATATTGTGCTTCCATGATGCCTGCAAGAGCGCCCATGAGAACTCCACGTTCTCCTGTAAGATCGCTGTAGACTTCTTTTTCGAAGGTTGTGGGAAACAGGTAACCTGAGCCTATAGCGATGCCCATGGCTTTTGCTCGATCTTCAGCTCTGCCGGTCGCATCTTGGAAGACAGCGAAGCTGCTGTTTATTCCTGCGCCGTCAACGAAGTTGCGTCTTACGGAGGTACCTGAGCCTTTTGGTGCAACAAGAATAACGTCAATATCTTTGGGAGGCACTACACCTGTTTGTTCTTTGTATACAACTGAGAATCCGTGACTGAAATAGAGGGCGTCCCCTTTCTTGAGGGTTTTTTTAATGGTTGGCCAGGCTTCTTTTTGTCCTGCATCTGTAAGCAGAAACATTTTGATGGTGCCTTTTTTGGCTGCCTCTTCCATGGAGAAGAGAGTTTTCCCTGGTACCCAACCGTCTTGAACGGCCAAGTCATAGTATGCCTTGTGGACACCTGTGATTTCTTGTCCCACAATTACTTTTATGCCGTTGTCTCTCATATTGAGGGCTTGTGCTCTACCCTGAATGCCATACCCAAGCGAGACGACTAATTCATTCTTTAAAATTTGTTGTGCTTTTTGTATAGGAAACTCTTCGCGGGTTATGACGTCTTCTTCTACTCCGCCAAAGTTCATTTTTACCATTTTGATGCCTCAGAGTTGTTTACTGTATAAGGGTGGGAGATTTAAGAATTATCCTTGGAGTTTGGTGTTGTGCCGTTGGCGACAGCAGTTATGAGCAGGCATTTTTTACAGAAAGTGAGTTAAATTACATCTGTAACTGCCTTTGAATGTTGCTCTTTACATAATTTTATGTTAAAAAATTGTATAAACTAAGTTATTCTATAAGTCTCTTGGTTTGAGTTGGGGGTGATACTCGGGATTTTTATTTGAGATTAAAAAATTAAATTGAGAGAGAAAAATAAGGGCGTGGCTCTCAGACCATGCGTTTGATTAAGTCGTTTATAGCTTCGCCTCGGTAGCCTGCTTCGCCACCCGTTTTGAAGCTTTTCTTGGTTTTGCCTTTGTAGCCTTTAGTCGGAGGGTGCAATTTGAAAGCAGGTTGCATACCGATTTTCCACTGCTGTGCTTTGCAGGCAAACATGGCATCAGCGAGTTCGTCGATCGATTTGTAGCCTAAAACCTGTACTGTTTCTTCGGTCAGTTTTTTGCCCCCCACTAATTTGCCACGTTTTTTGAGCATCAGTCCCACAGTTTCTTTTGACGCCTCACCCCAAGTAACGTAGTTGTGGGCACGTTGAAGCATGCCTAAAAATGCAGGTCGATTGTCAATTATTATCGCATGGTTGGTGTGATTTAGATGTAGTAGCTCCAAAGTTTCTTTAGCTTCACGTCTGGCACTGATGTCACCGCGTACTTTCACAACAACGATGCATTTGGAAGCTTGAGTTTGCTGTTCCGCCATTTTACTTCACCCAATCCGCTGGGGTAATCAAGTTATATGTTTTTTTGAGAGCATCAAATACTGCACAGGCAAACGAAGGAATTGTTCTGGTTGAACCGTAAGTTCGTGTCCAGAGGTCTTTGACACCTGCCAGACCCATGATGACTTTGGCGATTTCACTGGCAACAATCCCTAAGCCTCTCGGACCTGGAACCACCACCACGCGGACACTACCACATTTGCCTTCAATTTGGAAGGGTACTGAGTGCCCTCGACCGCAACCGCACTCCCAACTTCCACAGCCCCGTTTAATTGGAACTATGTTCAACCTAGCATCTGCCGCAGCTTTTTCTATGGCGTTACGAACTTGACTGGCTTTGCCTTGTCCTAAGCCTATGTAGCCGTCGCGGTTGCCAACACAGACAATAGCTTTAAACCGTGACTTCTCACCGGCGTCCGTTTGTTTCTGAACCAAGTTAATGTTTATGACTTCTTCTTGAAGGTCAGGAATTAATGCATCTACAATCTGGGGTTCACTGATTTTGATACCACTCATAAAAACTTCTTCAATAGAGGTGATTTTACCTTCTTGTATCATTTTACCTAAACGGGTTTTGGGAACCCAAGCTTCTAAGTTAACTTTTGGACGTTCTTCTCTACTTCGTTCTCGTGACATTATTCTTTCTCTCCACCACTTTTTTCAGTCTTTTTTACGCTACTTTTCCGTCGGGGCTTAGTTTCACCATCAGCAGGTTTGTCAGCGGTATCTGAGGCTTTCTTTGGCTTAGCAGCAGCCTTGATATTTTTTTGTTTAGCGACTGTATCAGCTTCAGATGCAGCTTTCGAAGCAGGCGAAATTGCAACTTTAGCTGCAGCTTTAACCTCACTTGTCGGTGCAGGTTTAGCTTCGGTTCTCGCTTCAGGTTTTGATTTAGCTTCAGGCTTAACGGCAATTTTAGGTTTGGCTTTCGCTTTGGATTCAACCTTGGAGGTGACACCGAAGGCTGCCAATATTGCAGTTTTGACCTCAGCGAAGTGTTCACTTAAAGTCTCAGGTGAAAGTCCTTTGGATATGTAGGTTGAAAATCTAGGAGCATATACTTCAGGAGTACCTAAACTTTCGGCGTATGAAACTATGTGTTCACCTTCAGCTCTCTCCTTAACGATTTTCTCGCCGTCGTGGGGTACAGATATACCTGCATCCAAAACGCCACTTAAAACAGTGAAAACTTTGGAGCCTTTTGTAGGCGAAACTAATCCTATATCAAGAATCGCCTCAGTCACTCCTTTGGCTTTAGCTTTCAAACCACACAGTAAACCGGTTAAGTAAGCAGCAGGAAGGTTGCCTGTGGCTGCTTTCCAACCGTATTTTACAAGTTCGTGGGTGTGGGCGGAAGCTAAAACTTCATCGCCGTGAGATTTAGCTATAATAATTTGAACCGTAGTGTTTTTTATGGAACTACGGCTAACCACTCTTGGCTTACCAGAAAGCACGAATGCCTTTCTGGCCTGGTAGTCAGTTTTTCTCTGTCGTCTACGTCTCAGTTGTACTCGGTAGCGTGAACTCTTTGCCATTAGCGTTTCCTCCACATATCATGAGCTTTCACATAACGTTCCAGATCAGCAATTGAAGAGAATCTTCCGCTACCCGCGATCATGTACAGGTCCCTGTAGTTGCTCTCTGTGATAATTCGGCTATCTTTGAGTTCGCGAAGTCGACGTCGCAAAGAACGGATTTTGGTCATCCATGCGTCTTTCTTTGAGATTACTGCACGGGGAGTCCCGCTTTTGCTGCCTGGACCTTTACGGCGGCCTTTCCGTTTCTTGGCTTGGATAGTTTTAGCGCGGCCACGGCTGACACCCTTAATAGGTAATGTAGCGATCACTTTTTCGTGAACTAGTTTGCGGATTTCTTCACGGGTGATTGCGGATTCAACATCTGAGATTCGCGTAGGGTCAATCCAAACGCGGTTGCGCCCAACTTTCATAATCTCGGCGGCTAAACGTCTCTGATTAGTCAAGTTCGTCATTGTTTCTCAGCTCCTTCTTCGCTGGGTTTACTCTTTTTTGGCTTTTCTTTCTCGGCATTCTCAGAGTTATCTTTCTTGGAGTTGCTCGTGGTTTCTTCGGGTTTAGTTTCAGCTTCTTCTTTAACAGGTTCTTTGACTTCCTTAGCGTTCAATACAGTTACACCGAGTTTTCTTGCTTCAGCAATAATTAGTACACGTTTTTTCTTGCCAACCGTGTGGGCTATACGCGCTACCTGCGTCTCAACGTTAACTTTGCTGATTTCTGCAACATTGTGAACGATAACTTCTTCATATCCAGATGGATGTAAACCACGTGTAACTTTTGGACCACGGTATCCTGCGCTTGGAGCCGGTGGCCAACCTTTAATTTTGCGTCGAACTTTGTTGTCTAAGCCGCGAGGGCGACGCCAACTTGGGCTGAACTTGTCATATCGCCAACTCTCGGGGCGTACAAACTCAGGTTTCTTGCCTTTAGCACGGTTCCGCACTTTAAGAGCAGTTCGCACTGCAATTTCTTTTTTCTGGGTCATCTTAGTCCATTCCTTCGCTTCGTTCATAAACAAAAATACCGTCCAGGAAAACACGAGGATCTTTATTGGTAACCCTTGTCATGTTCTCAATGTTTGCAGCGGTTTGACTCACATCTTCAAGCGAAGCACCTTGAATAATCAAATCGTCATTGTCAAGTTTCACTTTAACATCACCGAGAATCTTTGCACTTCGTGCTCGCCGTTCACCTGTGAAGTTTTCAACCAGGACAGATTTACCTTGAATCTTAACAGTGATTGGGAAGTGAGAAAACACAATTTTCATTTTATAGGTGAAGCCTTTGGTAACGCCGACGATCATGTTTTTAATATGTGATTCAATAGTGCCCACTAAAGCTGATTCCTTCTTGCGGGGCCATTTTGCACCGACTCGAACCGCCTTGCCGTCAGTCTCAATTGAGATGTTGGTGCTGGAGAAATCACGGGATAGTGTAGCCTTGCTGCCTTTAACTGTTACTTTTTTGCCGTCTACAGTTATCACTACCCCATCAGGAATTGGAATAGTTCGGGAAATTTCTGGTAACCGCATAGTATTCACCTAATAAACGAAAGCTAGCAATCGGCCCCCAACGTTTTTTTCTTGAGCTTCCTTATGCGCGATTACACCTTTTGATGTGGAAACCACAAGGATGCCGACGTTTCTTGAAGGTAAGAATTTTTTCTCCCACTCTTCGAACTCGTCAACCTGAACAGGAAATCGTGGTTTAATGGAACCACATTTGTTGATTCTGCCCATAAGTTGAACCTTGAACTTTCCAGAACGTCCATCATCGATAAATTCAAATTCGCCTATGTAACCATTAAGCTGCATTATCCGCAGCACCCGACCTAAAAGTTTAGAGGCAGGACTGATTACACATTCACGCTTGTTGCGCATTTCGTTATTTATGATTGTGGTCAAGCCATTCGCTAAAGTGTCCATTATATTCTACCTCATTACTCGTATTTTTTGAAGCCAAGTTTTGGTGCGGCTTCTCTGAAACAGTGTCTACATATATATAAATTGTAACGCCGAATAACGGGACCATATGCTCCACATCGATGACAGGGTCTGGCGCCTTTACCGTATTTGCGTGCTTTCTTCACTTGTTGTTTGGCCATTATTTTCCCTCTAATTAAACGATTTCAACTCCCAAAGTTTGTTTGGTAAACAAAATTGCTTCTTCTACCGTCAAAACGTGTTTGTGACCAATTTTTGCTTTTTGCTTTCGTCGGTCGCTTACGCGGTCTCCTGGTCGGTTAAGAGTAACGCAGATGTCCATACCGAAGATTCCGATGTCAGGGTCATATTTGACACCTGGGATTTCAATGTGTTCTGTTAAGCCAAATGCAAAGTTGCCGCGGTCATCAAACGATTTGCGGGAAATTTTGTTGTCCACGACGGGTAAGACTTTCTTGAGAAAATCTATAGCCTTCTTCCGCCTCAACGTGACTACGCAGGCAATTGGCTCGCCTTGGCGAATGCCAAAATCGCGTATGCTTTTCTTGGCGTTCTTCTTAACTGGTGTTTGACCTGCAATTTCTTTGAGAACTTTGAAGGCCTTTTCTAAAGGTTCACCTGATTTGCCCACGTTAAGGTTAACAACAACTTTCTCTATTCTGGGTCTGAGCATAGGCTGCTCTTCCCATCTCTTGAGGATGGCTTCCTCAGACAAATGTTTCTGCCTCCGTCGGTAAAGTCACAAGCGATTGAATTTGACCTAAGGAGAATATGAAGTCAAGGATTGTTTGGTAACGCGAACCTTTGGCATCCTCTACAATTACTAGGGCACTTCGTCGTTTTTTGCCAACAGCCTTTTCGATTTCCACAATTTTTCCTTGGACACCTATGTTTTTTCCGCCAGTTATAACTACAAAGTTGCCTTCTTTGAGGGGTACTCTCTCGAGTATCTGTTTGCCGGGAAGCGATAGTTTTAGTACATCAAAAGTTTCATAGACGTCTTCTTGGGGGTTTTTTGGGTCAGCGATTTTTACGAGAAGGTTTGAGCCGTCATGTAAATTGAGTTGTACACCACCATGTACGATAACTTTGTCTTCGATGCGACACAGCTTAAAGTTAGCTTCTTCTTTGGTTATGGCGTTTAAACATAGACCCTTGTGGTTGGGGAGTATTCTATAGTATTTGTCGGCTGCAGGAATGGAAATTACATCCATTAAACCTACAGGGAAATCGTCTCTACGACTTACTTTTCCATCAACAAAAACTTTGCCTTGATTAGTTATTGTCTGGACTTCACGTCGTGTTTCTGCTACACCGAGGATGTCACGGAGAACTAAAGTTAGCGGCAAACAGTTCACTAGACGGTGAGGACCAGAAGAGGGTTTGACTACCCAAGGATATTCTTTTCTGGGGATTGGCCAGAATTTTGGAGCTGGTTTACGTTTCAATCTTGCAGTTTTTCCTTTTTTACCCAAATTATGTTCCTCCTTCAGCATTTGGAGTCTGGCTTTTAGCCGCTACTTTTTGTTCAACCTGTGAGATCGCTGCAGATGAAGTTTCTGACAGAGTCTCAGTTGTAGCTGTGGTCGGTGAAGCCGTATTTGCTTTCTTCTTGTTGGCTTTCTCTTGGTCGACCATTTTCTTTGCAGGTTTTTCTGCTTTTTTAGTTACAAGTTTCTTTCGTTCAAGCACTGCCTTTCGTATTTTATCGTCAAGATTAAGGTTTCTGATCATAATCTTTGATGGATGTAGAGGTACAAAGATTGTTGATCCATCAACTTTTTCTCGGGTTAAACCTTCGATGTAAATTCGATATTTTTTGAGGTCTATACGAGAGACTTTTCCTTCGAATCCCTTGTGGTCTCCACGCATGACACGGACGCTGTCACCCTTACGTACAGGCAGAGTTTTTATGCCTTTTTGAGCAGTAAGTTCAGGTGATAAAGGCGCCGCCATGAGCTTGTGACGTTTGTGCGCGGGTGCATTGAGTAGAATTTTACGCTGTTTTCTTGGGTTTTTTATGGGTTTGGAGGATTGCATTTCTTTTTCACCTATACTATTGTACTTGCGGCGCTTGCGATTCGTGGCCATCTCTCAGCGGCTTCTCTTGCTACTGGTCCGCGGATTTCTGAACCTTTCATTTCACCTTCAGGGGTAATTATTACTGCTGCGTTTTCTTCAAATTGAACCCAGACGCCGTCAACTCTGCGAAAGGGCCTTTTTTGCCTCACAATGACTGCTTGGAATATTTTTTTTCGCATATCCGGAGCGCCTTGCCTAACAGAAACTGTAACTTTGTCGCCTACCGTGGCAGAAGGGTAGCGTCTTAGTCGACCTTTGTAACTGTTAGCTTGGACCAAGCGAAGTTTTCTTGCCCCTGTGTTGTCCGCGCATCTTAGAATGGATCCTGCCGAGAGTCCGCGGGATAGCTTTTGACCGTGTGCGAGCATACCTTTTGCGATTAAACCTCTGCCTTTTGCTTTCGCCGCCATTTTACTTAGCCTCCATTTTCTCTACCACGACAAATGATACAGTTTTGCTGATTGGACGACATTCAGCAATTCTCACGCGATCGCCTTCTTTAGCATCTATGCATGGTGGGTTGTGTGAGGGGATGTGTCCACGTCTGCGTTCATATCTTACATATTTTGTAGAGAATTGAATGTACTCTCGTTCTACAATTACTGTTTTGTCCATTTTCGCGGTGACAACTGTGCCTTCAAGTACGCGACCTCTAACAGAGAGTGTACCGTGGAAAGGGCAGTTTTTGTCCTCGCATGTTTTTTTAGGTTTTTTAAATATCAGAGACATTACCATAACCTCTTGATTGTTTTTTTCAGGCGGTCTTCAGGTTTTCCTACGAGAAGTTTGCCGTCTATTTCAACAACTGTTCCATCGGAAAAGGTGAATTGGAAAACGGAGATGTCTTTAATTATACGTTTTGTTTCGTTTTCATGCTGAATAAGAAAAGTGTTTTTTGTTTCGTCCACGATTCTGCCTGAGATACCTAAATAACCTGCGTGGGAGCTTTGGGCAATCCTACTTTGTGTGCCAATGAATTCGTGGCTGATTATTGCAGGAGTGATTTTCATGTTGAATTTTGCTCCTTTGTTTTCTTAGTTGGGGCTGTTTTGGCTTTTTTTGGCTCAACTTTGCCTTCGGTTTTCCGGATGCCTTTTGAGTATTCATTTTCAATGGTAAGTAGGCGGGCTATTGTTTTACGTATTTCTCGCACTTGAGCAGGGTTCTCCACTGCACCGCCTGCGTTAATCATGGTTCTCAGTCTGGAGAGTTCAACTTTGAGTTCGTTGATTTTTTTTGTGCGATCTTCCGAGGACATATTGGTGATTTCTTTAAGACGTAGTATCGGCATTACTTTGGTACCTCCACAGATTTAGTTTGGGTTGGTTCGGTGGCTTTCTCGGCTTTAGTAGCTTGTTCAGATGGGGGTACCTCAGAAGCTTTTCTTTCTTCTGACTTTTGGGTAGGGGATTCAGATTTTTCTGCTGTTTTGGCTGACGCTATTTTATCCTCGGTTATAACTTCTACTTTTTTCGCGGCTATAGGTTGCTCCTTTGGCAACGTTTCTACTTCAGGTTCAGAGATTTGTGGAAGTTCAGAAGGAGCTTTAATTTTGATTTTATCGGGAAATTGAGCGTCAGGAGGCATGATTTTTACTTTTACGCCGAACATGCCTGGTTTGAGTAGAACATGAGCTTCGGTTTTGCGCATGTATTTCAACGCCGGGTCGCCACATCTTGGGAAGTAACCTGTGCGGAATTTTTCGAAGCGTGCGCGTTCAGTGCGAAGTTTGCCGCTTATGACTATTTCGCAGCCTAGTGCGCCTGCTTCCATTACTTGGTTCATCGCCCAGAAACCTGCGCGACGGAAGTGGATTCCTTTTTGTAAGGCTGCTGTTACACGTGAGGCGACTACGTGTGCGTTGAATTCGGGAACTTCTATTTCAGAGACGGATATTTGTGGGTTTGCGACTTTGAAACGTTGTTCTAGGGTGGTTGCGAGTTCGCGGATGGTTTCGCCTCCGCGTCCTATGACTAATCCTGGACGCATGGCGTAAATGACTACGTGAGTGCCTAATGGGGTTTTGGAGAGATTTACTCCGCCGTATCCTGCGCGGTCGAGTTTTTTCTGTAAAAATTCGTCAATTTCGGTATTTTTGATAGATTCTGATATAAATCGTTTGACTATGGACATGCAGTTTATTCTCCTTGCCCAGCGTTTTCGCCTAGGACAATTTCGAGGTGGGTGAGGGTTTCGTATTTTGGTGATGCTCTGCCGTGTGCTCTGGGTGTGTAGCGTTTGATTTTCATGCCTGGGTAGGCGACGGCGTGGATGATGCGAAGTTTGTCGGTGTCCAGTCCTTTGTTTTCTGCGTTCGCTTCGGCGTTTTTGAGGATTTTTAGGGTACGTTGTGCAGCTTTAATTGGATATCTGCCTGTGAAGGTTTTTTCGAGTCCGCCTTTGTGACCTGCTTTTTTGTTGTATCGGGTGAATGGGATTGGTTTCTTTTTGTCTATAACATCCATGAGGTATTCTTTGGCTTTGGTGAGCGCCATACCTTTGATGGTTTTGCACACTTCACGTGCGTGTTTATGGGATACCCTAAGTTCTCGACCGCTGGCTTTGACGGTCTTTTCAGGGTCCAGTTCTTCGGCTATTATGGAGTATCCCCATTTTGGCATTTTTCAATCTTCTCCATGTGCGCAACACAAAAGCGTAGAGGCGATTTATATGGCTTTCCGTATCAGGGCTATTTTTTCGATAAAATGCGGTGAGTTGTTCCCGTTTGTGCGGGTGAATTCGGGCTGTGAGGTGTGGTATTTGTGGAGGGAGATTGTGCTTTTATAGTTTTTTCTATGTTTGGGTTGGTTTAGGGTTTTTGGTTGTGTTTTTTGGTTTGTTGGGTGGTGTTTTTGCTTTGTGGTGTATGTTTTGGTGTGTTGGATTTTTCGGTTGGTTGTTGCGTGAATTGGTGGTTTGTGTGTGGATGTTAGTTGTATGGATAATTTGCTGTGGAGTGTGCGATGTGTTTATGTTAGACGTTTGGGTAGTTTTTTGCAGTTATATGAGAAGAGGAATCTGATTTGGCTACGAAGGACTCTCAGATCACCATGTTGCATGGGGCTGGTGGCACTGTCATGCATGATTTGGTTAAAAATTATGTGGTGAAATATTTTGCTGGTGCAGCTCCAAGTGTTGCTGAGGTTCCTCTTGAGGCTATGGATGACGCCGCTGTTGTGGATAATATAGTTTTTAAAAGTGATAGCCATGCTGTTAAGCCGATTTTTTTCCCTGGTGGTGACATTGGGCGGTTGGCGGTGTCGGGCACTGTTAATGACATAGCGGTGTTGGGGGCTGAGCCTTTTGCGTTGGCGTGTGGGCTTGTTTTGGAAGAAGGGTTGTTGTTGTCGGATTTTGAGCGGATACTTGCCAGTATGCGGCAAACTTGTACTGAGGCGAACGTCAATATAGTGACGGGGGACACTAAAGTTGTTGAGAAGGGTGCTTTGGGGGGGTGTGTCATGAACGTTTCAGGTCTGGGTAGACGGAGTGCTGCGTTGGAGTATAATTTGATGGTTATAAGGAAATATCGGAAAAATTTTGTGGCTCGGTGGATGCTTGATTCAAATCTTCAAGTGGGTGATAAGATTATAGTTTCGGGTACCGTAGGCGATCATGGAATAGCTGTTCTTTCAGCTCAGGAGGGGTTGAAGTTTGGCAGCAACATAAAATCTGATGTCAGACCCCTTAATCATATGATACAAAGTCTCCTCGGTGATGTGGGTGGCGTAGTTGCTATGAAGGATGCTACCCGCGGAGGTTTGGCGGATGCGCTCCATGAGTTTGCTGAAAAATCCAAAGTAGGTATTCTTGTTCAGGAAGATAAAATTCCCATAAGAGATGATGTGCGTGCCGCGTGTGAAATGTTAGGGTTGGATCCGTTGGAGATTGGTAATGAGGGAAAAATTATCATAGGGGCTGTGCCGGAAAAGGCAGAAGAGCTACTGAGTTTTCTCAGGGGCACTGTTGAAGGTAGAGATGCGCAGATAATTGGGGAAGCCACAACAGATTTCCGAGGAGTAGCTATGCAGACGGCAGTGGGTGGTAAACGTATAATCGCAAGACCCGTAGGCGACCCCGTGCCCAGAATTTGCTAAACATAACCCAGTTGAAAGGTTAAAATAAATATTACAGGGTGTAACTATCTTTTCTGAACTGGCTATGTGCAGGGGTCTCCAAGCCTGGTCAACGGAGTAAGGCTTAGGACCTTATCGCGTAGGCGTTCGTGGGTTCGAATCCCACCCCCTGCACCATAACAGAGAAATCAACAAGCAACACCTCCATTTGTTGTCGCGTAAAAAGCTCAGAAACGACGCTTGTGGAAAATAACCCGGTTGTAGATTATTTATTACAAGAAGTAACTAAAGAACAAGAGCGTAATCACTCACATCGAAAACTACGATATAAACGCAATTGCGAAGTTAATGGCACGGAAATTCTGGATGAATACAATTTATCCACAACTGGAGAAAAGGTGGTGGAATCAATTGTGTAAAAGTCCCCACAACACAGTTAACTTTATCATACTCAACCTTCGGTGATTGAAGGCGTCACAAGGTGAACGATTGGACTTGTGCCCAAGGAGCGTTACCCTATAGAAGAACAGCGCAAATGAAAACTCCCCCAACAAACCAAACTGAAGTATATGACGACACTCAATTGTTACCCTCTCCACTACCGCGGTTGCAAGTGACGAAAAACAGTATAGACAAAGCCGCGCACTACTTTAAAGTGGACTACAGACTCTATTTTACATTGCCGATGCAGAACTCTGTTTAAGGATAACGTTGGTCACGGTAGCAGTACCAACGCTGATACTGTGGAATCCATGTCAGCGGACTCCCACAAAATGGACATGGCGGCGCTTGGTATACTGGTTGCTGAGGTGGCGGTTGTACATAGGTTTGCTGTGGCTGAACAGGTTGCTGAGAGTAACTGCCCTGCTGCTGTGGACAATAACTGGTCTGACTTGAACGAGCTTGGATCACAGCTTGGTTGATTGCGTTAGCCCACTCTTCTGGCTTAGAAAAACCACTCCCAAAAACATAGGAGTGGGCGGGCTTTTGTCTTGGACTGCAGTTTAGAACACTAAGGTAGCCCCCACCCAACTTTCTCCCAGCTTGAACATGGGTGATTTCTTGCAGGGGTACAAAGTAGCTTCCCTCGTACCGCATGAGGTCGTCTATTTCTGCTTGCGAGACACTCTTCTCTACGGCTCTTGCTGCGATTGCGCCGCCAAGCGCCCAAGCTGTGGCTCGGGATATGCTGCCTTTCGCAACATAGATGAGGCGAAGGTTCGTAAGAATGAGGGTGCCGACTTCAGCGAATGCTCCAGCTCTTAACCCCACCGACGGAGGGGATGCGGAATCGTGTTGTTTGACACCTGCTTCTTGCATGATTATGTATTCGTATACTGACAAAGGTGCTCTTTCCTCCACAGTAGTTTGGGCGCTGCGGTTTTAAGTCTATCGAGAAGCAAGGCATGTCGGCAAGTTCGTTGGTTTTTAGGATTTTGTGCACTCTGACTCTTTAGAATACAGGTTAAACACTAATCTCCACTATACGTTAAGAAATTGAAGTGTGAAGAGTAGCTTAATTTTTTACGCTACGTCACTCCTGAAGAAGCAAGTTATCAGAATTAGATAAATACTTCAAAGTTGAAAAACAGGATGTTACTAAAGTAACAAGTTCCTGCCGCTTTGGTGTATTTGATCGTACAAGTGTTATTGGGTTAGAATCTGTTTCACACCGAAACTGTGTTAATAGAAAAAGAAATTTTGTCAATCTGTCAGAGCAACTCAGTGGCAACAGTAAATTAAAAAAAAGAAAAAGGGGTTATTGTTTTCTTCTCAGCAAAACGGCCGCAACCACCACAATTGCGACGACAATTACAATCGCGGCAGCTATGATGTATATGTCAATCGAAGGTGTAGCTTCAGGTGATGGAACACTTGAAGGGGAAGTTTCAGGTGTAGGTGTTACAGATGACGGGGGATAAGTTGTTGGTTGAGGAGTGATTGTTGCTATTGGTGAAGCGATTGGCGCTGAGCTAACTCCCATATAGGCGGTTGCGTCGGATCCAGCGTAGGATTTGGTTCCTTCGAAAGTCGCTACAATTTTATAAAGACCCTCAACTGGCGGAGTCCACATTATGCCGAAATTGCCATTGGAATCAGTGACAACGGTACCTATGTTCTGCAGGTTGCCATTAGGGTCGATGGCGGTCAACTTCACGGGTACACCGACAGCATTAGCAGGTTTAGGCTTCTGCATATGCAGATACTCCATCCAAGCGCTCATCCATTCATCTGCGATTGCGGGTGTTCCTATTTGTCCTGGCGATTGGTCAATTACACTTCCGGTGATTGTGACTGGAGCACCTTTGACTGCTCCCACTTGTGGTGCACTGACAGTTGTGAGTGTGGATCCTTTGCCAAAAGTGTACACTTGTCCATCTAAAGAGTTTAGTACCGTGTAGATGCCGTCGGATATGGCTCCGTGCCTCATCCAACCCGAAATGTTCCATAGACCTTCACCTGTGTAGGCATCGATGCACCAGAGTTTGCCCCCTCGCCATATGCTAGCGTCTGGAGAATGGTCATCGTTTGTTAGGTACATTTTGCCATCAGCTATTATGAAACCGCTATAAACTGGCCAGCTACCATAAGGAGTTTCGTAACCGGCACTACCCAAGTAGTAGTCCCACACAAGTTTACCGTTTGTCACGTTGTAAGCTCGCACGTGTCCATCGTAGCCAACTGTGTAAACTCTGCCATAAGCTATATGGTTCATGTAGCCCGAAAACATCGACCAGCCAGGAGGAAGTGGATCACTAACCCAGATTTCTTGGCCCGTTTGAACACTGTAACCATGATATGTTAAGCGTCCTTCATCGAACATGACGTAGACTCCTTCGTCGATGTTGCTGAATTTGTAGGCTGCCATGTAGACGTTGCGGATATGAGTCCACAAATAATTCAGGGAGTCAGGGTAGCTACCGTTTGGAAGCCGCTGCAACGTAGTAGGATAAAGCCTCTGCTCGTAGGGGTCTTCCTTGTAGGTTTGAGACCAATTACTGACCAGTATGTATCCGCCGCTTATTTGAGAGATACTTTGAGTGCCTGTCATGCGGGGGATGGAAACGTTCCATTGAATTCCTAGATTGCCATTTATGATTTGTCCAACTCGTGGGCTGTAGACTTCGATCCCTGTGCCTGTTATTGCAGGATTATTTATCACGCCACTCCGTTCAAATGCTAAACTTGAGTTCCACATTGTCAAGCGGCTTCTAGAGTTGTCTAAAGCGTAGGATATTATTTCGCCTTTTGGTCCGAAAATGATAGCTCCACGTCTAGCTGTTGAGCCTAAAGTTATGTTTGTCACAGTAAGAATATAGCGCCCAGTGAAAGCGTCATACATCTCCATCGTAGTGTTCGTGGCTGCGCCTGTCATGCTCCATATGTGGGGAACTATTCCGTGTTCGTTTCCTGAGTCATATGCAAACGCTTGGGCAATGAGGATACGAGTGTTGTTAAGGAACCACACTTCCTCTCCAGTGTATAGATCTAAGCAGTAGGTGCCAAACCAGTCAGCTGAGGAACCGGGGTGGTGATAGCCGTAGATTATTCTTCCGTTGATGATTATTGGGTCATAGTGCTGCTCATACGATAAACCTGTATAGTAAGTCTGATCGCCATAAGGACCACCAACGATGCCGCCGAAAATTATGGGTTTCTTCCAGAGCACATGTGCACTATTAGGCGCTGATGTGTAGGGTGCAAATGTATCTGTGCATGTGAAGTGGGGATATGAGGCATCATACCGTGTCATAAGCCAGTTGTCAGCAATTCGCCACCAACCTTTGTTTTCAGCGTTTATAGGGCGTGTCCAGTAACCTGTGGGCAAAGGTACGTCGGGATAAGGCGGAATTTTTTCAGCTTGAACCATCAGCTCGGCTTGGGCACTAGTGCTGGGTCGGTACCACCTTTGAAGAGTTGAGGAGTTGACCCATTGTCCAGGAAAAACTGTTTGGAAATAATATTTCCCTTGCATAGTTGGTGTATAGGTAAACCATGAACCACCGGTTGAGTCGGCTGTTAATCCACGTCGTTCAGTAGTTGTTCCGTCGGGTAAAGTGATTTTAACGACAAAATTTGACCAGAAAGGACCCAGAACGGTTCCACCTGGCACTGTTTTGTCGATTCTAAAGGAAACAACAACTGGTTGACCGCTGCCAACGAGGTTTGGTGAGACTATAATGTGCGCATAGGTATCGTATTCAACGACGGCTGCGTTGCTTAAAGGCAAGTTCGCCAGAAAAGGAAGTAGCAACATCGTAAGCAGAATCGCTACTAATTGTTTGTTTTTTTGGGGTTTCATTTTTTCCCTCCAAAAAGTCTCTCTGCTTCAGTTGTTTATTGGGATTTGTATATAAGACTTGTTCAATTTTCACGTGAGCTTGAGTTTAGCGTTCTAATAAATGTAAGAGACGAATGGTATTTTTGAGGAAAAAATTTGATGTGAAAAAACGCTCATGTTGGCAAGGTGCAACCTGAAGTTAAAAACTTGGTGTACCACCAAAAATTTTTAAGCCGTCGGGCAAACTACTTTCAACTGTAAGCCCTGCATAAACCTTTGGTTGGCGGCTTCAAATTGAAGGTAGTGCTGCATGAACAAGCTGTTTAAGTTGGTTATATCAACCTTGGCGGTTGTTTTCGTGGCACTTATGCTGCCAGCCACCTTGAGCTTAAACCAGCAAGGCTACGCTTTTGATAACTCAAAAGAAGCGCCCCAGCCATGCTACGGCCCATGTATAACTGCAAACGTAAGCAACAACCAAGTTTTCATTAACGAAGAAGTCACAGTTGTAGGAGAAATTTGTCCGCCAGCCAACAACGTTACTGTACGGGTCACTTTCACTCGTCCTGACTACACTTGGATAGACCAATATGTTGTCCCCGATAATCAAACTGGACTATTCACCGTGACGCAAAAGTTGGATATGGCAGGGTTCTGGAACATTTTTCCCATTTACGGTCACATAAGCGATCGACTCTACGTAAACGTAACTGACCCTAACCCGCAAGCCACACCCATCACCCCCAATCCCCTCCCACCCTTCAAACTTAACTACGCAGTCTTTGTTGTGGCAGGTGTCTCGCTTGGCATTGGAACAGTAGCCTTAGTGGTAGGCGTCAGAAACAAGACTCGCAAAATCAGTGGACTTCGCCTCTTTGTTCAGGTGCTGTTTGTGTTTCTGATTTTCTTTGGCGTTTTCATTGACCACCAGAATATCCCTGTGCCAGCCGAACAAATTGCGCCCCATGAGTTTCTAATAGGAACTGACACTCTAGGACCTTTGCCTGATGGATTGCCGATTCCTGTTTTCGGGTGCTGGTACCCCTGCGGCAGAACCATAACGTGTCCGCTGTGGCAGATGCAAACGTACATTTTTCCGTTTTGGAATGTGGGACGCGGTTGGGGCGTGGATTACATTTTGCCTGGCTTGGAGCGATTAGCAATCGTTTTCGGCATAGTCATTGTGGCGTCTGTTCTTTTGGGGAGGTGGTGGTGTGGGTGGGTTTGTCCCTTCGGCTTGTACTTGGATGTGATAACACGTATTAGGAAAGCGCTCAAGATTAAACATCGAGATTTCTCTAAAAACTTCAACGAGAAATTTCATCAGCTTAGTTACGTAATTTTAGCGTTACTTTTTGTAATCAGCATAGTTTTTGGCGCCCAAGCCATCGTTGGTATGCAGTTGGTGCCGGGAACTGAAAAAGGCGGGTTTGTGTACCAGTATCTCTCGGCGCCTTTCTGTCAAGTTTGCCCCATGAAGCCACTTTGCCTTTTAGCTCAGGGTTCACTGGGCGTGATAAAGTGGGAGTGGATGACTGAAACAACCACTGGAGACTTTTGGCATCTGGGGCAATATTTAACTTCACTGAATATAGCAATTCTGGTGCTGGTCACGGCGGCGGCGTTTTTCTTTAGGCGTTCATGGTGCAGAATATGCCCCCTCGGCGGCTTGATTGCATTATTTAATAGGTTTCCACCATTCAAGTGGATTTCAGGAGTACGCTTAGAGAAAGTTGAAGAAAAATGCACCAAATGCGGTGTGTGTAAGAGGGTTTGCCCAACTCAGGTCACCGAAGTTTATGAGATTAAAGGGGGCGACGTAACTACTTCTCAGTGTTTGCTATGCTTGAGATGTGTTGAGATGTGCCCAGAAGAAGACTGCCTAAAATTCAAGGTTGCAGGAAAAACCGTGTGTAAATCTAGAAACTGGCTAAACAGCAAAACTTTTGACTTACAAAGCAAAGAAGGGCGACAAAATGAAAAAAGCTAAGTTTATGAGAGTCTCTCTTGTGGTTTTGATTATATTTTTAGCAATATCAACTGGTGAAAGGGCGAAGTCAGGCGATGCTGTATCAACGATTCGCATAAACGCCGATGGGAGTCTTGAACCCACAGATGTGCCGATTCAACGTAGTGGGGATGTTTATACGTTCACAGCTGATGTTGACGCCTCTATTGTGGTGGACAGAGATAACGTGGTGATAGATGGCGCAGGCTACACACTGCGCGGAACATATAACGGAACACGGACAGACAACTGGATAGTTGGGGAAGGCCCAAACCAAGAAACCAGTACAGTGCCGTGGACCATAGGGATAGATATCGCAAGCAGAGGCAGATACAATTTAACAGTGAAAAACGTTAACATCAAAAACTTCTACATTGGAATGTATATTTGGAGCTCCAATAATACCATTACAGGCAACTCCGTGACCAACAATATTGTGGGGATTTTGCTTTCAGGCGACCACAACACCATCACAAAAAACTACATCGCAAACAATGAACAGGGAATATTCTTCGGCGTCAACACACCCGGCAATGAACCACTCAACATCGTCTTGACGTATAACAGTTTTGTGAACAACACTGTACAATTTAGCGGATGTTTCTGCGAAACCTACAATCCTGAAGAAGCAGTACACACTTGGGATGACGGCAGCAGAGGCAACTACTGGAGCGACTACAACGGCACTGACGTAAACGGAGATGGCGTAGGTGATGAGCCATACGTGATTGATCAACAGAACCAAGACAGATTTCCCCTGATATATCTGGAGGCTAAACCACCAACACCGCCAGTAAAGGGAACTGACTTGGCAATAGAATCAGCTTTAACAGTGGTCGGAATAATCCTTGCGGTTATTACCATCGTGTTTTACCTCAAAAAAAGAAAATTTTCGGAGCAAAAGATAAACGTCAGCAACCCGTAATTTAGGGAGTTCGTTAAAAGTAGTTACGCATAAAAGGAAAAGTTATGCCGAAAAAAAATAAACTGCTCCTTGGAGTCATAATCGTTATAGCTACTCTACTTGTAGGTGCACTATTCATAGGCAAACTAGGCAGTAATCCCGAACCGATCCGTATTGCATGTGTTGGCGACAGCATCACAGAAGGCTACGGATACCCAAATGAATTATGGAAACGTCTCGGTTCAGACTACAAAGTTGGTAACTTTGGTGTTGGCGGCTCCACAATTTCATTGAGCTCCTACAAACCGTACATGAATCAAACAGCGTTTCGGCAAGCTAAAGATTTTCTGCCCCATGTTGTGGTGATTATGCTTGGAACTAACGATGCAATACCAAGCGTTTACCAGAATGTTGACAGTTTAGTAGAAGATTACAAGCAACTGATTGCTGAATTCCAAGAGTTACCAAGTGAACCACAGATTTGGATAGTAAAACCGCCACCAATTTTTGATAACACCTTGGGACCGATAGACGCAAATTTAGAGCAAGGAGTAATCCCCAAAATTGAGCAGGTAGCTGATGAGTTGTCTCTGCCCTTAATTGATGTTTACTCGGCTTTGGCTTACCACCCTGAACACTTTGTAGACGGCGTCCACCCTACCAGTGAAGGGGTAAAAGTTATTGCCGAAGAAATAGGCGAAGCCTTAAATTTTGAAGGTTAACCGATTTTTCAAGTTTACTTTTTACAGAAGTACATAGAGTGGACGTAAGTTAAATTTTATAAATGATCCGTTGCTTACCAAATTTGATAAAAGGGATAAGAATGTGAACGCGAAGAACGGCGATCTCCGACTTAATGTAGATCTTATCCGCGTAGTAGCGATAACCTTTGTTATTTTTCTCCATGTTGCCACGGAACCCCACGTAGCCGTCGATATAATGGCTCCGGAAGAAGTCACGCGATGGTGGGTCTCAAACATATACGGTTCCCTCGCACGACCCGCAGTGCCCCTCTTCATAATGTTGAGTGGCGCGCTCCTGCTTCAACCTTCCAAACTGAATGAACCATTACGTGTTTTCTTCAAAAAGCGCTTAGATAGAATAGGTTTGCCGTTTCTGTTTTGGGGCATAGCCTATTTTGCATGGCGCGGTTTTGTTAACGGTGAAACACTAACTTTTGATTCGGTGCTGCACGGCATATTAACTGGACCATATCTTCATTTTTGGTTTCTCTATTTAATCACTGGACTTTACTTGATTACACCTCTTTTGCGTGTCATAGTGGCATATGCTGAGTGGAGAGTCATAAGGTACTTCTTGTGGCTGTGGGTTATAGGAACCGCCATACTTCCTGTTCTCAACATGTTTGAAACATCTAACCTGCTTAGCTTGGTTTTCGTAATGACCGGCGGAGTGGGCTATTTTCTTGCAGGACCGTACCTCCTACGGATACGCCCACGCTCTTGGTTTTTGCTTCTTTTATTTTTTGCTGGCACTACTTGGACGATAATGGGTACCTACATTGTAACGGGCACCATCGGCGAGCGGTTCACTCAAATTTTCTATGAACCAACCAGCTTCAGCGTTATTATAGCATCAATGGCGCTCTTCATGCTTTTAGCCAACGCCCCAGTCGCCAAAATCCAAAATCGAATTCCACGATTCAACAGCCTTTTAAGACAAATCAGTCAAAACACCTTGCCGATTTACCTATTCCACGTGATGGTTTTAGAGGCGCTACAGAAAGGGTTCTTTGGATTCAGAATAAGCATAACCACCATGAACCCCATATTTGAAGTGCCGTTACTCACCTTACTTACACTATTTATCTGCTTTAGTGTTATTTATTTGGCAAAAAAAGTTTCATTTGTTAAAAAGCTAATTGGCTAAGGATTTCTGGTGGGAACTTGCTGTTTTTGCTTTATAGCGGCCAGTTTACCACCTGCCTGAATCACCGCTTTGTCAAGGTCACTGACGTCTAGCTCAACTTGGAAAGCTAAGCCTATTGTGGTGTCTTTTACTGTAAGGATGCGCTCTAACTTAGTAGCATCTAACTCCAATAGGTCACCTTGTGCTATACCGTCGTAATCCTGTTTGTCTGCAAAGGTTAAAGGTAAAATCCCAAAATTAACCAAGTTAGCCAAATGGATACGTGCAAAGCTTTTAGCGATTACGGCTTTTACACCTAAATATTTTGGGGCTAACGCAGCGTGTTCGCGACTGGAACCCTGACCGTAGTTTTCGCCGCCTATAATGAAACCGCCCTTTTTCTGGAGAGCCCGTTTTGAGAAGTCTGCGTCGACGCGACAAAACGTATAATTACTAATTTCGGGTATGTTGCTACGCAGAGACATTATTTCTGAACCGCCAGGCAGAATTTCGTCGGTGGAAACGTTGTCACCTATTTTTAACAGAACTTCGCCTTTCAGGGTGCCTTGTAAGGGTGGGAAAGCAGGTAACGGTTTAATATTGGGCCCCATAACAATGTCGGTTTTGCCGATGGTTGCAGGCGTTGGAAAGATAAACATGTTATCATTGATCGATAGTTTCTCAGGAATACTCAAGGCGGGGTATTCTCCGAGTTTTCGTGGGTCAACTATTTTGCCGTAAAGTGCCGCCGCCACTGCAGTTTCAGGACTTACCAAGTAAACGTGGGCGTCTTGTGTACCAGATCTGCCTTTGAAGTTGCGGTTGAACGTCCTCAATGAAACAGCTCCACTTGGAGGTGCCTGCCCAATACCAATACAGGGTCCGCAAGCATTCTCAATGACCCGTGCACCCGCACGTATAAGGTGGACCAAATCGCCGCTTGCTGCCAGGTTCTCTAGAACCTGCCTTGAACCAGGTGAAATTGTAAGGCTAACGCTGTCGCTGATTTTTTTGCCTTTTAAAAGTGCTGCAACTAACTTTAGATCACGCAAAGACGAGTTGGTGCAGCTTCCAATACAAACTTGGTCTACAGGTGTGCCTTCAACTTCGCTGACGGGTTTGACGTTGTCTGGACTATGAGGCAGGGCAATGAGGGGCTGTACTGTTTTCAGATCTAAATCAATAACTTCGCTGTAAACAGCATCAGCATCAGCAGCCAAAGGCGCCCACTGATCTTCTCTGCCTTGACTTTTGAGGAAGAGACGGGTAACTTCGTCTGAGGGAAAAATTGATGTGGTGGCGCCTGTTTCGGTGCCCATGTTAGTTATTGTGCCTCTTTCGGGAACCGATAAGGTTTTTACACTTGGACCAAAGTATTCGAGAATTTTGTTTACGCCGCCTTTAACTGTAAGTTTTTGTAGAATAGACAGGATTACGTCTTTGGCGGAAACAAACGGAGAAAGAGCGCCGGTCAATTTTATTCCAATAATCTGGGGCATTTCAAGGAAGAAAGGTTCGCCTGCCATGGCGGCTGCAACATCTAAACCTCCTGCCCCAATGGCAATCATACCCATGCCGCCTGCAGTGGGAGTGTGGCTATCGCTACCCAGAAGCGTAAAACCTGGTCTTGCAAATCGTTCTAAGTAAACTTGGTGACATATACCGTTGCCTGGACGTGAAAACACAATACCGTAGTTAGCGGCGACGCACTGTAGGTAGCGGTGGTCATCTGCATTACGAAAGTCGTTTTGTAGCATATTATGATCTACAAAGCTTAGGCTGAGTTGGGTTTTGACTTTGGGGACGCCCATAGCTTGAAACTCTAAATAAGCCAGCGTACCTGTGGAATCTTGCGTTAGGGTATGATCAATTTTTAAACCTATTTGCTCATTGGCTTTGAGCTTTCCTGCTACAAGGTGATTAGCAAAGATTTTCTCTGACAAAGTTTTGCTCATTAAGTGTTTCCGCCATTTAATAGACCGCAAGATGCGTTCTTTAGTTTAGGGATTAAGAATCCCGGATTTAAATTTCACCTATTAAAAAATCTCTTTTTTGAACTTAAATCCAAATTGTACAAGGATAGAAGGTCTTAACGGTTTAGTTTGCGGTTTATGGAAAGAGAGGGTTTCAACTCTAACAGAGGTGAGGGGCGAAAAGCTAGCTGCGTTACTGCTCTATCATGATGTGCATTAAATCAGTCTTGGTTATCATGCCCAGTATCTGCACTGGATTAGTAGAGTCAACAACGAGGACACGCCCAACCTCGTGTTTACTCATCTTCTTGAATGCGTCCAAAGCGGTTTCACCAGGATTAACGAATACAGGTTTCTTGTGAAATACTTGTTTAACGGTTGTTTTGTCTCTTTGCTCTTTGTCTACCTGAGCTGCTTCTTCGAGAGTTATAACACCTATAGGTTTCCCGTCATCATCAACGACTGGGTATCCAATGTGGTGTTGCTTAGCCATCAACTCCAACAGTTCGCTTATAAGCATGCTTTGAGCCACAGTTTTTACGTTGCGTGTCATGATTTCTTCCACTTTGACTTTCTCTAGTACGTCGGTTTCTCGTAACATCAATACTGGCAAGTAACCGTAGGTCTCTTCCATCTTCTTGGCTTCGGCAAGTGCGGCTTTACGTTTTTCCATAGCGGCACGAACCACGCGTTCATACACTGCCGGTTCTTGCTGTATAACCCACGTATTGATAATGCCGTTTTCCACCGCTTCATAAAAGAAGTCTTCACCAGCTTTGGTTCGAATAATCACAGTTGACCAATCTTCCAAGGGGTAGGCGCTACCCACTGATATGTCGGCTAGTTCATTTGTGAAATCTGTGCAGGTTCTGCAGCTGGGCAAGATATGATTTTCAATTTCACTTATGGGAATCCTGATGACACCTTTGTCAGTTTGAACCACAAATTTAGAGGACAAACGCATCTGGTTAATTTCTGAAGGTTTAACGTGGTAGTTTTTCTCTATATACTCTAACAGCGGTAACATAGAAAATGAGCCGAAACAGAACAAGCCCAGTGTTATAGCCAATTTGTTGCCTATTTTATGTTGCCATGCTTCCATCTTGCGCAAGGCAAGAACATGACAGGGTACACCTACGAAAGCTATTTTGCTTTTTCCGTAACTATAAACTGCGCTGCCGTATGCTTTGGCTACCGATGAAGGGAAGAATTTGCTACCAACTGCGGAAAGAATATCGTCAGGCACCAGCGCAACTGAAGCTTTAGGTTTAGCAGGATTGTCAGTCTCCGCCTTGGAAACTATGGCGCTATCGAAAATTTTTTTTTCAACACCATACGTCAAAAGCGAAGTTACAACTGCGCCTCCGCGGCTTTGTTCTCTGAGTTTTGGGTCCACTGCCTGGGCGAGTACAACTTTTCTGTAGTAACCTAAAGCTTCATTTCTTACAGGAGCATCCGACACAAACTTTAAGGCTCTAAGTAAGAGGGCCTCGGAATGGGGACAAATTTCGTAGCATATGGGGCACAAATCTAAGTCTTTAGAGCATTCATGTAAACGATGGACTTTTTCAGAGTCAACTTGTAATGCGCCCACTGGACAAGCAGCTTCACATGCCCCGCATAAAGTGCAAAACCCATTGCTGATTATCTTTTTTTTCAAAACATTGTAAGCAATTAACGCGTCTGTTTTTTGCGTCGTTGCTCTCGCCCCTCAAGATAATATGGAAATGGAGAGTCTTAAATAGATAGCCATTCCACCCGCCTTTTTACAACCTAAAACTCAAGCAATTGCAAAAAACGACAGCCAGTTTAAAACAAGCTGGCACCTAAATCAGGTTAAAGTTGAGTGAATTTATAAACTAGTTCAACTATAATCCCAATAAGCGTTCTTTGTTGTAAAGAAACACAGAACGTAACCTACCAACAGAAAAAGGAGGATAAAAAAAATGGCTGAAAAACCACAAGATGTTATATTCGTCGGAAACAAACCCCCCATGAGCTATGTGCTGGCAATCATAACTGCCTTTTCTTCAGGCAACCAAAAAGAAATAACGTTGAAGGCACGTGGCCAAGCAATAACGACCGCCGTCGACGTAGCTGAAATCGCCCGAAGCCGCTTTATCAAAGACCTCAAAGTCACAAAGATAGAAATTGGGACAGCTGAGATGCCACCACGTGAGGGCGAGACCAAGTCCAGAATGGTTTCCACGATAGAAATAACCATAAGCAAATAAATAGAAACCCTAGCGGAGCAACGAAAACATCTTTCGTTTCCTCCAACTCTTTATACACTTTCTCAATGGTTAGTTTCTTTTAGGTCTTCCCTCGCTGAGAGGTACGTCTCCACTTTTTTCACAATTTCCAAAAAAGACTTTGCGGTTGAAGAATCTGCATCAGAAAGGACAAAGGGTAAACCTTTGTCTGCGTCGACACCGACCTTGGGGTCAATAGGAATGCTGCCTAGAAACGGCACTTGTGTTTCTTTGGCAATCTTTCTGCCGCCGTCAGACGGAAAAATTTCAACTTTTTCGCCGCAGTGTGGGCACACAAACCCACTCATGTTCTCAACCACTCCAATGATGGGCATGTTGAGACGTCTGGCGAAAGTTATGGCTTTCTTAACTATTGTGCTGGAAAGTTCACTGGGCATTGTTACTACTATGACTCCGTCGATTTCAGGCAGAAGTTGTGCTATACTGAGAGGTTCATCACCTGTGCCAGGGGGCAAATCAATAAAAATTACGTCAAGTTCGCCCCAAACAATATCTTGAAGAAACTGGCGTATGGCGCCCATTTTTAGTGGACCCCGCCAGATTGTTGGTGCTTCCTCTGACAATAGGAAGTCTATAGAGACAACTTTGATACCTAACGGCCCTGTAACTGGAAAAGCACCTGGCGGGCCAACTTTTAATCTTTGTCCAGTTAAACCTAAAAGGCGAGGAACGCTAGGACCATGGATATCAGCGTCAAGTATGCCCACGTTCTTCAGTTTGGTATATCTCGCGAAAGACGCAGCAAGATTTACGGTTACAGTGCTTTTACCCACGCCGCCTTTTCCGCTTATAACAGCTATTTTATGCTTAATTTTACGCGTCCGCTCACGGAGAATTTGCTGTTGCTCAAGAAATTTTTGTCTATGAACATTGGTGGAGTTTTGATTTAAGGGGTGGTTATCCATTAAAACAACCTTTTAAATCGTCAAATGATGAGTTACCCTTTGAGGAATAAACGGCTCTAAAAAGGTTTTGCATCACTGAAACAATTTGGATCAAACCACAGCTTCATAAAGTCGGCGAAGACATCAAACTTGTAATTTAAAAAAATAGTGAATTAAATCCGCGTATAGAAAGATAAAAGGATATCTATTGTCAGCTTAGTTTATATCCTATCTTTCGGAGAAACATACGCCGCTCTTTGATTTCAATGTCGGTTTCGATGCCTTTGCTCTTGAAACCGTCCACTACACCCATGATGCCTCTGCCCTGCTGCGTCTCAGCAACAACTACTTCTAGCGGGTTGGCGGTTGCGGCGTAAATGGTGCAAACTTCAGGCACTTTCTTAAGTTGATCAAGCACATTTATCGGGTAAGCATTGCGGATAAGAATCAGGAAGCTGTGACCGCAAGCCAACTCGAGAGCTTTTTGGGCAGCTACGGTTCGGAGTTCTTCATCGTTCCCTTCATGTCGCACAAGGCAAGGGCCGCTGGCCTCGCAGAATGCTAAGCCGAATTTTATGTTTGACACTGCGTTTACGAGAGCTTCGGTTAGGTCTTCCACAGTTTTGATGAAGTGTGCTTGCCCGAGGATTAAGTTGGCGTCTTTTGGTAAGTCAATTTTAACTATTTTCAACTCTATCATTTTTTAGGCGCCTCTACAAATTAGATTGAGATGGTGTGGTTCTTTAGGTTTTACGGTTCTACCAATGCACTTAGACTGCTTGGTGAAGAACCGTAACAGTAAAAACTCAGAGAATCTGATTGAAAGACCAAAAAATTTATGGTTGTCACTGAGAGCAGACAAAAACTAAATATCAAAGAACCCCTTTAACATTCAGAAAACTAGGTTGCGGGCTGGTAGTTCAGTTGGCATGAACGCTTGACTTGCACTCAAGAGGTCGGGGGTTCAAATCCCCCCCAGTCCACTTATACATGCTTTCTAGTGGTTACCGGTACTCTGGCGGTTGCTGTGGTTATGTTTGTTAGTTCCGTTTTTTGAAGAGATCCTGTTGTAGCCGAAGTCGCATACAAACCCGAAGCCTGATTCTAGACGGTGCATGCTTCTTCTGAGTGCGCTACTTTAGCTTTGTATTCGTCGTCTTAAGCTTCTAAGGTGAGTGTAAAGCGTGGTTTTAAAGAGAAATTTGTGGGCTAAAATTTCTTTTATGTGCAAAATGGCTCTGGTTTTGTGGTATTTCATGGTTGCCTTCCAGTTGCAGAAGGCTTGGAAGGTTATCTGTTTGAGTCTCGAGTTTTGAAGTTTGATTGCCAATTGGTGTTGCGTTGTTTACTAAGTTTTTTATTGTTATTTCATGCTCATAATAGTTGTTGATGGCTAGTCGGGTTTCTTAAGGGTTAATTCATATATATTGCTTGAAGAAGGCAGAGTGGTTCTACATTTTTTCTTCTATCAGCGGAGCTCTTTCTGTAGCTGTTGTTCGCTGTGGTTTATAGTTCCAACAAAAACTTCTCTCGGGAAGAAGAAAAAATTGACTTTTTCCTTGGAAAATGTAGTTTTTCTTCTTTCACGCTTCTCAAACGGAAGCAGGAGTCTAGTGTGATTCAGAGGTGCGAGCTACTACCGAGAGCAGAAGAAGTGACTACGGCGACAGTCTTATTCTTTCAATTACCGAGAAAATAATAGCATTGGTTTTAGTAGTGTAGTGTGAAAAAGGCCACGCTGCTATTTCTCTTATGTTTACTGGAGAGTAAATTGATTTGGTGGTGGTAACCGTCAACTGTTCAAAGATTTGGGGTGTGACTGCTGCCAAAAGAAGAACAACACAAATTTTTTACCAATTATTGTCCTTCTACCCAACTGTTTATGCAGGTTCCTGTTGGTTTTTGTGTATTCCAGCGAAAGCAAACGTTTGCCCTGAAACAGTGTGCCTTACCTTATTGTCGAGGCTGCGTTATGGTTATAAGTAAGAAAGTTCTTACTGTCTGGTGTGAATAGGAATGGAAGCATCAACAACTAAGGTTTCCTCCAAAGGCCAAGTGGTTATTCCTGCGAACGTGCGCAAAGCCGCCAGCCTCAAGAAGGGCGAAAAAATCTTAGCAATAGCCATAGATGACACGGTTGTGCTCAAGAAGATAGTGGATAAGTCTTTTGAAGAAACCCTAAAGCCTATTTGGAAGCGGGTTAGACAGATGGGTTTGTCGGAGGAAGACGTCGGTGCCCTCATCGAAGAAGCACGCGCCGAAAGCAGTTCTTGACGCGAACGTTTGGGTCTCCGCTTTGCTGTGGGGTGGAAAACCAGTCGAAATCATAAAGGCGTCTGAGCAGGGAAAAGTGCGTCTTGTCGCGTCTGAGGAGATTCTCAGAGAAATCAGCCAGGTTCTAAACTATCCTAAGTTGAGGAAGGTTTACGAAGTTGAAGACATGCGTCATGAAGAGTTAATTGAAGCTGTGCTTAAGGTCGTCCAGTTCGTTCAGGTTTCCCGACGGGTTAAGGTTGTTTTGGAGCATCCCGCAGATGACAAGTTTCTTGAGTGCGCTCTTGAGGCAAAGGTTGATTATGTGGTTAGCGGAGATAAGCATCTGTTAAGAGTGGATAATTTCGAGAAAATTAAAGTGGTCTCAGTTCGCGAGTTTCTTGAAGTTTTAGAAGCCAAACATAGATAATTTCAGGTTTTTTCTTGCAGTGCAGTGTTTAGCAGTGTCAGCAGGATGTGAGCTGCTTTGGTGTCTGTGGCTTGGGTTAGGATGTCTTGTATGCTGTACTCGTTTAGGAACAGGGCAAGGTAAGCCTTCACCTGCAGGCCGTAGCTTTTTTGCCCCGTGACCTGTTTGGTTTCTGCAATGAAGCCTTCTTCGATGTCTGGCGTTGGAAGGCGTTCTGTCACAGCTATTTCGGCGGAGATAGGCTATACTAAGCGGTAGTAATGGTAAACAGATTGTTACTTAGAGTGGGCTTGTGCCTTCTCTTCATCAGTTCGCCACCAAACATTTCAGTCTCAATTACTAAGCAAGGCAGGCGGCTTTAGATGGAATATGGTTGAGGCGCTCTTTTCTATTTGAGCGCGCTTACTTTTTCAAAAATTTGGCTAATCAAATAATCCCGAATTTTTTGCTCATAATCTGAACGTTCCTTTGGAGGTAAGTTAGATTTGTGTTCTTCCACGTGTCTTTCAATGGCTTCATTCATCATCTGAACGTCCGGAATCAAAAGTATCTCTGCACCGCAGGTGCAAGTTATTTTATGCAACTTTTTTTCTGCATCAGTTTTATTTCGACCCAAAAGGGAACATCACACTTGAACGTGATGTTTCATGTGAAGACAACATTAAAAAGGTTGCTGTAAACGAGAAAAATTGCTTTTTAAAAGCAGTGTCCAAGCGCTGCTTTTAATAAAACAAATTCCCAGATGAGCCACATACACGTGATACTTAAATATAAACGCTAATAAAGTAAGCAGGGGCAGGTTAATGGACTATCTTACGCCTTTTAGATCAGAACTCAAAACTAGAATCCTCACAAACCTCTTAAATGGAAACAAAAAACTGTCTGATCTAAAGTCAGCTATCGGCACAAGAGAAACCACAATTTTACATGTATTAAAAGAATTTGAAAGAATGTTACTCACCACTAAGGTTCAAGGAGTCTATAAATTGACACCTTTAGGTTTGATTGAAGCAAAAATCTGCAAAGAGGTTATTGCAGCTACAGAAGCAATGGCGGAACTAAGAGATTTTTGGGTAAAACATGATACAACAACTATCCCCGAGCACTTACTTCTCAGAATAGGTTCACTAAAAGGGGCATCGTTGATCAAAGCAGAAACCTCGGAACTTGGTAAAGTGCATGAAACTTTTATCAATGCACTTCTAAACTCCAAAAAAATACTTGGAATATCACCGATATTTCATAAAGACTTTGTAGATGTTTTTGGACATCTACTTAACCAAGGCGGCACTGCAGAGTTAATTTTAACTCCTGAAGTAATTAACAAAACATTAGGCTCTGCTGACGCACAGCTTTTTCAAAAATACCTAATTGAAGAAAAACTCAAAATTTTTGTTAAAGACAGCAACTTGAAAGTGGCATTGACTGTATCAGACAAAATTTTCTCTTTAGGCTTATTCGATTTAAATGGCGAATACGACTACACTGAAGACCTGATTTCCACAAGCGCTGAAGCTATAGCTTGGGGTGAAGAATTATTCAGACAAACCATGGAAGGAAGTAAACGGTTGTTACCCAAATGAAATTTTAGTTTGGAGGGATTTCATGTTTTGAACATAAAAACTTTTGCATTAACATCACCATTTTATTTAGCTCTAAATAGTTGTTTGGTTGTCGCTTTAGGGTTCCTTTTTTATTACGAACAATTCAATTTTCTGTTACTTTTAGCTGCCTTCCTAGCAACATATTCTGTTTATAGCCTAAATAAAGCTACAGACAGAGTAGAAGACGAAATTAACCAAACCGGGCCTGATCCCAAAAGCAGAAAATTCTTCATTGTCTCAGCGTTCATAGCCATGTTGCTAAGCCTTTTTATAGGTTTAATGAGTAGCCCGTTGGCGGTAGGTGTCCTTATAACGCCCATGGTTGTTGGGTTAATTTACAGCGTAAAACTCTCAAAAAATATTCCAAGAATCAAAGAAATTTCTGGAATAAAAAGTTTGTCGGTGGCTTTTTGTTGGGCTTTTACAGGTTCTGTTTTACCTATAGTTACTCAACCAATTTTGTGGGAAAAAGTCATTCTTGTGTTTTTATACATTTTTGTTAATATCTTTGTTAACACAATTTTATTTGACGTTTTAGATATGAAAGGAGATTTAACTTCAGGAGTAAAGACAATTCCTCATCTCCTCGGGCTTAGGAAAACTAGGAAACTTTTGTTCGGTATAAATAGCTGTATTTTCTTTTGGATTGCTTATTGTATATTTAGGGGGTACTTCCTAAACTATATCCCTGCTTTACTCTTCGGCATCTTTTACGTCTATTTTCTTCTGATCTATTTTTCAAAAAATCAGCATTTACGATTAAGAGCAGGTTTCATGATTGACGGCGAATGGATACCCATAACTCTTCTTATGGTTATATGCTTAAGATAATTGAAAACAAAAGTAAAACTTTTTTTGCTTCTAAGATTGATTTCACTTGAATTAGCTGCTTGGGTACCTTATTGACCTCTGAGCGATATTTAAAGCACGGTTAAGGCTTAAAATTTAAGCAAAGTCTCCTTTTAAAGCATAATTAATCACTCTACAGCCTATAGGCACCATTAACTGAGGGGAGTTTCTTAATCAACTTTGAAAAAATGGGCAAAGCCACAACCATAGAGCCTACTACTGCAATAGCTGTCAACGTCAAGAAATCCGTACCCACAATACCCATGGCTACCCCTTCATAGGCAATTATAAAAGACAACTCTGCCCGGATGGAAAGTCCAACAGTTAAAGCGTAAAGGGTCTTACCGCGAAAACCAGCTAAACTTCCTCCCCCCAACCCGCCGGCTAAACGAGCAACAATAGCTACGGCTAAAATTGCCAAACCCACTGGAAGAGCCATAAGGATTCCTGAAGGACTGATAACTAATCCAATACTGGTAAAGAAAACCGCGGCGAAAATCTCTTTCATCATAAGCAACCTGTTGGCAAGCTTCTCGCCTATTTTTCGGTACGGTATTATGGCACCCATTATGAAAGCACCGGTAACCGCGGCTAGCCCAACTTGGGTTGCAACGAAAGCCCAAATTAACCCTAAACCTAACAGCACAGCAAACAGAACCTCATCAGACAGAATCTGTTCAAACCGTTTTACCAAAAAAGGAAAAACTCTGCTGCCCACATATATAGCGAAGAGTATGAACAAAGTTGCAAGTAAACCAACACGGATAAAATTAACTATTGAAAACGTTCCTGCAGAAATTACACCTACCGCTACTGTGAGAATTAAAATACTCTCTACGTCATCCACTATGACGGCGGTCAGCAATGTCGAACCATGTTTTGTATCCACTGCACCCTCTGAACTGAGAATCGAAGCTATCACGCTAGTCCCACTGGGAGCCAAAACTGCGCCTAACAAAAACGCGGCTTGCCACGACCAACCCAAAGCAAGCCCCAGCACATAACCCAAAATCACAGAGAGAAGCACCCCGCTTGTCGTGAGCAGAAAGGCTTTTTTACCCACTTTCCAAAAAGCAGAGGCATCAAACTCCAACCCTGTCATAAACAGAATCAAAACCGAACCCAGCACCGCCAACAGATTAATAACTGCCAAATCAGTTACCAAACCAAGCCCACCTGGACCCCCTATGAAAATACCAACTAAAATGGCGCCTATTACACCAGGCAGCTTTATTTTTTTGAACAGCTCTGAGCCAAGAGATGAAAGAACAATCAGCAACCCGATTTCGAAAAGCAGAAAAACTGTAGGATCAACAGGCATGATTCTAATAATAAGATACTAAGTCATATGTGTTTTACGTTTCTGTAGAATATCTTAATTCAGAAACCCCTACACTAACGGCTGCGAAAACAATCTTGCTTTGCCCACTAGATATTGCCTTTTTTGTTTACAATACTTTTAAGTTACTTTCTGCAAGTCACACTCTTACTGTTGTTGGTGAAAAATATGAAAATACGTATGATAAAACTGACCCCAGAATACCTGATTAAAGCCTTACAGGGAAAAGCAGAGATGTACGCCTCTAATCTCCCCGACGACACAGAGCTTTTAGACATAAAATGTGACTTGTTTTGCAAGCAAATCTGTGCAATCGTGAGAAGCAACAACTTTAAAGATATCCCTGAAACTCAACCCCCTTCAGAATTCACCTTGGCGTATGTTGAAACTGCTAAACTAACTGTTCACACGGAACAGCCGGCTAAAACAACACTTTCTCAAGTTAACCCTAAACCTGAAGACGGCGCACTCAAAACTCAACTGACAAAGGGGAGCACAGAAAAAATAGAGGAAGAATTCAGCCCTGAACAACGCAAACTGTTAAACTTCAAAGTGGAAGGGGACAAACTCATAGTGAAACCAGCCCAGTTTCTAAGCGGTGAATGGGAAGACATCAACGAGGTTGTTAGAAGTTTAGGCGGTAAATGGGTGAAAGGCGACATAATCAGCTACTGGATAGTACCCCTTCAACCTCAACGCGTTCACAGCGGTTAATCTCTGCTTTTACATCTAAGACGCGTGGAGTTGTCGTCTAAGTCGACAACTGCGAAATATGGTGCTCTGCCGAAATGCTTTGCTATCGGCGAGTCTACTCCAGTTTTTTCTTCTCTGGGTATGATTATTCTTTTGGACATTTGCTTTTCCCTTTAACAGAGATGGTGGTTTAATAGATAAACCTTATTAATGCTTCATGTTTATAAAATAAACAGGCGAAAGTGTTTGGACGAAACTGACAAAAAAATAGTTGCACAACTTCAACAAGATGGTCGAACTACACTAAATGACCTGTCTAAGATAATTGGCTTCACCAGTATGGGCACAAAAAAGAGACTGCAAAAGCTCATAGACAAAGACGCAATTAAAGTGTCGGCATTGATCAATCCAGCAGCGCTTGGTCTACACGCCGCAATTGTTATGCTAGAGATGGAAAGTGCAGAAGCAATGCAGGAGTTACTTGATCGTTTCAAAGACTGCCCGCGTGTGGTGCAGATTTTCAAAACTATAGGTGGCTACAACTTGATAGCGCTTGTTGTTGCAGAAACACAAGATACTCTTGAAAGTATTTCAATGGAGAAGTGTTCTCTGCGTTGCAGTAAGGGAATACGCCGATCTGAATTTTATCCAATTAGCGACGTATTTTTCTCGCCATTTCTGCAGATAAGAGAACATCTGGCTCAGCAAAACAGATCAGTAACACCATGCGAAGTTGACTGTAAACCTTGCAAGCGTTATGAAAAACAGAAATGTGTAGGTTGCCCAACAACTCCACAATACAAGGGTTCACTATAGAGAAGGCAAGGTATATGAAAAAAGCAACCAAAGGATCATTTGAACCCGTTGAAGTTGACAATGTTGAAATTGTAAGTTTGATTGATAACGTCGCAGACTTTCTCTCCAAATCACCCAGAAAAGAAGTTCAAACCTTCAGGCAGTGGACAAATAAAAAATACGGACGAGAATGGGCTAAAATACACTACAAACTGCCTGTTGCTGAACACGGTTTTTCAACACTTGTGCGGCTTTTTCGCGGTAAAAAATCGGTCAGCATTTTGTTTGATACAGGTATCAGTCCCCGAGGGGTCACAGAAAACGCCAAGCGCATGAATGTGGATCTAAGGGAGATTGAATGGGTTGTATTATCACATGGGCACTACGACCACTCAGGAGGGCTTCTATCTGCCCTCAAAGCAATCGATAAACCAAACATACCTCTGATTCTACATGAGGATATGTTCAAAACTAGGGGATCCGTCTCTGCCGACGGCAAAGTAAGACCTTATCCAAAGTTTCCATCAAAAAAGCTCCTAACAAACATCAACGTGGTCGAAACAAAAAACCCAAATTTTATTGCGGAGAAGATGGCGCTGGTAACGGGAGAAATTCCCCGTGAAACAAGTTACGAAAAAGGATTTCTAAATCACAGAGTCTTCGCTGATGGTTCATGGAAACCTGATCCGTGGATCTGGGATGACCGAGCTATAGTTATAAATGTTAAAGGTAAGGGTCTTGTTATTTTGTCAGGGTGCGCACATTCAGGAATAATAAACACCGTCTCTTATGCGAAGCATCTTACAGGAGTAAGTGAGATTTACGCTATAATAGGAGGATTTCACTTAGCAAGCACAGAATTCGAAAACATAATCCAGAAAACAGTAAAAGACCTCAAAAACACAGCGCCAAAACTGATCGTACCGTCTCACTGCACAGGATGGAGAGCTATCTGCGCCATTGCCGAGGCTATGAGGGATGCGTTTGTGTGGAACAGTGTTGGACATCTCTATAGCTTGTAGAATAGGTACCTAGGTGAAGAGTTAAATAGTAATTTGGTTTTGGCTAAAAGATTGTAGTGTAAGTTGGAGGAAAATATTTGGAAAGAAAAGGACCCCTGTATATTGTGCCTTGGCGTAGCACCTTTGCATGTAACTACAAGTGTATACATTGCACCTCCGCTTGCAAACCAGCTTTTCCAGATGAAGTGAATACTGAAGAAGCAAAGCAAATTGTTGATCAAGTCTACGAGTTTGGCGCAAGTTTCTTTGGAATAACAGGAGGTGAAGCTCTTTTACGCAAAGATCTCTTTGACATTATAGCTTATGCTCGAAAGGTTGGTTTGAGCACCAGCATAATAACTGATGGACGTTTGCTTGACGACAAAGCTTTTGAAAAAGTGGTTAAAAACGAAGTGAAAGTGTCTGTAAGCATTGATGGTGCAGAAGCAACTAATGATTTGATTCGCGGCAAAGGTGCTTACAGAAGCGCGGTTGTAGCGATTGAGAAACTTTCTCGTGAAAAGCTACTGAACTGTTTGGTTTACACGCTTGCAAACGCAAATAAGCAAGTGACAAACATTACTGAAAGGGATTTTGTGGATGTTTTAGATTTAGCGGAAAAGTATTGTGCTAGGTGGGTTATCTACCACGGAATGATTCCGTACAGTAAAAAGGAGGTCAACCTCAAAGCAGCACCTTCGCCACAACAGTATGAGTGGGCATGGAACAAACTTTACGATTTACAGTCTAAGTATAAGGGCAAACCTGAGATTAACGTGTACTATCCATCATTCGCTAGGGTAGCTAAGCAGAGAGGTATGCCTGATTTTGACAGATGGTTTAATCATTTCTTTTTGGGCAGATGTTTTTTTGGAAAATTTATGAGCATTGCGGAAAACGGCGATGTCATACCTTGTAGCTACAACGATGTTTATAGAATTGGCAACGTCAAAACACAGTCGCTGAGAAGCATTTGGGAGAGTATACAAAGTTCAGAGTTTTTTGCCAAAGCCAGAGACAAAAGTAACCTTAAAGGCAAATGTGGAGTGTGCGAATACAGAGATATCTGTGGAGGGTGCAGAACGTCGGCGTATTTTTACACCGGAGATATTTTGGGCTCTGATCCCCAATGTGCATACATACCCAAAGTGCTTCGACAACAATAGATCCTCAGAAAAGAAAATAATCAAAAAAGAGGCAACACAATTTTTTATTTTCTGAATTTTGCAGCGCGATTGGCAATTAACGCCGCTACTGCACCTGCGGCCACTCCGCCGTCAATATTCACTACGGCCAAACCTAAAGAACAAGACTGAAGCATAGCCATCAGGGCACTTATGCCTTTTTCACCAAACCCATAACTGTTAGAGGTGGGTACGGCAATGACAGGAACATCAACAAGTCCACTCACTACGGATGCTAGAGCGCCTTCCCTACCAGCCACCACTATAATGCAGTCAACGTCTTTTAATACAAATTCTTTGAGTGGCGTCAATAGACGATGAATTCCCGCAACCCCAACATCATAAGCTGTTAGCACAACACAGCCCAGTTCTTCAGCAACTATTTTGGCTTCTTCAGCCACACCTACGTCGGAGGTCCCAGCAGTCAAAAGTCCAATCTTGCCCCCTGAATTAGTAATAGCAACTTCGCTCTTTTTGATAACCATTAACCGCGCTTTTTCAGACCACCGGAGCATAATACTTTCAGGTAGCGAGTTTCGGAGCGTTACCATTTGCTCAGAGGAACACCTACTTATAATGACTCTACCACGCCTCTCTAGTAACTTCAACGCTATCTTTGTTAGATCAGTGTTTGTTTTGCCTTCAGCAAGAATTATCTCAGGCACTTTACTTCTGAACTCACGGTTCACATCTATTTTTGCGCACTCATCAATCTCCTCCAAAGCAAGAAAATGTAACAGACGCTCTGCCTCATCCACAGGCAACTCGTTTTTTGCAATTTTTTCAAGGATTTCTCTTAAAGTTAACATGCTCTGAACAACTCTCGTATTAGACATAATCATTATATTAGTATAGTATATTATCACTTCCTTTTGTGGCACTCATGCTTGTGAATCAAACTGATTCTAAAAAAATAGTTGTAGTTGATTGTCAAACAGGCGTTGCGGGAGACATGTTTCTAGGCGCGCTGATAAGTCTTGGAGCAGACGTTGACAAAATCGTTTCCGCCATAAAAACGCTGGAAAACCCTCGTTACGGCTACACCAATGTTAAAGTCAGCATAAAAAATGATATTAAAAAAGTTTTCAGAGCAACACGCATTGAGGTAACCGCAAAAACGGAAGGCGCAATCAGAGGTCAAGAACTCATAAATCTGGTAGAAGAAACCACAAGTATTTTGAAACTTTCCAAAAAAGCTCAAGAGTTCGCCTCAAAAACAGTCCATACTCTTGTCGAAACCGAGATGGAACTTCACGGCGAAAAAAATGCTCAGGTACACCTTCACGAATTAGGGCAAATAGACACACCTGCCGAGATAGCGGGGGTAGCAACCGCCCTAGACGATCTAGGGTTATTTGCCACAAAAATTTACACCACACCTGTCGCCATCGGTGGGGGAAACATCAAGTTTTCCCACGGCATAATCTCCACTCCAGCTCCTGCCACACTGGCTATTTTCAAGTCCAAGAACTTTCCCATAAAGGGTGGACCCATCGAAGCAGAGTTAGCGACGCCTACAGGAGCGGCGATTCTAGTCAACGTTACAAATGAAGTTTGCAGTTTTTATCCTCCCATGGTTCCTTTGAATGTGGGTTACGGTGCAGGAACCAAAGAGTTCATAGAGATGCCTAATGTTCTCCGGATCACCATAGGTAAACCGTTATACCGTCTAGGAGCAAGAGAGGAAATTGCAGTTTTAGAGACGAATTTGGATGATGCACCGGGCGAAATTGTAGGTTACGCCCTTGAGAAACTGCTTCATGAGGGCGCTAAGGATGTAAGTTTAATTCCGATCTTCACAAAGAAAAACCGACCAGGTCAAATTCTTCGAGTGATAGCCGATAGGGTAGACAGTGACCGCCTCATGCGGCTTATGCTTAAAGAGACAGGGAGTTTAGGAGTTCGAATCTTAACATGTGAGAGACATGTGTTGAACCGGGAAATACATGAAATTGATTTATTCATTCGAAACGTAAAAGAAACGGTAAAAGTGAAAGTTGTTAAAGATAATCAGGGCGCAGCGGTGCAGGTTAAGCCTGAGTACGAAGATCTAAAACGGATAGCGGAAAAAACGAACATACCGCTGAGGGAAATTGCAGAAGCTGCAACTGTGAAGGCTAGAGAAATTTACCTGAAAAAGTGAACCTCTATGGACAGGCTAGATTCAAAGTATGAAAAGTTAAAGAAGATAATTGAAGAGAAAGGAAAAGACGGGGCTGTAGTTGCTTTTTCAGGAGGTGTAGACAGTTCAACTCTAGCGGCAGTTTCCCGTAAAGTTTTAGGAGAAAAAGCCATCGCCGTTACGGCTAAATCGCCAACTTACCCCCATGAAGAAATAGAAGCTGCGGAAAAAGTCGCAAAAGAAATAGGTATAAAATGGTACACTGTCGAAACCAAAGAGTTGACAAATCCAAATTTCACCAAAAACCCTGAGAACCGGTGCTACTACTGTAAAAAAACGCTTTTAACTAAACTTTTGGATTTTGCTCATGAGTTGGGATTCAGAGCAGTTTTTGAAGGCACAAACTTCAGCGATCTATCCGATCACCGACCAGGATTTAAAGCTGTGAAAGAATTGGCTAACATTCATAGTCCATGGGTTGAAGGTGAATTCACAAAGCAAGAAATTAGAGAAATAGCCAAAAAGCTGGGGTTGTCAGTTGAAAATAAACCACCGTTAGCGTGTTTAGCTTCTCGAATTCCGTACCACCAAAAAATTACTAAAGAAAAACTGCTAAGAGTTGATAAGGCAGAATGCGCAATAAAAGAGATTACAGGAATTTGTCAGCTTCGAGTGCGGGATCACAACGGTTTGGCCAGAATAGAAGTTGAAAAAGATGAAATGATCCAGCTACTTGACATGAAGATCCTCGATGAAATAACTGTTAGACTAAAAGCGCTGGGCTTTCAGTACGTAGTTTTAGACACTGAAGGCTACAGGTCGGGGAGCCTGCTGAGGGAATTACAAGAGTTTGTAGCAAAGGGGTGAGTGGGTCTGTTTTGGGGTTACGTTCGCATCATTAAGTCGGAAAGCAGACCTAAAGAAGAGTAACTTTAACTTCCGATATTTGCTTGTTTGTCTTTAACGCGGTTATGAAGGCGTTTACTGTTTTTGCGTCGCCTTTTACTACAATAACTTCGATACAGTATCCTTCTTCCACGTGTGTATGAAGAAAAGTTAGAACAACGTTATTATAACCATGCTGTACCTCAGTTATATGCCCTGTTTGGGTTCCTCTCTGGTACACAATTGTTATTGTGGCTGTTATTTTTCCTTGAAGTTCACCTAGTTTTCGGGCTTCAGATAAATATGCTCGTAGAGCTTGTCTTATGATTTCGGAGCGATTCGCGAACCCTTGCTCTTTAATGTGTTGATCGATTTTTTGCAACAGTGCTTCTGGAATTGAAAGACTTACAACGCCCATTGTTAATCTTATTAAATTTATGCAGATTAAAATATAAGTTTTTATTAATAAATTAGCAAAATTTAATAATTTGTGATTCTTGGAGTATACATGGAAGATCGCTTATGGAGTGGCTGTTTGCTCTAATTAGCGTATTAATCATCAGCGCCGTTTCCTTGATAGGAATATTGACTCTATGGGTATCTGACAAAAAAGCCAAAAAAATTTTCGTTTACCTAGTAAGTTTTGCTGCCGGAGGACTTTTTGGAGATGCCTTTCTCCATCTTATTCCCGAGGCCATGGGAGAAGTGGGCACCCACACCACTGCCGCGCTGTTTATACTCACAGGTATTTTATCGTCTTTTGCAGTGGAACGTTTCTTGCAGTGGCGGCACTGTCACGTTCCCACTTCAAAAGAACACCCCCATACCTTTGCGTATATGAATCTTTTTGGCGATTCTGTCCATAATCTTATAGATGGACTAATTGTCGGCGGCAGTTACTTAGTCAGCATCCCCATAGGAGTGAGCACAACTATAGCTGTGATTTTTCATGAAATTCCTCAGGAACTAGGAGATTTCAGCGTTCTTGTGTATGGAGGCTTCCAAAAAAGAAGAGCGCTGATGTTTAACTTTTTGACGGCGCTTTCAGCTATTCTTGGAGCAATTGTTGCTTTGGTGCTAGGCTCCACGGTTGAAGGATTCATTCCCCTACTGGTTCCTTTTGCTGCAGGTAACTTCATTTATATAGCGGGGTCCGATTTGATTCCTGAACTCCGCAGAGATACACCTGAACTCAAGAAGGCAGCTCTACAAATGACTTCACTAATTTTAGGGGTTATTCCCATGTTACTGCTGCTTCTATTAGAGTAACTAAACTCGAGGGAGTATAAAGTTCCAAAAGATATGGAATTTTCGTTTGCCTATCGAAGAAGCGATACAGTTACTTTCTATAATTAATATTTAACGTGAGTACTATTCAGCCTGATTTTCTGCGAGCAAACTTTTCACAAAAAAAGAAAAGAGGGGGGAGGGTTTACTTGCGTTTACGCAGAAACACCGCAGCGACAGCAACAACCACAAAGACGACAACAGCTGCGGCGGCGACAACGTAAACGTCCACGCCTACAGCAGCAGACTCAGGCTCAGGAACCACACTAGGCAAAACAGACGGAGACGGA
>Ga0185342_1000024_pt1 | contig 127386 bp, 101 predicted proteins | sample ConPoolayeEmetaG_FD_128045 | JGI IMG/M metagenome (GOLD analysis project Ga0185342, IMG submission 128045) | Hot spring microbial mat communities from California, USA to study Microbial Dark Matter (Phase II) - Cone Pool mat layer E metaG... ... | reverse complement strand
AGAATATTTTATTATAGATTTTCCCTTTTGTTTCAATTAAAAGAATAATTTCAGAGTAAACGAAAAAAACTTAAGCCCTCAGAAGGGATTTTCTGTCGGATAGGGAAGGCTGTCCGGCTGATTGTAATAGATTTCTCTTAGCCCGAGCATTCTCAGCAGAGAGTACAGGGTTTTGCCGGCAGGCTTGAAACCAACAGCCGTGTGGTGTGGGAATTTTTGCTCAATCAGCACATGGCGGTAGAAGCGGCCCATTTCCCTGATACCGAAGACTCCGATACTGCCGAAGGATTGAGGTTCAACGTCCAGAACTTCACCCTGAGCCAGGTAAGAACGAAGCTCAGTTTCGGCCGTTCCCTGAAGCCGGAAAATGGTTATTTCTCCAGGTTTTATTCTTCCCTCAAGAGTGCCCCGGGTTATCTCGGGTTCTTTTCCTGGTTCCATCAGCCGGTGCATGATGAGCTGGTATTTTAGGGCTGGGTCAAGCAGACAACACGAAGCAGTGTTGCCGCAGTGAAAACCCATAAACAGGTCGGTTGGCTTATAATCACCTATCTTGTGGCGATTTTTTTCATACATATCAGCCGGGACGGTGTTGTTGATGTCTAACAGTGTGGCTGGAAGTTCGGTGGCGCAGGTTAAAAGATATTCGCTCAGGGCGCCGTAGATGTCCACTTCGCAGGCTACCGGGATGCCCCGGGCGGCCAGCCGAGAATTCACGTAGCAGGGGACAAAGCCGAAATAGGCTTCAAAAGCCGGCCAGCATTTATTGGCAAAAACTCCGTATTTTGAAGCTCCCAGATTTTTCTCCATGAAATTGAGCAGAGCCACTTCGTACTGGGCCAGCTTTTCTAAGAGTTCCGGGTAGGTGTTACCAGTCCCGAGTTCCTTAGCCATATTAGCGGCCACGGCCTTGACTTCGGGGGAACCAGCCGCTTTCTGGAAAATGTCATAAAGGTCAAGCTCTGAATTTTCCATTACTTCCACCCCAAGATCAAAAAGCGGTTTTATCGGGGCGTTACAGGCGTAAAAATCCTGGGGACGCGGTCCGAAGCCAAATATCTTAAGACCCTTAAGTCCCAGCCAGGTTCGGGCCACCGGCACAAATTCTTCAATCATCCTGGCCACTTCAGCCGCTGTGCCAACTGGATATTCTGGGATATGGACTTTGAGCTCACGCAGGCCGATGTTATAAGAAGCGTTGAGCAGACCGCAGTAGGCATCTCCCCGGCCGTCATAAAGGTCGGCACTCGTTTCTTCAGCTGCTGCTGCTACCATAATTGGGCCCTGGAACTTCTGGGCTAAAATTGTGGTTGGCCCTTCCGGACCGAAGTTCCCCAGATAAATGACCAGGGCATTAACTTTTTTTTCTTCAATTTCCTTAAGCGCCTTAAGCAAATCGTTTTCGTTCTCAATAATGGTCTGAAGCTCAGCAACTGGAAGATTAAGCTTCTGGCATTCAGTAGCTATGGCCTGCCTTCTTCTTCTGGAAAGTTCCAGAGGGAAGCAATCGCGGCTGACGGCCACCAAGCCAATCTTGATCTGTGGTATGTTTCCGATTTTGTTCATTTTATTTCTCCTTTCCTTGTCCGTAATAGGCCTTGGGCCCATGTTTTCTTTCAAAATGTTTTTTAAGCAAGTAATCTTTCAAGTTTTTAGCCTGCGGATTTATTAGTCTGGTCAGAAGAGCGGTCTTGGCGATTTTTTCCAGAGCCAGCAGGTTATCAACCGCTTCCCGGGCTGATTTTCCCCAGGCAAAAGGGCCGTGGCCGGCTACCAGACAGGCAGGATAGTGGGTCGGGTCAAGCAGCCTGAGCTTTTCCACTATGACTTTACCGGTGTTGAGTTCGTATTCACTAACCACTTCTTCTTCGGTCAGTTCTCTGGTCACCGGTATGGCTCCTGGGGCGAAGTCGGCCTGGGTGGTTCCAAGACAGGGTATTTCTGCTTCGGCCTGGGCGAAGGCGGTGGCGTATTCGCTATGGGCGTGAGCTATTCCACATATAGCCGGGAAGGAAGTGTAAAGATGAAGATGAGTCGGGGTGTCAGATGAAGGCTGAAGCCGTCCTTCAACCTGCTGGCCGTTCAGGTCAAGCACCACCATGTCGTCTGCTGTCATTTGCTCATAGGCAAAACCGCTGGGCTTTATGGCCATCACTCCTTTCTCCCGGTCAACCTCGCTGACATTGCCAAAAGTCAGGATGACCAGACCGTATTCCACCAGCTTCAAGTTGGCTTCATACACCCTTTTCTTCAATTCTTCATACATGGCTTTTCCTTTATAATTTATATTGACCAGACCAGACAGGGATTAGCAGCTGATTCCCTCCGGTCAGGACTTTCCGGTTTCTTTGGAGACTTCCGTCAGAGGGTTGTAACCAGCAACAAGTTTTATTTCTACCCACCATTTTTCCACCTATTTTTTTTACTGCCTGTTCTGACCAGACTAAAGTTTTCCCTCTCCTTGAGTAATATATGAATAATTATTCATATAATCCTGCCACCTTCCTTACCGTTTTTTCTTTCTGCTGGCCGGACTCAGCTGTCGGGCTTTTTCCAGCTGCCGGTCTCTAATCTGCAGCAGGTCTTTCATCACGTGGTAAAGGTTACCCTGCCAGTTTCTGGTGCCATAAGCGTCATGCAGCTCACGGTAAAGGCGGTAAAGCTCCTGATAGACCTGATGATATTCTGGCCGCGGTTTAAAGGTCTTGGGTTTAACTCCACACATAGCCGCCTGGGCTTTTTCAAAAATGTCATGGCCGCCGGCGGCCTTCCCGGCCACTACCGCCCCGGCCATGGCCGCTCCCAGAGCACAGGTCTGGGAGGACCGGGCCACCTTCATCTCCAGCCCGAAAACATCGGCGTAAATCTGCATCACTAGGGGATTTTTTTCAGCAATTCCGCCGCAATTTATAACTTCATTTATCTCAATTCCATATTCCTGGAAGCGCTTGATGATGGTCAGGGCTCCGAAGGCCGTGCCTTCAATCAAAGCCAGATAGATTTCCTCCGGCTTAGTGTGAAGGGTAAGACCTATAAGGAGTCCGGTCAATCTTTGATCCACCAGGATGGTGCGGTTACCGTTGTTCCAGTCGAGAGCCAGGAGTCCTGATTCTCCGGGTAGCAGAGCGGCGGCTTTTCGAGTGAGCTCTTCATGACTGCCTTTTTTTGCTCCGCCGGGCTTGATGTAATTCACGAACCAGTTGAAAATATCACCCACGGCCGATTGCCCGGCTTCCAAACCGAAATACCCCGGCAGAACCGAGCCATCAACGATTCCGCAGAGGCCGGGAATGTCTGGAAGCGGCTGGTCGTTGGGCCAGACGCAGATGTCGCAGGTGCTGGTGCCGATGATCTTAACAAACTTTCCTGGGGCCACTCCAGCTCCGACTGCTCCCAGATGAGCATCAAAAGCACCCACAGCTACCGGAATACCTGCTTTGAGCCCAAGAGCCCTGGCCCATGATTGACTGAGGTAGCCAGCTACCTGGTCGGAAGTATAGGTCTTATCGTAAAGCCTGTCTCTCAGCTCTCCGAGCTTCGGGTCCAGACGACTCAGAAAGTCTTTAGCTGGAAGGCCTCCCCAGGCCTCATTAAACATGGCTTTGTGTCCGGCTGCGCAGCGGCTCCTTTTCAATTTAGCTGGAGACAGGGTGCCGGTAATCAGCCCCGGGATGAAATCGACACATTCCACCCAGGTGTAAGCCGCCTCGAAGACTTTTGGGTCCACTCTGAGGCAATGGAGAATCTTGCTGAAAAACCATTCAGAGGAATAAACCCCGCCGCATTTGGACAGATATTCGGGATGCTCCCGGGCTGCCAGCTCTGTTATTTCCTGAGCTTCGGCAAAGGAAGTGTGGTCTTTCCAGAGCCAGGCCTGGGCATTTAAGTTTGTCTTGAATTCTTCATGGAAGGCTAAAGGCAGTCCGTTCTTATCTACCGGCATTGGGGTGGACCCTGTGGTATCAAGGCCGAGGCCGATTATCTGTTCGGGCAAAAAGCCTTTTCTGGCTTTCCTGGCTTGATTGAGGGCTCTCTTTACTACCTTAACCATAGCTTCGACGTAATCGGCCGGATTCTGGCGGGCCAGGTTGGGGTCCTTGGGGTCAAGCAGTATGCCCGCCTCACCTGAGGGGTAATTAACTACGGCAGTGCTGATTTCTTCGCCGGTTGAAGTGTCCACAATCAGGGCCCGGACTGAATTGGTGCCGAAATCCAAACCCAGGCTGTAATTAGTTTTGGTTCTGGGATTCATCTATCGTGCCTCCTTTTCTTTTCTAATTTTAATGCAGGAAGAGTCAAGCTTGGAAATCATTTTTTTATAATTTGAAAAAAAGTTCTTGACATCATTTCCTGAATTATTATATATGATTGGTGTGTTAACGTTAACACTTTTATTAAAAATATTTTTTTTGGCTGAAAGCGTTATCGTTAACGCAGAGGAAAGGATCATGTTGTGGCTACGGGCTTTAAGCCAGCAAAAATTGAGGGCAACTGGCTTTGAGCTTTTCAGCAGCCATAAAGCTGAAAGAATTGGATTGGCAACTTTAAGGATGAAATCTGATTTCCCCTCTAGGCTAAGTGCATTTCATTCCATTTCAATTATATAAAGGATGTTATTATGCAAAAAGGAAAAAGCAGGTTGATTATTTTGCTTGCTTTAGTTCTTTCCTTGAACCTCCTCCAGGCTCAAATTACCCGTCAGACCGGAACAGTCCGCGGCGTGATTAAGGATGCTAACGGCCAACCCCTTCCAGGGGTTAACATAACTCTTTACGGTCCTAATCTGATGGGTAAAGCCACTGATGTGAGCCGGGAGGATGGCTCTTTTCGACTTCCGGCCATACCGCCGGGCTCCTACAACCTGACGGCTGAGCTTTCAGGGTTTAAGACTCTGACTCTGACTGAGGTGATAGTCAGGGTAGGATTGACCGTCACTCTCGACCTTAAGATGGAGCAGGCAGCAGTGGAAGAACAGCTCACGGTGGTAGCTAAAGCTCCAGAAATTGATGTTCAGAAGACTAAAGTGACCACGGCCGTTACCTCGGAACAGATTGCCAGATTGCCTCTTAACCGCAGTCTGACTAATGTGCTGAACCTTGTTCCCTCAACGGTCGGCACCATAGCTACTTATTCCGGGAGTATTCATGGTACTCTGTGGCGCGGGGTTACCTATGAAGTAGATGGTATTAATGCCAACTGTCCAACAACCGGCGGAGCCTTTGGAACGCCTCAGTTCGATGCCATCGAAGAGATTGAGGTGGTAACTGGCTCGCTTCCTGCTCAGGTAGGTACCACTGGAGGTGCTTTTGTCAACATAGTTACCAAGTCAGGGGGAAACAATTTTTCTGGTCAGCTTCTTACTTATTACACCAACAAAGACCTATCCCAGGTTCTTTTTCCAGATGAGCAACTTAAAGCTATGAACATCGGCAAGCCTAGTTTCAGCCTTTATGACCTTGACACTTCTGCTTTACTGGGGGGCCCGATAATCAAGGATAAGCTCTGGTTTTTTACCGATCTGGCTTTCACTAAGTCCAGCACCTGGAGTCCCTTCCGGCCAGTGACCATTCTTGGCACTCCTTATGATCAGTATAAAGTCCCCCGCGAAAATTACAGAGGAAATCTCAAACTAACCACAGAGTTTTCCAGGAAGCTGAGATTCTTCACTTATTTTTCCTACAGCTGAAGTAATAATATGTTCGAGGCCTGGTCCAACAAAACAGAAGATGGCACTTTTATGGCCAGGCCCACTCAGTACGTCGGGACGGCCAACCTGACCTGGCTTCCAAGCTCCAGCACCTTTATAGATTTCAGGATAAATGTCAACCACCTGGATTATCCCATAGTAGCTAAAGAAGGTTCTGACCGCATCAGCTACACTGATGGTTATACCGGATATATCTGGAATGGGATTCAGTCCTGGGAGAGTTTTATTACCCGTCATACGAGTCAGGCTTCAGCCAGGATGACCCATTTCCAGGACGATTTCCTCGGGGGCGACCACGAAATGGGAGCCGGTGTGGAATTTCAGTTTGGCTGGGACAGATACGCCTACGCCAGGAAACAGCCAATGAACTGGTTTTACTGGAATGGCAATCCTTACTACTGGCGGGGTTATTATGGCGTTAACGAACCGACTCAATTCGGTGATGGCCTCCTGTCTTTTACCAACTGCGGTGGCGGGCGCAACGACAGCTGGAAGGACCTTTTTGAGTACAGAATAGGTGCTTATTTTCAGGACAACTGGACCTTAAAGAAGCGGTTAACGATCAATCTTGGTTTGAGGCTTGATTATTATAACGGCTGGGGAGGAAAAGCTAAGACTACTGGTTCGACCACCACCATTAATGATATACCGTACGCTATCGGTCAAACTCTGGAATCCCAGCTTGGCTTCAATCCCTTTGGTCCTTTTGAAGTTGAGCCCATCAAGGATGTACTGCACTTTGCCCGGCTATCGCCACGGGTTGGATTGAGTTATGACCTTTTTGGCAACGGCCGGACAGCCTTGAAGCTGGCTTACTCCAGGTATTCTGAACATGTTCCGGTCATGTTTTTCTCAGCTGTTTCTCCAGCGGTTATGGCCCAGTACCAGTTCAATTGGTGGGACCTCAATGGAAATGGCCAGCCAGACCTTCCGGGCACAGATTATTATGAATATCGTTATGGCCTTGGAGATTTCACCCGTCCCGACCCCGCTTATCTAAGGCAACTGGTTGACCCTGAACTGTCCGCTCCCGTGCACAGCGAAATAATAGCCGGTTTTGAACATCAGCTTTTCAAGGACTTTGCAGTTAAGATTAATTACATTCATAAGAAAGAAACTAATATTTATGCTTCTGCCAAGTATGACCCGATTACCCAGAGGTACTGGTACAAGCTGGAGCAGGCTCCCGAGTGGTATGTGCCTTTCACCACCATAGTTCCGGCTTACGGAGTTTTTCCAGAGCAGGAAGTTACTGTTTATTTTATGACCTACGACTCTGCCTACAATCGGTCGATTAATGTTCAGAAAAATGTTCCAGAACAATTCCGCAAGTACGATGGCTTAGAAGTTCAGTTTGATAAGCGGTTGAGCAACGGCTGGTCGCTGGGCGGTTCCGTTATGCTTTTAAAGTTAACTGAATTAAGCTGCGGTAATTCGCCCAATCAGTTCCTGTTTGCTCCTGGCAGAGATAGCAACGATATGCCCTTCCAGCTTAAACTTTACGGAACTTTCAGTCTGCCTTATGGCTTTGTGGTCTCATTCTTTGGTCGATATATGTTAGGAAGTCCCTGGGCCCGGACAGTCACTGTAGTTCCTCCCTCAAGCTGGGCTCAAGCTAACAACGTGGTCCCCTGGAATGTCTCTGTCAGGCTGGAACCGGTAGGGACAAGAAGAAATCAGGACTTCACCAATGTGGACTTCCATCTGGAAAAAGAATTCAGGTTGCCCTATGGAATTATTGGAGCTTATGTGGATATCTATAACCTTTTTGGGAACAAATACGTCTACTATGGCCAGAACCCCATAAGCGTCTGGCGTCCAAATGGCGAAAACACTACAAACGGTACCTATACTGTAGATTATAACTACGGTAAAGTTACCAGCATCTCAGCCACCAGGGTCTTTAAGTTCTCAGTCAAATACAAATTCTGAGACTGAACAGCACTTCTCTAATCCGGTCAGGGGGAGGGCACCTGAGCCCTTCCCCTTTTTTGCGATTGGATGGCTTCGGGAGCGATAAGTTTTAACCGGAGCTCGTCCTGAGGTAATCGCCTTCTGTCGGGCCCGGTTTAAGAATTAATAAGTTAATTGTACTCAAAAAAAAATATTAGGCAAAGACACAGAATTTCAATAAGATATATATGAAAAATTTTTTGGAGGCTGAGATGTCTGTTATATTTAGTGGTCCTTTGAAATTGAAAATTGGAAAGAGCCTTATTCTGGGTGGATTAGCTCTTTTTTTGACTTTCAGCTTACTGCCTGCTCAGGAACTTTCAAAATTAATTGGTCCAGAACTTTTTCAGTTCCGTAATCTTGGACCTTTTCGGGCTGGTTCCTGGGTGACCTGTTTTGCGGTGCCAGATTCACCGCCTGAGGCTCATCTTTATACTTTTTATGTGGGCACCAGAAATGGTGGTGTCTGGAAAACCACAAATAATGGGATTACCTTTGAGCCGGTGTTTGATACCCAGAGTCATCTTTCCATTGGAGCGATAGCCATCTCCTCGTCTAACCCGGAGATTGTCTGGGTAGGTACCGGTGAAGCTCACAATGCCCGTAGTTCTCAAAGCGGTGATGGGGTTTATAAATCAACGGACGGTGGCCTAACTTGGCAGAATATGGGACTGCGGGATTCCCACCACATACCGCGAATAATTATTCATCCGACCAGTCCAGACATCGTTTATGTAGCTTCCATGGGCCATCTATTTACCCCCAACCAGGAGAGGGGGGTTTTTAAAACCACCGATGGTGGAAAAACCTGGGAAAAAGTCCTTTATCTCGGCGATAAGATTGGGATAATTGACTTGGCGATGGACCCCACCAACCCTGAAACTCTCTATGCTGCTGCTTACGACAAGGTCCGTCTGCCCTGGCATTATGAGGCCGGTGGGCCCGGTAGTGGCCTGTACAAAACCACTGATGGTGGTAAGACTTGGCAGAGACTCAAGGGCGGTTTTCCCACCGGTCCTCTGGGACGTATCGGAATAGATATCTACAAGAAAAATCCCAGGATACTTTACGCTGTAGTGGAAAAACTGCGCCTGCCGACGGAAGCAGAAGTTGAGGCGGCCAGAAAAGCCGGTCGACCGGCTCATCCAGTCTCTGTCGGTGAAGTTTACCGCACTGAGGATGGGGGGCAGAGCTGGGTTAAAGTTAACTCTGGACAGGAGCCACTGGCCAGCAAAGCTCCTTATTCTTTCAATCAAATCTACATAGACCCGGGAAACGACCAGGTTCTTTACATTACGGGAGTAACTCTGGCCAGTTCGATAGACGGTGGTAAAACCTGGCGGGATGCCGACTGGCCGCCAAGAACCCTTTTTCGGTCAGCTTTTGGTGACGTCAGAACCCTCTGGATTGACCCGGCCAATCCCAGAAGGATTCTTTTTGGTAGCGACGGTGGGGTGTATGTGTCTTATGACGGCGGGCGGACCTGCCATCACTTCTACAACCTGCCTCTTGGAGAGATATATGCTCTGGGTGTTGATATGGAAGAACCTTACAACATCTATGCCGGCTTGCAGGACCATGACTCCTGGAAGGGACCTTCTAATTCCTGGTCTGGGGTAATTAATCTGAGTGATTGGGTAACAGTTGGCGGGGGCGATGGAATGTATAACGTGGTTGACCCAACTGATAGCCGCTGGGTCTATAATTGTCGTGAGTTTGGTGATTTTGGCCGCCTTGACCAGAAGACCGGAATTCGGAAGAGCATCCAGCCGTTTAGAGCCGCGGATAAAGAGCCTTACCGCTTCAACTGGACCCCGCCGATCCATCTTTCACCGCACAACAGTTCTATTGTTTATATCGGAGCGCAGTGTTTACTCAGGTCTCTAAACCGCGGAGATAGCTGGGAAGAAATCAGCCCGGACCTGACTACTAACGACAAAAGTAAGCAGGGAGGAGCAGGCTACATCACCTTTTGTACCATCACCACGATTTCTGAATCCCCGGTAAAACCTGGGGTCATCTGGGTTGGGACAGACGACGGAAAGGTTCAGGTGACTGTTAATGGCGGCGCCACCTGGGTAGATTGTACTCAGGCTTTAGCAAAAGCCGGCGGACCGGCTAGCCTCTGGGTAAGCCGGGTTTTTGCTTCTCCCCACGAGGCCGGGACTGCTTTTGTGGCTAAAAGTGGTTTCCGCCAGGACGATTTTAAACCCTATCTTTTTAAGACCAGGGATTATGGCCGCACCTGGGTTTCCATCTCTTCCAACCTTCCGGATTCACCTATCAACGTGGTGGTTCAGGACAGGAAAAATCCTGATTTGCTTTTTGTTGGCACAGATAACGGGCTCTTTATTTCCCTTGACGGGGGAAAAAACTGGCGTCCGTTTCAGAGCAACATGCCTAAGGTTAAGGTATCAGACCTCGTTATTCATCCGCGGGAAAGTGATCTGGTGGTCGGGACTTACGGGCGGGGAATCTGGATAACCAACATCTGGCCCCTTCAGGAACTTGCTGAAGAAGTTCTGCTTAAAGAAGCTCATCTATTTTCCACGAGGCCGGCAGTTCAAAAACAGTATCCAGTTTTCGGAAACTATCAATTAACCGGAGATAGTCACCTTTTCACCCCAAATGAGCCCGATGAAGTGGCCATCTTTTACTATCTTAAGAGCGACTTACCGGTGAAGGCAAAAATAAAAATTTATGACCTGCAAAAAAACCTGCTCAAAGAGATTGAGGCTGACGGCAAAGCTGGTTTGAACCGGGTGTCCTGGGACATGAGGAAGTCTGGAGAGGGACGTGCGGCATCCAGGGTTGAGCCGGGTCTTTATCTGGTGGTTCTGGAGGTTGGGGGGACGAAACTCGAGCAGAAAGCTTTGATTTCTAAGAGGATAAGCTGGTCAATCGGTCCCAACCCTGTAGTTTTGAAGAGCTATAATCTGGAAAATTATTGATTGAAAAAATATGCCGGGTAAATTTTAAAATAAAAAGAGTAGGCTGAATGATTAGATGAAAATTCGATCAGGCAAAATAAATTAAGGCAAGAAAGATGGTTTTTTTGAGGGTAAGAGACTCAGGTGAGGGAAGAAGGGGCGTCCCTTTCAGGGCGCCCGCTTTGTTCAGGGGGATTGTGAGGGGAAAGAGGTTTATAATTGAGGAAGGGTTAGTATCGCCATCAAGACAATTTTATCTATCCTCAAACCAGTTGAAAATTTATCATGAAATTAATCAGATGTCAAATATATTTTATTAGATATTTATAAGGAGGAAATAATGTGGGCGAGACCTAAGAATTTTTTTAAGTTTATCTGGCCATTTTACTGGTGTCTAATTTTAGTTCTATTATTTTCAGCAGGTTGCTCCGGTAAAAAGGATTATTCCATCAGGGCAATCAAACCCACTGAGGTCAGGTTTTTGGATAACTTCTGGAGCAAGAGGATTGAAACTAATGGCCTGGTAACCATCCCTCATTCTTTCCGGCAGAGCGAGGAAACTGGCCGGATTAAGAATTTTGAGGTTGCCAGCGGGCAGGCTGAAGGCGATTTTTGCTCCCGTTTTCCTTTTGATGATTCGGATGTGTACAAACTCATTGAAGGAGCTTCCTACCAGCTAATGCTTGAGAAGAACCCAGAGCTTGAGAAATACCTGGATCTTTTAATTGAAAAAATCGCCGCCGCCCAGGAAGAAGATGGGTACCTTTACACTGCCAGAACCATAAAAAACCGGGGTGGAAAAATTCCTTATGACGACTGGGTAAGGGATAGAAGATGGGCTAACACCGCTTTTTCTCATGAGCTTTACAACCTGGGTCATCTTTTTGAAGCGGCAGTGGCCCATTATCAGGCTACGGGTAAGAAAAGCCTTCTTGAGGTGGCTTTGAAGGCTGCCGATATGCTGATTAGAGAATTCGGCCCGGGAAAATTGAACTTCCCTCCCGGCCATCAGGAAGTAGAAATAGGTCTGGTCAAACTCTACCGGCTCACTGGTAAAAAGAAGTATCTGGACCTGGCCAGTTTTTTTCTTGAGCAAAGAGGTAATCCTCAGGGTCGGGAACTTTATGGCTATTATTCCCAGGACCACAAGCCAGTGAAAGAACAGACTGAAGCTGTTGGGCATGCGGTGCGGGCTGCCTATATGTATGCTGCTATGGCCGATGTGGCTGCTCTCACCGGAGACCTGGCCTATGTTCAGGCCCTCGATAAACTCTGGGAAGATGTAGTCTTCAAAAAAATTTATATCACCGGTGGAATTGGTTCGACCGGGGCCTGGGAAGGCTTCGGACCAGCTTATCACTTGCCCAATGCTTCTGCCTATGCTGAAACCTGTGCCTCCATAGCTAACGCCTTCTGGAATTACCGAATGTTCTTGCTTCATGGTGAAGCAAAATACCTGGATGTTTTTGAGCGGGTTCTCTACAACGGGTTTTTATCCGGTCTTTCTCTCACCGGAGACAGATTTTTCTATGCCAATCCCCTGGCCTCCTTCGGTCAGCATGAAAGAAGCCCCTGGTTTAGCTGTGCTTGCTGTCCCCCCAATATTGTCCGATTCATTCCTCAGTTAGGGCAGTATGTTTACGCCATTTCGGACGATTGCCTTTACCTTAATCTTTTTGCCCGGAGCAGAGGAGAAGTGGAGTTAGAGGGAGTGAAGGTTGAGCTGGAACAGGAAACCGACTACCCCTGGAGCGGGGAAATAAAAATCAAAGTCACTCCGCAAAAGGAAAAGGACTTTACTTTGATGCTCAGAATTCCAGGCTGGGCTTTAGAGCAGCCGATACCTGGAGACCTTTATTATTTTGCTGATAAATCTGAGCTAAAACCACTGGTCAGGGTTAATGGCCAAGAAGTCCCGCTTAACCTGGAGAAGGGTTTTCTGCCTCTTTCCAGGACCTGGAAAGCGGGTGATGTGGTAGAGGTCAGTTTGCCCATAGAGCCCCGCCTTATAAAAGCTCACGACCAGGTCAAAGACAATATCGGTCTGGTGGCTGTTCAGAGAGGTCCGGTAGTTTACTGTGCTGAATGGCCCGATAATCAGGGTCGGGTCAGTAACCTTCTGCTTCCAGAAGGCGTTTCATTCTCGACTGAATATCGGCCTGACTTGCTTGGAGGTCTGGTTGTGGTAAAAGCCGGCGGCAAAGCTTATGTGATGGAAAAAAATAAAATCAAAATTCAGGACCGGGAAATTATCCTTATTCCTTACTATGCCTGGGCTCATCGGGGCCGTGGAGAGATGGCTGTCTGGCTGGCCGGAGAAGAATTCCGGGTCAGACCTAAGCCAGAACCTTCATTAGCCTCAAGAGCCAAAGTTGAAGCCTCAGAAGGAGCCCGGGGAGCCATGTTTATTAACGACCAGTATGAACCTGAAAATTCCAACGACCACTCAGTCGGCTACCTTCACTGGTGGCCCAAAAAAGGGACCGTTGAATGGGTATCTTATGAATTTCCTGAGGTGGTCAGGGTTTCGGAAGTGGCTGTCTACTGGTTTGATGACACCGGTCAGGGTGAATGCCGAGTGCCTGAGTCCTGGAAACTCTATTACCTGAAGGGACAGGACTGGGTTGAAGTAAAAAACTTTGATCCTTACGGAACTAAAAAGGATGAATATAATCTGGTCCGGTTTAACCCGGTTACGACGCGGGGACTAAAGATTGAGTTAAAGTCCAAGGAAAATTTCTCTGCTGGTATTCAGGAGTGGAAGGTAAAGTAGGAGAGCTGACCGTTTTTATTCGGGTTCAAGTCAGATGATAAACTTTAGGGCAAGATTTTGCGCGGGCCCGTTTACAGTTTTGAGCAGAAGGCCGGGTTAAAATCCGGCAAGAGAAGAAAGTTGATTAATTAAAAAAGGAGGTGATGATGAATAGCCCGCACAATATTATGAAGAGTCAAATTTTTTCCGGAGAAGAGCAACCAGCGGACTGCCCGGTTAGCTGGTTCAGAAATCGGTCATTGTTATTCTGGCTTAGACTTCTTTTTTTCCTGGTTTTGGGTACCGGTTTTCTTCAAGCAGGGGTCTCAGCAGGTGGCTATTATGGGAGCGATGAAAAACAGGTAGTTCAGAATCCTTCTTTTGAAGAAATTCGAAACGATAAACCGTCCGGCTGGAGGGTTATTACTTATCAGGGGACGGCTCAGTTTTCTCTGGAGCAAATCGCTCGAAGCGGGGCTTACAGCGTGAAGATAAGCTCGGAAAATGGAGCTGATGCCTCGTGGTCGGTGGTGGTAAAAGTAAAGCCTTTTTCTAAGTACAGGCTTTCTGGCTGGATAAAAACCGAGCAGATTGAATCAGCTGGTGGGAAAGGGGTGCTTTTTAACGTCCATGGAATGGAAAAATACCAGACCAGGGCTTTAACTGGAACCAACGATTGGACCCGGCTCGAGATGGTCATTGATACCGAGCTCAACGATGCTCTGCAGATTAACTGTCTTTTCGGGGGCTGGGGAAAAGTGAGGGGTCAGGCCTGGTTTGATGATGTGACTTTAGAGTTTTTATCCGGACGCACCTTAAAGCCTGCAGCCACTGTCCATACAGACCAAAAGCTGACTCCGGTTTCCAAATATATCTACGGTCAGTTTATTGAGCATTTGGGTCGCTGCATTTACCAGGGTATCTGGGCTGAGATGCTGGAAGACCGAAAATTTTACTACCCGCTCGGTTCCAGTGATTCGCCCTGGAAAGTTGCTGGGACTCCCCACGCTGTCCATATGAACCCTCTTCTGGTTTATGCCGGAGTTCCGGTGCCTGAAATCAGGCTTAAAGGTAATGGAGAGGAAGGCGGAATTTACCAGGAAGAACTGTCCCTTCAGGCAGGCCGGAAATACCACGGTAGAATTGTCATAGGGGGAGACCCGGGTGTGGTACCAGTGGAAGTGAGGCTGGTCTGGGGAAACGGTGAAAATGACCGGCAGGTTTTTGCTATAGAAAAGATTAAGCCCGACTATGAAAAGTATTATTTTTCTTTTACCGCCAGGAAAACCACCGACAATGGCCGCCTGGAAATCGTAAGTCGGGGGAGTGAGGCTTTCCGGGTGGCTGCAGTTTCTTTGATGCCGGCTGACAATCTGGAAGGCTTCAGGCCTGAAGTGATCAAGCTTCTTCAAGAGTTAAATTCTCCTGTTTACCGCTGGCCTGGCGGCAATTTCGTCTCTGGTTATAACTGGAAAGACGGTATCGGTGACCCCGACCGCCGTCCACCCAGAAAAAATCCGGCCTGGCAGGGAGTGGAACACAACGACGTCGGTATTCATGAATTTATGGCTTTCTGCCGGTTGGTCGGAGCCGAACCTTTCATTGTTGTAAACAGCGGTCAGGGCAATGAAACCATGGCGGCTGAGCAGGTTGAATATGTCAACGGGAACCCTGACACCCCGATGGGCCGACTTCGGGTTTTAAATGGTCACCCTGAACCTTTCAACTGTAAGTTCTGGTCTGTGGGCAATGAAATGTACGGCGACTGGCAGCTCGGTCATATGCCGCTTAAAGATTATGTCAGACGTCACAACCGGTTTGCGGAAGCCATGAAGGCTGTAGACCCGAACATAATTCTTATAGGGGTAGGGGCGATTGGCGAGTGGAGTGAAGGCATGCTTAAAAGCTGTTCTGATCATATGCAGCTTATCAGCGAGCATTTCTACGTTCAGGAAAAGCCTGGCCTTCTCAGCCATGTTTATCAGGTCCCCAGATTCATTAGAAGAATAGCAGAAGCTCACCGTCAGTACCGGAAAATGATACCAGAGCTAAAAGGAAAAGATATTAAAATAGCTCTGGATGAATGGAATTACTGGTATGGGCCTTATATTTATGGCGAACTCGGCACCCAGTATTTTCTGAAAGATGCCCTGGGCATTGCTTCAGGCCTTCATGAATATTACCGTCAGGCTGATATCATCTATATGGCCAATTATGCTCAAACGGTCAACGTCATCGGAGCTATCAAAACCTCAAAAACTGAAGCTGTGTTTGACACCACCGGACTGGTACTCAAGCTTTACCGTAATGAATTTGGAACGGTTCCGGTAAAAATTTCAGGTCAACCCGAACCGCTGGACGTCATGGCTTCCTGGAAGGATGATGGAAAAACTCTAACTCTGGCTGTGATTAACCCGCTCCCAGAGCCTCAGAAGATTGAACTGGAGTTAAAGAAGTTTAAACCCACCCGGGTGGAGAAAATTTTCAGAATAACCGGCAGCCATGAAAAAGCCTGTAACGTTCCAGAAAAGCCGCCTGAGGTTGAAATCAAAACAGTAGCCGAGGCTTTTGAGCCCGGACGACTGGTTCTGCCCCCTCTCAGTATAACTATTTATGTACTGAAGTGAAAGGAGAAACCTAAATCCTACTAAATAAATAGGAATTAAGCTGTAAGGAGCAAAAATAAACCTGGATGGCTGACCTGAAGGTATTAGAGGCAAAAGGAACATTGATTTTCGGCCAAAACCACAGCCTGATTTGAGAATGTGGTAAAATAAAAAAAAAGCGAGGTCAAGATGAGATCATTGAGGCTGATTCTTTTAATGGCTATTGTGGTGTCTGTTCTTTTCTTTCTGATTTTCTTTTCGGTTAAGGAGAAGCCTTCACCATCTACTGAGGAAGAAAGTGGATTACCCGGGTATCCGATAAAACCGGTTAATTTCTGGCAGGTGAAAGTTACTGATGAGTTCTGGGCCCCAAGAATGGAAACTAATCGGCTGGTGACCATCCCCTATCTCTTCAAAATGAACGAGGAAACAGGACGGGTTGACAATTTCCGGATTGCTGCTGCACTGAAGACCGGAAAACATACCGGGAAGCGTTACAATGATTCCGATGTTTTTAAGGCCATTGAAGCTGCAGCTTACACCCTGAAAACTCACCCTGACCCAACGTTGAAAAAGCAGATTGATGAGCTGGTGGAGATAATTTCCCGGGCTCAGGAACCTGATGGTTATCTGTTCACCACCAGGACTATAGACCCGAAGAATCCTGCACCTGGTTCAGGGAAAGAGCGCTGGTCAAACCTGCGCGTCAGCCACGAACTTTACAACCTGGGCCATCTTTATGAGGCGGCAGTGGCCTATTACCAGGCTACCGGCGAAAGGAATCTGCTGGACGTGGCCATCAAGAGTGCTGACCTCCTGGTCCAGACTTTTGGTCCGGACAAACGTCGGGCTTTTCCCGGGCATCAGGAAATTGAAATCGGTTTGGTCAAGCTCTTTCAGATTACGAAAAACGAATCCTACCTGAAGCTGGCTAAGTTTTTTCTGGATGAAAGGGGTTATTATCACGGCGGTGAGGTCTATCCGGACAATTCTCCTTTTCATATTTACAACTCGGAAGAGTATCTTCAGAATCATAAGCCAGTGCTGGAGCAGACTGAAGCAGTGGGGCATGCCGTCAGGGCTACTTATATGTACAGCGGAATGCTGGATGTGGCCGCAGCTGGTGGCTTTCCAGAATATGCTCGGGCCAGTCAGAAGCTCTGGGAAAACGTCGTCGGCAAAAAAATGTATTTGACGGGAGGTATTGGGGCAACTGGCGAATACGAGGCCTTCGGGGTTGAGTATGAGCTGCCAAATCTCAAAGCTTATGCAGAAACCTGTGCTGCGGTGGGGAACGCCTTCTGGAACCAGCGTCTTTTTCTGACCGAAGGCGACGGCCGATATATCGATGTTCTGGAGAGAATTATCTACAATGGGTTGATTTCCGGGGTGGACCTGACTGGAACAAAGTTTTTCTACCAGAATCCCCTGGCTTCAGAAGGCAAATATGAGCGCAGCAGCTGGTTTGAAGTGGCTTGCTGTCCAGCTAATGTGGCTCGCTTTCTGGCCACTTTCCCACAATACATCTATGCTCATTCTGAAAATGAAGTCTTCATTAACCTGTTCGTAAATTCCACCGCAGAATTTGAATTTCAAAAGGCCAGACTGGAGATAATTCAGGAAACCAAGTATCCCTGGCTGGGAGTGGTTAAGATCGGAGTTAATACTTCAAGAGTGCGGGAGTTTACCCTTTCCATCCGAATTCCCGGCTGGGTTCAGGCCAGGCCTGTACCCTCAGACCTTTACCGCTACCTGGATGGAGAAGCCGGTGAAGTGGTAGTTAGAGTAAACCGGAAAATTATCCCCGTCGAGGTAGACCGGGGCTATCTCAGACTTAAAAGAAAATGGGTTAGAGGGGATGTGATAGAAATTATTTTCCCGATGTCGGTTAGAAGGGTGGTTTCAAATGAAAAAGTGGCCGAAAACAGGGGAAAGGTTGCAGTGGAAAGAGGCCCGATTGTTTACTGTGCTGAAGCCATAGATAATGGCGGAACAGCGCTGAACTTAGCCATTCCCGATTCCGGCCGTCTCCAGCAGTGGTTCAGGAACGATCTTCTGGGTGGTGTTACCATTATAACCGGAAATGGTCTGGTGGTTGATGACCGGGGTAAAGCGATTCGAAAACAGAACCTGTTTTTAATTCCTTACTGCACCTGGGCAAACCGCGGCTCCTGGGAAATGGCCGTCTGGTTGAAGAGAATAACGGACTGAAGGATTAAAGAAGAAATTTAATTAATGCCAGAAGAAACTGCCTCCTGGATGAGGTTTAAGGTTTTTCATGTTCTCAAATAAAAGGGGCCATTATTTGTAGTTTGTGTCTTTTCTAAGCACTATTATATATAAAAAAACAGGACTGCACCCTGTTTTCCTCTGGAGTCAGGCAAAGGTTTATTAACTATTTGATGGGCTATTTTTTAGGGAAGCCCACGGTTTGGGCAAGCATGATATTTTGCTCAGGGCGAAGTTTCATGGCTTTAGCCAGTTCTGGCCGATTGATAGAGGCCCTTACTACAGTAGCCAGACCTTCAGAAGCACAGAACAGGTAGACATTTTGAGAGATAAAAGCAGCATGAGCCCCGGAGTAAAATCTTTTATCCTCGTCACTGCCGCGGGGAATTCGGGAGTAATCGCCCACATAGATTAAATTGACCGGTGCAACTCTGACGAAATCTTGAGTGCCGGTTAAGGCTCTTATATCTTCTTTTAAAATTTGAATCAGAGAATGTTCTCTGGCTTCATAAAGGAAAAGACCATCAGCAGTGGCTACATAAAGGTCTATGTTCTGCCAGTTGACCGCAGAAGGCGCGGTTCTTTTTCCTGAGTCAGGGCGGTTGATTCCGTAAGCTGCCCAGAGCAGGTTGGAAAGAGTTTGCAGAGAAATTTTCTCCGGGCTGAATTCGCGGCTGCTCTGCCGGGCTTTAAGGCAATCCATCAGAGGTTTGCCACCTGAGGTCTGGGGTTCCGGCAATTTAATAGTCGTGGTTTGCTGGTTTGGGGCGGCTGTGACTTGAGTTTGCGGTGAGGCAATCAGGTTTAAGGCAAATAACAGAAAAATTGATAAAGCAGCCTTCATTGAGTCCTCCTTATTAAACTTCTCCACCTTTACTTTTTACATCAGACCAGAATTTATTTCAAATCAAATCAGCTATCTTTACAGGTCCTCTGACAAGATTTAGCAAAAATATTTTTTTGACAGTTAAAAAAACGTATGTTAAAAGGAATTCACCCAAAAATTAATACAGGAGGGAGAAGGAAAATGGCCTCAGCAGTCGAAAAATGGGTTGAAAAGCAGGCGGAGCTTTTTCAACCTGAAAAAATTTACTGGTGTGATGGGTCAGAAGGAGAAGCCCACCGACTCATCGAAATTGGGATGAAGGAAGAAAAAATTGAACAGCACAATATTTTTCTGGAACTTAACCATAAACTTTGGCCTAACGCTTATCTTCACCGCAGCCATCCAACCGATGTGGCTCGAACCGAACATCTGACCTACGTCTGCCATCCTGACCAGGAGACAACCGGCCCGAACAATAACTGGATGCATCCTGATGAAGCTAAAGAGCTTCTGACCAGACTTTCCCGTGGGGCCATGAGAGGACGGACAATGTATGTTCTTCCATATATGATGGGGCATCCGGATTCACCCTACGCTAAAGCTTGTGTTCAAATTACCGATGTTTCCTATGTGGCTGTCAGCATGCGGATTATGACCCGTCTGGGGAAGAGGGCTCTGGAGAAGATTGGCAGCTCGGAAAATTTCGTCAGGGGAATCCATAGTGTAGGGGATTTTGACCCGAACAAACGCTTCATCATGCATTTCCCGGAAGAAAACCTGGTCTGGAGTATAGGCTCAGGTTATGGCGGCAATGCTCTTCTTGGTAAAAAGTGTTTTTCGCTGCGAATTGCTTCCTGGCTCGGCCGCAAATACGGCTGGCTGGCTGAGCACATGATGATAATCGGGGTTGAGGATATGCATGGCAATATTACCTACATAGCCGGAGCCTTCCCCTCAGCCTGCGGCAAAACCAATCTGGCCATGCTGGAATCAGCCTTGCCGGAATATAAGGTCTGGACTGTAGGAGATGACATTGCCTGGTTGAATGTAGGCCCTGATGGCCGGCTGTATGCCATTAACCCGGAGTTTGGATTTTTCGGAGTAGCTCCAGGAACCTCGATGAAGACCAACCCCAACATGATGCGCACCCTGCGAAATTCTAATTTTTACCCCACCCTCTTTACCAATGTTGGTCTGGACCTTGATAGCAGGTCGCCGTGGTGGGAAGGTATGGAGGGGCCAGTGCCGGAAAATATGGTCGACTGGCAGGGAAAGCCCTGGAAACCCGGCCAGGGAACTCCAGCTGCTCACCCCAACTCTCGGTTTACAGTTTCTGTGTACAATTGTCCCACCCTGTCAAAAGAATACGATAATCCGCTCGGAGTTCCTATCTCAGCCATCCTGTTTGGCGGCCGGAGAACTAAATTAATCCCCTTGATAGCTGAGGCTTTCAGCTGGGAGCACGGAGTGTTCATGGGAGCCAGGATGGGTTCAGAGACCACAGCTGCAGCTGCCGGTCAGGTGGGGGTGCTGAGGCGGGACCCGATGGCCATGCTGCCTTTCTGCGGCTACAACATGGGCGATTATTTCCAGCACTGGATTAACATGGGCAGGTTGATGAGTCATCCTCCCAGGATTTATTCGGTAAATGCTTTTCGTCGAAACGAAAAGGGTGAGTTCCTCTGGCCTGGCTTTGGTGAAAACATCAGAATTTTGAAATGGATAATTGAAAGAGTTAACGGCCGAGCAGGAGCCAAAGAAACACCCTTCGGCCTGGTTCCGGATAAGAAAGACCTGGACCTGAGAGGACTCAGCCTCGCAGACGAAGATCTGGAAGAACTATTCAGGATTAATCCTGAAGAATGGGAAGAGGAACTTGCAGATATCAAGAAATTTCTGGAAAAATTTGGCCGGCGCATGCCTTATGAAATCTGGCAGGAATACGAGCGGCTGAAAAAAGGCCTCGGATATTGACCGGATGATGATAACCTGCCCGGCCTTTAACTTAAGTTATTGTTTGTTCCTGTGATAATAGTTGATTGGTTCTTTTTCAAAAAAGCAGAGGCGTAACATAATAGCTCCCGGTAGCCTTGTTGGCTTTTCCTTATTTTTTTCGTTCCAAGAAGTTTCATAGGAGAATACTTATTAATTATGATTCTGGGTTTAGGTTGGGGCCGAGGTTTGATTGAGGTTCCGGCCCTGTCAGAGAAGGCTAAAATAATCACCTGTTCAGGACCGTATCTATTGCTTGAAAATTTTTTGAAAAATATATTGTATTTTTTGATGGAATTTGATAAAAAGATAGCTCGGTAAACTGGAAGGACGGGGGCCAGCGATTGCTACAATAAAAGATATAGCCAGAAAGGCTGGAGTTTCTATCGGAACGGTAGACCGGGTTCTCCACCATCGGGGGAGAGTACACCCGGAAACGGAAAAAAGAGTCCTCAAGGTCATCAAGCAGCTAAATTACCGAACCAATATTTTTGCCAAGAACCTGAAGCTCCGCAAAGTTTTCCAATTTGGGGTTTTGATGCCCCGGATTGAACAGGACAGTAACTACTGGTCTCTTCCCTATAAAGGAATAATAAAAGCCCATGAGGAACTGGCCTCTCATAAAGTCGAGGTCAGCTTCCATTTTTTTGACCGCTTCAAGGAAACCTCTGTCCTCTATGCTGCCAGAAAAATGCTAAAAAGCAACCTGGATGGGCTTCTGGCTGCTCCAGTCCTGCCAAAAAGCTTCGGGCAGGTTTTGCAGGAGTTGCCTGAAGACCTGCCGGTAGTTTTCTTTGATTCGTATCTGCCAGGTATCAAACCTCTCTCATTTATCGGCCAGGATGCCTTTCAAAGCGGACTTTTAGCTTCCTACCTGATGAAACAGACCGTACGCAGACCAAAAGGGAAAATTGCGGTGATTAAAATCCTGCCTGAGGATTATCATATTGCTGAAAGGATACAGGGATTTCTGCAGGGAAGCATTGATTGGCCGGGTTTTGAGGTTTTGGTAATCGATATTGATGGCAACTGGCCTTTGGGCAAGACTGAAGCTGAGCTGGAAGCTTTTTACCGCCACCATCAGGATCTGGCAGGCCTTTTTGTGACCAATGCTATGACCCACAAGGTGGCAGAATGGTGGAAGAAAAAATCTGTTCAGGATAAAGTAATTCTCATAGGTTATGACCCTATTCCGAAAAATGTCAGGTTGCTTAAGGAGAAAGTGATTGATTTTTTAATCAGTCAGCAATCAGAACGTCAGGGTTATGAGGGGATTTACTCCCTTTTTAGAAAGGTGGTGCTGGGAGAAAAAGTCAGAGAAAAGGTGATGATGCAAATTGACATAATAACTGCAGAAAATGTCGATTATTACATAAGCTGAAAATTTAGATGGAGGATAAAAAGGCCCATGAATGAAAAACCAGTCCTCAACGTCAAATCTCTTAAAGAACAGGTTTACGATTTTCTTCGGGAACAGATGAGGCGGGGTGAAATCCTGCCGGGTTCTGTAATTGATATGGAGGAGACCTCCCGCAAACTGGGGGTTAGCCGGACGCCTCTCCGTGATGCTCTGCTTCAGCTGGAAAGCGAGGATTTTGTCACCATTCTTCCCAGACGCAAGGTAGTGGTAAATGTGCTGAGTGCTCAGGATATCAAAAACTACTATGAGATCATCGGAGCGCTGGAAAGCATAGCCATCATCAAATCTTTTGACCGGCTCAGGCAAAAAGATTTTGAATTCATGGATCGATTGAATCAGGAGATGAAGCAGGCAATAGAGAATAACAATTTCGACCTCTATTATGAGAAAAATCTAACCTTTCATAATGTCTATCTCAACGCCTGCGGCAACGAGAAGTTAATGAGGATAGTTAACAATTTAAAAAAGAGACTTTATGATTTCCCCCGTCCACCGGTTTTTGTCAAGGAATGGGAAGAAGTTTCGGTGGGAGAACACGCTCAGCTGCTTAAGTATTTGAAGAATGGCCAGAAAGAAGAGGCGGCCAGGTTTATCCGAGATGTTCACTGGTCTTTTGAGGTCCAGGAAAAATACATCATAAAATATTACCGACATATTGCCAGCGAGCAATAGGAAATCCCGGGTTTGAGCCAGAGCTTTTTATTTCTTAAAAATAAAATATCCGGCCATAACTATCAGAATAAAACCAACAAGATAATTCCAGCGAAACTCTTCCTTCAGGTACAGAATGGAGAAAAAAGAAAACACGGTCAGGGTGATTATTTCCTGAATGGTCTTAAGCTGGGCGGCCGTTAACCTGCCGTAACCAATCCTGTTAGCCGGCACCTGAAAGCAGTATTCTAAGAAGGCTATTAGCCAGCTAAAAAGGATGGCTTTCCACAGGGGCAGACCTTTAAATTTCAGGTGTCCGTACCAGGCAAAGGTCATAAAAATATTGGAGACGATCAGTAATACAACCGTCATGTAAGGCATTTAATAACCCGTTTTGTTAAAAATTAGCTATTAATAATAGACCTGTTTTAAACTCTGTCAATAGGGGGAAACGTCAGTTCCGTTATTATTAAAACAGCCGTTTTGGGTTTTCAATCCAGATTTTAAGTGATAATAGGGGATTTTCTGGCAGTAATTTGACCAGAGCTGCCTCCAGGCAGAAATCAGAAGCAAAAAAAACACTTTTTGACACCTAATGTTTTCCCCAGGCAGGCTACTTAAGGGCAGAGAAAAAAGAGTGCCAGATTCTAATTTTATAAAAATTAAAGATTAAAGCGATAAGTCAGTTTGACCAGAAAAACGTTATCTCCTGGAGCGGTAAAAAGGTTTCCTAAATCCCGCCCCAGGGAAAAATCGCCAGGGTTGGAATAATCAGCCCGGTTCTGAGTCCAGACTAGGTAAAGAAGTGAACCCAGGCGGTATTCCCAGCGCAGGACTATTGTTCCCCTGAATGATTTATAATTAAAGTCAGGATTGGGGATGGAAAAGCCCGGGGCTGGACCTGAATCGTCCGGGTCAACGAGGTAATAGCCGTTGCTGTAGGTTATAGTGGAGACTTCCTCGCCGAACACCAGGTAATTAAAAGTCCGGGGCTGGTTTAGCTGTTTGAAACGGTCATAGCGACCCACGGCTAGGTAGGGCTGAAGATAGAGCTGAAGACTCAACCGTGGGGTGAATATCCAGTTCATCCTGATTTCGCTGGCCACGATGGTCTGGTCAATCCTTCCGAATATATAACGGCGGCCAAAAGTTTCGGTCATCAATGGGTCTGAGACAGAAGTAATCCACTGGGTTTCGTTGGTATCAAAGCCAATCAGAGGTCCAATTGAAAGATTGAAATTGGGTCTGGGTTTCCAGCGCAGGCCAAGGCTCAGATTCCACTGGTCTTGCTTATTCTTGGTAGAGGAGTGATCAACTGAGGCATAGAAAACAAACCGTTTTCTGGAATCCGTATCAAGCCCCAGCTGAAAAAAATAACCGCGGGGAATTAGAGCCAGCGGTCCACCCCGGGTCAAAGTATTGCTATAGCATTCTGGATAATAAAGGGCCAGCAGATTGGTGGACCACCAGTTTCTGAAGACTCCCTGAAGATTAACCAGCCAGGTTTCAAAGGTTTTAGTGCCTCCGAAATCGTGAGTTCTTTCAGTTCCGCCTATAAGCAAAGCCTGACGAAATACCCGGCCGGGTTTGGTCCACTGGTAGCCGTAAAGTGCCTGAAAATTGAGTTTATCGGACAGACTTCTCTGGTAGCCGGCTTCGTTGGGGTCAAATCCAGGTGATAGAGCGCCGGCCGAAATCAGCACAAGAGAATGACCCTGTTGTTTGGCCAGGCTCATTTTGGCTGCCCATCCGGAAAGCCTGGTGGCTTCTGGGTCAAGGTTGACATGGTTGGCATCGGGGCGCTGAAAATAATGGATAGAAGACCGCTGCAGCCGGTAGATGGCGGCCTGGCTGCCATGAATGAGGGTCCCGCCTGCCCAGCCACCCAGAACCCAGTTTCTTTTCCGGTCTAAAAAAGTCCAGCCGTCAAAAGCCAGACTGAAAGACTCGGAGGAAAGAAGCGCTTTGAGGTTTTCATCCCTGAGGTCGCGAATTACCGAGGTAAAAATAAAACCAATCCCCTGCTGTCCTTTATTAAATTCACGTTGAGCCCGGAATATTCCATAGTAGGTCAGAGGAGCTACCTCTTCGCGGTAGCGGTCTGTTAAGTCATCCACTGTGGCGTATTCCCTGGCTGTCAGGGCGTTTATAACACCGACGTTCCAGCTTGAACCGAGCTTTCCGGTCAACTTGAAAGCTCCGATTATGGTTGAGCGGTCAGGAAAGTCTACGTATCCCTCATGAACCGGGTAACCCTGTGGCTGTCGGCCTATCCTACGGCTGTAAAAAAGACTGGGGTTAGGCCAGTTCAAGTTGGCGCTGATATATATTCCGCCCCGACCAAAATGGTTGAAAATTGATGAGCCTTCGATGAAAAAGGGTCTTTTCTCTTCGTAGTATGTTTCGTAGGCGGTCAGATTGATAACAGCTGGGTCCACTTCAACCTGGCCGAAGTCCGGGTTGACGGTCAAATCGAGATTCAGGCTGCTGGTAAGCCCGACTTTCAGGTCAAAGCCTGTATTGGTTTTGTATTTTTGGCCAGTCTCAAAGGGGTTTCCTGGTTCTGCTGGCCGGAATTGAGCCTGCCCTACTGAATAGGGAAAGGCTTCCACCCTTCGGCCCGGCTTGATGTTTTCAATTCCTTCCAGCCTGGCAAAGCGCGAAACGAAGGCATTGTCTTCCTTGGGTACCCAGGCGAGGGATACTTTTTCGTTCTTCCGCTTGATGAGGCGCTGAAAATTAACCCCCCAGATATAACTGGCTTTTTTGGAAAAACGAAGCTGGTTAAAGGGAATTCTGATTTCCACCGACCAGCCCTCGGGGGTAATTCTGGTTCTGGCCTCCCAGATTCCATCCCAGCTCTTATCTTCACTAATGTCATTATAGAGGGCTTTATCTATCATAGAACCGGCCGGATTAACCCAGAAAGAATAACCACTCCGGCGGTCAAAATAGGGATCAACGCTGAATATGAACCAGTCTGAATCGACTGAATAATCGCGCCGCCCGAGCTGGCCGATAATGCCCGAAGGCTCCGAATCATAACAGTAGGCAGCTACGTAAAGATTGGTTTGGTCATAAAAAATCCAGACCCTGGTTTTCTCACTGGGCGGAGCTCCGTCTACCGGGTCAGACTGGATGAAATCCTCACTCCCGGGAAGTTGATAAATTTTTTCCAGAAGGAAACCATCCAGCTCTATTGGTTCGGTCAAACGGTAAGCGATGATAACCTTATTCTCCTGGAGTTTCTTGAGTGACTCTTTGTCTATTCCCGATTCAGACTGAACCTGAGAAAAAAGAGGAAGCTTGAATAGAAAGAAAAAAGAAAAAATAAATATAAATGTCCTGATTATCCTGAGATTTTGCATGCCTTTTTGCCTCCCTATAATACACAACTCCCCTCAAACTATTTAGTCGTGAAAACCTTCAAAATCTGAAAAAATTTAGGGTAAATTTAGAAAAATTTCTTCAAAACTCCAGTCACAGAGAATGAAAGCTATTATGAGAGATAAAAACTGGTTACTTCTGAAGGCAAATCCTATATGAGTGATAACGTGAAGCCCCTCACCTGACTTCTAAAAGCTACTTTTCAAACCACAAGACTCTTACCAAGGTTAAAGGCATCTTCCAGGGCATAGGGGTCAGTCTTTACTTCGCCAGCTTCTGAGGCGCTGGTATAGACCATCCCGGTGATTTCTGCTCCAAGATAATTGAAAATATCCTGGTAGGTTCGCAGGGCATTAATTCCGCCAGAAGTGAAGACGTCCCGATCGGCATAGGTCAGGATAAGACCTATTCTTTTCCCCTTGAAGCAGGCATATTCATCACCTCCGAGGGCATACCAGCGGTCGATAAAAAGCTTGGTCTGGGCATTGATGGTGAACCAATAAACCGGATGAGACAGGATTATAGCATTGGCTTCTTTGAGTTTTGGGTAAATTTCGCTCATGGCGTCCTGCTGCCGACATTCACCGGGTCTTTCCTGGCGGCAGCTTTCACAGGCCAAACAGGGATTGATTTTAAGGCTCGCCAGGTTAATTATCTCCACATCGGCTCCGCTTTCCTGGGCTCCACGGGCGGCTTCCCAGGCTAAAGTGGCGCTGTTGCTTTCTTTTCTGGGACTTCCAGTAAAGATCAGCATCTTAAAAGCCATCTTATTCCTCCTTATGGTTTCTGGACTGGCTTTTTATGATGGTAAATAGAGCAATGCCAATCCAGACTGAGTTTACTCCAACTGACGGATAGGCTCCAAAGTGGTAGGCGTTCAGCAGCAGACAGGCACTTCCGGCCAGGTTCAAGAGCTGATAAAGAAGAGAATCCCCAGCCAGCCTCCTGGTTGAGACCAGAAGGTAAGCCAGTAATAACATTAAAGCCCCGGACCAGCCAGCCAGATTAATGATCAGGTTGTTTTCCATAGAGAGACTCCGCTAACCAGAAAAGATTATACAAGAAGCCTTGCTGAGAATGAAGGAAACTGAGAAAAAATTCAGGCTTAAGCGTCATTTATGGATTGGAGGAGGAGATGATGGGTGAACGGAGTTTTAACCCCGATAAAAAAGAAAAATTAACGGTTGAAGAGTTTGTCCATCTCGCTATAAGGTCATTACGGATGGGCGAATTCAAGGGAATTCACTCAGTTTACAGCGGTTTTAATGAAGCCTTTAAGAAATATTTTGGGCAGGACCCGGTTCAAGCTACTAACCGCCTGGCCGAGGAAAAGAAGATTGAAATCAGACCGATTAAGGGTGGGGTCCTGCTCTATTTACCGGGTGAAGCTCCAGCTCAGTCCCGGGGAGATGAAGCCTTGAAAAAAATGGGCTTACGCTCTGGGGGTTAAAGCTGAAAACTCTGAGCTCTTGTTAAGCCGAAATGTGAATTTTAGCCTTGTCCGGTTGGAGCTTCGGAAAAAGATTTGAGCTTATCGCGAAGGGTTGATTCAGCCAGTTTGCGCAGGGCTTTGGTTTCAATCTGCCTGACTCTTTCTCTAGTGACCTTGAGCTTCTGTCCAATTTCTTCCAGAGTGTGTTCCTGACCGTCTCCGATTCCGAATCTCATTCTGATCACAGTAGCTTCTCTTTCGGTCAGGGTATTAAGGGCCCGAGTAATCTGCTCTTTCAGATTAGCCCTGATTACTATATCAGCCGGGGATGGGGTATAAATATCCCGAACAAAATCGCGGAGGAAGCTCTCTTCGTCATCTCCGATGGGTGAATCCAGGGAAAGCAGCTCCTGGCTGTCCTGAAGTATCTTGGTGACTTTCTGGACTGGCATCCTGACCGCTTCGGCAATTTCCTGGACAGTCGGTTCTCGTCCGGTTTTCTGGACGAGCTCCTGGTGAATTTTTTTAAGACGGTTGATGGTTTCAACCATATGGACCGGAATGCGGATTGTGCGCGCCTGGTCAGCAATAGCTCTGGTAATGGATTGTTTAATCCACCAGGTAGCGTAAGTAGAGAACTTAAAACCCCGATGATAATCAAACTTCTGAACGGCCCGCATCAGGCCAAGGTTTCCTTCCTGGATGAGGTCCGAAAGGCTGAGTCCGCGGTTTACGTAGTTTTTGGCAATGGAAACTACCAGTCTCAGGTTGGCTTCGATTAGCCTGTTTTCGGCATGCTTCTGGATTTTTTCGCCACGGCTTACGTCTCTAAGGACCCGTCGCAGCTCCATAGCCTCCAGTCCAGCCTCCTGTCGATAGGCCCTTTCTTCTAAGTTGTATTTCTTGATTTTCTGTTTGATTAATTCAGTGGTTTGTTTACCTCTGGCTTTACGGATGGTAAGCTGGAGTTCTTCTTTCTTATCTTCAAGCTCATTCATGGCTTGAAGAATCTCCCGCAACCGACTAATGGTGGCCGCCATTTTTTCCGGGGAAAGATGCAGCTCTTCCAAGATGCGGTACATTTTAATAATTAACCGGCCCCTGGCAAAGGCATTTCTGGCCGTTGGTTTAAGGGCGGAAAACTGCTCTGAAAGGCGATAGAATCTATCCAGGGTTTGTTTCAGGCTTTTTACCTTTTTTCGGGCGGCGTCGTCTTCAAAGTCTTCGGTCTCGTCGAAAAAGCGCAGGAATCTCTCAGGCTCGGTCTCGGCCAGGTCTCTTAGGGAAATTATGTCTTTTATGGCCATCCTGGTTTTAAGCAGAGCCCGGAGCTGAATTTTCTTGCCCCTCTCCATCTGGCGGGCCAGGTCGATTTCGTCCTGCTGGGAAAGCAGGGAAATTTTGCCCATTTCTCGGAAATAGATTTTTATGGGGTCGTGATCTGATTCAACAGCTTCCGAAGCAGCAACCTGCTCAGCCCGAGCAGTTTTTGGGAGTATATCTCTCAGTTCAAATTCATCAAAATCATCAGAAATACTTTTCAATTTGTTAGGTCCTTGAAGTTCAGGTTCAAGGGCCCTGCTTAAGAAAAGCGGATCTATTTCTTCGTTGAGCAGCTCGGGCGAAATGGTCTGTTCCCCGGTCATGAACTCAGACTTTTCCGCTTTAGGTTTTTCTTTTTCGACTTTCTTTTTAGAAATAGTCTTAATTTTTTTGTCTTTTTTAACCATTGGACCCCTGAGAATCTCTACCCTTGGATTGAACCTTAAGGGCGGGATAAAATTAAAGCATAAATCCTTCTAATTAATAAGTCAGCTGTTCTTTTTTGTCAAGATGTTTTATGAATCAAACCTTGAAGGATATGGTTATATATAATATATTACTAAGGGAGATGATATGAGAAGAAACAGGCTGGTTTACCTGCTGATGCTGGCAACTTTATTCCATTTTTTTACCCTGGCGATTTCCTTACCTCAAAACAGAGCCCAATCAAGGTCAACTAAGGAGCTAATCAAAGCCCTGCCCGAAAAATACCGGGTCTGGCTGGAAGAGGAAGTGGTTTACATAATATCTCCCAAAGAAAAAGAAGTCTTCCTCAACCTGGAAAACGACAGGCAGCGGGAAATGTTCATAGAAGCTTTCTGGAAGCAGCGGGACCCTAACCCCAACACCCCTCAGAATGAATTCAAGGAAGAACATTATCGACGTATCAAGTATGCCAATCAGCACTTCGGGAAAGAATCTCCCGGTCCTGGCTGGCGAAGTGATATGGGTCGGATATACATCCTGCTGGGTGAGCCCAAGACCATAGAAAAAATAGAAAACCAGTACGACCTCTATCCGACTGTTATCTGGTTCTACCAGGGAATGGCCGAATATGGATTACCCAATGCTTTTTCGGTGGTTTTTTACAAACCAGACGGGACTGGAGAATATAAACTTTATTCGCCAATCAAGGATGGGCCTCAGAAACTAATGCCCCATTACAGTGGTGACATGACAGATTATGCCCAGGCTTTCCGGAGTCTGGTTAATGTCTCCCCCCAGGTTGCTAGCGTTTCCCTGAGCCTGATTGAAGGTGAACCCCTGACTGACCTGGTTCCCTCTATTTCTTCGGATATTCTGCTGAATCAAAGAATTCCTAACGCCCCCATTTATAAAGTCAAAGATACCTATGCTGAAAAATTGTTTAAATACAAGGACATAATCGAAGTTGAATATTCAGCCAATTATATAGAAAGTGATGCCCTGGTCAGCGTCTTCCGCTCCTCCGGTGGGATTTATTATGTTCATTATTTGATAGAACCGAAAAAATTGTCGCTGGAAAAGGACGGCCCTAATTATCAGACTAGTTTGGAAATAAATGGAATCTTAACCGACTTCAACGGTCAGCAGGTTTATCAATTTGACCGGAGATTACCCCTTAATCTTAACGAAGACCAGGTATCAAGAATTCAGAACCGGATGATGAGCTTTCAGGATGTTTTTCCGGTAATCCCGGGGCGCTACCGTCTGAACATTCTGCTTAAGAATTTTGTCTCCAAGGAGTTTACCTCCTTTGAAACCACCCTTAACATTCCGGAGCAGGGGCTTCAGATGAGCCCGCTGGTGCTGGCCAACAGGCTGACTAAAAGCAATCAGTTCCGTGGCCTGAATAAAGCTTTTCTTTTCAACGACCTTCAGTTTGTGCCGTCACCCCGGAATGATTTTCTGAACAACGACACTCTTTATGCTTTCTTTCAGGTCTGGGGGCTGAGCCGGGAACTGGTGGAAAAAGGCATTTTTGTTTTTGAACTTACGAAGGAAACAGGGGAAGTTATTAAGTCGTTCACCAAGAAAATTTCTGAATATCCTGACCAAACAGTCTTTTATGAATCACTATCTCTAGCTGAGCTTCAGCCGGCTAATTATTTCCTGAAAGTTAGCCTGATTGACGACCAGAATAAAATTCTGCAGAGCCAGAAAGCCAGTTTTTACATCACTTTTCTTAGCGTTATTAACAGGTCCTGGGTTATGACTAAGCCGGTGGATGGTGATAATTCTCCCGCGGTTCAGCATGCTCTGGGAATCCAATACTGGAATAAAAAAGACCTGAATCGGGCCAGGAGACATCTGGCCAGTGCTTACCAGCAGAATCCAACCAAACCTGAGTATGCCCTGGATTACTGCCAGCTTTTGTACAGCGAGAAACGATACCAGGATGTTCTGACCATTGCCAGGCCTTTCCTCGAAAATCAAAAGAATTATGATTTTCTGGAAATCATGGGTCAATCTGCTCAGGCTATAGGTCAATATGAGGAAGCAATAAACTATTACAAACAGTATCTAACTCACTTTGGCACCAATATCAACATTCTCAATGAAATAGGTGAATGCTATTATCAGCTCGGGGACTTAAACGAAGCGCTCTATGCCTGGGAGCGCTCTTTGCAGCTGGAGCCAGGCCAGGAGCAGCTCAAAGCTCGGGTGAAGGCCATAAAAGAAAAGAAAAAATGAAAGAATATAATTCCAAAAGATTTATTAGTATGGATAATCGGAGAATGGAGGTAATAATGAGAAATCGTAAATTAAGACTGTTAGTAGTGCTTGGAATAATTGTATTTTTAAGCCATTCAGCTTTACTGGCCCAGGCCGGTCGGGGAGTTGGCCGGCTGGGAGGCCTGGTGCTTGACGAACAGGATAAACCGGTAGTCGGAGCCAAATTAGTAATGACCTACCTCCAGGATGCCGGTGGCGGTTTGAAGCTGGAAGCCACGACCAATAAAAAAGGTGAGTGGTCTTTCATCGGCCTGGGTTCAGGGCGCTGGTCGCTGTCGGTGACCGCCGAAGGATACGCTCCGGCTACTCAGGAAGTTACCGTTAGTCAGCTGGAAAAAAATCCTCGGGTTATAATAAAGCTTAAAAAGTCGGGATCATCTATTCCTCTTATCCAGGACCAATCTTCGCTGGATTTGCTTGATCAGGGTAATGCCTTTTATCAGGAGGGAAAGTTCGATACGGCCCTGGCTATGTATGAACAGTTCTACGAAAAAAACCCTCAAGCCTACCAGATTTTACTTAATATCGGAGACTGCTACCGGGAAAAGGGCGAGTTAGAGAAAGCCATGGAAATTTATAACAAAGTTCTGGAGCAGGCTAAAAACGATATGACTATGGGTGTGACCATGACTGCCAAAACCCTGGCTGCCATTGGGCTGGTGTACCTCAAGAAGGATAATCTTGAAGAAGCCACCAAGTATTTTAAGCAATCAGTGGACACCGCTCCCCAGGATGAAATCGTGGCCTTTAATGTAGGTGAAGTTTTCTTTAACAACCAGCAGCTGGATGAAGCCCAGAAATATTTTCAACTGGCCTCCAGTATAAAACCTGAGTGGCCAGAGCCTTATCTGAAGCTTGGTTATGTTTTGCTCAATAAAAATGACCTCCCTGCCGCGGTGGAGCAGTTCGAAAAGTTTTTGAAATACGAACCCCAGGATTCCCCTCGGGTAGCCATGGTCCAACAGATTCTGCAGGCAATAAAAAAATAATAGCTTATGCCAGTTGCGGCTTTGGAAAAAAGTGAGTTCGTCGGGAAGGAATACCTTTATATAAGCTGATCCAAAACTGGGGTTTTGATGATTAAAGCTGGCGGGCGAGTTGTAAGACTGGTTTTTCCAAGAAATCTCAAGATAGCAGGTTGATTAAAGGGATTGTAAAATAAAAAGTAAGAAAGAGTAAGCAGGTTCAAGGAAACTCTATGTTATGAGCAGAAAGAAGAAAAAAAATCGCGGTCCAGCAGAAAAAGAGAATCAAATTCATGTTAGAGGTGCACCCGCCGCCAGTTCTGGAGAAGATAAGAGTTCCGGCTCAACCCGTACCATTATCCGACAGAAGCGCAATTCCATCATAATCGCCGCCTTGATTATGGTGGTTCTGATTTTTGTTCTTTTATATTGGATCAAATTTAAAACCCCTCAGCCAAATCTCAATCAAGTAGATTCTTTCAATATTCTTTTAATAACCCTGGACACTACTCGGGCGGACCGACTTGGATGTTACGGATATAAGGAAGCCAGAACACCTAATATAGACTGGCTGGCCCGAGAAGGAATTCTTTTTACCAGGGCTTACTGTCCGGCTCCCCTGACTCTTCCTTCTCATGTGACAATTTTAACGGGTCTGGAGCCTGCCCGCCACGGGGTCAGGAATAATGGTCATTATCTTTCACCTGAGATAAAAACCATAACTGAATATCTTAGCCAGAGAGGTTATAAGACTGCGGCTTTTGTTTCTTCCTTTTCAGTAGATTCCAGATTCGGTCTGGACCGGGGGTTTGAAATTTACGATGATACTTTTCAAGCCAGCCTGCCTTTTAAAACAGCTAATGCTGAACGCCGGGCTGAAAACACTTTCTTAAGCTTTTACCGCTGGCTCTCCCGGAATGCGGGGGACAAGTTTTTCTGCTGGGTGCACTATTTTGATCCCCATCTGCCCTACGACCCGCCGGCGCCTTTTTCCGAAGAGTTTAAGTTGCGTCCTTATGACGGCGAAATTGCTTACATGGATGTTTATGTCGGCAAGATTATTGATGCTCTGAAGGAGAAGGGCTTACTGGATAGAACCCTAATAATCATTGCCGGTGACCATGGAGAAGGTCTGGGAGAAAGAGTGGAACTGGGCCATGGGATTTTTCTTTATGAAGAAACAGTTAGAGTACCGTTAATCATCTGGAACCAGAAAATATTTCCCCGTCCGGCAGTGATTAAAGAAAGAGTCAGATTGAGCGATCTGGCTCCAACTTTGGCCGAACTCCTCCGACTGGAGGAAGCCGCCGGCCAGATGGATGGCAAAAGCCTGGTGGGAATGCTCCGTGGGCAGGATAGAAAGGACAGAGAAGTACTGCTTGAAACTTTCTACCCGCGGGAAAATTTTGGCTGGTCAGAGCTGGTGGGAATCGTTTCCGGAAGGTGGAAATTGATACAATCACCTCGTCCGGAGTTATTCGACTTGGTAGCTGACCCACAGGAGAGGAAAAATCTGTTTAGTTTCAATCAATCCGTAGCTGAAGACCTGAAACAACGGTTGGAGAAAATTCTGCTGGCTTTGCCCAGCAGCCAGGCTACCTCTTCTACCAGAAGTGAAGACCTGGAAAGGCTTCGTTCTCTTGGTTATTTGAGCCTGGCTCCTATCAGAACAGATTCCAGTCTTCCTGACCCCAAAGAAAAAATTGACCTGCTGAGATTAGTTCAGCAGGGTCAGGCTTTTGAGTTCCAGGAAAAGTATTCTGAAGCAGAGGAGATATACAGGAAGCTATTACAGGAGCTCCCTGAAAGCCCGGCGGCTTATGTTAACCTGGCTCTGGCTCAGGCCCAGCAAAAGAAGATGGAGGAGGCTGTGGCCACGCTCAAAAGTGGATTGGATAAAATTCCCGATTCAGAAATTCTTCTAACCAGGCTGGGCCATACTTACCTGGTTACGGGCAATTACCTACTGGCCTTTCAGACCATGGAGAAAGTTTTGCACTTCAATCCAAGAAATGTGGATGCGCTCACAGTTTGTGCTACTATTCTTGATGCTGCTGGCCGAAAGGAAGAAGCCAGAACTTTCTATGAAAAAGCTTTGAACATTGAGCCGGAAAGCAAGCATCTCAGAATGAGTTTGGCCGCTAACCTGGCCTCTACTGGAAAATTGACTGAAGCTATTGGAATTTATCGAAAACTCATTGAGGATTTTCCTGACGACCAGAGCCTTTACCAGTTCATCGGTCTGGCCTATGCTTATCTTGGAGATTATGACCAGGCCATTTTTTATCTGAAGCAGGCGATAACCACGATGCCCACCAGGTCAGGCTATTTTAACCTGGCAGTGGCTTATCAAAAGGCCGGTAGGATTAAAGAAGCGGTGGATTATTTCAGACTTTATCTTGACAATTCAGAGGGGGACAACCCGGCCAGCATCAATCTGGCCAGAAAAGAGCTGGCCCGACTGGAAGCTCAACTTTACCGCCACGGAAAATGATCTCTTTTTTCAGAAAAACTGCAATTCAAAAGCTTTGGCCTTTTTTCTGGCTTGATTTTGTTAGATAAATTTTTACCTGATTTCTGGAAAGATATTTAAGGCTGCCTTTCTGATTAGAAAACGAAAATTCCATCCAGCCAGCTAAGGTCGAGCTAAATTTTTTAAAATTTTTTTAGAGATCGGGCCTAAAGACCTGATTGACGATGGCTGTTTTCTGCGAGGCTTACATCCAGAGTTAAAAGAAATTATTCTTTATTCCTTAATCATTTTTCAGGACAGCTCTACTTGCCTTTATTAAAATAAAAAGCCCGCCTCCGCAAGGCGGAGACGGGCTTGAGCGTCTGCTTAACTCAGCTTAGAAAGTGAATTTGAAGCCCAGTCTGGCAGACCAGGTTCCGAATCTGGAATTCCACCAGCCAAAAGCCGGGTGCGGGTCGAGTGGGTTGGTCTGGGTGTTGGGATTGCCATCAAGGTCCAGATTGCGATTCGAAAAGTATTCGTACCAGTAGTTCTGGAAGGTGCCGTTCAGCATGTCAGTTTCGAAGTCAACTGGAGTGCTAGTTCCGGGTGCATAAACATAATAACGGGTGCCAACTCTATTCAGGTCATAAACTTTTCCAGTGATGGACTTGGTATTGGTGACGTTGTTAACCTGGAGGTTGATACCAACGGCGTATTTACCGGCAAAGCGCAGCGTATATTCCAGGTAAACGTCAGCCCAGACGTTCCAGGGCAGCCGACCCAGGTCGCCATATCCATTGGGCCACATGTAGGCATTGCAGAGGTTGATTCTGGTGCTTAGAGGATAGCCACTTCTGGCATAAGCGGTTACACCAACAGTCAGGCCGAACGGGAAGACGTAGGAGCCGTAAGCTTTTATGTAGTGAGTTCTGTCGTGAGGCAGAGGTCCACTCAGCTCCTCTCCATTGGCCTTATAAGGCATAAACCAGTAGTCGAAGTAACGGTTAACGTTGGGGGAAACGCGCCCTTCTTCATCTGAGCTGGCTAAACCGCCGTAGTTACCCTGAACCCGGCTCAGAGTGTAGTTAAGGCCGCCCTGCCAGTTGTTGCTAAACCTCTTTTCCAGAGCCAGGTTTAAGCCATAATAATCTCTTTTGGCTTTGGGCATTGGCCAGTACTCGTCAGAAATTCTTCCACCCTGAGAGACCGGTCTGGCCCAGCCGTAACCCGGGTTAGCAAACATGTAGATTTCAGCAAACTGTCCGGGCGCCACTTCTTCGTAGGCACCGATGTCTTCGATGGTTCTGATCAGGTGTTTATAAACAGCCCGAGCGGAGAAAGACAGATTTTCCATGAGCTTCTTTTCGGCCCCAAAGGAAATTTCCATCTGAGAAACTGGCTTCATACTGGGGTCAACGGCATCAAATGATGGATAACGGAAGTCAATGGTGCCCAAGTACTGGTTGGTGCCGGGTGCCTGGTCGTTGAGGTCCTCAAAGTTTCCAGTGTTGATGAAGTTGGCAGCGATTAAGGTCCAGTCAAGCTCGTTCAGAGCGAAGTAGCTATTTTTCCACTTGAAGCCGCCAAAAGCGCCTTCAGCCAGGTAGAGCTTCATCACGTCGTAATAAATTCCGAAGCTACCGAAAACCTTCAGGCTGGAGTCTCCAAACACATCATAAACCAGGCCAAACCTTGGCGCCAGCTTATCAGTGAACTTGAAGTTAATGGGCTTCATGTCTCTGAATTCCGGATCATCTGAGAAGGAGGGAATGTATTCAGATTCAGTTCTCAGACCGAAGTTGATGGTCAGACGGTTGCTGATGGTCCAGGAATCCTGGAGGTAGATAGCCCAGTTGCTGCTGTGAATGTTCCACTTCCAGCCATAGGGATAAGAATTGTAGCCGTGCCTAATAATGTAATAACCGTAGGTGCCGCGGCCAAATGTAGAAGATCTGTTCCAGTATAGGTTGACTCGCGGAGCATTAGGAGTGTAGTCGTAGTTTTCATGCAGCCAGATGAACTGGACGCCAGCTTTCCAGGCATGCTCACCGGCCAGATTCAGGTAATAAGTTACATCCAGGTTGCTGCTGACTTTTTCTCTGAGTTCCCTCTTAGCTTCAAGCCAGGCGCCAGCACTGGCCCAGCCAGCATACTTTACCAGTTCTGGTCTACCCATTTGCTGATACAGGCTCTGATACATGGTATTAGCATAATTGAAATAGTAGGTTGGTCCAGCCGGTGGTTTAATTCCCTGATTGCCGACGTCCTGTCTGTGCCAGCCGGCTCTTAAAGAGACCAGAAGGTTATTCTGCCCGGAATAGTCAGCAGTAAAGGCAGTGGAGAAGTTGGGATAATCATAACCTGACATGTAGTAGGGGGTTTCCGGGTTTCCGGTACCATTGATGCTCGGGATGGAGCCTTTCTCGCGGCTAAAGTTGTTAACGAAACTGGCTGAAACTCTGAGGCCAGCCATCGGGGCAGCTGTCAGCTTGATGGAAGCATTGTCGTACCTGTACCAGGAAATGAAATTGTACCAGGGCCCGTTCCTCTGATTGAAGTCTCTAAGAGCATTCGTTTGAGAGTAAATCGGGTTGAAGGAGCCAAAGAACCAAAGCCGGTCTTTAATTATATAACCACCCAGGCTGAAAATGCCCTCTATTCTGTAGTATCTATCTCTGTCCTTACCACCATTGAAGAACAAATCGTCGTCATTGACGTATTCATAAATAAGAGTAGTTGGGTCGTAAGGGTTGAGCCGCAGGTAATCTCTGGCTTTGCCTTGCATGTAGAGCTTGTTGTTGTTGTAATAGCCCATAATATCACCGCGGAAGGTATTTCCACCGGAACGGGTTATGACGTTGACCACACCACCCATGGAGCCGCCGAATTCGGCGTTGTAACCAGAAGCGGTGACCTTAACTTCGTCAACCAGCTCCAGAACGACGTTTTGAGCTCTGGTTCCGACGTGGATTTCGGTGACGTTGGTACCGTCAACATACCACATGTTTTCAGCACCGGAAGCGCCGTCAACCGAGATACCACCCGCTCTGCCTTCGCTGCTAACACCAGGAACAGTGGTAATCAGTGAATCAAAGGTGCGGCCGCGAGGCAGGGTCAGGAAGGTTTCTTTGGTCATGACCTGGCCTTTAACTGTGCTCTTAACGTCGATAAGTGGGCTCTGTCCAACGACCGTTATCTGCTCTTCGATGGCTGCCGGCTCCATGGTTACGTTAATGACCAGAGTCTGGGATAGCTGGAGGACAATATCCTTACGAATTAGGGTTTTAAAACCAGGCAGAGTAAAAACGAGTTCATAAGTGCCTGAGGGAAGAGCCAGCAAGCGGAAAGTTCCGGTGGCATCAGTCACCGTGGCCGCTTTACCGACCAGCTTGGGGCTGGTAGCTTCGACCGTTACTCCCGGAAGGGGATTACCCTGGTCGTCAGTAACCTTACCGGTAATCTTACCTTCTGGGTTGATCTGGGCGAAAGCGGAACTACCAGCCAGAAGAACAAGGATTAAAGCAAAAACAAGAATTTTGTTTCTCATTCGAATCAATTCTCCTTTCGAATGATTTTTCCCTTGCCCAGGGACAGCTTCTTTTAGCTGCCCCACCCCTTGAGCTTTTTGACTAATTTTAGAGTCCCTTTTCTCTCTCACCTCCTTGATTCTGGAATTTTAAAGGATAATTCATTGCTTGTTTATAGCAATAAATATGCCAATTCCCCATAGAATATAAATCTTTTAATTTCAATAACATAAAAAATAGATTTTGAGTATTTATTCAATAATTTGTATTTTAAGCCAAAAATTTGAATTCAATGTTTTGCTGAAGTGAGCGAGATTGGAGCGGAAAATTGAGTAGTTGGCTGTTTTGATTTTGAATGAAAAGTTAGGTTCTTGTCAGGAAAGGAAAGTTCTGGATAAATCGGATTTTATAAAAAATGGTGGGCGATAGAGGATTTGAACCTCTGACTTCTACCGTGTGAAGGTAGCACTCTGCCACTGAGTTAATCGCCCACCAATCTTAATTTTATTTAAATTGCAGAGTCTGTCAACCTGGAATCAAGAAAAGGAAAACTTAAGCGATTTATTTTAACCGTTCCTTTCAGCTGATTTTGCCTGGTAATTCTAAACTGTCTGGATAAGAAATAAAAAGGTGACCTCGAGCTTCAGACAGCAAACAGGGTATGAGGGTGGAAATTTAGGGCAAAAAAATAATCCGAAAAATAATCCCGGGCCAATCAGGGAAAATTTTATTTGACAGTCAGTATAATAAGTTTTATAAATAAGACAGCGAAAAGATTATGGGTATAAAGCGCTGTCCTTACTGTCGGTCTTTGATCAGTGAGCAAGATCAGTATTGTAAAAACTGTGGTACTCAACTGCTTTTTCCTGAGGATGAAGAAATAGAAGAAGAAATTCCTGGAGATAGAATAATAGAAGACACCAGAGGCAGCGGTGAAATTCCTGAGGAAGAGTTGATTGAAGAAGAATTACCGGAAGAAATGATGGAAGAAGAAGTTAAAGAGGTAATTCTAATAGACGAAGCAGCAGAAGAGTCAGAAGTTTCTATTTCTTTGCCTGAGACCTCATTTCAGGGAGAAACCCCTGCCCGAAAGACAGAAACTGAAGGAATTTTGTTTCCTCCGGATGAGGTCAAGGTGCTGACTGAAGAAAAAAGCAGTCGTCAGAAAAAAATCCGCCAGCTTGAGACGGAGGAGGAGCTGCTTAAAAAGATTAAAGCAGAAGTGTTGAAAGAAAAAGAAACCAAACCGGCTGAAGCTGGAACTCGGGGTGCCGGCCTGGTTACCCAAATGGTTGAAGAACTTAGAGAAAAAGAGAGAAAAAAACTGGAGCAAAGAACCAGTCCTGGTCCTGTCACCCGGATGGTTGAGGAACTTAAAAAAAGAGAAGATGAGGAAGAAGGACTTGAACACCCCCCTGAACCAGGTCTGGTAACCAGATTGGTCCAGGAGCTTGAAGCTGAGGAGTCTGAAATCAGGGTTTCAGACTCAGGGTCTAGAGAGAGAACTGCCCGGGCTATCCAGGAATCGGAGGAATCTTCACCTTCCCTCACTTTTGAAACGGCTGAACTGGAGAATATTGGACCAACTGTGGAACTTGGTCGACGTCAGGTGGAAGATTTCTTTAAGGTTCTGGAGGAAAAAGAAAAAGAGCGGCTCAAAGAAAAATCACGTCTTCTGGAGGAAAGCCGAGAAGAAACCGGAGATGTTCCTTCCTGGATTAAAGAGGTCAAAACCGTTTCAACTGAAATTTTGACCGAAGGGGAAGAAACTTCAGCAGTTGAGGATTCTAAAATAATGGAAACAGAAGCAAATAAAATCTGGCCTGAGGAGGGAAAGCCCTCACCTCAAACTATTGGCTTTCCGGAAAACATCACCAGAAGTCCAATGGATTTTGAAATTAAAGATGAGGACTGGGAGCTGGCGACTGATATGAGGTTTGAGCGAGAGAAAGAAGAAGGTGAATTTGAAGAATTAGGATGCCGGGATACCGCTGAGACCACAATTTTCCACACAGGAGAAGTCGGAGCTGAAGAAAAAGGTGTTCAGGCTCTGCCATCTCTGGGCTTTATGAATTTTATCAAGGCCAAGGTTTTTGATTTGCTTCTTATCATAATGTTCTGGTTGATTTCAGTCTGGATGGCAGCTCGCTCTATGGAGACAACCATTTTTAAGCTATTCGATCTGGCTGCCAACGGTCTCCTGCTCTATCTTCTGATTCTGGTTTTTTTCTATTTCTTCCTTTTCTATTTCTTTATTGGAGAAACTCTCGGCGACAGACTTTTTAGAGAAGAAGGGGAAGAGGATCTCAGTTGAAAAGAACAAACTGCAGTCTCTTTTAGTCTTCGGGTCTGATTTGACTCACTCAGGATGAAAAATGTCATCAGTGCCTCAAGAAGAACTGACCTGGTAAGCTTCTATTACGAATGGCTGGCTGAAGCTTTGAGGAGAGAGGAAGCCCGGTTTTTTCATCACGGGCTGAGATCGGTGGTCAGGGTTAATCTCAGCCCGGCCGAGGTTCATTCGCTGGTTTTATGGTCAAAAAACTTTAAGCCTCTTCTGGAAAACCGCTTAGACCTGAGGAAGCTTTTAAAAAAATATGATCAGATCTATTTTCACTTCACTATAACTGGCCTGGGGGGCACCTTTTTGGAAAGGCTGGCTCCACCACCTGAGGTTGCTTTAAAACAACTGCCGGGTTTACTGGAAATTGCCGGGCGGCCGGAAAGAATCTCAATCCGCTTTGACCCGATAGTTTTCTGGCTGGAAAGAGGAAAACTGAAAACCAACTTCGATTTTTTTCAGGTTCTGGCTGAAGCTCTGGGGAAATTGCAGCTCAGGACGGTCAGATTCAGTTTTACCCAGTGGTATAAAAAAGCTTTGACCAGGGCTGGAAGAGCCGGTCTGATTTTTTTTGAACCTTCGTTTGAAGAAAAAAAAGAACTGGTTTCCAGGCTGGTTGAGATTGCCAGAAAACATAATCTTGAGCTTCTAAGCTGCAGTCAAAAGGAAATTGCCTCTCTTCCCGGAATTAAGGCCTCTGCCTGCATTGACGGTTCTCTATTGAAGGAGCTTCATCCTCGAAAAGAACCGGCTTCAATCCGCAAAGACCATACTCAGAGGCCGGATTGTCTCTGTACCGAATCCATAGACATAGGTAGCTATACTCAAAGCTGTCCGACAGCCTGCCTCTACTGCTATGCTAACCCTAAAATTAAGGTTGCTCAAGATCAAGATAAAGAAAGCTTCCTATCCCGGACTGATGTCTAAAAATAAAATCATTCCTGGAATTATTCTCTAAGATGATAAGATTATTTGTTTAGCATTTTACCTCATAATAGAGCTATTTTAAGGTAGGTTATCTTTTGGATTGACGATTTTCCTGGGGAAGGAGGAAAAATAACGGGTCTATTGTTAATATTGTCACTGGTAGAAAATGGCTAAGTAGATTTATGCGACTTTCAGATTCCTGTCGATAGTCTTTCGGCCAGGGCTGTGGGCAGGCTGGCTTCCAGTATTTTTCTCTGGGCTTCCTTGATGTCGTATTCAACCCGGCAGAATTTTATTTTTCGAGTTTCAGTGTCAAAAATCGCATAGGCAGCTTTCGGGTTTCGGTCTCTCGGCTGCCCGACTGAACCGGGGTTAATAAGGTAGCGGGCTCCTCTTTCCAGCTTAATTTCAAAGTGATTTCCCTCAATTAAATTTCCTTCCACGGTCTCGTCTTTTTCCACAAAAATAAACGGGAAATGAGTATGACCGAAAAAGCAGACCTGAGTTTCAAAATAACTGAATGCTTCAACAGCATCAAACTCACCAAATATGTAATAATCTTCGTCAAAGGGAGCCCCGTGACAGATGGTTATCTGATTGTGAACCACTACCGGGCTCTTAGCGAGTCCGGTTAGCAGATTAAGATGCTTTCTTAAAAGTGCTTTTCTGGTCCACTGGATGGCGGCCGCGGCCACCGGGTTAAAGGTTTGAACTGAATCCAGGCCGCATACAGCCTTGTCATGATTTCCCCTGACCATGGTCAATTTTTTAAGAGACAGGACGGTCTGAATCACCTCATTAGGAGAAGCGCCATAGCCGACCAGGTCGCCTAAAAAAAGGTAATGGTCAATCTTCTTTTTTTTGGCATCTTCCAGAACGGCTTTCAGAGCTTCCAGGTTCCCGTGGATATCGGAAAATATAAGATAGCGCATCAGTGAGCACTCCGAACTGTAGCAAAAATCTTTTCAGCTGAATAAGAACTTCTCACCAGAGGCCCGGAAATTATCTCCTTGAAGCCCAGTTTTAAGCCTAACTGTCTCAGCTCTTCAAATTCTTCAGGGGTGTAATAGCGGACAGTTGGCACCTGCCGGGCGGTGGGTTGCAGGTACTGCCCGATAGTCAGAAGCTGACAATTGCTTTCCCGGAGGTCTAAGAAAGTCCGGTAGAGGTCTTCCCTGGACTCACCTAAGCCGACCATCAGGCCCGATTTGGTCAAAGCTCCATTCTGACTGGCTCTTTTTAGCAAAAGAAGGGAACGGTGGTAATTAACGGTTGGTCGGTTGATCAGTGGGTAGAGGTTCAAGGTTGTTTCCAGGTTGTGATTGAGGACATCAGGTCCGGCTTCCAGCACCTGGAGCAGAGGTTTTTCCTCGCCCCGAAAGTCCGGAATTAAGACTTCTACCCTGGTATGGGGTAAATTTTCTTTAATCAGGCGAATTGTTCTGGCAAAAAGGCCTGCTCCGCCGTCAGCCAGATCATCCCTGGTGACTGAGGTGATGACCACATATCTCAGCTGCATTTCTTTTACGGCTTCCAGGACTGCAGCCGGTTCATTTTCGTTAAGTGGTTCCGGCTGGCCTTTTTCAACAGCACAGAAGCCACAATTTCTGGTGCAGATGTTTCCAAGGATTAAAAAAGTGGCAGCTCGTTTTTCCCAGCACTCCCCAATGTTGGGACAGCGAGCACTCTGACAGATAGTATTAAGACCCTGTCTTTTAAGCAGACCAGCTACCTGAAAATAAGCAGAATGAGAGGGCAGCTTGACCTTTAACCAGGAAGGTTTTTTTAAATAGCTCAACCCCGTCTTCTCTTGGTAATTTCAGAAAAAGGGGAGACTTACCTCAGTTTGGATTAATACTCGAAATCGCGTTCTCTTTTTAGCCGTCGCCGCATTCTCTTCCGAGCCTGAGCTTCTTTCAACCGGCGCTTTTCTCCCGGCTTCAGGTAGACCGAGTGCTTTTTGATTTCTTTAATGATAGCTTCTTGCTGAACTTTTCTCTTAAATCTTCTGAGTGCTGATTCTAAGCTTTCTCCTTCTTCTACCACTACAAAAGCCACTACCTTTCACCTCCTTACATCTGGAAAGTCACTGATTTTATACTTGATTGCCACCAGTTTGTCAAGAAACTGGAGATTCTTTTAAACGGGCACCAGCCCGGATGATTAAGACCCTGGCTCCTATGACCATAGGATTCACCAGCGGAACTGGCAGGCTTCCTGGCTTTAAGACCAGTGGAATTTCTGTACAGCCAGCGATGATGGCTTCTGCCCCAAGTTGAATAAGCTCTCTGGCTGCCTGTTTCAACAATCTGGTCGGACCAACTCCCAGAAAGCCGGCTTTGATACCCTTCTTTCCATAAATGGCCTTCATTATTAGCTTTTGAGTATCAGGGGAAGGGATAATCAGGTCAAGCCCCCGGCAGGTCAGGGCTTTCTGGAAGAGGCCAGAGGCTATGGTTCCTTCAGTGGCCAGAAGACCGACAGCATTTACTTCTGGGAGGTTATTTTTAATCCAGCGGGCTGACTCTTCAACCAGGTTAATTAACTTCAGTTTGGTTTTATTTCTTAATTCGGGAAAAAAGTAATGGGCGGTCAGACAGGGCATGGCTACCAGCTCGGCTCCGGCTTTTTCCAGAATTTTCAGCCCTTTAAGGAGGTAAGGTAAAGGGTTTTCGCCCCCGTAAAGTAAAGCTTTAGTCCGGTCCGGGGTTTCTGGTTGATTGACCACTATGATGCGGAGATGCTCCTGGTCGAAGGCAGCTTCGGTGTTTTTGATAATCAGCTCAAAAAAGCGGGCCGTCGCTTCTGGACCCATCCCACCAAGTATTCCGATAGTTTTTCTCTTTCTTTTAATCATCTTTAATTTTCTCCAGCAGAGGTCTGAGCTTTTCTATGGGCAGAGCTTCGGCCACCCGGCCGTTCTGGCCCTCCATTCTGGTGGCTTTGAAAAGTGAATTCAGAATGGCTTCTTCAGAAGCTTCGGCGGCTGCCTGAAACAGGGCTGACATGGCTTCGTTGCGAAGGACTTCAATCTTTTGGGTCAGACTTTTTTCCCGGTGAGGAATTCTTACCTGAGGGGCAGTGGAAAAAGCTATGGCATAATCGCCGCTGCCGTTAGAGTAAAAGCCGCCGGTTCGGGGAATTCCCAGCAGAGCTCTTTTGGCCAGTCTCTTAAGATTGCGGCTGTCAAGGGGGGCGTCAGTCGCCACTACTATCAGGCAAGATCCGTTTTCTTGAAGCGTGGTCAGAGACCCGGAGGAAGCTGGGCTCAGCCAGCGGTCAAGTTGTAAACCTTTTATTTGAAGCACACCGCCAAAATTGGTCTGGACCAGAACTCCTACCGTCCAGCCGCCGCGGCTTTCCGGAAGTTTGCGGGAAGCTGTCCCTATTCCTCCCTTAAAATTGAAGCAGGTAGTTCCGGTCCCGGCCCCTACCGAACCTTCTTCTACCGGCCCGGAAGCTGCTTTGCTTATGGCTTCCAGAACATGGTCTGCTCTTACAGCACGGGCTCTGATGTCATTAAGCCAGCCGTCGTTTGTCTCACCCACTACCGGATTGACCGACTGAACCTGTTCATTTCCCGGGAGCGAAAGTATGTAATCAATTAGAGCGCTGGCGGCCACCGGCACACTCAGGGTGTTAGTCAGAATAATGGGAGTTTCCAGACAGCCAAGTTCTTCCACCTGAGTATAGCCAACCAGCTTACCAAAACCATTAGCCACATAAATAGCGGCTGGGACCTTATCCTGAAAGACATTACCGGGATGCGGGATTATAGCTGTTACCCCGGTCCTGATGCTTTTACCCTCGATAATGGTAACGTGGCCAACCTTTACTCCGGGTACATCGGTGATGGAATTTAGCGGGCCCGGTTCCAGAACACCAATTTTCAGGCCGAATTCTCTGACCCTGGGTCTTGTTTCTTCAGATAAAGCCAGAGAGGTTAAAGCTGCAGTCAGAAGAAGGATTATTAAAATCTTCATATTCATTCTCTGGTACCTCATAACGAAGTTTCCACCATTTATTATAGTTTTTCATGAATTTAGGTAAAGGAAATTGTCATCTGAAATCTCTTTGGTTCTGATTTGAACCAGAACGGGCTTGGAAGAAAGGTTTTTCTGAAATCGATCAGAATTAGTTTTAAGTTTTTCCGGGAAAGAAGTTTAATGTTTTTTTGAATCTGGGTTTATAAGAGTTGAACATTGGGATGAATCCAGAAATTCCTGTAAAACTTGAACAGAATTATTGATTTTAGCCAGTCTGTCAAGTATAAAGGAGTATCGAAGAGAAAGATGGAACGGGAAATAAAATATTTGACTTTAAGTCAACTTCAGAGCCTCTCCTGGCTGGCTCACGGCTTTGGCCTGGCCGGTTTTGGGCCAGAACATCTTCAAACCAACAGCCTTCTTTCTTCTTTTACCCCGGTTGAGATGAACCAGCTTCATTCGGACCGGGTTTTTTTCCTGGACAGAGCCCCCGAGAGGAAACTGTCGGGTGACGGATTAATTACCGAAGCTACCGGTCTTTTACTCATCATCAAAACCGCCGACTGTCTGCCGGTTTTGATAATTGATGAGGTTAACAGGGTGGTAGCTGCTGTCCACTGCGGCTGGCGCAGCACCTCCCAGAGAATCCTGGAAAAAACCGTTTCTATGATGCAGGAAAAAGCAGGCAGCCAGCCAGAAGCCCTGAAAGTTGCGCTTGGTCCCTGTATTGAGTCAACCTGTTATGAGGTCGGACTGGAGGTTTATGAGAATTTTCAAAGGTCTGGTTTTGATCTTCAGAAAATTTTTAGCCCTGCCAGACCGAGGGATAAATTCCTGTTAGACCTGAGAAAGGCCAACCGCTGGCTGCTCGTAGAGAACCTGGGTTTAAGAGAGGAAAATATATATGACCTGAACCTCTGCACTTTCTGCAATTCCCATCTTTATTCCTACCGGCGGGACAGACAAAAAGATAATCGCTTAATCAACTTTGTTGGTCTTAAAAACATTATCTAATTGGAAGCGAAGGAATGTGACCTGCTTTTGAATGAGACTTAGTTTAATTGATTTCCAGTATTGATTTTGTTAACATACAAAAAAAGTAAGCGGTTAGCCAGATTGCTTTTCAGGTTCAGGTTTTTGGAGGGCTTTGATGAAGATTGAAGAAAAGCCGGTAGGAGAGATAGACCTTCCAGGTATACCGCTTTTCAAAAAGGGCAAAGTTCGGAACGTTTTTGACCTGAATGAGCAATTGCTTATAGTGGCTACTGACCGGATCTCAGCCTTTGATTTTGTCCTGCCTTCGTTAATTCCTTATAAAGGAAAGGTATTAACCCAGATATCGCGCTTCTGGTTTGACTATACATATCTGGTCTGTCCAAACCACTTAATTTCTACTGAAATTTCAGATTTTCCAGCTGAACTTCATCCTTATGCTGAGGTTCTGGAAAAGAGGTCGATGCTGGTGCAAAAAACCAGGGTCATTCCGGTGGAAGGTGTGGTTCGGGGGTATCTCTCTGGGTCTGCCTGGAAAGAATATCAGAAAATAGGTAAGGTCTGCGGAATAAAACTGCCTAAGGGTTTGCAGGAATCCTCTCGCCTGGATGAACCCATATTCACTCCAGCCACCAAAGCTGCAGTCGGTCATGATGAAAACATAACTTTCAAAGAAATGGAGAAGATTACCGGGTCAGAACTGGCCGGAAAAATCCGCAAAATAAGCCTTGAGCTCTACCAGAAGGCCAGCCTTTATGCCATCTCCAAAGGAGTAATAATTGCTGATACCAAATTTGAGTTTGGTCTGAATAAAAAAGGCGAGTTGCTTCTGGTGGATGAGCTCTTTACTCCCGATTCTTCCCGTTTCTGGCCACTGGCCCAATATTCTCCAGGTAGACCTCAGCCGAGTCTTGATAAACAGTTCGTTCGGGATTATCTCCTGACCACCAGCTGGGACCGAAAAACTTCACCCCCTCCTCCACTACCTGATGACATCATTGAACAAACCGCTAAGCGCTATCTGGAGATATACCGCCTTTTTACAGGGAGAGAAGATCTACCTTAAGAAAAAAATTATGATTTAATAATTGTGCCATGGCCAAGAACGGTTATGTGGACCTGCATCTTCACTCTCACTTCAGTTGCGACGGAGACTATTCGCCTGAAGAGCTTATCAGAATGGCCAGAGAAAATGGCTTCCAGGCAATTTCCATTGCTGACCACGATTCAGTTGAGGCCTATCCGGAAGCTATTGAGCTCGGCCTCCGGTACGGAATAGAAGTCATTCCGAATATTGAAGTTACCACAGTTTATGATTCAAGAGAATTTCATCTTCTTCTGCCATTAGTCAACTGGGAAAGTGAGGTTGTTAAATACATCATTAAAAAGATGGAAAAAAGCCGCTTAGAAGAAGCCCGCAGCCGGGTGGAAAGACTGAAGGAAAACGGCCTGGAGGTTGACTGGGAAGAAGTCTGGAGACTTTCAGGACAAACTCCACCACTCGGGGTAAAAATTGCCCAGATTGTCCTGGGCAAAGAAAAAAATCGCCGCAATCCGACCCTTGAAAAATATTATGATGAACATGGGCACCCCCTCCCCCCCTATCTTTTCTACCAGGATTTTTTTGCTGAGGGCGGTCTGGCCTACGTACCCAAAAAGCATATCTCTCTGGAGGAAGTTTTGAGTCTGGCTCCATTAACAGGAGGAGTTCCTGTGCTTTCCCATCCCGGGGCTTATTTCCAGCGGGCTACCAGAGAAGACCTTCTGGAACTAAAGAAGATTGGCTTAAAAGGGATTGAGGTCTTCACTTCCTATCATACCGAGGAACAAGTAAACTTCTATCTCCAGCTGGCTGAAGAGCTGGAGCTGGTTCCCACGGCTGGCTCAGACTTTCATGGACAGATAAAACCCCGGGTTCACTTCGGAATGATTAAGGCGGGCGATTATTCTATGATCGAAAAATTAAGGGAAAAAAGAAGCTGATGAGTCTGCAATTAAATTGGCTGGATAGCCTGCTTCTGATCATCTTCCTGATAACTTTCATTCTGGGGTTGATTAAAGGCCTGGTAAGACAGGTGGTGGGGTTGCTGGCAGTAGTCGTGGGGATAATCCTGGCTTCCAGACATTATGTTTATGTATCCTGGAAGCTCCACCATTTGATAAGCTCTGATTTCTGGAGAAATTGTCTCAGCTTTTTGCTAATCTTTTTTGTTGTTGTTCTGGCCGGATGGCTGATAAGTTTTGTCCTGAGTAAACTAATGAAGGGGAACCTGAGCCTGACAAACCATCTTCTGGGGGGTGTTCTGGGGCTGATTAAGGGCTTTTTAATAGGAACAATCATAGTTTTTGCCTTTCTGACTTTCAATTTTGAGAGAAAAGCTCTAATAGAATCCAGACTGGCTCCGGTAATGCTCAAAGCGGCCAGAGCCGTGACCTTGTTAATACCAGAAGAGATGAAAAACCGCTTTAAGGAAACCTTGAAAAAATTTGAGGGCAAGGGAGGGTGGAATGAGCAAAAAATATGAAGAATTAACTATCCATCAAAAACTCGAGTCCCTAATAGAAGACATGGTGGAGAAGTCAATTCACCTGAAAGAAGCTCTGGCGGAATTTGAGAAAATCTATATAGAAACCGCTTCAATCAAATACCGTGGTAATAAATCAAAAATTGCTCAGGCCCTTGGAATTCACCGCAATACTCTCCATAACCGCTTCAAAGCCCTGAAAATCAAACGAAAAAAATAGCAGTCTCCACCCTAATCTGCTAAAATATCGCTCGAAAACCTTGACAAGAAGACTTGAATGTCTTATAATTAGCACTCTCATAAATAGACTGCTAAATCTAATTTTCAAAGGAGGTAAGTATGAAGATTCAACCCTTGTATGACCGAGTGCTTTTGAAAAGGATTGAAGAACAGGAAGTTAAGAGAGGCAACATTATCATCCCCGACACAGCCAAGGAAAAGCCCCAGGAGGCCGAGGTAATAGAGGTCGGAAAGGGACGGGTAACTGAAGATGGCAAGGTTATTCCTCTCACTGTCAAAAAAGGGGATAGGGTGCTAATCGGTAAATATAGCGGCACCGAAGTTACCATTGACGGTGTAGAACACGTCATCGTCCGTGAAGATGAAATTTTAGCCATAATAAGCAAGTAAAAAGGAGGTAGAAAATGGCCAAGCAAATCATTCTTGGAGATGAAGCCAGACAGGCTCTTTTAAGGGGTGTTAATATCCTGAGTAATGTGGTTAAAGCTACTCTTGGTCCCAGGGGTAAGAACATCATCCTGGACAAGAAATTTGGTTCGCCGACCAGCACCAAAGACGGCGTAACCGTAGCTAAAGAAATTGAACTTAAGGACCCCTGGGAAAATATGGGAGCTCAGCTGGTTAAAGAAGTGGCTTCCAAAACTTCTGATGTGGCTGGTGATGGTACCACCACCGCCACTGTCCTGGCTCAGATTATCTACACTGAAGGCATCAAGCACGTGACTGCCGGACGTAATCCCAATCTGATCAAAAAGGGAATTGACCGGGCTGTAGAGGAAGTGGTGAAAGAGCTGAAAAAGATGAGCCGGGAAGTTACCGGAGAGATGATTGCTCAGGTTGGGGCTATTTCAGCCAATAACGATGAATCCATCGGCAAGATAATCGCTGACGCCATGGAAAAAGTCGGTAAAGACGGCGTCATAACAGTGGAAGAAGCCAAAGGACTGGAAACCACTCTGGAATTTGTGGAAGGTATGCAGTTTGACCGCGGTTATCTTTCCCCCTATTTCATTACTGACCCCGAGAGAATGGAATGTGTGCTGGAGAATCCTTTAATTCTGCTCCACGAGAAGAAGATTTCCAACCTGAGGGAATTTCTGCCTCTGCTGGAAAGTGTGGCCAAGATGGGTCGGGCCCTTCTGGTGGTGGCTGAAGAGGTTGAAGGTGAAGCTCTGGCCACTCTGGTGGTTAACAAGCTTAAAGGCACCTTGATGTGCTGTGCCGTCAAAGCTCCGGGATTCGGCGACAGACGGAAAGCTATGCTGGAAGATATTGCTATCCTGACCGGAGGGAAAGTAATTACCGAGGACATCGGCGTCAAGCTGGAGAATGTCACCCTAGATTGGCTGGGTGAAGCCGCCAAGGTGGTTGTAGATAAAGACAATACCACTATCGTAGAAGGCAAGGGCAAACACAGTGAAATCCAGGCCCGAATCAAGCAGATCAGAACCCAGATTGAAGAAACCACTTCTGATTATGATCGGGAAAAGCTGCAGGAGCGGCTGGCCAAAATGGTCGGTGGCGTAGCTCTGATCAAAGTTGGGGCTGCCACTGAAACCGAGCTTAAGGAAAAGAAAGCCCGGGTAGAAGATGCCATGCATGCCACTAAAGCTGCAGTGGAGGAAGGCATAGTCCCCGGAGGTGGCGTGGCTCTGCTCCGCTGCCAGAAAGCTCTGGATAACCTGACTCTCGATGGTGATATGCAGATTGGTGTCCAGATCATCCGGCGGGCTCTGGAAGAACCGCTACGTCAGATTGCTGAGAATGCCGGTTATGAAGGCTCTATCGTAGTTGAAAAAGTCCGTGAAATGAAACAGGATTTCGGTTTTAACGCCCTGACTGAAAAATATGAGGACATGATTAAAGCTGGTATAGTTGACCCAACCAAAGTTGTTCGGACAGCTCTGCAGAATGCGGCCAGTATCGCCGGTCTGCTGCTGACCACTGAAGGTTGTGTCAGTGAGATTCCAGAAGAGGAAAAACATTCCAAATATCCGACTCCGCCCAGCGATATGTATTAATACCTCGCAGCCTTCGGACCGAAACTCAGGCCGCTTTCAGGTTTCCTGAAAGCGGCCTTTTTTTTGGGTTTATCTAATGGTTTATGTTATATTAAATCAGCCTGATGAACCGTAGTCCGCTTGAAATTAGTCTATGAAGGTTCTTGACCGCTATCTGCTGAAAGAAATCCTGCCGGCTTTTTTCCTGGCCCTGGGTTTTATTGTGTTGGTAATCCTGATGGGCGAGATTTTTTACCTGGCTGAAATCTTTATTGTCAGGAAAGTTTCGGGGTTTACGGTTCTCAGGTTAATGTTTTATCTAATGCCTTCGGTTCTGGCCCTGGCTATCCCTCTGGCTTTTATGGCAGGAGTTCTGGGAGGTTTAAGCCGGCTTTCGACTGAGGGTGAGACCGAGGCCTTCAAGGTAATCGGTGTCAAACCAGCTTTTCTGCTAAAGCCGGTTTTTCTCAGTGGGTTTGGTCTTTTTCTGGTCGGTCTGGTTCTGACTTTCTGGCTAACTCCGGCAGCAAATTACCGCTGGCTTCAGACTATGGTTAACTCTATTCTCAGCCAGGTCCGGCTGGAGGTTTACCCCGGACGATTTCTGGAATCGCTGCCCGGCCGGGTGGTTTATTTTCAGAAAAAAGAGGACAATGACCGCTGGCGCCAGGTGTTTATATATAATCAGGAAGAACAATCAAAAGTCAGGCTGGTGCTGGCTGAAACTGCCTATCTGGTAACCCTGCCTGAGCTTAAAGAAGTCTGGCTTAGACTGGAAAATGGAGTCAGTTATGAGCTGGATTATGATAACCCTGAAAATCTTCTCCTGAGTGAGTTTAAGCTCAGTCAGCAGTTGATAGATTTGAAGGAGCTAACCGGACGCTATTCACTAACTAAAAGAAGCCGGGAAAAGAACATACGGGAATTATGGCATGACTGGTTGAGATTGAAAAATGAGGAAAAAAGACATCCGGAAAGGATTTTGACCAGTCTGGAAATTCACAAGAGAATCAGTCTTCCTGCTGCCTGTTTGGCGTTTATCTTTCTTGGGGTTGGGTTAAGCTGGCGGCACTGGCCTGGTGGTCGGTATGGGGCTTATGGTTTAAGCCTTTTGTTGATAATTTTTTACTATTTTCTTTTGGTAGCGGGGGAACAGAAGGTACTCCGAGGCTCTATTTCTCCCTGGCTGGCGATGTGGTTTCCCAACCTGTTGCTGTTTGGAGCTGGCCTTTATTTTTATTCAAGAGCTACCAAACCCCGAGCCGGTGGTCGGGTTTTTCTCTCTTCAAGTCAGACGGGAAAAGTCTCCAGATTAAGAATCCTCTGGAGCTTTCTAAAGCGGAATGGAGAAAGCGGTGTGAAAACCAGGGCCAGATCAAGCTGGCCCACTCTACTGGACCGCTATCTTTTTTTGAACTTCCTAAGGTGGCTGGTTCTGATTTTTTTAAGTCTTCTTCTTATCATGGCTCTGGCAAATCTCCTGCTGCGGCTCGATGAAATCCAGAAGAACCAGAAATCAGTTAGTTTGCTGCTTGATTTTCTCTGGTTTAAACTCCCTGAATATCTCTTAATCAGTCTGCTGATTTCAGCCCTGATAGCCTCTGCTATTACTCTGGGTTTTTTATACCGGCGGAAGGAAATGCTGTCTTTCCTGGTCGCCGGGTGCAGTTTCTATCGGGCTATTAGGTCCCTGTTAATTTTTGGTCTGATAACAGTTCCCTTGATTTTTATCTGGCAGGATAGAATTGTCAGCCGGGCAGAGTTTGAAGCCGATTACCTCTGGAGTAAAATTACTGATCGGCCAGCCAGTGTTTTCAGCTTCTTAAATCGTTACTGGGTTCATAATAGAAGCAGAGGACATTTTTACCATTACGAATGGCTGGACCCTTCTCGGAGTCAGCTTAGCCGGTTTCTGCTTCTTGAGCCGTCTTCTGACTGGAGGTCTTTTCAAAGGATTGTCTATGCTCAGGAAGCTTTAATTCAGCCTGAAGGGCTCCATCTGAGGGCTGGCTGGGAAAGGTATGCCCGGGAAGAAGCTTATCAGATGTTCAGTTTTGAATTTACCCGTCTGCCTCTACCTGAAGCTCAGAACCTTTTCCTTAAGGAATGGAAGGAACCAGTCACCATGACCGTGGCTGAGCTTAGAAAATATGCTCAGGACCTGGAAAAATCTGGTCTACCGGCTATCCAGTTCTGGCTGGAAGCAGAATTCCGTTACGCCTTTTCTTTTTCTTTGTTTATTTTTATTCTTTTTGCAGCAGGGGCAGCTGGAAATTTTAGCCAGAGCCATTTTCTCCAGCCCCTGGCTTTCAGCCTGGTCAGCGCTTTTGTCTACTGGGAAGCCGCGGCCCTTTTCAGGAGTCTCGGATTGGCCGGGGTGCTTTCACCCTGGCTGGCGGCCTGGAGTGCTCCTCTGATTTTTTCACTGCTCGGGTTTTATTTTATTCTAAGAACGAAGACCTGAAGTCTGACTTTACATTTTATATTTGCCGAGGTCTTCCGGGTCGAGGCTTTCCAGCCATTGCTTGAGCTTTTCTGAATTTTCCAGATTTTCTTCGCTCTTTTGGCTGTGGGCTTTGTTGATGACTTCTTCTTCTACATAAATCGGGGCGCTGACTCTTAGAGCCAGGGCAATGGCATCTGAGGGACGAGCATCTATGAGGTAAGGAATGTCATTCTGGCGACAATGAATTATGGCATAAAAAGTATTATCTCTAACGTCGTTAACGACTATTCTATCAACTGAAATATTTAGCTGGTCAAGAAGGTTTTTCATCAGATCATGAGTCATCGGCCGGGGTGTGGGAATCCCTTCCAGGCTGAGGGCGATGGCATTAGCCTCAAAAACTCCAATCCAGATGGGCAGAACCCGATTGCTCAGGGGGTCTTCCAGAACTACAATTGGCATCCTGGAAATAGGGTCTACTAAAAGACCTTTGATTTTCATCAGAATTTCCATGCAATTTCCCTTTCGTACAAATTTAATATAGATTCCAGAGGGGGAGTTGTCAAGGAATATGGCTAACTGAGCCTGGAAAAGGCCTGTTCCTGAAGTCCCTCTGAGCAGCAAGTGGGAAAATTCCAGCTTATGGGGCTTTCGGACCGATCGGGGATGGTTTATGGACGTTTGTTATTAAAAAGGTGTAACATAAGAAGAGGAGCTGGAAGAAAATAATGAAACCAGGAATTGAAGCTCTTAAATTCTGGGGAATTTTATCCTTAGTGTTTTTAATACTAATGGGAGCAAGTTGTGCCAGTCGTAAGCTCGAAAAATCACTGGACCCAGAGAGTCAGGAGTTTCTTTCTAAAGTTCGTTACACCATAACTCCTGAGGAGAGGAGAATTTTTCTCAAACTGTCTCCTTCTGAAAGGCCTGGATTCATCGAAGAATTCTGGAAAAGGCGAGACCCCAATCCAGCTACTCCTGAGAATGAATTTAAGGAAGAATATTTCAGAAGGATTGAAGAGGCTAATCGTCTTTTCAACGAGGGTGGGACTTCGGGTTGGTTGAGTGACCGGGGAAGAATCTGGATTACCTTAGGACCTCCCGACCATCGAGAAATCTACCCCCGGGGACAGTCTTTTTACGGTTTTCCGGTTGAAATCTGGCACTACGGATTTTTTCGGATTTATTTCATCGACCGATTTTGGAACGGCAACTACCAGCTTGACCCGGCCAGTGCTGAACAAATAGGCATAATCACCCAGACTCAGGTGGACTGGAACCAGCCCAGAGGTCGGCTGATGATGGGCAGTCCGGCTATGGATTTTGAAGTCAGACTCCAGAAAACTGAAAAAGGGCAAGCTGTTTTTTCCATTAATCTCCCCTATAATCAGGTCTGGTTTAAAGCCCGCGGCGATAGATTTGAAACCGAACTTGAAGTCCTGGTGGAGGTTGAGGATGCCGGTAAAAACCGGGTCTGGGAATTCAAGAAAAGTTATGTCCTGTCTTTAACTGCTGATGAATTAAGACAGAATTTCGACCGCAGCTATAACCTAGAAGTCCAGGGAGAATTTTCAGGGCAGTCGCCGTTTGTGGTCCGAATAGTAATAGAAAATAAAGTGGAGAATAAGAGGTCTGAAAAGAAACTGAAATTTGAATTCTAAAAATTAAGGCCAGGCTATTTTCTTTATCTGCTTCAGAACAGGTCAGCGAGATGAATTAAGCAGCTGCTGTCCCTGTCGGGCATACTGCTCGGACCTGAGGTAATCACCGAGGCGGTTGTAGAGGTCGGCCAGCAGAAAATAACCGAACGGCAGGTTGTCCCGCTCCGGTTTTAATTCAAGCCCTTTTTTAACCAGCTCAATGGCTTCCTGGTAATTCTGGCCTCGTCTTAGATAGATTCTGGCCAGATAAAAGTAGGTCAGAGGAAAATTTGGTTCAGCCCGAAGAGCTTCTTTTAAAGTTTCTAATTCCTCCTCTTCCCGGTGTTGTAGCCGGTAGAGTCGGGCCAGATTAAAAAGGGCCTTGAAATGGTTGGGTGCACCCGAGATTTCTTGCTTATAAAGCTCTATAGCTTCACTCAGGCGGTTTTGCTTCTCTCGCAGCTGGGCTAAGTTATATCTCAGGTTGAGCAGAGTCGGATTCAGTTCGTACGCAGCTTCCAGATGTTTTTCGGCTCTTTCCAGTTCATCCCGGTTCAGGCAGATAGCAGCAATGGCATTGTGAGCTGAGGCCGAGCGCGGGTTTTTCTTAAGACATTCTTCATAATAATATAAAGCCTTATCATAATGCCCTCGCAGAGCAAAAAGACTCCCCAGGACATGATAAAACTGTGGGTCTTCAAAACCTCTTTGTACCTGGTCCTTGATGAATTGCTCTGCTTTATCCAGCTGATTCAGGGCAGCATAGCAGTTGGCCACGTTGATCACCGCGAAGGAGTCATCAGGTTTGAGCTCCAGAGCTTTGGAGAAGGCTTCGGCCGCTTCCTTAAATTTTCTGGCTTTAAAGTAAACATTACCCAAGGCAAAAAACCCGTCGCTTATGTTCGGGTCGTCCTGAAGAATCCTGGTTAAAATTTCTATAGCCTCGTCAAAATTACCGGCCAGACCGGTCTCCCGGGCCCGGGATATTTCGTTAAAAATGTGAATCTTGTCCTTGGGGTCAGCCAGCTTTTTACCTTTTAACTTAGCCGGGTCCACGAATGAACCCAGATAGCCAAGAGCCGCCAGTTTTTCTCTTGTTTCCTCATCAACCGAAGTGAAATCAGGTTCAATGGCTTTTTCTCCGGCTTTTCTCTCGAATTCTTCAGCCAGCCGGGTTAGTTTTTCGTAGGCTCTTTTCTCAAGATAGACCAGATTTTTTTCTTCTTTTGGGTCTTCTTTGAGGTCATAGAGTTCAGGAACAGGGGCGATGATGAGCTTATACCTGTTGTTCTGGACGCTACGAAGCTCCGACCAACCGTAGTGGTACCTGGGGTAAAAAGTTTCAGAGTAAGCCAGATTATCAACTGGTTTTTTCTTTCCGCTGAAATAAGGAATCAAGGTTTTTCCCTGAACTTCTGAGGGCACCGAGAGTCCAACCATCTCTAGAACAGTGGGCATGATGTCAGTGAGGGTAACCACCCCGGAATATGAGCGCCCTTTGAAATTCTGGAAAGGGGTAACGAAAATTAACGGCACATGAATAGCCCCCTGGTAGACAAAAAAACCATGGGTGGCTTCTCCATGCTCTCCAAGACTTTCGCCGTGGTCGGCCGTAAAGACCAGATAAAGGTTATCCAGCAGGTTGTTATCTTCAAGGTAGCTCCAGAGCCTGGCTAATTGACTGTCGGTGTAGGCAATTTCTCCAAGGTAAGGGCGGTCAGCAAATCTGGTTTTGTAAGGTTCAGGTGGGTCGTAAGGAGTGTGGGGGTCATAGAGATGAACCCAGGCAAAGAATTTTTTGTTTCTGTTTCTGTCTAGCCAGGACAAAACCTGGTCAATGGTTTCCTCCGCCCGGCGCTGAACTTCTCCGAGAGAGATTTTTTCAAACCGCCCCAAATCAAAACGGTCAAAATAATAATCGAAACCCTGATTCAATCCCCATTTGGAGTCAAGAACATAAGCTGAAACAAAAGCCGCCGTTTGATAACCGGCAGTCTTGAAGACCTCAGCCATGGTTTGAAGTTCTGAAGGTACCACGAAACCGCCGTTGTCTCTAACTCCGTGATGGATGGGCAGAGTTCCGGTCAGAATGGTCGTGTGGGAAGGCAGAGTCAGTGGAGTCGGAGCGATGCATTTTTCAAAAAGCACACCTTCGGCCGCCATCCGGTTAATGGTTGGAGTAACATCTGGACTGAAACCGTAGCAGCCAAGACGATCGGCTCTTAGAGTGTCTATAGTAATTAAAATAACGTTAAAATCTTTCTGACCACGAAGTTTCTTGAGGTCGGAGCGTTCTGAAAGGATGAAAAAGACTACCGTGATGGCTAGCGCCAGAACCAGAAATAGTAACAGGATTCTTTTCATAGCATTATTTATTATAACATAAGTGGCTGGTCTTCTAATTTAGATTGGGCAAAAAATATCTTTTTTAGAAATAAATGGAGCTGATGATCTGACTTTTGAGTCTTGAATATTAAAAATTTTTTTTAGAGCATTTCATATAAGTCCTTATCTGACTGGTCCAGCAGCTGGGGCTTTATAGGTTATAAAATAAAACAGTGTCAAGAGAGCAATAATTAGGGTTAGCTTAAATAGATAGAATCAAAGAAAGATTTTTCCTGCAGACAGCAGCTATTCAGATTATAAACAGGTAGCTACCTGGTTCTGATTCTTTGAGGATAATAGTAAAAACAAGATTTTAAAATAAAAAGGGCGGCAGGTTTCCTGCCGCCCTTCAATTGTAGCTTCTGCTTTTAGAAGATTAAGCGTATTCCGACTCTGGCCTGCCGTGGGTTAACGATGCTGTAGAGCTGGTGACCGAGAGTTGAAGGCCACTGGTTGGGCAGCCAGTCGTACATCCAGCGAGTACCCCAGGAAGTTATGGTATCAACATTCAGCAGGTTGAAGACATCAAGCATCAGACCCAGACGGTATTTGCCAGCAAAGGTGAAAATTTTCTCCAGCCTGATATCAATCTGATGGTCTATCGGGTAGTGGTGAGAACCTCTGGGTTCAATGAAAAAGGTGATTCTTCCCTGGTTGAAACGCGGAGTACGGTAACGGGTGGTCCAGGCATTTCCGGTAATACCATGGTAGTAGACGTTGACACTAAGCTCAATCTTGGGAATGACGTAGGTACCCTGAATTTTGATCATATGAGTGGGATCATAAGTGGAATTTCCATTGGTGTTAATCCAGAAGTTCGGGTCATAGACATTACCACCATAACCGATGTCGTCGGCAAAGCCGTTATCGGTGGTGCCCCAGGCCTTGGACAGGGTGTAAGAAGCCAGCAACTGCCACCTGTTGGAAAATCTCTTGTTGAACATGAACTGGATGCCGTGATAACGACGGTAAGGTTTCTCCAGAATCCAGGGATAACCGTTCTTCCAGGCTTTGTAAAGGTTGGTTATTTCGTAGTCATAGGTTTCAAGAGTTCCCAAAGTTCTTTCGTATACTGTGAAGTTGCCAAAGTTGGGTACGCTGACCGTTCTGGTGGTATAATCTCCAGCCCAGTCAACCGGTCCGATGATGTTTTTCCATTCACGCCAGATATAGGTCAGGCTGAAGGAAGAATCTTTAAACAGCTCTCTTTCAATACTGGCTGTGATCTGGTTCATGTAAGGATGCTTTATCTTGGGGTCCATTCTGTAAAGCTGTTCGTGAACAATCCTGAACCATTCTACCCATTGCCCGAGGTCGTAGTCATAGTAGTAACCAACATAATCACTGTAGGCGGAATCCGGGTTCATCCGGTCATGATAGCTGGCCAGCATGGCTTCGGAGAACTGTCCATAATGGGCTTTGAAAACTGTGGTCTTATCACCAAACAGGTCGTAGGTGAACCCGATTCGGGGAGCAATTCTGGTATTGGTATAAACGTTTCCAGAAACGCCATGAACCTGACCCCAGTAAAAGCTGAAGCGAAGGCCAGCATTGATGTTCAATCTCTTGGTGACCTGCCAGGAGTCCTGGGCAAAGGCTTCCAGTCTTGTATAGCGAGTCCTGGTATCATAACCCTCATACTGATAAGCCAGATAAGGATAGCCATAATAGTCATAATACTGTATGTGGTCACCAAGGGACCCGCCCTCACCGGTAAAACCGTATCTATTTCTAACAGCTGATCTTTCAAACTCAGCTCCGAATTTGAAATCGTGAGAACCATAAAAATCTTCAACGTAATGGCTTAAGCTGGCATTGGTTTGGAATCTGAGTCGGTCAGCATAGAAGAAATAACCCGAGCTTTCTCTTCGGAAGTTATCGGCAAAGTCAAAATGCATGTAAGGTGCCATTCCAACTTCAGGGTCCAGATAATAGTAACCCCAGAAAAAGGCACCTTTTAAGTCAAAGAAAGTCTTGGAACTTATAATTTTGGTTAGACTGAAGTTGCCAACAACTTCAGGTGATTTCTGGGTGACCGTGGCTTCAGGTGAAACATTGGCTCCAGCCCCACGGTTAATTCCGTTGTAGGTGTCAACCTGAACTGAAGCAGTCAGGTTTAAGGTGGGAGTAATCTGAGAAGTGAGTTTTAAGAAGCTTCTTGGCTGCTTGTAGTCGACAGCCTCGGGGAAGCCAGTGGGATACCGCCAGGTTCTGTAGTACTGTAGGCCCACATAGAACCAGAGCTTATCCTTAATGATGGGACCGCCGAGATGAGCATTAGAATCCATCAGCTTCAGAAGGGGTGAGGTGAGAGTGGGAAAGTCATTAATGTACTTGGAATTGTTAGTAGTACTCCAGAAGCCTTTGGGTTTGTCGTCTCTTCTTCCCTGGAAGTTAAACTCCATGTGTCCGGAAAGCTCGTTACCTCCAGACTTGGTAACCAGGTTGAAGATAACGCCAGTGAAATTTCCGTATTCAGCCGGAAGCCCAACACCCATAATCTTGGCTTCTTCCACAATGTTGTGATCAGAGAAGACCCAGGCCGAACCGGCTTCGGGGTCAGCTACGTTTACACCGTCCATGGTGTAAGCAATACCGGTGTTCTGGGAAGCTCCGAAAGCTACGTTGTTGGTAACACCAGGCGCCATGTTGACTATATCGGCGGTGAACTGGCTGTAAGGCATATTTCTAAGAATCTCATTGGTCAGAGAGACTGAAGCCGTTTCGGTAGATTTTACGTCAACTGTGGGAGCTTTGGCCACAACTGTCATTTCCTCGGCTACTGCTGCCTGCTTCATTACCAGGTCAACGGTCAGGGTTGTGGTAGTGGTCAGACGGACGTTTTCATTGACCACAGTAGTGAAACCCTGCAGTTCAGCCTTGATAGTATAGGTTCCTGGAGGCAGAGCCGGGAAACGGAAGACCCCCCTGGCGTCAGTCACATAAGTCCTGGTACCCATCAGGCTGGGGCCGCTGATGGTCACGGTAACTCCAGGAAGCGGAGTTCCAGTTTCATCAACTACCGTGCCGGTGATAGCACCAGTTTCTCTGGACTGGGAGAAAGCCAGCGGAGTCAGCATAAAAACAACAAACACAACAGCGAAAAATTTTTTAATCAATCTTTCTCCTCCTTTCATTTATTTTCTTAGTTAGACCAACCAAAGATTTTTGAAATTTTTTCCCTTCTTGCTCTTCTTTTTTTTTCACCTCCTTTTTAATTGAAGGATAGATAATCCACTTTTATTTCAGCAAGTTTTATGCCAAAAATAACCACTCGTTAATTTATTGTTAATGCTATAATTACGTAATCAATCATAAAAAAAATTTATGCTTATTCAAAATATTGGATGTAGTTAATTCAAATATGTGTATTTCTATGGGGGTATTACCAGAGCTTTTTATTGACCTTACAGAAACCAACTGGCTTGAAAAGAAAACGCTCCTTTTTTGCTGAAGTTAGGTTAAAAAATAGGTTGGATTTCTGATATCATAAATTGGCATGAAATCAATCAAAACGAAAAGACTCTGGTTGCTAGGTGGGTAAGGACAAGACGAGCCCTTTGGTTGAAGGCTTTCCTTAGCTGGAGCCCAGGTTTCTGGAAAGTATTGATTTTGTTTGTAACTTTGAAGGCAGTAGTCTGGTTTTAATGAAGTGAGTAAGCCGGGGTTTTTCAAAATTTTCAGACTAAAGTTAAACAAATCTGATAAAATATTAAGCACAATCAATTAGCGATATATAAGGCTGGTTGTCGATGAACGAAAGACACCAAAGAAAATCACATTTAATTCTGCTCTTTACCATGATTTTTTTGACTTCTGTGATCGTAAGTTCGACTCTGGCTCAGAGGCAAAAAGATTTGCTCAAGAATTTGTCTCCTGCCCACATGGAATGGCTGGAAATAGTGACTCCGATAATTACCGACACTGAACGAGAAGTTTTCTTTAAGCTTAAAACAGAACAGGAAAGAGAAAGATTTATTAACCTTTTCTGGAAAGTCCGCGATCCCAATCCCGATACCTCCGAAAATGAATTCTATCGTGAATACATGGAGAGAGTCCATTTTGCTGACCGTTACTTTGGGATTGGCTCTTCAAAAAGGGGTTGTTTAACCGAGCGCGGTTATTATTATCTTTTACTCGGAAAGCCTCTAGAGCGGCAGATTTTTGCCACCCAGTCCGACATTTACCCGATGGAACTCTGGTTTTACAAAGGTGAAGAAAAGTACGGTTTGCCAGGTTATTTCTATCTTCTTTTTTATCAGCCTGAAGGGGTGGGTGATTACCGACTTTACTATCCTGGCATAGAAGGGCCAGAAAAACTGGTAATACCAAGTCTAACCAGAGAACAGATTACCAGAAAAAAGGCTATTGAGATTATCAAAGGCATAAATACAGAACTGGCAAAGGCAGCTATAAGCTACCTGCCGGAGGATAGGCAGGATACCTTCAGTTCCCTGTCTTCTCAGACTATAATAGCGGCAATCAAAGCTCTACCCGAGAAAAAATTTGCTTCTGACTATGCCCGGAATTATTTAAGCTACAAGGATCTGGTAGAAGTAGATTATTCACATAATTTTGTTACCTGTAGTGCGCTGGCTCGAGTTTTTCTTCATGGTGATTATTATTTTGTGCACTGGGCAATAGAGCCGGATAAAATCAATTTTGCTGAAACTCAGGGAATCTATTCTGCTATTTATGAGCTAACCATAAGATTGGAAGACCTTAGTGGAAACCAGATATTCGGCAAGACAGAAGAAATTCCGTTACGTCTTAACCGGCAGCAGTTTGAAAGCCGGGCCCGTCAGAGGTTTGCTTTTCAGGACCTGTTCCCGGTTCTACCCGGTGATTATAAACTGTTATTTCTTCTAAAGAACAAAACCGCTAAAGATTTCACCTCCTGGGAAACTATCCTGAGTGTACCTGTCCCAAAATCTGAACAGCGCCTTGGCCCGGTGGTGGTTTTTCATACAACCAGCCCTCTGGCCTCTGGCCGCTTGAAAGCTTTTTCCTTTGCTGGTCAGGAATTTCTGGTAAGTGCCAGAAATGAGTTTTCTCCGACCGACAAACCATCGGTTTTCTGCCAGCTCTGGAATCCCGAAGGGTTGACAGAGAGAGCCAGGGTGGAGCTTTCCTTGAAAAATTTTGATTCTGGAGCCGAGATTCTGGTTCAGAAAAAAAAGCTGCCGGAAGCTTTATCTGAAGAACGACTGGTGCGCTTTGATCCGATAGACCTGAGTCAGGTCAAACCCGGCTACTACAGCCTTGAAATTAATCTGATTGATAAAGAGATGACTTTAGACAGCCGAAAAGAAAATCTAATAGTCCTGGCCCAGCCAGTCCTGACCGCTCCCTGGGTTTACGGAAAAGTCCATCGGTCAATGCCCTCGCTGGAATTTTTACGGATGCTGGCGGCCCAGCATTTCTTAAAAGGCAACTATCAGGAAACCAGAAAAATTCTGGAGGAAATCCTCAGTGGGCGTGAGGAGCTGGAAAGTCGGCTGCTTTTGGCCAGAACTTTTCTGGCTCTTGATGATTACGAGCGTTCTTTGACCGAAGCTCTTAAGGTCTATGAATCTACAGGCAATCGGGAAGCTGCTAAAGTTCTGGCCCTTGATTATGCCAAGCTCAAGGATTGGGATAAGGCCCGTATTTACGTTGATAAACTGCTGGCTGAGGTTACTGAAATCAGTGTTTTGAATCTGGCGGCCGAAATCTATCTCAACCTGGGTAACAAAGACCAGGCCATTTATTACCTGGAAAAGTCACTATCTCTTGTTCCTGACCAGCCCCAGATTAAGGGCTGGCTGGAAGATTTAAAAAAGAAAAAATAAAAGCGTATAATAAAAACTTAAGAGATCGGGTAAATACCTGGCAAATTTTAAAATAAAAGGAGCGACTGATGAAAATAAGAAAACCAGCAATTATGGCCTTGATTATTGTCTTTTTGATAGTTCTGGTGGCTGGTGCTGCCCTGGCTCAGGTCCGAGCAAAGGTTAGGGGGCTGGTGGTGGATTCTCAGGGAAATCCTGTGGATAAAGCCACTATCAGCATTATCTCGGTCAGGTCAGCCTCTCAGAGGTATGAGACCAGAACCGGCAAAGATGGCCGTTTCGCTCAGATTGGCATATATCCTGGCTATTATCAGCTTATAGCTAAAAAAGATGGTTTTATCACCAAGACCCTTGAAATTCACGTAGCTATAGACTCTGATACTGAGCTGGAAATTAAACTGGACTCAGCTGATGAACTGGCTGCTAAAACCCTGTCTGGAGCGGACAAAGCTTTTCTCAGGGCCACAGAGCTTTATAACAAGCAGAACTATTCTGAGGCTCTTTCTGGTTTTCTGGAAGCTATCAATCTTAATCCTGATAACTGGGCTTATTATTTTAACCTTGGTTTAACCTACAAAAAACTTAAGAATATGGCTGAAGCCAGGGAGGCTTTCAGGCAGGCAGTGGAGCGGAACCCTGAAAGCTACAGTGCCAATAAAGAAATGGGTGAAACGCTGGCGCTTGAGGGCCAGTTTGATAAGGCAGCTGGATTTTATCAGAAAGCTATAGCTATAAATCCTAATGACCCAGATGGCCATTATAACCTCGGGGTGTGTCTGGTTAATCTTGGACAGAGTGAGGAAGCCCTCTGTCATTTTCAAAAGACGATAGAACTTCAGCCGGATTATGCTGAAGCTTATTTTCAACTTGGGTCCATCTATATCAGTCAAAATAAAAAAAACGAAGCCATAACCAGTCTGGAAAAATTCTTGCAGTTAGCTCCTCAGCATGAAAAAGCTGCTCTGGCCCGACAGCTTCTGGAATATCTTAAAAAATAATTAAAATTTAAGAAAATCTGGTAAAACGGGGAGTTCCTGACCAGACCTTTATCTGTTCAGAATAAAAAAAGGCAGCCGGGAAGCGCCCGGCTGCCAATATTTTTTCTTTTCAGACTCTATTCAATAATTAACTCAAAGGGGATTTTCTTTTCCAGTGTAGTATTTCCTATAAGGTCTTTGATGTTGATGACCAGTTCATAGTTGCCAGGTTCCAGCGGCTTTGATTCTATTCTTTCGCCTTTATCATCGGTAATTTTGACCTGCTTGGAGCTCGGTATCGGAATGGGCTGTTCAATAAAGGGTGAATCATACTTCATCGGAGTGAAAGCTACTATTTTATTTCCATCTTTTCTGATGTCATAATTTATTTCGAGCTGAGTTCTCTGATTGCTGTCAAATTTTGTTCCGTAAATCATAAACATCAGGGTGGGCTGTTCACCAGGCTTCAATTTCATTTCCCCATAAGGATAAGCCTTCAAAATCATCCAGCTGAAGTAATCTTTCTTGAAGTTGGGATAGTTTTCCTGCACTTCCAGCTGTTCGTAGTTTTTCAGCAAAAACAGGCTGGTTGTTTCCATCTGACCATTCCGGTAAGCCTCTTCAAAGTTGGGTATTTCAAATTCGTAGTAGGTGGTTCCGAGCTTTTTGGAAGTCCGGTTACCGAGAGCAGCTGCCAGCAGGTATTTTCCTGACGGAAGAGGATAGCCCAGGTAATAATAGTGTTCTTCCTCTGGATTATACTCGGCTGCTGGAATGGAAAAAATGCTGTTGGCTTTATTTTCAGCATAAAGTTTGGGTGTTCCGCTGTCTAACTGGTAGATCTGGAAGAAAATGTCCATCTCGGTCTGATAATTATCGCCTGAAGTTACTTTCTGGGTGTATTCGAGGTCAGCATTTTTAAGTCTGGTTACAAAAATTGCAATGTAAATTCCTCTAGCCGGCAGAATATACAAATTGGAAAAATTTAGCGGAATATCAGGCTTGACCTGCCTGGAAGCCAGACCCTGCTCCAGCAGAGCCTTAATATCCCTGGGTAAGGCTGATTGTGGTTTTTGCTCTTTTTTCTGATCTCTTTTCTGAGGTTCAGCCTTGGCCAGGTTGGCAGTAAAGCTCAGAATCAGAAGCAGAGCCAGGGTCAGGGTAAAAAATTTCTTGAGATTCATATCTCCTCCTGTTTATTTCTTTTCACCTGCTTCTTAACTGCAAAAAATGTGCCAGCTAAGAAGGGGATTTTTTCTTAATTCCGCCAGTTTTTTTCTCTGTTATGTAAATTAATTTTACAATTTTCAATAAATAATTTTTTATCCTCTTATGAATATCTAAACTTATTCAAGCTATAATTTTACCTTAAATGTCTGGTATTTTTCAACTGATATTTTCGGACGGCTTCAAGGTGTTCGCTGTATGACCGACTGAAGACGTGGCTTCCATCATTTCGGGAGACAAAATAAAGATAATCCACCTGAGCTGGATAAAGTGCCGCCCGAATAGAATTTTTTCCCGGGTTGCAAATGGGTCCTGGAGGCAGTCCACGATAAAGATAAGTGTTATATGGGGAGTTAAGTTTTTTGTGTTCCAGTTTGAGGTTGCCGTCAAAACGATTTTCTAATTTCAGGGCGTAGATAATAGTCGGGTCACAGTCAAGCTTCATTCCTAAGCGCAGCCGGTTATGAAATACTGCAGAAACCAGGGGCTTTTCTTCATGCAGTGAGGTTTCTTTCTCAATCAGAGAAGCCAGAGTGACCACTTCCCTTACTGTCATTTTCAATTCCCTTGTCCTCTGGAGTGCATCTTCCCCGAAATTTTTATTGAACTGGTCTACCATAGCTCGAGTTATGTCTTTGGCTGATACCCCGCGGCTGAAATAATAGGTTTCGGGGAAAAGATAGCCCTCAAGGTTGGGAGCGACCGGGTCGATTTCAGCCACCAGGCTGGTATCATAACAGGCTTCAAGAAATGAGCCTTCGAGTGGATATTTCTTTTGCTCTATAAGGTCGGCAATTTCTTTGAAAGTCAAACCCTCTGGTACGGTCAGCGGATGAAGCAAGACCTTTCCGGTAATCATATCCAGCAATGCTCTTTTGGGGGTTATTGGTTGGCTAAATTTGTACTCACCAGCTTTCAGATAGTGAGGGCTAAAATAAAGAGAATAAGACAGGAAGAAAGCAAAGTGGTCCTGGATTATCCTGGCTCTTCTGAGCTCTCTGGCTATTTTTTTTGGAGTCCATCCCTTTTCAATCAGAATTATGCAGGCTTCTCCGGTCTGCCTTCCGGGAAAATTCATCCGGGTTGATAGATAAAGGGCCAGAGAAAGGTTTAGAGTCAATAGAGTAATTAAAAGCAAATTAATAATCTTCCGACTCATTTTCACTCTGCTGGCGCTTTTTTTCCAGGTAAGCTTCAAGAATTATCACTGCAGCCATCTGGTCTTCAGCCTGCTTTTTTTTCTTGAAGTTTCCTTTGAATCCCTGCAGGTTTCTTAGAGCCTGCCGGGTAGTCCATCTTTCGTCCCACAGAATTACTTTTTTCCCGGTAGCTTTTGCCAGCCAGGCGGCGAAGTTTCTAGTTAGCTCGGCTCGGGTCCCTTCGGTTCCATCCAGTCTCAGCGGAAACCCGACCACAATTTCTTCAACCTGCTTTTCTTCAACCAGACGACGAAAATATTTTTGGTTCTCAGTTTCTTCTGATTTCAGGGTGTAGGTACCGAGGGGTTGAGCTGTAATCTGTAGGGGGTCACTGAGTGCCAGACCCAGATGACGGTCACCATAATCTATGCCGAGAATTCGAGTCATGTTTATATTCTTTTTAGGCAGCGCTTTTTCTGCTGGTGCCTTTCCAGAGCCAGTTCAATCAGGCGGTCAAGCAGCTGGCTGAACTTGAGGCCGCTTGCTTCCCAGAGTTTGGGATACATGCTGATTTCGGTAAAGCCCGGGATAGTGTTGATTTCATTAATATAAATTTTATTGGTGTTTTTCTCCAGAAAAAAATCCACTCTGGCCAGACCACAGGCCTCAATGGCCCTAAAAGCTGCTATAGACAGCTCTTGAAAACGCCTGGTTAGCTCCTCAGGGAGTTCGGCTGGAATCTGGAACCGGGTCTTGCCTTCCAGGTATTTATCGGCATAATCATAGAATTCCCGGTAGGGTATGACTTCTCCTGGAAGTGAGGCCTGCGGTTCTTCATTACCCAGGACAGAACATTCTATTTCCCTGCCGCAAATGGCTTTTTCTACCAGGATTTTTCGGTCATAGCGAAAAGCTATGTTCAGAGCAACTGGCAGGGCTGACCGGCTCTTGACCTTGGTTATGCCTACGGATGAACCAAGATTGGCTGGTTTTATAAACAGAGGGAGTTTGAATTCTTTGAAGATTTGCTTTTCCAGGTTAGCTTGATTTTTCTGCCACTCTTCCTCGTAAACTACCCGGTAAGGAACTACAGGAAGGCCGAGGCAATCAAGCAATCTCTTAAACATGGCCTTATCCATACCGAGGGCCGAACCCAGCACTCCTGCCCCAACGTAAGGGACATCAGCCAACTCCAACAGACCTTGAATTGTTCCATCTTCTCCGTAAGGACCATGTAAGACCGGGAAATAGACATCAGCCAGGATTTTATGACTTTTCAAACCACTCAGCCAGGGTAGAAAGGAAAAAGCCCGGCCGGTCTTTAGTTCTTTTTCTGGGACCTCAGGAGATTTGACTGATTTCCATTCGCCTTTTCTGGTCAGGTAAATGGCGATAACCCGATATTTTTTACGGTCCAGGTTCTTATAAATAGCCCGGGCTGAGATTATGGAGACCTCATGCTCGGCCGAACGACCGCCGAAAAGCAGGGCCACAGTCAGCAATTTTTTCATTCGACTGAATTTTATCCCATTTCGAGCCAAAAAAAAAGTTTTCTGACTTCAGTTCATAAAACGAGCAAAAAAACAAATTTATGTTGACAGGCAAGAAAAAGCAAAATTATAATAAGCCCAGGGTGGAACGAATATCGCCAAGAGGTGTCAAGATGAAAAAAAGCCTTTTTACTATTTCCGGGATTTTTGTTTTTCTTCTGTCTGGTTTGATTCTGGACTTCAATCCTTGCTTAATGATTGCTCAGGAGGCTCAGATTCAGAAGGCCAAGATTTTTGCTGAAGAATATCCTTTAATCTCTGATAGCGATATGTACTGTTCAATTCTAATCTGGGATAAAGCTTTTCCCGAGCTGAAAATCATAGGTTCGGAAAGAGAAGACGAAAGAGCTATGATGGTGGATTCTGATACTTTTTACCTTAATAAAGGAAGGGAACAGGGGATGGAAATTGGTCAGATGTTCCTGGCTCTGGAAATAGGTCCTCAGATTCCTAAAATAGGCTATCTGGCTCAAAAGAAGGGCAAAGTCAGAATCATCAGGATTGAAGATAATATCAGTGTGGCCAGGGTGGAAAAAGGCTGCGGCGATATCAGGATCGGCAACTACCTGATTCCTTTTGAAGAACAGCCAACAGTACTTGGGAAAGATCAGGGTTACGATAACAACCTCAGACCCGGCGAAAGCCTGGAAGGTCGGGTAATCTATCTTGACACCGATTTTAACATAGTCTCCACCGGCCACTGGGCACTGATTAATATCGGGGCCGACCAGGGTTTGAAGCTTGGCCAGCAGATGACCATATTCCGTCAGAAAAAGGCCGGTTTTCCCCGGGAAGCCATTGGTAACCTGGTGATTATAGATGTTCAGAAAAATACAGCCACAGCCAGAATACTTTCGGCCCGAGAAGCGGTGGAAAAAGGCGATGTAGTCCAGGTTAAGTGAATTTTTTCTTGCCTGGTTCAGTCAGTTGACAGAAATCGATATTTTTGTTAGTTTTTCTATATTCAATTGCGGCCAGAGCGGGCGTAGTTCAGTGGTAGAACGTCTGCTTGCCAAGCAGAAGGCCGTGGGTTCAAGTCCCATCGCCCGCTCCATTTTTAGCTTCCGGAATAGCGGTTGATGAAGCAAATGGCGCGGTACCCAAGCGGCTAAGGGAGAGGTCTGCAAAACCTCGATTCGTCGGTTCGAGTCCGACCCGCGCCTCCATTATCCCTCAAATCATTTTATAGTTCATCCCATTCAAGAACTATCCAGGTTAAATTGTGATCCTCACTGGATACCATATCTTAGCCTGAAAGAAAAAATTAGTTTGACTTAGTATTTTGCTGTTTTATATACTTCAATTATTAAAAAATAAATTATAAGCCTGTAATCGAAATCGGAAGGAGGAACAATGAATTTAGTGGCAAGAATCCAGGGAATAATCCTGAAACCGAAAGAAGAATGGCAGAAAATAAAAGCAGAGTCGGCCACTGTTCAGGATATTTTCAAGTCTTATTTGATGATTTTGGCAGCTATCCCGGCGGTAGCTCAATTCCTCGGTTACTGGTTGGTAGGCTTCAGTACTCCACTGACCAGAGCAGTTCGTTTAGGTTTCGGGACATCTCTGAGTCAGGCCGTGGTCTCTTACCTACTCACCCTGGCTTCGGTTTTTATTGCGGGTTTAATCATAAATGCTCTGGCTCCCACTTTTGCCTCCAGACCTGACCAGGTGAGCGCCCTGAAATTAGCTGTTTACAGCCTGACTCCTTATTTTGTCGCTGGGATTTTAAACCTGATTCCGGCTCTTGGGCTTCTGGTCATTCTGGCTGGGCTTTATTCTCTTTATCTGCTTTATCTGGGCTTTCAGTCCGGTCTGATGGAAACTCCTCAGGATAAAGTTATCGGATATTTTGTAGTTACCGTGGTGGTAATGATAGTTTTGAATCTGGTGGTAGGGGTGATAGTTGGTTCTATTTTTTCTCTAAGAGCTTTTTACGTTGGCGGATTCTAATTCTTCCAGCACTCTGGCAAAAGCCTCCCCTGGAATTTGAGCCTGGGTTACCGGCCGGCCGATAACCAGATAATCAGCTCCTTTCTGGATAGCCTCACCAGGAGTCAGGATTCTTTTTTGGTCCTGCGCTTCAGCCCAGGCCGGTCTAATACCGGGAGTTATTATTTTAATTTTATTTCCGAACTCGCGACGCAGAAGCTCAATTTCCTGTGGCGAACAGACAATTCCTTCCACTCCGGCTTCAACGGCCAGTCTGGTCAGCCTTAAGACCTGATTTCTGGAATCAGGACTAAAGCCTATTTCCTCAAGGTCGTTATCCTTAAGACTGGTCAAAACCGTAACCCCAAGGATCAGGGGCAAAGGCTTGCTCTCTTTTTTGGCTGTTTCTATTGCCGCCTCAACCGCTTTTTTCATCATTTCTCGGCCACCTGAAGTGTGAAGAGTCAACATAGAAACACCGTGACGGACTGCTGACCTGACCGCTCCGGCCACGGTATTGGGGATGTCATGAAGTTTGAGGTCCAGAAAAACTTCCTTCTCATAACTCTTTACCAGTTCCAGCATGGTTGGCCCTTCAGCGGTAAAAAGTTCCAGACCAACTTTAAATATTCTGGCCTGGGGCAAGGATTCCAGCACTACCCGGGCCTCTTCCCGGTTCTTGACATCCAGAGCGATTATGATTTTTCTGGCCAGGTTCTGGTTGATGTGGTTCATTTTCTCACCTTCCATACACTATATGATTTTTAAGATTTTGCTTTTCTTTAAATTCTGGCTATCCGGAGCAGACTTTGCGGCAGCCAGAATAAATTTAATCAATCTGAACCGTCCCAATTATTTCAGATATTTTCTCAATGTGGTGTTTTTCAGCCCAATCGGCCAGCCCCTGAATTATCCTGAGACAGGCATCCGGGTCCACAAAATTAGCCGTTCCAACCTGGATTGCCCGGGCCCCGGCTATCATGAATTCCAGGGCATCTTCAGCCGTGAAAATTCCTCCCATGCCTATAACCGGCAGTTTGACTGCCCGGGCCACCTGAAAGACCATTCTCAGGGCGATGGGCTTGATGGCCGGGCCGCTAAGGCCACCCATGACATTACCCAACTTGGGCTTTCGGGTTTCTAAGTCAATAGCCATGGCCAGTAGGGTGTTTATCAGAGAAATGGCCTGACTCCCGGCTTCTTCGGCTGCCAGAGCTACTGAAACAATATCAGTGACGTTAGGTGAAAGTTTGGTAATAAGAGGAAGCGAAGTGGCTTGCTTGACTTTTTTTACAGTCCGGTAAGTGGCTTCGGGGTTCTGAGCCGGGCATCTTCCGCCCTCTTTGACGTTGGGGCAGGAGATGTTAAGCTCCAGAGCTGCCAGTCCCTTATGTTGACTCAAGTATTCAGCCACCCGGGCATATTCATCTTCTTCTGCTCCGCAGACATTGGCAATGACCATGGTTTCGAGTTTAGCCAGTTCTGGCAGGACTTCCCGGCAGAATTTTTCCACGCCCACCCCCTGAAGTCCGATAGAGTTTATAAGACCACTCGGGGTTTCTACGAGACGCGGTGGTCTATTGCCTTCTCGCGGGTTGTAATATAAGCCCTTAACCACGAACCCGCCCAGGAGGTTCAGGTCATAAAAAGGTTTGAATTCAAGTCCGTAGCCGAAAGTTCCGCTAGCGGCCAGCACCGGGTTTCTAAGCTTGAGGAAACCCAGGTCTACTGACAGGTCAACCATTTTCTGCCTCCTGCCAGACGATTTCTTCCCAGGGGAATACCGGACCCTCCTGACAGATTTTTAAGTATCCAGCTTCCTGGCTCTTCTTTATTTTTTTGACGCACCCCCAGCAGGCCCCAAAACCGCAGCCCATGATTGATTCCAGAGAAAACTCTCCCTTTAAATTGTGCCGTTGACAGATTTCAGCCAGGGTTTCCATCATGGGTTCAGGACCACAGGCAAAAAGAAAAGCCGGTCTTCTTCTCTCCAGTTCTTTTTCTACCAGGGCAGTCACCAGACCGGAGAAGCCGGCACTTCCGTCATCGGTTGAAATCAGCAACTCGCAGCCTGCGGTTTCAAACCTGGTTTTTAGGGGTAAATCTGTTTCCGTCCGTCCACCGTAAAAAACTGTGGGTCTCACTCCAGTCTTTTGCAATTCCCTGGCCAGAAAATAAATAGGAGCAATGCCCCGACCGCCGCCGATGCAGAAAACTTCCTGGCTTCCAAAATCGGGCTTCAAACTGAACCCGTTACCAAGAGGACCCAGGATATCAAGAGCATCTCCAGGCTTTTTCTGAGCCAGAAGTCTGGTCCCCTCTCCAACTACCTGGAAGAAGATTTCCACTATTGGGCCTTCAGCGTTGTGCAAGCTAAAAGGCCGTCTGAGGAGAGGCCGGGTTCCCTCAGAGACCTTGATCATCAGGAACTGTCCCGGGCGGGCATTTCTGGCGATTTCCGGTGATTCCAGACTGAGGAGATGGTAATCTTTTGAGCTTTCAACCTTAATTAGACGGGCTTTTCTATCTATGATCATTTATTCACCTATTTTTTTACCTGACCTTCTGGCCGGTGGCTTCTTTCCTGAATTAAATACCAGAAATCGGGCTTGATAGCAAACTATATGTTGTATTTTGCCCGCCCAGTTTTTATAATTAAAACTATTAATAATCAGGAGGATTTATCCATGTTTATATCCCGCAGAGCTAGAGAAATCCAGGCTTCGCCTATCCGAAAGCTTAAACCTTTTGCCGATGAAGCCAGGAAAAGGGGAATACATATTTTCCATCTTAACATTGGAGACCCGGATATTCCCACCCCAGAGCCGGTCATAAAAGCTTTTCACCAGTACCAGGGACCGATTCTGGGCTACGGGCCATCTCAGGGGTTTGAAGAACTGCGCCAGGCCATAGCCCAATATTTTAAGGGTTATGGGATTGACCTTTCTGCAGACAATGTACTGATAACTATCGGAGGTTCTGAAGCCATTCATTTTTCGTTTTCGGTGGTGGCTGACCCTGGCGATGAAATAATAATTCCTGAACCTTTTTACACCAATTACAACGGTTATGCCACTTTTGCCGATGTTAAAATAGTGCCATTGCCCTTAAAAGTTGAGAATGGATTTCGTCTGCCTTCAGGCGCAGAAATTGAGAAGCTAATTTCTCCCCGCACCCGGGCCATTCTCCTCTGTTCCCCTAACAATCCTACGGGCACAGTTTATACTGAAGAAGAAATCGGCAGGGTGGTAGAACTGGCAAAAAAATATAACCTTTTTCTTATAGGTGACGAAGTTTACAAGGAATTTGTCTATGACGGCTTAAAACATAAGAGCATTCTGGAATACAGAGAAATAGAAGACCGGGTGATAGTGGTGGACAGCGTTTCCAAGCGGTTCAGTTCCTGTGGGGCTCGAATCGGAGCGGTCATAACCAGAAACGAGGAAGTCTATCAGGCCATTTTGAAATTCGCTCAAGCCCGGCTTTGCCCGCCCTCAGTTGAACAGTATGCGGCTCTGGCTGCTTACAGGATGGGTATGGAGTATTTCGAGCCTATAAGGCAAGAGTATCAGCGTCGTCGGGATGTTCTTTATGAAGGTCTTACCTCTATCCCGGGGGTAATGATTGGCAAACCACAGGGGGCTTTTTACATAATCTGCCGTCTACCGGTCAGAGATTCAGAGCACTTTGTTCAATGGATGTTGACTGATTTTTCCTTAAACAATAAAACAGTGATGGTGGCTCCAGGACCGGGCTTCTACGCCACCCCCGGCCGCGGGCAGGATGAAGTGAGAATTGCCTACGTCCTTAAAGAAGAGGACCTGGTTGAAGCTATTGAAGTGCTTCGCCAGGGACTTAAAAAATACCGCAGGCTTTTTGCCTGAAAATCTGATGTCGTTAAAAAAAATATTTGTAGAATCTGACACCTGGCAGGGAGTAGCTTTTATTCTCGCTCTGGCCTTAATTCTTGGAACTGTTTCCAATTTAGGCCTAATTAAAAGATTCATCGCCGGAGAATTTAATCAGGCTTTTATATCTAAAGACCAGTTTCCTGGTCTGGTTTTCATTTCCTTAGAAGAGGCAGGAGACCTCTGGTTCACCCAGAAGGCCGTTTTCATCGACAGCCGTTCCGGTTATGAATACAGGCGAGGCCACATCCCCGGAGCCATCTCGATTCCCCTGGAAGAAGCCAAGGAAAAGAAAGGGGAGCTTTTGGCAATAATTCCACGGGAGCCGTCTCTGGTTCTTTATTGCGAAGGGGGAGACTGCCTATCCAGCCTGAACCTGGCCAGGATTCTTCACGAAAGCGGCTTTGGCAACCTCCGGATTTTTAGCGGAGGCTGGAAGGAGTGGACTGCGGCCGGTCTTCCTGTGGCTAAAGAATCGGAAGAATAACCTGAAAGATAACAATGAGCCTAAAGAGCAAGCCCATTTTAATAGTCTTCAGGTTAATCGTTGGCGGGGTTTTTATCTGGGCAGCAGTTACCAAAATTGCCGACCCCTTGAGTTTTGCTCAGGATGTAAAAAATTACAGGTTAGTCGGCCAGACCCTGAGTTTTCTGACAGCTATTTTTCTGCCCTGGTTAGAGTTAATTGCCGGGGTTTCTCTAATCATTGGAGTCTTTCCTCGTTCCAGTGCTCTGGTAATCAGTGGCCTGCTGGTTTTTTTCATAGTTTTGATTACTGTGACCATGATCCGTGGGATAGACGTTAATTGTGGTTGTTTTGGGACCTTCAGCCGCAAGGCTGATTTTCTCCTTATCCTGGAAGATTCTATTTGGTTACTTATGTCACTGATACTGCTTTTTTCCAGGGAAAATGACTTCTGCCTGTTAAAAAGAAAATCATAATTATCCCCCCTCTGATATTTCACATATCAAATGTTGCCATTTCTTGAAATTTTAGCTTTTTAAGTGTATATTTTCTTGAATTATGACTTAAGAGAAGGAGTGAGAGCCATGCCCAAAAAGTATGTTTATTTCTTCGGAGATGGAGGAGCCGAAGGCAACAAGGATATGAAGGATATTCTTGGCGGCAAGGGTGCTAACCTGGCTGAGATGGCCAGCATAGGCCTTCCGGTTCCACCTGGTTTTACTATCTCGACGGAGGTCTGCAACTTGTTTTTCAAGGCAGGCAATCGCTTACCAAAAGAGGTAGAGCAACAGGTAATTAGCAGCTTGAAAAAACTGGAGAAAATATCCGGACAAAAGTTTGGTGACCCGGTTAACCCTCTTCTGGTTTCTGTACGAAGCGGGGCTAAATTCTCTATGCCGGGGATGATGGATACGATTCTTAACCTGGGTCTTAACGACCAGACGGTAGAAGGTTTGGCCAGAAAAACTGGAAACCGCCGGTTTGCCTTAGATTGCTACCGCCGTTTAATTCACATGTTCGGTGATGTCGTTCTGGGTATCCCAAAGAAAAAATTTGAAGAGATCCTCCGGGCTAAGAAAGAGGCTCATAATATTCAATATGACCATGAACTGACTGAAACCATCCTTGATGAGATAATTTCTGAGTACAAGAAGCTGGTGGCTAAAGAATACGGACAGGAATTCCCCCAGAAGGTGATGGATCAGTTAAAGATGGCCATCGCAGCTGTTTTTAAGTCCTGGAATAATCCCAGAGCTAAGACCTACCGCCGCCAGTATCATATCCCCGACCACCTGGGTACAGCCGTTAATATCCAGCAGATGGTATTTGGAAACTACGGCCCGACTTCAGCTACTGGAGTCGGTTTTACTCGAAACCCGGCTACCGGGGAGAAAGAACTCTATGGCGAATACCTGGTCAATGCTCAGGGAGAAGATGTAGTGGCGGGAATTAGGACGCCGGCACCACTTAAGAATCTGGAAAAAGAAATGCCCCAAGTCTTCAAACAACTAGTGTCGGTGGTTAAGAGGCTGGAAAAACACTATGGAGATGTTCAGGATTTTGAGTTCACCATTCAGGAAGGCAAACTTTTTATGCTTCAGACCAGAAATGGCAAGAGAACTGGAATGGCTGCGGTTAAAATTGCCGTTGACCTGGTTGAGGAAGGACTTATAAGCAAGGAGCAAGCCTTGCTTAAAGTCGAACCTGAGGCATTAAACCAGCTGCTTCATCCGGTTTTTGATCTCGAAGAGAAAAAGAAACATCAGATCCTAGCAAAAGGACTGGCTGCCTCCCCGGGGGCTGCTACCGGCCAGATTGTTTTTACTGCTAACGAAGCGGTGGCCTGGAAAAATGAAGGAAAGAAAGTCATTCTCGTAAGAGAAGAAACCTCGCCTGATGATATCCACGGCATGAGCGCCTCTCAGGGTATTTTGACTGCCACCGGTGGAATGACCTCTCATGCGGCTGTGGTCGGACGACAGATGGGTAAACCAGCTGTGGTTGGCTGCGGAGAAATCAAAGTCCATGAAGAAGAAAAAGCCTTTTATATCGGCAATCGAAAGTTTGTTGAAGGCGAATGGATTTCCATCGACGGCTCGACTGGAGAGGTTCTGGAAGGTGAAATTCCAACCAAACCCTCTGAAATAATTCAGGTCGTCAAGGGCGAATTGAAACCGGAACAGTCAAGAATCTACCAGTATTTCACTAAGCTTCTTTCCTGGGCTGATAAATACAGACGACTGGGAGTCAGGGCTAACTCTGACACCCCGGCCGATGCCCGAGTGGCCTTTGCTTTTGGTGCTGAGGGTATAGGTCTGGCCAGAACCGAACATATGTTCTTCGGTCCAGAACGGTTACCCATAATGAAGGAGATGATACTGGCTGAAACCGAAGAAGGCAGGCGTCAGGCCCTGCAGAAGCTACTACCTTTCCAGAAGCAGGATTTCTACGAGTTTTTCAAAGAGATGCAGGGGCATCCGGTCACCATCAGAACCATCGACCCGCCGCTGCACGAATTTTTGCCGAGAAAAGAAGATCTGATGGTGGAGCTGGCAGTGCTTAAAGCTACCGATGGGGATAAGGATAAGATTTCTGAATTGGAAAAACTCCTGGCCAGAGTTAAAGCTCTGTCCGAATTTAACCCGATGCTCGGCCACCGCGGCTGCCGTCTGGGCATAACTTATCCCGAAATAACCGAAATGCAGGCTCAGGCCATTTTCGAAGCAGCCTGTGAGCTTACTAAAGAAGGTCTGAAGGTGGTTCCGGAAATTATGATTCCGCTGGTAGGTAATGTCGCAGAGCTAGCCCACCAGAAAGAAATTGTTGACCGCATAGCCAAGGAAGTAATGGGAAAATACGGGCTTAAGATTAAATACAGTGTGGGGACGATGGTAGAAATTCCCAGAGCTGCTCTGACAGCTGATGAAGTAGCCCAGGAAGCGGAGTTTTTCTCTTTTGGGACCAATGACCTCACTCAGACCACTTATGGTATTTCCAGAGACGACAGCGCCAAGTTTTTGAATTACTATCTTAATCACGGTATCTGGACCGATGATCCGTTCGAAACCCTGGACCAGAAAGGCGTTGGCCTGCTTATGAAGTGGGCGGTGGAAAAGGGCCGGGCTACCAGACCAAACCTGAAGGTGGGTATTTGCGGAGTTCACGGAGGAGACCCGAGATCCATCGTCTTCTGTCATCATGCCGGGTTAAACTACGTTAGCTGCTCGGCTTATCAGATTCCCATCGCTCGTTTAGCTGCAGCTCAAGTGGCAATTCAGGAAAAGATGGCCAGTAAAAAAGCCGCCCCCAGCAAAACCGGGTCTGCTGGAGCAAGCAGGAAAATTTCCAGGAAGGTTAAAAAGGCTGGCAAATAGTTTTCCGGCTGAATTATTAATTAAAAGTACAGAGCCCTGAGTTCTCAATATCAGGCTCAGGGCTTTGTTGTTTTACTTTTTATATTTTGTGACTGCTAAGCTACAGGTATATATTCTGGATTTGAAAAAAGGAATTGAGGTTTGAGCCAGCCAGCGAAGTAAAATCTGTATCGCCATTTTTTATGGAGATGTGTTATAAGTTTTTGGAAAATAGTCGGTATCTTAGAAGAGGGTTAAAACCAGGTCATAAGCAGTCTGTAAGCGAAAAATCTTTAACCACCACCTGTTTTTTGATAAGTTAAGTTAAGATGGTTGACCTCATAGATTCTATACTGACTTTTCTTGGTTGGAAGCTACCCTTCAAGTTTGTCTACAGCGACCGCTACTGGATGATGGATTTTGGCCAGCACATCTTTCCGGTTAAAAAATACCGGATGCTCAGAGAAAAAATAATCGCTCTTGGGGCAGGCCCAGAGGATTTTATTGAAGCTGAACCTGCCAGCGAAGAGGACCTTTTGCTGGTCCATACACCCAGATATCTGAGAAAAATTATGACCGGGAGCCTGTCTACCACAGAAATTCAGGCTCTGGAATTACCATTTTCGGAACAGGTAGTCAAATTCTTTCTGCTGATGACCGGTGGCACTATCAAGACCGTGGCTGAGGCACTAAAAACCGGCCTGGCCGTCCATCTGGGTGGAGGGTTTCATCATGCTTTTCCGGATCATGGAGAAGGCTTCTGTCTGTTTAATGATGTAGCTGTGGCCATAGAAAAAATGAAGAAGGAAGGGAAAATCAACCGGGCCATGGTGGTTGATTGCGACCTTCATCAGGGCAATGGAACAGCTTTTATTTTTTCAAAGAAAGATTATGTTTTTACCTTTTCTATTCATCAGATGGATTTGTACCCTTCTGAAAAACCACCCAGCACTCTGGATGTTGGTCTCTGGTCTGGCGATAACGACCAGGAGTATTTAACCGCTGTCCACCAGCATATCCCCCGTATCTACCGGGAATTCAAACCTGACCTGATAATTTATATCGCTGGAGCCGACCCTTTCAAAAAGGATATGCTCAGCGGGCTGGAGGTTTCAGCTGAAGCCCTGAAGAAGAGAGACAGGCTGGTCATAGAAAATGCCCGGCGCCTGAAAATTCCAGTAGCCATCGTACTAGGCGGAGGTTATGCCGCTGAGGTAGAAGAGACAGTGGAGGTTCACTTCAATACCATTAAAGCCGCCGTCCGGGCCTGGAAAAGGTACCCTCAAACTTCAGTAGCTTCTTTAACCCAGTCCAGATAACTCTGACTGACAGCAATGACCGGCAGAGCAATAATTTCCGGAACCTGATAAGGATGAATTTCTTTAAGACGCCTTTCCAGTTCGGGATAAAGCTCTGGTCTGGTTTTTATCATCATCACCGTTTCTTTCTCTTCGTTAAGCCTGTTTTCCCACCAGTAAAGGGAGCTTCCTTCAAAAAGAGTGCAGCAGGCAGCCAGTTTGCTATCCAGTAGAGATCTGGCTGCTTCTCTGGCTTTTTCAGCTTCGGGAAAAGTGGTTAAAACTAAAAGGAGACAGACTTTATTTTCCATGGCCAGGACCTCATTCCTGCAGGAAAATATGGGCAAAAACCTTCGCATCCCCGACCATATTGTCTATGATACAGTACTCATTGGGCATGTGAGCCGTCTCATCGAGCCTGGACCAGCAAGCAGCCGGAAAGCCAGCTCTTCTGAAAAGCGCGGCCACCGTTCCACCACCGATGCCCATGGCTCTGGCTTCTTTACGATAGACTTCTTTGACCGCTTTCTTCAGAGCCTGGACTACCGGTGCTTTCGGTGAGGTTGGTGGGGCGGCCGGAGCTTTCTGGACGATATCTACCTCAATCTTGACCCGGAATTTTTTCTCAATTTTATCGGCGAAGCGGCGAACCGTCTTAAGAACAGTATCAACTTTGTATTCCGGGAGAATTCGGCAATCCATATAGAAAATGTCTTCTCCAGGAATGGTGTTGATATTGGGTACATTAGCTTCTTTTTTAGTTGGTTCAAAGGTGGAAATCGGTGGGTTAAAAAGCCTGTCTTTCAGGTCAAAAATCTGATAAAGCCGCTGCAACTCGGTGATCAGGAAGCTGGCAGCCTTAAAGCTATTCCGTCCTTTTTCTGGAGTGGAGCCATGGGCCTGCTGTCCAACTGTCCGGATTTTCAGCCAGAGAATGGATTTTTCGGCTACCTCAATCATAGTCCCGGAAGGGTTGCCGGCGTCGGGGACGATTATCAAATCCTCTTTACTGAAGACCTCGGTGTTGTTCAGGACGTATTCAATACCTTTTTTGCTGCCAGTTTCCTCGTCAGCCACCAGGGCCAGACCGATATCGTAGATTGGCTTAATTTTTTCAGCCACCAGAGCTTTGACTGCGAATATGGAAGCTACTAAGTCCTGCTGATTGTCCTCAACTCCCCGACCATAAATCCGCCCTTTTTCCACCCAGGCTTTGAAAGGGTCTCCCCGCCAGAGGGCTAACTCGCCTGGTGGTACCACATCCAGATGGGTCATAATCCAGATGGTTTTGCTGGAATTCTGACCGCGGTAAAAAGCCAGAATGTTGGGACGATAGCCTGAAGGGGCATCCGCATCAGGAGCCTTTATTACTGTCACTTCATCAAATCTGCTGTTCTTAAGGTAAGATTCAAGAAATTCAGCTTTTCTGGCCTCACCTTCACCACCGCTTACGGGAGCTATGGCCGGCAGGGCGCAGAGCTTTATCTGCAGGTCAATCATTTCGTCCCGAAAATTTTCTATTCTTCTGGCTAAACGATTGAAAGTTTTCTTGTCAGCCATTAATAACTCCTTCTCGGTATAATTTTTTTCTGATAATAACATCAGAAATGGTTTAAGTTCAAGGAAAATAGTGAGAGTTCAGGATGAGAGTTAGCTTAAATAAGTTTTAGATTGAGAGGAAGGACTGGGTTTAAATGATATTTTCAGGCATTCTTAAAATTAAAGATAGCTTGACTTAATGGTTAATGAGAATAAAATCATTTATATCTAAAGTCTTTTTTACAGGCGATTAGCCTGTGGCCAGGCGGGACTCCCGTGCAGAAACCTGTAATTCTGGTAGTGGCCGGTACGGCCGAGTTTGGAAGTGGCGAGCTTCTTTTTCTTGATTATTTACTGGACGGTCGCGAAAAGCCTTTTATCGTGGAACTGGTTTTCCCGGCCGAAGGCAGTCTGGTAGAAAAAGCCCGAGAAGCAGGACTACCAGTAAATGTGATCAGGAGTCAGGATTATCTGACTGACTTCCACCGCCTCTGGAAGCAACCGATAGCCTGGGTTTATAATCTCAGAAGTTTCGTAAAGATTAGCAGCTTGATTCGCAGAAAACAAATCCAGCTGGTCCTCAGTCTTTCCTTTCTTAACTGGAGCGGAGCCCTGGCTGCCCGACAGGAAGGTATCAGCCATATCTGGATGATAAGAGAAGTTCTTTCTGTTCGAGCTAACTGGCTCAATTTTTTCTGGGGCAAATGGCTGGCCAGCCGTCTAGCAAATGACCTTTCGGTCAAGGTCCTGCTGGAATCAGCTCTGGCGGCTGAGATGTTTCGCCGGAGAAGAACCAGAGAAAAAGCTGAGGTTATAGCTCCAGCCATAGATGAAGACCGCTTTTATGCGGAGCTCCAAACCACTGGATCGGATTTTAGCCAAAAAGAAGAAGGGTTAGGCATTTTTTTCAGCGGTAATAACCTGAAAAAAGTCAAAAAAGTGCTTCAGGCTATTGCCGATAAAGTTGGTGGATGTTCAGCAATGAGCCCACAGAGACCAGAAAGGGTTTACCTTTTTTTCCCGGGGGTAAATGTCCGAGAAATTTCCGGAATTAGAAATAAAATTCAGAAGGAATTCAACCACCCCAATTTGGAGTTGGAGTTTGCGGATATAAATCAGCGGAAGTCTCTTTTGAAAAATTTTCGTCTGGCGATTATTATTTCTGGTATTGATCCACTAAGTCGGATAGTTCTCGAATGTGGTCTGGCCGGGGTTCCAGTAGCAGTTGAAAAGGGACCGGCTTCGGAGCTGGTAGTCTCGGGGCAGACTGGCTTGGTTTTTAGTTTTGAGGACCGTGAGGAACTGGCCAAGATGCTGGAACTTGCTAACTCTAAGGTCGAATCAGTCAGGGCGTTGGGTCAGAAAGCGATTGAACATATTCGCCTTAATTACTCGCTTAAGAGATGGACGCCTGTCTTTGAAGAAATATTGTTAAGAGAGCTGAGGCTTCCTGAGGGTTGATATTCCTATCCAGATGTACTGTAACCCTGAGATCACAGTGGCCAGGACGGTCAGGTCGTAAAGCCAGCCAAGCAGGCTAATTTCCTTGCCCAGAAAATTTAAGAAAAGCACGGCCAGGACAGTAAGGACCTGACAGACAGTGCTGGTCTTTCCCATCAGCGTGGGTGGAAAATGCTGCTTTCTTTTCATGATTACAAGAACCAGAGCCCCGATTACTATCAATAAATCCCGGCTTAAAACCACCCAGAAAACTCGCCAGGGAATGACGTTGGGTTGAGCGAACTCAGAAAAGCTAAGTAAAAAAAAGCTGCTGAAGATTAAGAGCTTATCAGCAAGGGGGTCCAGCCACAATCCGGCCACCGAGCGTTGATGCCAGACCCGGGCTATCAGACCGTCAAGAACATCAGTCAGACCGGCCAATAAAAAAACAAAAAAGGCTTCTGCCTGTTTGTTTTTAAGCAGCAGAAAAACAAAGATGGGTACCAGAATTATCCTTAAAAGGGTAAGATAATTTGGGAGAGTACCAAAGGTGGATTTTAGCTCGACGGTATGATTAACACTGTCATTCATCGGTTCTCTCTCTGAGGTCACTTAATCAAGTTTAACAAAATGTCAGCTATTCTCAAAGCTTCAAGTCCTGAAACGGGCAGGTCAGGCAAAAACCTTTTTCCGCCGGAAAGCTCCATAAGCTGATAGGACACCATACTGGCAGCCGGTAGGTAATATGGATTATCTTCAGAGATGTCGGTAATCTGGATTTTTTCCAGGGGCAGGATTGGTATCAGTTTTTTTCCTTTTCCTTTGAGATAGTTCACCAAGCGGTAAAAGGTTTCAGCCAATTCAGCTCTGGTGATGGGGCGGTTGGGCTCAAAGGTGTGGTTACTGTAAATGTCCATCAATTGGGCTGAAGCCACTCTTATAATGAATTTGGAAGCCCAGCTGGTGCCAATGTCTACAATAATTCTCGGGCTTGAAGGTTGAGGAAGATACTGGTTGAATTTAATGGCCAGAATGGCTGCCAGGTCCTGCCTGGTAATGGCCTGGGATTTTGGTATTTCTTGATACATGCTGGGAAGTTCGATTATCCCCAGTTGATTCTTCAAAAATTCCACTTTCTCTCTCACCTGGGCATCATCAGGAGCCAGCGCCAGCAGTTTTTCATAAATGTCCAGGCTCTTGCTCAGGTCGTCGTTTTCCTGAAGGGTTTCGGCATATTCTCTGAGAATCTGTTTATCCTGAGGTTTCAGTGTGAAGAGCGCCTCATAGTGATTGAGAGCCTGAGTGTATTTCTTCTCGCTGCGGTAAATTCTGGCCAGCTGCCAGTGAGCCTCCACTGATTCGGGAGAATAAAAAAGAGCCCGGAGCAAGGCTTCTCTGGCCTGTTCTTTTTTGTTCTGGTTTAAAAAATTCTGGGCCTCTTTAATTTGAGACTGGGTAAATTTACTTTTTAACTCATTATACCGGGGCCTGGCCCAGCTGTGCTCAGGAAACTTTTTTACTATTTCCCTCAATTGTTTGAACAAATTCTCCGTATTTGCGAGCTGTTCGTAAATGATTGCCAGGCCAATCCGGGCTGAAACCAGCTCCGGATTTATCTCTAAGGCTTTCAGGAAAAATGCTTCGGCTTCGCTCAGCTTCTGCTCTGAGAGACGGCAATAGCCTTCGCCCAGGTTAAAGAAGGCATTCTCGGGACTCAACCGGCTGAATTCTTTTCGGGCCCGGTTCAGGTTGCCCTGTTTGAGGCTTTTCCAGCCTTCTTCAAAGGCAATTCGCTCCTCCAGAGTCAGTTGAGCCAGGATTACCGGTTGTGGATTTTCCAGGTAGAAGGTAGGTGGTGTATAGGTGGGCTGAAAGGTAGCACAGGAACTCAGGAATAAGACCAGCATTATCAGCACTGTTGTTGATAGCAACTGAGTTATTTTCATAGGCTTTCTCCTTTATGAAGGTAAGGAAGGTAAGGGAACAGATTGGTTTTTTCAGCTGCTACTTGGTATTCCCAGCCTTCATCTGTTTCTGTTTTCTTGAGGATTATAGCCTGGCGAGCTAACGAATTTATCAACTCAGAGTTCGACTTCGGTATTCGTAACCTGAAGGTCTGGAAATTTTCAAAAAGAATTTTCCGCAGTCTTCCTTTGAGCTGCTCTATTCCTTCGCCGCTCAGAGCAGAAATGTATAGAGGATGTTGTCCGGATTCCCGGTTTCCTTGAAGCAGTTCCAGTTTCTCGGATTCTGGAAGCAGGTCAATCTTATTGAATACTTTTATTACAGGAAGGTTGGAAATTTCCAGGTCCTCCAGAATTTTTTCTACGGCCAGAGCCTGTTCTAAAGCTTCAGGCGAAGTAACGTCGACCACGTGGAGCAAACAATCAGCTTCTCTGATTTCTTCCAGCGTGGCCTTGAAAGCTGAAATCAATTCCACTGGGAGTTTTTTTATAAAGCCCACTGTATCGGACAGGAAAAAGTAAAGTCCGTCAGAAAAAGTTACTCTTCTAACCATGGGATCAAGGGTAGCGAACAGGTGGGGAGAGGTATAGCGGCTTTCTCGGGTCAGATAGTTGAAAAGAGTGGATTTGCCGGCACTGGTATAACCTACCAGCGACACCGTGGGTACAGGGCTTTTCCGCCGGCCTTCTCGCTGACGGGCTCGTCTTTTCTGAAGCCCGTCTATTTCTCTTTTTATTTTGGTGATTCGGTCGGTAATTCGCCGGCGGTCTTCTTCCAGCTTTTTTTCGCCCGGTCCTCTGGTTCCGATGCCACCGCCCAGTCTGGAGAGGGCCTGCCCCTTTCCTTTAAGTCGGGGCAGGAGATAAGTCAACTGAGCCAGCTCAACCTGAAGTTTACCCTCGTTGGTTCTTGCTCTTTGAGCAAAGATATCCAGAATGACCTGGGTCCGATCCAGAACCTTGACTTTCAGGGCTTCTTCCAGACTTCTTTGCTGGGCAGGTGACAGGTTGGTGTCGAATATGACCAGGTCAGCCCCTGTTCTGCGGACCAGTTCAGCCAGCTCTTCGACTTTACCTTCTCCGATGTAATATTTTGGGCTTATATTGCTCCTGGATTGAAAAACTTTTTCTATTACTGTGGCCCCGGCTGAAGTGGCCAGACCGGCTAGTTCGGCCATAGATTCAGAAGCTTCCTCCTTTTCTTTTTTAGTAGTGGCCAGGTTTACCAGAATTGCCTTTTCCATCTTTACATCTATCTCAAAACTTCATTTTCTACATAATTCCTGATTGATTCCCGGTCCTCTGGCTCAAACCAGACCAGGCCCGGTGATTTTCTAAACCAGGTTAGCTGTCTTTTAGCATAGTGTCTGGTTTCCAGTTTGGTCTCGTTTATGGCTTCCTGCAGACTGATTTCGCCTTTGAGATATTTGAGCACCTGTCGGTAACCGAGTCCTTTGAAGGGAGTTGCTTTTTCCGGGACTCCCTTGGCCAGAAGGTTTTTTACTTCCTCCACTATTCCCTGAGCGAACATCCGGTCAACCCGGGCTTCTATCCGTCGGTAAAGCTCCTTCCGCTCTAATTTTAAACCAATTTGCCTGAGAATGAAACCTTTTTCCCGGGCCGGGGATGAGGTTTTCTGGAAGTGATGGGAAATGGGCTGACCGGTAAGCTGATAAACTTCAAGGGCCCTGATAATCCTGATTCCATCTCTCGGGGAGATTTTAGCCGCATAATCCGGGTCTACCTGTTTTAGTCTTTCGTACAGGGTTTCCAGTCCGAATTCAGAAGCTTCCTTCTTCAATAGTTGTCTTAAAGCAGAATCCCGGCCAGGCCCCGGGAAAAGTCCTTGCACCAGCGCTCGGTGGTACAGTCCCGTTCCCCCTACCACTATAGGCAAGTGGCCCCGGTTTATGACTTCACCGGCAATCTCTGCGGCCAGCCTAGCAAAATCGGCTGCCGAGAACTGTTCCTCAGGTTCAATTATGTCAATTAGGTGATGTGGCACTTTCTTACGGGCTTCCGGTCTCGGTTTGTCCGTTCCCACATCAAAACCCCGATAGACCTGCATCGAATCACAGCTTATGATTTCTCCTGAATATTCCTGAGCCAGCCAGAGAGCCAGGGCACTTTTTCCCACAGCGGTTGGTCCGACGATAATCAGGATTTTTCTGGTCTTAGCGTCCAAGTTTTATCCTGATAATTACGTAAAAAACAATCAAGCTGAGAAAAATAAGGAGTCCCAGCAGTTGCTTTCTCCTCAAGCGGTTTCTCCTATTTTATTCAGATGTTTAACCAGAGCTTCTTCATGCTGGTTACCTAGATTTCTTTTAACCAGAAGAAGTTCTGCGACCAGGATTTCATCAAAGCCCTGGAGCAGAGTTTTTTTGGCCTCGGGGCTGAGCTCGTTCAAACTCATTTTCAACATGGCTCTTGGTTCCAGACTGCCGTCAGGTCTAAACTCCAGATTTAAGAAAATGGGGTCCAGGTAATCAACAGTCTCCCGATAACACTTTTCTATGAGGTTGTAGGCCACTGGCCCCAGCTGCTTGGCTAAGTAGCGGCAAATAAAGATGTTTTTTTCGTTAAAAAGAGCCAGGCTTTTTTCTATGTCAGGCAGGCTATTCCGTCCGTTGACCTCAGGGGTTTCAGGATTAGGACTATATTGAATTAACTTCAAGCAAGTTAAAGCCAGAAGGGTCTTCTTAGTTTCAGCTGGACCGAGCCAGGACTGCTCCAGCAGGGCCTTAAAGGTTTTCGGAGTTTGCAGAAGTTTCCAGATGTATAGCTCTGGCGCTTTAAGGCTGAGTTTTCGAAAGTAAGCAGGTACCTGGCGTATTATCAGTTGTTTTTCTGAAGGGAGGAGTCTGGAAAAAGCTTCAATCTGAGCCAGCTTTCTGAAACCCTGGAGAATCAGGTCCGGGACAAAAACTCCTTTAATTAAAATATCTTCTTCGGAAAATTCTTCTTCTTCAAAACTGAACCTGAGCCCTGGCAGGCTGAAATGGTCAATTAATCTGGCCACCAGAAAATCTCGACTCAGCTCCAGAGCTTCCCTGGAGGGGAGGAAGCCCTGTTCGATTAAAATGGCCATCAAAGAATTGATATTTTCTGCTCCAATTAGCTGATGATTAAACCTGAGAGGTGGTTCGAGGCGGTGGGTTTCCTGCAGCCAGTCTAAGAAATCTTTTTCCGGGAAATACCTGGTGATTGGGGTCAGCTCGCCTTTTACCAGGCAAAACTGTTGTTCACCAGCCCCGGTATTTACCTTCAATCTACCTGTTTTTTGATTTTCCCAGAGCTGAAATAGATAAAAGGGAAAGCTTCGCTCCCGAGTTAGGTTTTCTGAGTTGCCGGTCATAGCCTTAATTTATAAGGCCAGACCCCAGTTGTCAACCGCCTCCGGGGTTAAATCTGGCTCAGGCCAAAGATGGTCACGGCAATGTTGACAATAGTTTTAAGTCCCCAGAAGAGATAAGAAATTATGAGCGATTTTTTCAGGTCGAATTTGAATATAGCCGAGAGGGCGTAGCCCATAACTCCGAACATCCAGAGCTGGAAAAAGTCAATAGTGTTGAGAATTATGTAGCTGCTGGAGGTTGGTTCCAGGTTAGGGAAGAAAACAGCCAGCCCGGTTGAAATCTTAAAAACGGATTGTTTGAAGCTGGCCAGGAAATAACGCAGGCTGTTCCCGAGGACGCTGTTTATGAAACTGGCATGAAGCATGGCTGAAAGAAGATGCCTAAAACTGCCCTGGGTTGAGAAGAATTTGCTGAAAATCAGTAGAAAAAGGGTCTGGATAAATAAAAATATGATTATCCCCACCCCGGTCATAAGACCCTGCTGCAACCGACCGGTTGTAGTCATCTCTTCTGCTTTTTTTCTCTGCTGCTCCAGCATCTGGTTAAAGGCATCTTCCCCGAGCCGCTGTCTCAGCTTGGTGCTGGTCTGATAAGTTTCATAGGTATCTTTCGCGGCGAAGGGAGCGATCAGATAGCCGTAAATGATTGAAGCTATCAGAATAACTATCAGAGCATCCAGCCAGACCGGCTTCTCAGTCAGAAATCCAAAGGTCTCCCTTGGATTGGTAAACACCCCAATAAATCTCTGTCCTAAATTCATATCCAGACTCCTTTCTTTTCTTCTTTTTCAACGACGCCGTCTCTTATGTATATAATCCGCTGGGCGTGAGCGGCCACTTCGCGGTCATGGGTCACCACGATGATGGTATTGCCGCTGGAGTGAATCTTATGAAAGAGTTTCAGGATTTCCTGGCCTGTCTTAGAATCCAGATTTCCTGTGGGCTCATCGGCCAGCAGAATTGATGGTTCGTTAACCAGGGCTCTGGCAATGGCCACCCTCTGCCTTTCTCCGCCTGAAAGCTCGGCCGGCAGGTGTTGCATTCTGTGCTGCATTTCCACCATTTCCAGAGCCCGGCGAGCTTTTTCTTGGCGTTCTTCTCTACTGGCGCCGGCGTAAATCAGCGGAAGCTCTACGTTCTTGAAAGCACTGGCTCTCGGGAGCAGATTGAAGACCTGAAAAACAAAGCCTATTTCTTTGTTGCGAATGTAAGCCAGTTCGTCTTCACTTAAAGTGCTGACTAACTTTCCGTTAAGATAGTATTCCCCTGAAGTTGGAGTATCAAGGCAACCAAGGATGTTCATTAATGTAGATTTGCCTGAGCCTGAAGGTCCCATAATGGCTACAAATTCATTCCTAGTTATAGTCAGACTTACCCCCCTCAGGGCCATTACCTGTTGTTTATCGAGTTGGTAGATTTTGGTGAGGTCTCTGGCCAGAATTATTTCGTTATCACCAGGAAAGGCTGGCATCTGTTATTTCCTCTCCACTTTAAGTAGATTACCATCTTTTAAATCCCTTAAGGCTGAATAAGGTCCGGTGACAATTTCCTGTCCTTCATTTAGTCCTGAAATTATCTCCACCATCATTCCGCCCATTATTCCTTTTTGCACTGGCTGAAATCTGGCCCGTCTGTGTTCAACCAGGAAAACGCCCTCTTGTTCTTCTTTTTTTAGGGAGGTTTCAGGAGAAGTTTTATCTTTTGCCTGGACAGCTTCTCTGATGACCAGAGCGGCTATGGGTATAGCCAGAACCTCTTTCCTTTCGGCTACAATTATATCGGCTGAGGCAGATAAACCTGGTTTAAGCTGATGTTCTGAATCTTTCAAAGTTATGACCACTTTGAAATTTCGGGATTCACGGCTTCCAATTGAGCTTCTGTCAAGGGCTGAACTACCTATCTCAGTAACCTGACCCTCAAAAATCTGGTCTGGAAAGGCATCAACTTTGATTCTGGCTGGTTGACCAATTTTGACATTGACTACATCGGTCTCATCAACCTCAACCTGAACTTCCATGATTGACAGGTCAGCTATGGTCAGAAGAACTGTTCCGGGGTTGTTCATCGTGCCAACGATGGCCACCTCACCTTCTTCTACCCGGAGGCTGGTAACCATCCCATCTATCGGCGATACGTAGGTAGTTTTTTTCAGGTCGTCCAGCATACTTTTTAAGTTTGCTTCGGCCTGCTTGATCTGGTAGTTCAGGGATTGAAGGGTAGCCTGAGCCACTTCAAACTGAACCCGGGCGCCTTCCAGTTGATCTTTGGAGATTAGGTCGCTGTCATAAAGCTGTTTTTGCCGCTCGTAGAAATTTTTCTCCCGGCGGTACTGGGCTTCAGCTTTAATCAGCTCGGCCTGGTACTGGTTGATACTTGCCCGGATGCGATCGACCTGAGCTTCGTAGTAGGTGGGGTCGAGTTGCAACAGAAAATCTCCTGCTTTAACCAGCTGTCCTTCTTTCACCCCGATTTTGACAATTCTCCCGGCTACCAGAGCACTGATGTTGATGTTTTTTTTGGGTTTGATTTCACCTGAAGCTGAGATAACTGAGGTGAGGTCCTGCTTTTTAACTGGCTCCACGGTTACTTTGATAGCTTTTTCTCTGTTAGCCTGCAGGTTCAGAATAATCACCAGGGCAATGACCGCAATTATGGCAATAAATAGAAGAGTTCTTTGTTTCTTTTTTGATTTCTTTCCGTCAGTCATCTTTGGTCCTTTTATGAACTTTGATTGGTTAGTAATTATACTCTATTTTACGTTTTTTTGCCTGAAAAGTTTTAAGGGTTGCCTGTTCTGGCTTTAGTTGATAAGATTTTTTTGTGGAGAATGTCGAAAGATATCTTAAAGTCGCCAGTGAGGCAGCGCTTAAAGCAGGTAGTTTTTTACTTAAGGGATTGAAGCAGAAAAAACAGGTTGACTTTAAGGGCCAGGTGGACCTGGTGACCAGTTTTGACCGGCAGTCTGAGGAAATAATTTTTGAGGAGATTAGCCGGTCTTTTCCTGATCACAGCTTTCTGGCGGAAGAAGCCATTAGTAAACTGAACCAGTCGGATTTATGCTGGGTGGTTGACCCGCTTGATGGCACCACCAACTTTGCCCACGGGTTGCCAATTTTCTGTATCTCCATAGCCCTGGTTCGCCAGGGTGAGATTTTGGCCGGGGTGGTCTATGATCCGAACCGGGAGGAGATGTTTCTGGCCGGAAAAGGATACGGAGCCAGTCTAAACGGGGTCACAATCATGGTTTCAGAGACCGGGGAGCTGGATAAAAGTCTGCTGGCCACTGGCTTTCCTTACGATGTTAGAACCAGTCCCAACAATAACCTCAGTCATTTCAGTAATTTTGCAGTCAAGGCTCAGGCGGTCAGAAGACTTGGGTCAGCGGCTCTGGATCTCTGTTATGTAGCCTGTGGCCGTTTTGATGGTTTCTGGGAAATAAAACTGAAGCCCTGGGACCTGGCCGCAGGAGTTTTAATCGTAAAGGAAGCCGGCGGGAGGGTAACGGATTTATACGGCCGGGAATTTGAGCTGTCCAGTCCGGATGTAGTAGCCAGCAACAACCTGATTCATAAATCCATGCTGGAAATTATCAAGCTTGGTTTAGTAAAATAGCAGTCAGAGGGAAAGGAAAGATGCGGAGAGTTAACCAGGTGGTTAATCTATTACTGTTAGCAGTATTTATTTCGCTGGCTTTCGGGACCGGGCTGAACCAGGCTGTCTCTAATGAAAATATCCTGGTCAAACAGGTTGAGGTTCTGGCGGCAAGCGGGTGGGTAGATACTGGAATTGAGGTGAAGGAAGGGGAAAAGCTCATTTTTCAGGCTTCAGGCTCGATTTCTCTTCAAAAAGGGAACCCAATTGCCAACTGTGGACCGGAAGGTCTTGACCTGCAGACGCCCCAGCAACCCTTGAGCGATAGGAACCTGGGAGCTCTGGTGGGGAAGGTGGTGAAGGTTTTAAGCATAAAAATTGATGAGGAAACAGGTGAAGAACAAAGAGAGGAAGTGGTCAGAGTCTTTTATGTAGGAAAAGAAGCTGAGGTGGAAATACTTCTTGAAGGCCGGCTCTTCCTGGGGGTTAACGATAATGTCTATGCTGATAACGACGGAAAGTTTACGGTCGCTATCTTAAGGAAAAAATAGAACCAGGGTAAACTAAGTTAAAGAAAAGGAGTGGCCAGAAGCAGCAAAATCTTCAGGTTTGTCCTTCCGCTTCTTTCTGGCTCAAGAACTTTTCTAAGAACTGGGTATCATAGTTTCCTTTGATAAAATCTGTGTGGGCCAGGATCTTCAAAAGCAGCGGGATGTTGGTTTTGATTCCCACAATGGTAGTAGTTTCTAGGGCGGCTTTCATCTTGGCAATGGCTAACTGGCGAGTAGGAGCATAGGCAATAATCTTAGCTATAAGAGAGTCGTAATAAGGAGGAATTTCCCAGCCGGCGTAGGCGGCAGAGTCCACTCTGATACCTTCTCCTCCGGGAAAGACCAGAAAATCAATTTTTCCTGGGGAAGGGATGAAAGTCTCCGGGTCTTCAGCGTTAATCCGACATTCAATGGCATGTCCTCGCATCTGCAAATCTATAGGGAAGTTCACTTTTTCCCCCGCAGCCACTCGAATTTGGGCTTTAATAAGATTAATCCCGTAAACCATTTCAGTGATGGGATGCTCAACCTGAACTCTGGTGTTGGCTTCCATAAAATAGAATCTCTTCTGTTCGTCCACCAGAAATTCAAAAGTTCCCAGGCTCTGATAGCCAATTTTTTCGGCCGCTTCTTGGGCGGCTTTCATCATCTTGCGCCTGGTCCTCTCATCAATGAAAGGGGAAGGTGTTTCCTCTATTATTTTCTGGTACTTGCGCTGGACGCTGCATTCCCTTTCGCCAAAGGCAATAACCTTTCCTTTGCTATCGCCAATGATTTGAATTTCAATGTGATGGGCACCAGTAATATATTTTTCGAGGTAAAGAGAAGGGTCACCGAAGGCGGCCTTAGCTTCATTCTGAGCCATTGGAAACATCTCTTCAAGCTGGCCGGCATTACGGCAGATTCGCATCCCCTTCCCCCCACCCCCGGCAGCTGCTTTGATAATTACCGGATAGCCGATCTTCTGGGCAATTTTCTTGGCCTCGTTGACATCTTCCAGAATTACATCACTGCCTGGAATAACGGGTAATCCGGCTTTTTTCATGGTCTGACGGGCTTTATTTTTGTCCCCCATGAGCCTGATTATTTCAGGTGGTGGTCCGATGAAGACAAAACCCGAGTTCTGGCATATTTCGGCAAACCTGGCATTTTCAGCTAAAAACCCATAGCCGGGGTGGATGGCTTCAGCCTTGGTTATTTCCGCAGCACTCAAGATGTTCGGGATGTTCAGGTAGCTTTCGGAGGCTTTGCCTGGCCCGATGCAGATGGCCTCGTCCGCCAGCATGGCATGGAGGCAATTCCGGTCAGCCTCAGAAAAAACAGCCACAGTTTTGATGCCAAGCTCTTTACAAGAGCGAATAATTCTGAGGGCGATTTCGCCCCGATTGGCGATTAAAATCTTAGAAAACATGGCGGTCAGGCACCCACTTTGATTGCAAAAAGCTTCTGGCCAAACTCAACCGGCTTCCCGTTTTCTACCAGAACGTCCACCACTATTCCGTTGACGTCTGATTCGATTTCATTCATCAACTTCATGGCTTCCACGATGCACAGGGTCTGTCCCTTCTTGACGGTATCTCCAATATCTACAAAGGGAGGAGAAGTCGGGGATGGAGCCCGATAAAATGTGCCCACCATGGGCGAGGTTATGTAATGGATGTTTTTATCCTCAACTGGTACAGGAGTGGAGGTAACTGCTTCTGCGTTATTAATTGGCTGGCTGGGAAGACTGCCCGGTAGGACCGCAGGTATAATGGCCGGAGCAGGGTTGGCGGAGGCGGGCAGGGTCCTGCTTAATTTAATCTTGAAGCCCTCAACCTCCAGTTCAAACTGGGTAAGGTTCTTCTCTTCAAGCAGAGATATGAGCTTCTTGAGCTCTTCATAATCGATTTTTGAGCTGAAAGGATTCTCTTTGCCTGGTTCAGCAGGCTTTGTGTTCTTTTGATTCATGACGCACCTTCCTGAATTTAACCCTAACTTTACTTATCTAAACGGCAGTTGTCAAGACAGAAAAACTGACCACCCCAGCTCCCGGTCCCGGGAAAAAGGAAAGGAATTTTACCATTGGATAGTCGATTTTACCTGTAATTCCTGTGCAGAATTGATTGCTGGATTGTCAGACCTTATTTAGAAAATTTAAAGATTTTTCGCGATGCGGAGAATAAGTTTCGAACTGAGAGAAGCGGGTGAGAAATCAGTGGAACTAATTGACCGGAAAAAAGACCTGGCGTAAGATTTAATGGCTGGAAGGCAAATTAGATGTTTGAGCAACTAACTGAAAAACTTCAGAGAACTCTGAAATATATCCGGGGTGAAGGCAAGATTACCGAGAAAAACATAGCCGAAGCCCTGAAAATGTTACGTCTGGCTTTCCTGGAGGCTGATGTCAATTATAGAGTAGTCAAAGAATTTGAAGAGAAAGTCAGGGCTAAGGCTCTGAACCAGGAAGTGATGATGAGCCTGACCCCGGCCCAGCACTTCATTAAGATTGTACGGGATGAACTCACTGAAATTCTGGGGCAGGAAGCCAGACCCTTAGTCTATGCCTCACATCCCCCCTCAGTTTTTATGCTGGTCGGACTTCAGGGAAGTGGCAAAACTACCACCTGTGGTAAACTGGCCCGGTACGTGAAAAGCCTGGGGAAAAACCCGCTCTTGGTCTCCTTTGACCTGAAAAGACTGGCGGCTCAAGACCAGCTCCGAATAATTGCCCGGTCGCTTAACCTGCCTTTTTATGAAATGAACGCAGAAAAGATGAAAAACCCGGCTGAAGCCCTAAAAGAACTGGTCACCTATACCAGGAATCGTGGATATGATCCACTGCTGGTGGATACGGCTGGAAGGCTACATATAGATGAAGAGCTGATGGAAGAGCTGCGGCTGGTGAAAGAAATCCTTCATCCGGTTGAAGTGATATATGTTGGCGACTCTATGACCGGTCAGGATGCGGTCAAAAGTGCCCAGGCCTTTGACCAGAAAGTCGGCCTGACTTCTATTGTCCTGACCAAGCTGGACGGTGATGCTCGGGGTGGGGCGGCACTCTCCATTGTTTATGTAACCCGTAAGCCGATTAAATTCATCGGTGTGGGTGAAAAATTTGACAAACTGGAAGTTTTCCATCCAGACAGAATGGCTTCCCGTATTCTTGGAATGGGTGATATCCTCAGCCTGATTGAAAAAGCTGAGCAGGAAGCTGACCTCAAAGAAGCTGAGGAGATGGCCAGGAAGCTTAAGAAACAACAATTTACTCTGGAAGACTTCCGTAAGCAACTGGTTCAGCTAAAAAAAATGGGTAGTCTGAGCAGTCTACTTGGATTTTTGCCGAAGATGGGTCCATTTAAGAACATCGGCGACTTAAGCGTTGACGATAAAAAGATGCTCCATTTTGAAGCCATCATCAATTCAATGACTCCAGAAGAGCGGGAAAATCCTCGGATTATCAATGGCAGCCGCCGGGCCAGAATTGCCCGTGGCAGCGGCCGCCCGGTTCAGGAAGTAAATCAACTGCTCAAGCAGTTTTTTGAAATGGAAAAACTATTAAAAAAGAGCGATTTCCAGAAGCTGCTTAAAAACATCTAAGGGAATTCGGCCCAGAACATAAAACGAGATTAAAAACTTGATTACCTAAAATGCGTTCTCCGCTTATTATTTGTTGTTTACTGTTTTATAGCCAGAACTCGTCAGAGATGTCAATTTAATACAACAAAATTACATATGATGCAGAGATCTCTGGCTCAGGCAGCTTAAAAGAGGGTGACGTAGCCAAGAAGATAGAGGATGCCAATTATTATAGGTTGGTGCAGAAGGTAAATCCACAGGGAATGGCGGCCGCACCAGTTGATGAAGGTTTCAGGTAGCGGTTGGCGAATAAGGCTCTTTTTCTCCTCATAAAGCCAATGACCCAGGACCGTTCCAAGCAGAAAAACACCAAACCAGGGAATTAGAGGAAAATAATCAAAGGAAGCAAAGCCCGGATCAGGCAGACCAAAAGGCAGAAGCCAGCTGGATGACAGTCCAGTTTTTTTTCTTATAACAGGAAGGGTGAAGTTGGTAAATAATATAAAGATTCCGCATCCGACACGAATGGCTGGCGAGCTTTTTTTAAAAAGCGTTATGTACAACAAGACACAAAAGGCCAAGCAGTGAATTATGCCAAACAAGATTGCTGAAGATTTATCGAAAACATAGGTAGTACCGGTTATAAGAATTGCCACAAACAGAAATTTTAGAAAGCGGCGCAGATTATTGCGGCTGAAGGTGGTGCTTATTCCAGAGAGAATGATGAAAAGCCCGGCAAAAAAATTCTGGGCCAGGAGCCAGGCCGGAGTAGTTAAATCTGTGGAAAACCCCAGAAATTTCTTCAGACCTACGAAATCTCCCAGATCATAGAGAAGATGATAACCTACCATTAAAATAATGGCCAGGCCGCGGAGAAAATCTATTTCCCAGATTCTATCGGGGTTTTTTGCCTGGTTTATAACTGCTTCCTCCGGCTTCATAATTCGAGTATATTATTTCAAGTCGTATCAGGTCAATAAAATGTCGGCTCTGATTATGCCAGACTCTTAACTGACAAGGAGTAAGGAAAATGGTTGATCCGAAATTTACTGAGAGCGAGGAAAAGGAATTCTGGCAAAAGGTACGGCAGGAATTTATGCTTGACCCGCAGACGAGCTTTTTTAATACCGGCACCCTGGGAGCTATGCCCCGCCGGGTTTTTGAACGCACGGTCAGACATTTGCGGCTTACAGCCGAAGAAATTGCGGAGTGGGATTACTACGGAGCGGACTGGATTTCTGGTTACCAGCCCTGGACCGAGATCAGGCAGAAAGCTGCCCGGTTGATTAATTGCGAGGTAAAAGAACTGGCCCTTACTGAAAATGCTACAGCCGGGATGAATTACATTTCCAATGGTCTGGATCTTAAGGCTGGCGATGAAGTTTTAGGCACCGACCAGGAACATCCAGGTGGCGAGTGCGGCTGGAAGCTGGCAGCTAAACGCCACGGGATTATCTACCGCCAGCTTCATCTGGGAAAACCCATTGTCTCGCCCGAAGAAGTCATTAAGACTTTTGTTAAGGCTATGGGACCAAAAACCAGAGTGATTGCTATTCCCCATTTAATCACCGGAAGCGGAGCGATTTTGCCGGTCAAAGAGATTTGTGCTGAAGCCAGGAAGCGGGGCATTTTCACGGTGATCGATGGTGCCCAGACCGTTGGCCACATCAAGGTTGACGTCAAAGATTTAGGTTGCGATGCCTATTACGGCAGTTTCCATAAATGGCTGTGTGCTCCGGCCGGGAATGGTTTTCTTTATCTAAGGAAAGAGAGGGCCCAGGAGGTCTGGACTACATTGGCCAGTGCTCAGTGGGACAATCATGAGGATGATGGCTACCGCCTGAGTCAGCGCGGCACAGGTAATCTATCGCTGCTGATGGGGCTGGATGAAGCCCTCAATTTCCATTTTGAACTTGGTCCCGAACGGGTTTATGCCCGGATTAAAGCTCTTGGTGATTATTTAAGGACGAGACTTCAGGAAGTGCCTGGCATCAAAATCTTCACCCCGCTTCACCAAAAGATGGCTGCCGGCATTACTGTTTACAACATTGAGGGCCTAACCGGAAACTTAATCCAGGATGAGCTCTGGAAGAGAGGTCGACTTCGAGTTCGTTCTCTGGATGAAATTTATGGCGTTCGTCAGTCCACTCATATTTACAATTCCTTTGAAGAAATTAATCAGACTATTGATATTCTTAAGGAAATTATTCTGAAGTAAGACAATCTACTGAAAAAGGTAGGTTAGTAATTTGAGAATGAATCAGGTTATTAGAAAAAGACAAAGACCAGAAGTTCGGCTACCAGAGCCGGCCGTGGGCTCCCTTCAATTTCCAGGGTGTTTTCGATTTTTACCAGCCAGCGTCTGAAGCCTTTTCTTCGGATTTCTTTGAGCACCGCCCGGTTTCTGATACGGTCACCGGGTTTGACCGGTGTGATGAATCTGATTCGGTCTAAACCATAATTAAAAAGCATTTTTACCTTAATTCTGGCCAGAGGCGATTGAGCCAGAAAATAAGGCAAGAGAGAGAGAAGCAAAAAGCCATGAGCAATAGTGCTTTTTAGGGGACTTTGTCTGGCTCTTTCCACATCAACGTGAATCCATTGATGGTCTTCAGTGCAGTCAGCAAAAGCATTTATTCTTTCCTGAGTCATGGTTAGCCAGTCAGAGACACAAAACTCCTGACCAAGCATTTTCTTTAGTTGCCTGGGTCGGATCTTTTTTTCTTCCCCTAATTTAACCGTTTCCTGAGCCTTTGCTTCTTCAACCATAGTCTCCTCCATCTTAATCATGAAAATCGCTCAGCTTTAAATCCTATTTTCTTAAAATTTTAATGTCAAACAAAATAGCTTCCAATTTGGAATATTCAGACAATAAAATTTCAATTACTTTTCTTTCAGGGCAGTCTCAATTTCTTTAACTTTGGCAGCCAGCCTTTTGGCGCTTACCGGGAAGGCCGTCTTTATTTCAGGAGCAAAGAGAGAAACCTTAAATTCTTCTATCATCCAGCGTAACTCAAAAATAAGCTTCTCTTTTTCAGGCAAACACTCTCGGGCCAGGAGCCTGGAAAGCCTGGCATATTCAGCCTCAAACGGCTCAATCTGGGCCGCTTTGGCCCGGTCTTTTTCTGCCGAAAGCCGCGCCCGGTCAGCTCTAATTCCCAGGGCTTTGACCAGACGTGGCAACTGAACCAGAAATTCCAGCGGATAGATAGCAAGGAAATTTCTCGGCACCAGGCGTTCCAGTTCTTCTTTCAGAATGGCTGGCATGGTGGAGCTGACCTTAAGCTTTTTGTGTGTTTCTTCAATGCTCTGGATAATCTCTCTTGTCCGGCGATATTCCTGCAGGGTTTCCACTACGGCCGTAAACAACAGGTGGCTCTTTTCAAACAGTTCTTTAAGAGCTTTCTCCTTGATAAAGCTCTGCAGCTCCTCCAGCCGCCGGAAATTCTTCTGGAAAACTTCCTTTTTCACCCGGCTGAGGAGGCTATCTTTTAGAGCATCCTCTCCACCGAAGAATAAGAGAACTGGTTTTACTTCCCCGGGCCAGCTGTAGCTTCGCTCTATAAAGCTCAGATCCTTCTGAAATTTTCCGACAAGGATGGCTTCTATAGCCTGAAGATGAGACTTGAGGGCTTCGTTTTTGTTTTTAAAGAGCTTAAGCCTGAGCCTTTTCCCTTCGGCCTGCAGTCCAGGGAAGCCCATCAAAAAATCATCTATCCTGATTTCTTCCGGGATTTCAGGAAGGTTTTCGGTCCAGCCGCTAAGCTCGTCTCTTTCCCATTTTATTCTGGCCTCAAGCCAGCCAGGCGAATCTCCATCGGGTGTCTTTAGAGCACTGGCATTCAGCATCTGGCGTAGAAATCCCAGGTCGCGGCCGCTCAAAATTTCCTCGCCTTTTTCATTGACCACCGAGATGCGCATTTTAAGGTAGCGGGGGATTTCCAGTTTTTCCCAGACTGTCCTGGGAATTTCCACAGCTAACTTGTTTTTAATGAGACCAGAAAGAGCAACAAAAAACGAAACACAGGCTGGCTTTATTTCTTTAGCCAGAAGCTCAGCTTTTTCTGAGATGGGCTGCAGAAGTTTTCGGTATTCTTTGGGTAGGGCTTTGAGGGTGGCTTCAATTTTCTCCCTTAGCATTCCCGGTACTGGCCAGGTAAGTAGCTCTTCCGGAATATTGTCCACCAGATTACGGGGCACCACCACTGTTACCCCATCATCCTCTTCGCCGGGAGCAAACCGGTAATGGAGTTCATAAGTATGACCGAGAATTTTCAGGCGGTCAGGATAACGCTCCAAAAGTTCCTCAGGCGGCCTGGTAAGGTAAAGATTTTCCTCTTTAAGGCGGAGAAAACTATCATCACCGGCGTTTTTAATTCGCCGTTCTAGTCCTTCAAGGTTGTAGACGCCTTGAAGACGGCCTGAATAGAAATCAAAAAGATACTGCTCAGGAATGAGGATGTTGCGCTGACGCAGCTTTTCTTCGAGCAACTGGATTTTATTCACTAGCCGATGGTTATGCTCCAGAAAATCATACTTTTTTTTGACCTGGTTTTTGAGCAGGGCTTCTTCCACAAAAATTTCATGGGCAATTTTGGGGTCCTGTGGCCCAAAAGGAACATCGCGGCCAGAAATGATGGTCAGGTTAAAAATACTGACCATTTCTTTGGCTCTGACTTCGCCGCGATTAACATCCCAGTACTGATCTGCGTAGGAATAGTGGCAAAGGTGCGGAGCTAATTCTTCAGCCCAGGCGGGGTTGATGCGGGCTACGGTGCGGAGATAAAGGCGGTTGGTACGGACTAATTCTGCTGCTACTACCCAGGAAGCTGGTTTTTTGAACAAAGCTGAGCCTGGCCAGAGCATGGCTTCCTGATCGCGGGCCACTTCATAGAGATTTTTTTCCTTGTGAGCAGCCAGGTGGGAAATGAACCCGCTCAAAATGGATTTATGGATGGCGGAGTAGCGGTCAGAGCTACCCGGGGCAGCTAATTTGGGTTTTTTAGGCCGGATTTTTATTTTCTGCTCTTCCAGAATTTCCAGGATTTGCTCATAGACAAATTGCCATTCCCGGAGTCGGTTGTAGGACATAAAGTAATCACGGGCGAATTTTTTCAGGGCCAAACTGACTGAACCCAAAGCTGTGTTGGTGATGGAAGCTTTCATCGCCTGCCAGATGTTGGTGAAGGTCAGAAAATCAGATTCCGGATGATGAAAGACCGACTGAACACGGTCAGCGTCAGCAGCTCTATCCAGAGGTCTAAGCCGCGGGTCCTGGATACTCAAAGCCGCGGCAATGACGGCCACCTCCTCCAGACAGCCGCGCTTTTCAGCTTCCAGCAGCATCCGGGAAAGCCTCGGGTCGAGGGGCAGCCTGGCCATCTTGCGGCCCAGGGGCGTTAGCTCGTAGCCGCCGCCTTCTTTCTGGCTAACAGCACCCAGTTCTACAAGAACGCGATATCCATCACGAACACTACGCGGAGAGGGTGGGTCGATGAAGGGAAACTTAAGGGGGTCGCCCAGTTCCAGATCCAGCATACGCAGGATGACCTCCGCCAAGTTGCTGCGCAGCATTTCAGGTGGAGTGTGCTCGGGCCGGGAGCGGAAGTCTTCTTCTGAATAAAGCCGCAGGCAGAGACCTTCGCTCACCCGGCCGCAACGACCTTTGCGCTGCTCAGCACTGGCCTGAGAAATGGGCATAATAGGCAGGCTGTGTATGCCAGAGGCAGACTGATACTGGGAAATTCTAGCCAGCCCGGTGTCCACTACATAACGAATTCCTGGAATGGTCAGCGAGGTTTCAGCTACGTTGGTGGCCACCACAATTTTGCCCTGCTTAATAGTGTAAATCTGCCTCTGCTGGTGAGCCGGCATCCGGGCAAAAAGCGGCAGAATAACCGTGTCTGGATAATTTTTGCCCTGCAGGCGCTGACAGGTTTCCAGGATGTCCTGCTCAGTTGGCATAAAAACCAGGATGTCTCCCGGTGGTTTTTCTCTCTTGAGAAAATCCACCGCTTCCACGGCTAGGTCCAGATAATCGGGTTCTTCTTTTTTTCGGCGCTGGGAATCGGTTTCAAAGTACATAACTTCCACCGGGTACATTCTGCCGCTCACCTTAAAGACAGGCGGATTAGAGAAAGCTTTAACAAATTTTTCTACTTCCAGGGTGGCTGAGGTGATGATGAGTTTGAGCTCCGGGCGTTTTTCCAGCAAGCGCCGGCACAGGCCGATTAGAAAGTCTATATTCAGGCTGCGTTCGTGAGCTTCGTCTATGATGATGGTATCGTATTCGGTAAGCAGCCGGTCCCCCTGGGTTTCGGCCAGCAGCATACCGTCAGTCAGAATTTTTATGTAGGATTCGGGGGAGGTACGGTCCTGAAAGCGAATCTTAAAGCCAACAGCTTTTCCCAGCGGTTGATGGAGCTCATCGGCCAGGCGCTGAGCAATGGTCATGGCAGCAATCCGGCGGGGCTGGGTGCAGGCAATTTTCCCGGCCAGGCCACGGCCGGCTTCCAGGCACATTTTCGGCAGCTGGGTGCTTTTACCGCAGCCGGTTTCTCCGGAGACTATTATCACCCGGTTTTCTTTCATTGCCTGCACAATTTCCTGGCGGTGGCGGGTTATGGGAAGCTCAGGCGGGTAGAAGAGACGGGGTTTTTTTCGCTGCCGGGCTCTTTTTTCTTCTGCTGATTTTTCCAGCCTTTGCTTCAGTTTTAGCAGGATTTCTTCTGCCCGGGCCGGGTTTTTTCGGAGAAGATTTGAGGCGAGAAGCCGAACCAATCTTTCCCGGACATAGTAAGTGTCTTTGAGCATGGCTTCAGAAAGAAGGCTGGAAATTTCTTCCCGCAAAAGTTGAAGCCGGTTGCGGTCCGGGGAAGTACTCTTCTGGATTTCTTCTTTTTTTCGGTCTGAGCCCATTCTAATTGCACCTTATAACCTTCAAATTTTATCCTATTTTTTGGCTAACTGATATAGAAAGGAAACATCAGGAATTGGGAATAACGCAAATTGCCTAAGCTGAGATCTGATTGGTCTGTGGTCGACCTTAATCTGGGTTATCATTTTTCCTGAGGGGCATCTCGTTATGATGACCTTTGGATGAAGGGATGAAGAGTGATCCAGGCAGAATGATTCAGACTGATAAGATTAAAACACCAGTTAGAATGACTTTAGACCTCCTTTAGAATGTTCGGTCAATTGGGCCCGAAATTACGAAAGTTTATGCATTTCCTCTCTGTCGAAAAGCTAAAATGGGTTCAGGCTTGAAGAATCTGATCATCTATGACTGCAGTTATCTTATCCATTAAGTTAAAACCATTTTTCTTTTATACCTATTAGCCAGATGGAATCAGCACCTTCGCCAGCTCTGCGGTTGACCGCTTTGTCTCTGTCAATAAATCGTATCGGCACAGGTTATGTCCACATTCTGAACCAGAACAGAATCGCAGTAATCTGCATAAGGGTACATAATGGAGGAGGTGCAGTCGTTATGGTCCAGTCCGATGGCATGGCCGAATTTGTGGGCAGCAATTACGCTCAGGTAAAAGCCGCCATTACAGGCTGCGGTGCAATTTTTATCAAAGCTGAAGTATTTCCAGCCGTCGTAGAACATCATGTCAAATTCAATGATAATACCGGTAGTTCGGTTATACCAGGTGTAGGTAACCGCAATGGTGCTACCACCCTTTGCTTTCCTGAAAAAGACAATGTTCTGATAATCCTGTCGCTCCTTGGTCATAGAAGTGGTGCCAGCGATAGCCAGGTTAAAAACAGGCTGCCAGCCGCCGGCCCCGCGGTCTATCTCCGAGTAGGTGCAGGTTGAACTCATATCGTTGCAATTCGGGTTGAGGTAAAAAGAAGCGCTGTTAGATGGCCATTTAGCGAAGGTAGCGCAGCATTCGGTCTGAGGTTTAGCTTCGGGTTTGGTTTTTTCTTGTTTTATAAACTTAAATGACCAGTTTAATTTCTTTAAGTATAATTAGTGGACCTGTCCTTTCTTAAAGACCGGCATGTTGTAAACGCGAAGACCCATTTCGCCAACTTCCCCGCCTTCAACCGTGAAGGAGATAAATTTCTCTGCCCTTCCCTTTAGCTCTTGGTCCACTCGAACCGTGACCCGGCTAAAAATCAGGTAATCGCCGTATTCGTTGTAGTCATAATAACCTTCAATCGCTGTTACCTCGCCCACCGGGATATGGGTGGCTTCTTCAGAATCCCTGACTGTCTTACCAGCCAGGCCGGGGAAAGCAAGCAAAAAGACAAAAATGATAAAAATGGACAACAGCTTTTTCATTTTTCCTCCCTCCTTCTTGATATCAGGAATAAACCAGTTTGAGGTTCTTTGCCAAGCTTGGTTAATAGGGTTCTAACTGATTGAACTTTTGATGGTTCTGGCGGCTGAATCTACTGTTTTGCTTTTATCAGACGACTGGCACGAAGAATTAAAATTAGAAAGATGATAGCCAGGGAAAACAGGACGGCAATTTCCACCGCCCGGTCGGCTGACGCAGTGTGTTGAATCCTTTTGTACAGGATACCCAGAAGGGCCCAGATGATAGTCAGGGTGAAAAGAAAATCTTTTTTCTTGAAGATAAAAATTAGGGTCAAGATAAGAACCACAGCCAGCAGAAGCACGGTCCAGAACTGCTCGCTCAGGCCGAAACGGTTCCAGCCCAGGCCGACTAGCACAGTTGTGGCGTTGGCTACGGTCGCCACTGAAATCCAGGCCAGGTAGATGCTGAAGGGAAGTTTGGCCGGAAATTTATCACGCTGAATTTCATCATAAGGACGGCTGTCCAAGCGCTGGTAGATTAAGATGAGCAGGATAAGGAGAGTTAGCATAATCAACAGGGAGAGAATAAGCTTTTCGTAGTGCCAGGCGAAAATCCAGGCTGCATTGGCCAGGCAGCTCAGGAAAAACAAGATGCCCAGTCGCTTGAAAGCCGGGAAAATTTCCCGTCCAGTTATGGCCTGCATCAGGGAAAAGAAAATAAAAACGGCCAGCAGCAGTTAGATAACCCCCCAGATGGAGAAAGTGAAACCGGCCGGCTCAAACAGGTTAGGGTATTTATCTGAAAGCTGGCCGGTATCCAGGTTGTTTATGGGCAGGGCGTTGGCTAGATAATTAACCGTTACCATTTTCAGAAAACCAAACAGGTTCAGCCAGGCCAGCCAGTTACCTTCAGTCCGCTTTTTTATTTCTGACTTTTGTCCCCGGAGAAAATTTTGCCTGCTTTCCATACTTAACCTCCCCCAATTTCCTCATTGGATTTTTCCTGCCTTAAAATTACAAGATTAAACATTTTTTCCTTGCCTGGCCAACTTGTGGCCATCTATGGCTTTGAGTGTTGTAACGGAAATAAGATTTAGCTATCTAAAATTCTTACTTCTCCCTCCTCGTTAATTTCCAGCTGTTGACCGCTCTTAACTGTTTGTAGAAAATCATTGCCCAGAGAGTCTAAGGTGATGATTTTTTTATTTAACCAAACATCGGTCATTATAATCCCGGCGGCAGCCAGAGAGTCTATCGGTTTGGAGAAAAGCATGGCTGCTGGATGTAAACCCATCCGGGCAACAGTCAGAATTACCATTCCTCCAGTTGTAGAACCGATGGTTTGGGGCAGGCACAGTATTTTTCCAGTTATCACTTTCTGGTAAAGGTCTTTATTGTCCTGGTCAGAGCAGCGAGCTATTTTGGCTCTGGTGACCAAACTTTTCTGAAACGAGGCGAGGGTGTTAAAACCTTTATGGCTGACCAGGGCTTCGCCCTTTAAGTTTCCGGCTACTATTACTCTTCCTTTGAAAACCTTATTCATTGTCTCCTCCTTCACTGCAGCCCCTCAAAGATAACCCTGATAATTTCTTCATCGGGGAAAAACCGGGCTGTAGAATAGGTGCGAAGTTTGTTGGAATTGGTAACAATCGGTTTTCGGGCGCAAAGCGGATTGTTCATGTACATCAGCGGGCAGATGGCAGTCAGCTTAATTCCCTTTTCTTTAAAGCCTGTCGGGGCATTTTTCTTGAATTCTTTAATGACCCCAGGTGCCGAACAAAGGATTACCGGGACCGGAGTTTTTTTGAGCCTGCGTTTTTGAAGTTCTTCTTCTAACCGATTGACCCATTGTTCTATTTGGTTTAGGCTCAGATGAGGACAGCCAATAAAACAAAGAAATGGCTTTCTGGCTGACTTTTTCCAGAGCAGTGGATATGATTGATAAACCCGCTCTAACTCGGCGTCATCAATGACATAGGTTTTAATATCTGGTTTAAGCAACTTCCGGCCAAAATCCCTGGCTTCTGGGGTCAGATTTTCTACATGATAAAGGCCGACCGCACCATTGGAAGCACTGGCGGCACCCATATCTTTTAAGTAATCCAGAACTTCCGGCTTCAATTCGCTTCCCAGGTATTCAGAGAGTCCGGTAATATAAGGCACTTCTTCCACTACCTTGAGACCAATAGCACTGCCAAGGATCTGGGCATTGGGCAATTTTTTGGTTTTTAGCTCAATCAGCCAGTCAGCCTGTCGGGCCTCGTCAGTCAGTAGTCCATATTCGGGAGCTTTACCCACGACATTACACATAATATCAATTCCAGCTGAATTGCGATTGGTTCTGGCCCCGATCACTGAGTTGGCATAGACCACTGCTGAAGACTCAGACCAGGCCAGGATATCACCGCGGTGTGGAATATTACCTACTTCAGGTAGGTAGCAAGCACAGGTAAAAGCTTCCTCACTCTCAAGACCTAATTTTTTAAGTTGTTGCTCATAGTCTTTTTGCTTGCCAAAGATGAAGCTGAAAAGTATTTTTTCAGTCAAATTCACCGGCACATTCTCATAGTCAAAAGGTCGTGGGTCGACTGTAAAGAGGTCAAAAGTTTTAAGTCCAGAAGCGATAAGTTCATTAATAATAGCATAATAGGGTTTGATGCTGTTTGCCCCAAACGAGGTCACCAGATGAGGACGGTGAGTGAGAGGAATGAGTCGGTGGGCCCCAAAAGCCTGGCCGAACCTGACTATCGTTTCCATTACCTTACGCAGAGTTTCACCTTTTTTGCCTTCCAGAATTTCTTTTTCCTCAGCTGTTAATTCCATATTAGTTTCTTTCATTGGTTACTCCTTTAATCAGAGACTCTGGCCTAGGTTGTAACCGGCTTTAACTGCTTCATACACCCGGCCAGGGCAGAAGGAGTCTCCAATATTGTAAATTTCAGGAGCCGCCTGAATTTCTAAACAGCGATAATAGAACTCAACATTAGGTCGCAGTCCCACGGCCAGAACTACCAGGTCTGCTTGAATCTTCAGTTCCACGACCGGCCCCTTAATTGGTTTTTCAAAAGGATTCTTGATGTTTTCAGGAAGGACCGGCCTCCAGACGGCATAAGGATCAGGGATATTCTTGGATTGAATCTGAGTGGCTACCAGGCCGTCAGGGACTATTTCTTTGAGTTTTGTACAATTGAGCAGCTTAACACCCTGACGTTCAAGGTAATGAACGAGGTGACCTCGGTTGGCTGTGCAGGCTCCTTTCATAAAATAAGGTAGCATTTCAATCACCGTAACCTCTTTTCCAAGTTCATAAGCCAGGAAATAGGCCACCTCGCAGCCAACTGCTCCACCCCCAACCACCACAATTCTATCCTTTTTGTCAGCCAGGCCTGGATTCCAGAGCAAATCCACAGCCTGAACCACGTGCGGCAGGTCAATTCCAGGAAGGACTGGTTTGAGGGGTTGGCCGCCAACGCAAATGACCAGACTATCAAAGTTGTCATTTTTAAGAAATTCCGGGGAAACCGTTTGATTAAACTTAATTTTAAGACCGTAGTTCTTAGCCGCTTTTTCAGCTGCCCGGTTCAGATAATCGACGTAGTTTATAAGGTCATACTTAATTTTAGGAACTCCACCTGGAATGAGCATTCCGCCCAACCGGTCGCGAGCTTCAAATAAGGTAACTTCATGGCCACGACGAGCAGCGGTGACCGCACACATCACTCCGGCCGGGCCTCCCCCCACCACTGCAATTCTCTTTTTGTGGGCTGCTGGCGCGGGTTCGGGTGGTAGCAGGTCTTCATTTCCGGTTCGCGGGTTAACGGAACACTGGGGGTGGCCACCTTCTATGAACTCGTTGATGCAGCCTTCCTGGTCTCCGATGCAAGGAATTATTTCCTCAACTCGGCCAGCATAGGCTTTGTTTGGCCAGTCAGGGTCAGCCAGGAGGGGACGAGCCAACATGACCATATCACAGAAGCCTTCTCGCAGAGCTTTTTCTGCAAGGTCAGGATATCCCAGCTTACCCACCGCCACGACCGGGACTTCTAATCCGGTGTTGGTCCTGATATTATTTTCCTGGAAGTATTCCTTTACCAACCTAGCTACCGCTAGATAACAGCCCGGAGGCATGGAGATTGGCGGATGGGGCAGCCACCAGTTGTCGTAGCAGCCCAGGTCCACGTCAAAAATATCCACACCAGCTTTAACCAGGTTTTTCATATAATCGAGGGTTTGAGCTACAGTACGCTCGTTCTTAAATTTCTTTAGAGGATGAATTTCCTCCATTTTTTTTCCATAGGTGGCATTGAGAGCTAAAGAAAGATCGATACGGTACATAATCGGGAAATCTGGTCCAACTCTATCTCGAATTTCCTTTACTAGGTCCAGCCCAAACGCCTGCCAGTTAGCATAGCGGCCGAATTTGCGGCGGTTAAAAGCTGGGTTGGTCATTTGTTCTAAGAAATAACCTTCGTGTCCATGAAGATAAACACCGTCGAACAGGAGGGCTCTGGCATCAGCAGCTGCCTGGCCTGTATTTTTTATTATTTTTTTGAGTCCAACAAAGCCAAGAGGCCGGCAGGGAATTTGCGTGATGTAAAAATTTGGATTCCAGGAGGCTGAAATTGGCAGTTTAAATTTCTTAACCAGACATTCGGGTGAACCAACTCTTCCCAGGCCAGGAGTTAACTGAATAAAAATGCGACTCCCATAGCTGTGCACAGCCTCTGTGATGTCGCGCCAGCCAGCAAAGACTGTCCGGGAGCGGTCGATTCGCGGGAAATAGCTGCGGTCTCCAGGTTCAGTGACAGAAGGGTCTATATAGTGGCTTATTGGGACCAGACCGGTGGTAATCAAACCAACACCACCAAGAGCTCTTTCGGCGTAATATTTAACCATTTTCTGGCTGGGACGCCCCATTTCTTCGGCCATAGAAATATTGCCCATTGGCCCCATTACCAACCGGTTCTTGACTGTTATTCGGTTTATTTGAATGGGGGAAAAAATATGGGTGTAAGGATAAAGATTTCTGGTCATTCGGCCAGCCTTTAACAATTCTTCGTCTTTAAACCAGCTGCCATAGCTTTCCACGAGCTGGTTAAGGAAGCTTTCATAATTCTTGCTCATGATTCCTCCTCGTTTTTAAAAAGCAAATTAATTTTGAATAATAGAAAGAAGCATAATCAGGTGTCTCTAGTGCTGTTTACCCAGGCTATTTCTTTTTCTCTTAACTGCCAGACCTCTACCCCGACAGAGATGTTTGATTTCTTTCTTTTAATACTGCTATCAAAATGCCTGTTTTGTGTCAAATTAAATCTTTGAAAAGTAGAAAGATGATTAATAATTTTCGGTCTCAACTTTTAAACACTGTCTAAAACTTTTTATTTTGTTTCTGCTTGCCTATATAAATCCCCTTTTTGCTAATGCGAATTGAATTGAGTGGTTTTTAGTTTACTTTTTAAGGGGCACGATCCCGATTCTTTCTGCTTCGGCCCGGATTAATGAAATGCCCAGAATCTCTTCCAGCAGGGCGTCGGAGATGAGTGACCAGACCTCACCCGGTGTCATAGTATCAATAACCGCAGGTCCCGGAATCCCTTCCTGAGAGTCCTTAAATAGATAAAGTATTTTTGTCCGTCCGGAGGCTGGCAGGTTGGGTCCAGCCACCCAGCCATCGCCGTCAAAGTCGAAATAAGGGTCGGAAGCCAGCACTGAAGCCAGGTCCCACAACGGGGCATTCAGCCCCAGAGCCTTGTTTATTTCATCCAGCAGGATGTTGGCAATGTGGGCATGGACGGTATGTCCGGGATGAACACCGTCCAGGGAAAAAGAGCTGCCGCGACCCCAGTTTCTGGTCAGGGTGTAGCCATTAACCTGCAGTCCGCTGGAAAAAGCTTTATTCAATTTATCACCAGTTGGCACGAGGTGCACATTTGGTCTTCCGTTGAGCATTGAGATAATGGCATTAAAAGAGTCAATCCGATTTTTGATGGTTAGAGACTCATCGCCGCTCATCACCAGGCCATCGTTGCCAAGAATGAGGGGAATTCGGCTCACCTCGCCTTCCTTAGCCAGGGCATAAAGACAGAAAAACGTCAGCAGGGAAACCCGGCCTTTAAAGCTTTCCGGGATTGAATACCCCAGCTTGCTGAGATAGAACTCCAGGTCTTCATTTCCCATTAAATAGCCAACTTCCTGGTAGTAGGGATAAGTCAGGAAGAAATATTTGACTCCGGTGCGGTTCAGGTTGATTCTGGTGACCAGGCGATTGAGCTGAGTAGAAAAATCGCTGGTATCGGTCAGGTTGTGCTCGATATGGGCAGCGGTGTAAGGGTCAAAAGCAATAACTCCCTTGCTTTTCCCGTAATTCAGCAAATAGCTCACCACTGGTTTGAGTTGGTCCTTAATCTGGTCAAAGGGTATGGGGAAGTACTGGGGATTCTTCCCCCCGAGACCGAGAGTGGACAGAGCGGCATCGTTGTTGCCGACCCAGAAGATGACAATGGCTGGACCCGTGCGGTTATTCAGATGCCAGATGAGAGCGTCAATCTGGCTGACTGGTTTTCCGGCCAGGATGTTAATCGGGTACAGTACTTTGTCATGCATATCGGTGAAAAAATAAGGCTGCAACTTGTCACATAGATACTCAGATGAGATGTAATTAGAGCTACTGCCGGCCCGCTTGTAATATTCATAACCTTCCACCGAGAAGATGTCCTCTCCGTCCACGCCAAGGTTGGTGGGAACGGTCAGGGGATTGAGACGGTTACCGTTGACGTCAAGCCAGGCCTGACTGAATTTAAGCGGCAGTACCAGACTCAGTTTGCTGGCTACCCTTTGCAGGTAGGCATTTTGCAGATGGTATTGATTGTTGGTAGCGTCCCTGGTGCCCTGGGTCAGGCTGTCGCCCACTGCCAGCAGCGTCGTCCGGGGAATAAACAACAAGGAATTAGTCCGGAGGCTGTTTTTCTTGTCCAACAGCCGCTCCTGACCGGCTGCCGTAAGACAAAAAATCATAGCCGTGAGAGCTACCCCTGCCAGAAAAAAGAAAAGAATACACCCTTTTTTACTGATAGACATCTTAGCCCTCCTTCACTTATATGATTATAATTTCTACTGGTGGAGTCAAGAAAATTCTTGCCAGGCCTCGTAGCGGATTAAATCATTGTATATCAATGACATATGGAAATATATGGAGTAGGTTATAGTGATTCCCATAGCGGATTCTGAATAAGCCAGAAGGATAGGTTAGTTAAAAAGAACACCTGCGAAATTATCAATATTCCGACTATAACTATTGAAAATTCAGAAAGCTGCTGGCAGTTCTGGTTCTTAGACCTGGACGAATTTCAGGTCCAGGAAGGTGGCCTGCTTCTATCAAAACTGGAGTGACAATTTCATATCCCAATTTTTTTCTCAGGACAGTAGAATAGGATTTCAAGAAAACCATTAGTCTCAGCTGATATGAAGTTCATGATGGTTGTTGAATTTGTTGCATCCTACCCAGACAAATTTTCCCTTTTTAACATCAAAGATCTCGGTAAAGCTATTAATAACAAAATAGTTGATACCCATCGGAAACCGGAAGAACAAGGCTGAAATTTGGTCAGAACCCCCTGTTAGGGGTCCAGGTTAATTTTTTGTTAAAAGCTCAGAAAAGATCATTTTTAGTAGTAAAATATAAGCAGATACCAAATTGCTTTTCAGGGTCAGGCTGTGAAACGCTATTCGGAAAATAAAAGCTAAAAGAAGAGACAAGACCTTTTGTCTGGCTCAACCTGGCTTAGATAATTGAACAATTCAGATTATGATAACAACAAGAGCAGGAGGGAGATAAATGAAAATAGCCTTTTTTTCCGATATTCATGGAAACCTGTTGGCACTAAAGGCGGTGCTGGAGGATATCAGGAAGCGCGGGGTGGACATGATTTTCTGCGGCGGCGACCTGGTTGGTTATGGAGCCTTTCCCAACGAGGTGATTGAGTTAATACGGGAACAGCGCATCCCCACCATCATGGGCAATTACGACCAGGGTATCGGCAACGACTCGGATGATTGCGGCTGCGCTTACCGGGATGAGCTGTCTAAGGTTTTGGGTAAACGCTCTATTGCCTGGACCCGGGAGAGGGTCACGCCTGAAAATAAGACTTACCTCCGCAACTTGCCCGAAAGAATCAGTATGACTGTCAACGGCCGAAAAATTCTCATGGTTCACGGAAGCCCCAGGAAGATTAATGAGTATCTATTTGAGGATCGTCCCTCTGCCTCCGTAATAAGGATGTTTGAGACCGAGAAGGTTGATATCATCACCTGCGGCCACACCCACCTGCCTTACATTCATGACCTGATAGTTGAAGAAGGATTCGAGACAGTGACCGGGCCCGATGGGCAGCCCGTTACCAGGATGAAGCCAGGTGGAAGGTATATTCTGATAAACAGCGGCAGCGTCGGCAAGCCCAAGGACGGTGACCCGCGAGCCGCTTATGCCCTGTTAAATTTTACTGATGGCAGCTTTAAGCCGGAAATCGTTCGCGTTCCCTACGAGGTGGAAGCGATGGCCAAGGCCGTGGAACAGAGCGGCCTTCCGGTGGAATATGCCGACATGCTCCGCCAGGCCACCGGCTAAAATTGGGGACATAAAATTGGGGACACAATCTATATTTCCTATTTTTTTTAAAGAAAAGGGGAAACAATACTAATTTCCTTAACTTTTGCTTATGGCTTGAAATCTTTCGCAGAAATTCTGCTAAAAATCCGGGGAGATGAGGAGTAATTTCTGCGACCGGCTAGTAATTAAATGGTTAAACAAGTGGTTGAAAAAGGAGGAAAGGATGAAATTTTCGAAGTATTCGCTTTGTTATTAGCTCATTAAATCAGCAGGTGGGTATAGAAAATAAAAAAAATATAATGCCATCCTTCTCTTCCTCTTCTTTAATCAAATGACCACAAGAAATGAAATGAAAGAGATAGGCAGTTATTGGCTGATTAATGCCAGGGATACTTGATCCTCGGCACACAAAAAGTCCCTGATACCGGGCCCTTCAGAGCAACCACAAATTCCAGCGGTGGTTCGTCTTCAGGCTGGTAAGGTCCTTTAACTGAAATCCTGTACACCCCCGGCCTGATGTTGATCAGCTCATAATCCAGGTCAAACAAACAATTGCAATCGCAGAGGGCAGAAGCTTCTTTTTCTTTTATTCTTATTTCTCCGGGCAGAATAACAATGTCGGCCGAAATCTTCCCCGGGCAACAATTAAAGGCCGCGTTAATATGTTTCATGGTCAGCCGCCCCCGGCCATCATAAAAATATTCGAGACATTCTTCACCGGGCGAATGAGTAAATGCGCCCACCCCATCTTGATTTACCAGGAAACTCTTGCAGCCCGTGTATCTTATCAATTGACCGTAAGCAGTTCCGGGATTATTAGAACAGCTTGTCAGTTGCCAGAGGAGGAAGCTGGCAACAGGAATAAAAAAAACCCAGAATAAACTGCTCTGAATCTTTGGTTTCATCCTCTTAACCCGTCAATAGGCCAGGGCTCTGTACCCTGAGAAAATATAAGTTTGTAAGCGCCTGATGTCAAACCCTGACCTGTTTTAACGGTTTAGGGCTCAAGCTAATTGAAAAGCTGGTTCATCTGGTCTGGACAGGCAATAATAGAGTTTTTAGGTATAGACAAGAAACATCGTAGTTAGAATTGTCTGGTTGTGAAAATCTAGGGATTTGCCAAAGCCACCCAATAAATTAATAATTTACAGTGATGAAAAAAGGTGAGAATAAGAAAAAGGTTTATTCTGGTATGGTCGATGGTCAAAAGGCTAAACCTGAGTTAATTGATGAACTGGTAGAAATGCCGATAGACGGGGTGCTGGACCTCCACACATTTCGGCCGCAGGAAGTCAAAGAGCTGATTAATGATTATATAGAAGAATGCCTCAAGCGTGGAATTTATGACCTGCGCCTCATCCACGGTAAAGGGACTGGCACACTCAAAGCCATCGTTCACAGCGTCCTAAAAAAGCACCCGGCAGTGGCCAGCTTCAAAGATGCTGACCTGACGGCTGGCGGCTGGGGTGCCACTGAAGTAGTCTTAAAGAAGAACTAACAAAAAGAATAATACAAAGAAAAAAGATATAGAATAAAAGCAGAACCCCCCGTTTGCCAATTTATTGATTATTTATTGGTCTAATCCCTACCGAAAATTGGGGATTTAGTATATTTTGCCCCATTTTATTAACCGAAAATTTCCTTGACTGGTATGGCCCATCTTTTTAAGATAATAACGTCATGCAACAGAATCTCGGGGCGTTACCTAATGAGGGGATGTCTTTATCCGACAAACTGCAATAATTTCTTTTTAGGATTTTTAGGGCGCAGCCAGGCCTCAGCTCGGAGCCGGGCTCATCTCTTATTGGCTCTCATTTTTTTCACCTCTGCTTTTTTGGGTGTCTTGACCCCTCCCGTTGAAGCCGGCTCCAAACCGCCTCGCTGGCTGGTTGAAATATCAGAAAAGCCGCTGCCCACCCTGGCCCCGGAAACAGAAGCAGTTTACCTTCTTCATGAGCAGAAGCTTGTTTATAGCTCGACCGGTTATCTGATTCGTTACGGTCGGCAGGCGGTCAAAATACTCAGAAAGGAAGGAATCGAGCCGCTAAAGTTCCTGGTCAGAGCCAACACCTTTAACACCCGGGTCCGCAAGATGAACGCCTGGGTCATTAACCCCGACGGCAGCAAGCAGAGTTATGACCTAAAGTCGGCGATTTCAACTTCCCTGGCTCCGGATACGCTCTACTGGGATGTCAAAACTCTTTTTCTGTATCTGCCCGAGCTAACCAGGGGCAGCCTGATTGGCTATGAATGGGAAGAAGAAGTAAAACCAATCTCACTGGAAGATATCTTCATCTTCCAGCACCGCTTTCCTGTGCTGCAAGCCATTTATCAGGCTGAATAACCGAAGGATTGCCAGCCTCTGTTTGACTGGATTAACTGGCCGGAATCCCCGGTGGTTTCAGGGGCCAGGTCTCTAACGGTTCAGCTTACCGATATTCCAGCCATAAAGGATGAACCGCTCAAACCCCCGGACGAGGCCATCGCCGGGCGCTTGCTGGTGCGCCTCAGGACCGAGAAAACTCCAAAATATGGCCGGTTTTTCTCTGACTGGAAAGATATGGGGCTGTGGTATGAACAGCTATCGCGGGAGCGACGCCAGCCGGATGAAAAGGTCAGAGTTAAAGCCAGCCAACTGGTTTCCGGGTTAACCGACCTGAGGGCGCAGATCGAGAAGCTGGCCGCCTTTGTCCAGCACGAGATCAGGTATGTTTCTATCCAGATAGGAATCGGCGGGTACCAACCCCACCCCGCTCCCGAAATTCTGGCCAACCGGTATGGCGATTGCAAGGATAAAGCCACCCTGCTGGCAGCTTTGCTGAGTTATCTTAATGTAGAATCCTACTATCTGATCGTCAACATAGAGCGCCAGGTAGTGAAAGATAATTCGCCGGTCTCGCTTTTCTGGTTTAATCATGCCATCCTGGCCATCAAGCTGCCCGACGATAAACTGTACGACGGGGCCGAGGCCGTGGTCCTGGTGCCCGGATTAGGCCGGCTGCTAATCTTCGACCCGACTATGCCCCACAGCCCTCCCGGGCGGTTACCTTTCTACCTTCAGAAAAACAACGGGCTGCTGGTGGCCGGCGAACAAAGCCGCCTGCTCACCTTTCCAGGCTCCACCCCGGAAAATTTAGAGTTGGTCCGCCGGGGACAATTTGTGCTTTCCACTGACGGCACCCTGAAAGGAAGCGTATCTGAAACCCTCTCCGGGTTTCAGGCCGAGGTAGCCCGTTTGAGGCTCAGAGACGTCCCAGAGCGCAACAGACGCAAGGACCTGGAAAATTTCCTGGCCCGTAGCCTGGGCTCGTTCACTCTGGAAAATTACGATTATCTGAACCTTGACCGACCAGATGAGGAGGTTGAACTCAGGTACAGTTTCAGGGCCGGGTCTTACCTGAGCAGGAGCGGCGACGTCCTTAGCTTCAGGCCGAATATTCTGGCCCTGGTTGAAGATTATGAAATCTTGAAGCAAAAAGGAGAAAGAAAATATCCCCTGATGCTGCCTGGTGTTGGCACCAGCCGGGATGAGCTGGAAATAGTCCTGCCGGCCGGTTACAGCTTAGAGACCCTGCCCGAGCCAATGAACTGGAGTAGCAGTTTTGCCGATTACCAGTGTCGTCTGGAATTAAAGGGAGGGGTCCTGTTCCTGGAGAGACAGTTGAGAATCAAGGAAGACTTACTTCCGCCGAGTCGTTTCCAGGAAGCACTGGAAATTTTCAGGATGCTGTCGGTTGAAGAACGACGTCGGTTGCTCCTGAAAAAATTAAATCAACCGGAATGAAGGAGGCCGGGATGGGAAACTTTTTAATGGCTGTACAAAGAGTATCTGACTTTTCCTTACTCACAAGACTTTTTCTGGTATTTATGCTGCCCTGGCTGCTGGCCTTTAGTCTTCTGGCCCAGACTCCAGAAGCTGTCAAACCGAGGCCTCCCGTCACCCAGGAAGACCTGGCCATGACTGACCTGCCTGAACTCCCTGGAGCTCCGGCTGTTTGCCTTTTCTATGAAAGGATAGATGACCGGGAGAAAAGCGAGCGTTCGGTTTTCAAGAGGATCAAAATTCTAACACCTGCCGGGCGGGACTTTGCCAACCTGGAGATTCCTTATTATGCTTTTCTGGACGAAGTTAAAGACATCAAAGTCAAAGTTTATTCCCCCGATGGGAGCAGCCGCGAGGTAAAACCGGAGATACTGGAAAAAATTGCTTCCAAACTGGGCGAGTCTGAGTACCGCATTAAGACCCTGGCCATTCCGGACATATCGCCCGGGAAGATAATTGATTATGAATATAAGATAAAGCCGAAAGAAAATAACCCTTTTGTCTACATTCTTGGCGATCTAATAATGATCAGGATAAACATCCTCCTGATGAACCTGACCATGCCCGACCTATACTCTTCTCTGGGAGTAAGCTGGGACCTTCAGGATTCAATTTATATCCGGAAGGCCAGGTTTGAGTTTGTCCCAGACCGGTTCATCGGAATAGCTAGGAAGGATAAGTACAACCTGGCCTGGGTAGCCAATAAACTGAGAGAGGTCAAACCCGTCATAGACGATAAAGGGCTGAAACTGGAACTGACTGATATTCCCCCCTTTGAAAAAGAGGAGTTCATGCCTCCCGAGAGTATTGAAAAGATATCATTTAAAGTTTATTATGTGGAACCATCCATTAAAAATAGTCAAGCCTACTGGGAAAAATCAACGGAAGTCTGGAAGAAAAATTATGAGGAGTTTATGAGCGGGGGGAAATCTCTGAACAAGGAAATTCAAGCCCTGATTGGAAGCGAAACTGACCTTGAAACTAAGCTTAAGAGAATTTATGAACGGGTCCAGAACATCAAGAACCTGGATTTTGTTCAGGAAATGTCAGAGAAAGAGCGGAAGAACATCAAGGTTAATGATAACGTGATTGACGTTCTGAAGAGGAACTACGGTTATAAGAACCAGATCGCACGGACCTTTGCTGCCCTGGCCCGGGCTGCTGGCTACGAGGTCTACCTGGTCAGGGTAGTCAGCCGCGATGAAAAATTTTTCAATGCTAATCTTCCGCTTTTCTATGGACAGTTTGATTCTGAAATGGTCATGATAAAAATGGGAAATAGATTCAGGGCCTTCGACCCGGGCCTGCCCGATTGCCCGTATGGAGTGGTTTACTGGCCGAAGACCGGCACTGCTGCTGTTACCTTTGAGAATGAACAACTGAAGTTTTTCACCACCCCCTCATTATCGGCCGATGATTCAACCTGCCGGCGACTGGCACAGCTTCGTCTGGATGGTCGGGGCAATCTGAGCGGTACTATCCGGGTGGAATATACCGGCCAGGAAGCCTTATCCAGGAAGTTTGACAATAGAGAAAAAGATGAAATAAAAATCAAGGAAATTCTGGAGGAAGAACTGCTTAAAAAGCTGCCAGAGGGTAGCCAGGTGAACCTAAAAAATCTGCAGGGACTGAAAGAGAGGTCAGCCGAACTGACAGCTGAATTTGAAGCCACTGTGGCTGGGGTGGTGCATCAGTCCGGAAACCAGCTTTTACTGCCTGTTTATGCCCTGACCAATTCCCGGCAGTACCCTTTCCGTTCGGCTTTCAGAAAGTACCCGATATATTTCAATTATCCCTACACCGAAATTGACGAGATTAAAATAGAACTGCCTGAAGGCTATGAGGTCGAAACTCTGCCGGAAGCCAGGAGTCGGGATTCGGAAAGAGCAGGCTTTTCTCTGAAAGCCCAATTGGCTGAGTCAGGTCAGTTGCTGATAGAGAGGAAGTCAGCCATCAAAAAGAACCTTTTTCCGGTCTCAGATTATATCCACCTGAAAGAATTCTTTGACTTCGTCCAGACCAGAGATGAGCAGCAGATAATCCTCAGGAAGAAAAATTAAGACGACACCTGGTTGTGCTACGGAATCTTGCATTTTTTGATCAGAACAGCTAAGGTCAGCCCTTTTTTTCTTGATTACCTCAGGACCTAATCCTTAAAAAAAATAGGTAAACGAGTATTGTCTCCCCCGTTTATTTCCGCTGGGCTAATTCGCGGTCAATCATCAGGAGGCCCTGCTTGTGATCGCCGACCATTTCCAGCTTGGCCAGGATTTCCTGGGCGTTGGCTTCTTCTTCCACCTGTTCGTTTACAAACCACTGCAGCATGGCAAAAGTGGCCCGGTCTTTTTCCGCTTCAGCCAGGTCCACCAGTTCGTTTATTTTGCCGGTAATGTGCTGCTCGTGCTTCAGCACGGCTTCAAAAGCGTCCTTCGGGCTTTTCCAGGTATCAGGTGGCTCTTTTATGGCCATCAATTTTACCTTTCCGCCGCGTTCAATCAGGTATTTGTAAAACTTCTCGGCATGACCCAGTTCTTCGTGGTACTGAACGAACAACCAGTTCTGAAAACCCATCAGGTTCTGTTCGGCAAAATGGCTGGCCATGCTCAAATAAAGATAAGCTGAGTAGATTTCTTCGTTAATCTGTTTATTGATGGCTTCTTCCATCTTCTTGCTGATCATTGCTGACCTCCTTTTTTATTATTCTACTCCATAGAGGGTTATTCAGCAACAGATCGCCTTGGTTCAGGATATGAGTAACACTCTGGCCCGAGATTTTTTAAGTGCTCAACCGCTATCCTTGTTTCGGCTGGCGGTCCAAATCCTGAGATGGCTTTAAGCGGGCCAAAGAATCTTCTTCCCGCCAAGGGGATTAACGCTCGGCTCAACTCAAAGGATTCTAAAAGGTCACTGATGTATCTGACCCGCCATAAATACATGGCGGCGTAATGAGTTTTCGATTCTGTGGTCTGGTTCGGGCGGGTGATAAAGAGCAGGGCCTTTGTCTGGCTTTGTTACCAATTTATTTCGGATAATTTTTTTGTTTTAGCCTGGACGAATTTTTCTGCCTGGACCCTCGCAGTTTCTGGAAAAGGTCATTGAAGTGGAAGGTTCTCCCTGATTTTAAGGATGGCTGATACCCAGTGGATAAGCTCGATGCCCGGGCAGCAAAGTCCGGTCTCCCTCAGAGCCCGGCTGACGGCCTCAGCAACACTTTTTTCTTCAAGCGTAACACCAGAGAGAGCTTTCTCCAGGTCAACCACAGCTTCCTTCGGTATAGCCGTGAAATCTCCGGATATCCAGACCGAATCCAGCAGCCGGCCTCTGGTACAGGCGGTGAGCCGGATCAGGCCTCCTGGCGCTTTGTAATCAATCTCCTGGACATGAACATCTTCATGAATCTTAACTGCCGGACGCCGCAGGGGTCCTTTCTGGAAAATCCAGTCTGGGCTCTGAAATAGCCGGTCCAGCCTTTCTGCTTCAGTTAGTTCAGCTTCATTCATCTTGCCTTCTCTAATCTCACCCCCCAGCAGCTCAGAGACCTGCTGGAGATACATATCTTTAACTCGCTCTCTTTCCGGCGCTTCGCCCAGCAGCTCCTTCATCGTGGTCATGTACTGTTCCAGGCTCTGGAAGACTTTGTCGCGCATTTTTTCTGACGGTACTCGCAGCACCCGGGACATGGTTTTTTTATCAAAATCAAACATGAAGCTACCGACCAGCACTTCAGCCTGACCTATTCTGGCGGCCCCGGTTCCGCCTATTTTCTTTCCAGCTACGTGAATGTCGTTTATCGGCCGGAAGGAAGCTTCGATGCCCAAAAGCCGGTATGTTCTGATTATGGGCTCAACGTAAAACCTGAACTTTTCTTCCAGCGACTGGGGTAAACTTTCCGGATGAAATATCCACTGCACGAAAAGCTGATGGCGGTCCAGATAAACTGCTCCGCCCCCGACTTCTCTCCGGTATACCGGCAATCCCACCTGCCGGCAGTACTCTAAATCAACCTCCCGTTCTACCTCCTGGTGAAAACCAACACAGACGTAGGGAGTTTTCGGGCTCACCAGGATGATGGTGTCCGGTGTTTCCGGCCCAAAAGCATAACCTACCGCATGGTAACAGGTCTGAGACCTGAGCGGCGACACTTCTCCCAGGTCTATTAACCTGATGACTTTCTTTTTTTCACCCATTTTCCTTTTACCCTGTTTTTTTCAGTTTATTCTTTTCGCAGTTTTAAATTTTTTTCTTCTTTATTTCTCCAAGCCACGATTCCAGAACTTCCGCTGCTCTTTTAGCCATTTTCTGCACAGAATTATTCACCTTCCGACTGAGCCTAATTCCGGCCTTGATATCTGCGGGCTGGGCGCCGATTAAATACACATTTTCCGGGTATTTCCCTCTAACTTTAGCCACAGCCAGCACTTCTTGAAAACCAAGCTGATGCCAGGAAATTCGGCCGTGGTAGAAAAGCTCAATTTCATCCTTAGCATATTCCCTCACTTCGCCCGGTTGCGCTCCAATGTCCACTGCATCCAGTACCAGCAGGTGGCTGGCTCGTTCCACATAAGGAAGCAAATCCATCCCCAGCACTCCGCCGTCCACCAGCTCCACCTGAGATTTTATGGCTTCTGGCAGAATTTTCTCTAGTTCCTTCAGGGCATAGACTCCCGCTCCCTCATCCCGATTCAGGATGTTTCCCAGCCCCAGAGCGAGTATTCTTTTGGGCATCTAATAAATTTAATTTTATTTTTATGACCCTTGAACTGTTATCTAAAGGCTGTTAGCTCAGCGTACCACCAGGTTGAAACCGGTGCCAGCTTCTCCTACCTTCTTGCCTCTGGGGTCTATGATGTGGACGGCGCAGGCCAGGCATGGGTCAAACGAATGTATGGTCCGTAGAATTTCCAGCGGTTGTCCTGGGTCAGCCAGCCTGGTGCCTACCAGCGAAGCCTCATAAGCTCCGGGCTGGTTCTTGTGGTCCCGCGGCGAAGCATTCCAGGTGGTTGGTACCACAACCTGGTAATTCTTAATTTTTTTGTTTTCAATTATCACCCAGTGTCCCAGAGCTCCACGCGGTGCTTCAGTATAACCAAAGCCCAGGGCTTTTTTCGGCCAGGTCCGCGGGTTCCACTTTTCATCATTGAAAGTGTCTGTATTCCCGGCTTTAATTTCGGCTATCAGTTCATCATAGAATTTCTGCAGCAGGTCAACGATAACCTTGGTCTCAATAGCTCGGGCCGCCGTTCTTCCCAGGGTGGAAAACACCGCGCTCACTGGTGCTTTTAATTTTTCCAGCACCAGGTTGACCAGCTCTATCGTCTGTTTGTGCCCCGCGGCGTAGAGGACCAACACTCTGGCCAGCGGTCCGACTTCCATCGGCAGTTCATTCCAGCGCGGAGATTTCAGCCAGCTGTATTTGCCCTCAATGTTGAGATATTCATATGGCGGTTTGGGGCCGGTGTAGTTGAAGACCGTCTCTCCCTCCCACGGGAAAAGACCTGCTTCATCGCCCTGGCTGTACTTATACCAGCTGTGGGTGACGAACTCTTTCATCTTCTGGGCGTCTCTGGGGTCGGGCACAATCACGTTTTTCAGGTCGCGGTTAATGATAGCCCCGCGCGGGAAAATCAGCTTGTCAATTTCGTTGAGCTGCCCTTCCGGGAATTCACCCCAGACCAGGAAATTGCCCAGCCCTTCGCCAAGGCTGGCATATTCCAGGTAGTAGGGAGCGATGGCCAGGAGGTCGGGCAGGTAAACCTGTTCTACAAAATCTTTCATCCGCTTAATGGAATCAGCAATCACCGCCAGCTTTTCAGCATTGAGAGCTTGGTCGGAATTCATGTCAATCGGCAGCGGTTCCCCGCCCACCACGAAATTCGGGTGGGGATTCTTTCCGCCAAAGATGGTATGAATCTTGGTCACCTGCGACTGCCAGTCCAGGCACTCCAGATAATGAGCCACACCCAGCAGGTTAATTTCAGGCGGCAGCTTGTAGGCCGGATGTCCCCAGTAGCCGTTGCTGAAAAGCGACAGCTGCCCGCTGTCCACGATGGCTTTAACTTTTTTCTGCACTTCAGCAAAATAGGCCGGCGAGGAATTGGGCCAGCCGGAGATGCTCTGCTGTATTTCAGAAACTTTTTTGGGGTCAGCTTTCAGGGCGCTGACCACATCCACAAAATCCAGCGCGTGGAGTATGTAGAAATGCATCACGTGATCATGGATAAACTGCTGGGCCACAATCATATTGCGCATAAGATTAGCCGCTTTGGGAAGGTTGATGCCCAGGGCATCTTCCACTGCCCGGATGGAAGCTATGGCGTGAACCGTGGTGCACACGCCGCAGATTCTCTGGGCAAAGGCCCAGGCGTCGCGCGGGTCGCGCTTTTTCAAGATGTTTTCAATGCCGCGCACCATAGTGCCGGCTGAGTAAGCTTCGGTAATGGTGTTATTCCCATCCAGGGTCGCTTCAATTCTTAAGTGCCCTTCTATCCTGGTAATTGGGTCAATGACGATTCTGTTAGCCATCTTTTACCTCCTTGGCCTTACTGGTTACGAAGCCATTCCAGGGCTTCCTGCTCGGTCTTAAACCAGCGGACTTCATTGGCGTAGTAGCTTCTGTCTATTTCCAGTATTTTAGGGTCTATTTCAGCTCCAAAAATGGCGGCTGTAGGCATTATCGGCCGCAAATGTTTGATGTGGCGCAGGCATTCTGAGGGGTCTGAGCCACTGAGGTCTATGAGCAGTTTGCCTGAGTATTCTCGGAAAAACACGGTTAAAGCCTGAATATCTTCGGGTGTAAACGGACCCGTATGCCGGCACCTGAGGATGCCTTTTTCTACCGGTGTTAAATTAAAGGATGCCATGTTACCCTCCTTTCCTTTCAAACCAGAGCCTTGGCCACCATCTCAGCCAGGCCATGGACTTTGATGGTGGAGTTGAAATGAGCCAGGCTGTCCACAAACTGCAGGCGGCAGTTGCTGCAGACCATACAGACCGCTTTGGCCTGGATGTCCTGAAGCTGTTCTAACTTCATCTCAAAAACCGCATAGCGATTAGCATCAGCTTCTTTAATGGAGATGACCCCACCTCCGCCGCCGCAGCACATGGACTGCTCTTTGTTGGGGGTCATTTCTTTAAACCTGGTGGGAGCCAGTACTTTGAGTATTTCTCTCGGTTGTCTGATGATGCCTCCGCGGCGCTGGATTTTACAGGAATCGTGGAAAGTAATGGTTTCCGCGTCAAAGGCACCTTCTTTCAGTTTAATTCGGCCTGTTTTCCAGAGCTCATGGATGTATTCGGTGATGTGAACAATTTTCACTCCGGCCGGTACTTTCATGATGTTGTGGGCTGTCCAGCGGAAAGCATCGTAGGCATGTCCGCATTCGCTGATGATGATTTTCTTCACTCCCAGGTCTTCGGCCGCTTTAAAAACACGATACATAAAGAGTTTGGTCAGCTCTTCATCGGCTTCAAAATAACCGAAGTTGACCACCTCGCGGCCCTTAGAGCTTACCGTCCAGTTTTCACCGGCCTGGTTTAAAATTTTAGCGATAGCGGCCAGGTTATCAGGGAATTTCATCAGCTCGATGGAAGTAAAAACCATCAAGCTTTCTGCCCCGGCTTTGTCTACCGGGATGTCCACTTCCCACTCATCGGTTATCCAGTCAATACGTTCCCGCCACATCTCGTCCGTGACTCCGAGCGGGCTGCCTATGGTTCGCTGTTTTTCCGTGGCTTCAGCCAGGTCACCAGGCACCACCCTGGCTGCAGCCATTCCGGCTCTGACCTCATGGATGAGCGGGCCAAGCTCAATGCCCATGGGACAGACATGGGCGCATTTGTTGCAGACGGTGCAGGCTTCGTAGACAATCTTGCTCCAGTGCTCCAGGTCAGCGTCGGTCAGCCTTTTCTCCAGGCCCAGGGCCAGCTTGAGCCTGCCGGCGACGGTGAACCTTTGCTCGCAGGCCCGGCGCAGCGGCTCTAACTTCCAGATGGGCGCATACTCGGGATTGCCGAGTGCCTGGTAAAAATGACAGGCTTCAGCGCAGATGCCGCAGCGAGTACAGGCTTCCAGCTGGCTGGCCACCCAGCCGCCAGTTTCCTTGAGGTAGGTGTTTATAGCAGATTGGGTTTTCATTTTGAGTCTCCTTTTTAAGGCACAATGGCCCGTTTGCCGGCCTGGGAGCCGTGGATGGTCTTGGAGAAAAAGTAGAAGAGAAAATGAGAGATGCGGCCGAGCGGTATCCAGATGAGCAGGAGACTTACAGAAATGAGATGGAGGCTGAAAATCACTTCATAGCGGAACCACAGGTGGCGGGCCATGATGAAACCGGTAACCATCGGCAGAAAGACCATCACCCAGTTGATCCAGACCGGAAGTCTGGTCAGAAGCTTCAAAACTGGGTGAGTTAAACGGTTGATGAGCAGCACTATCAGAGAGATTATGCCAGTGGCAGAGAAGAATGCTACTATCGGAGTCGGAAGCGATTTCCAGCTAATCCCGCACAGGCTTTTCCAGACTAAGATGTGGGCAGTGCCGAAAGCCAGCACTACAAATAGGCTCAGGTGGAAAAGCCCGCCGGCGATGAAAGTCAGAGCGTTGTTACGAAAAGTGCGACGCACCCAGGGTATGAAGGGAAGGACCACCAGGCTCCGGAGGTAGTTCAGGATAACACCCCAGAGTTTGCTGCCTTTGTTAGGTACTCTGTCTCTTTTCCAGCCTAAAAGGAGGACCCTGACCAGACGATAAGTCAGGCCCACGATGAAAACCATCAGGGCAAAATTGAGCAGCGGCCCCCGAGAAAATCTTAGTATTTCTGTCCAGTTCATCTCAGGCCTCCTTTTTAGGTTCAGGCTCAGTTTTCGCTTCCTGGCCAGCGGTTTTAGTTAGAGCGTTTTTTGCCCGTTTTTTCTTGATGGCATTGACTCCAGCCAGAGCTGCGCCCACCGCCACACCTGCCCCAACCAGAGCAGCGGTTGAGCCTTTATCCAGGGTGATAGTTGGTGCGGACTGGCCTTCGTAAAATCCGCCGGCATCCCAGAAGTGCGGCTCAGAGCAACCAAGACAGGGATGGCCGGATTGAACCGGGTAGGACAGACCGCGTTCCCACTTGAGGCCAGCACAGGCGTTGTAGGTGGTTGGTCCCTTGCAGCCTAACTTGTAAAGGCAATAACCTTGGCGGGCACCTTCATCATCAAAGCTTTCGGCAAATTTCCCGGCTTCATAGAACGGCCGGCGCAGGCAGTGGTCGTGAACAGTGTTACCGTAGAAAGGCAGCGGCCTCTTAAGTTCATCTGTTTTCGGCAGTTCACCCATAACCAGGAAGTGTAGAATGGTGCCGGTGGTAACTTCAGGTATGGCTGGACAGCCGGGAATGTTGACCACAGGCTTGTCTTTGATGAGGTCAGCTACGCCAACGGCCCTGGTGGGATTCGGATTGGCAGCAGGAATGCCACCAAAACAGGCGCAATTTCCAGTGGCGATGATGGCCGCTGCTCCAGCGGCCGCTTCTTTCAGCAGGTCCAGGTTACTTTTCCCGGCCACGACACAATAAATGCCGTCATCAGCCAGAGTCGGGCTACCTTCAACGACCAGAACATAATTACCCCAATACTTTTTCATACATTCTTCTTTGGCTTTCTCCGCCTGAAAACCAGCTGCGGCCATCAGCGTTTCATGGTACTCAATGGCGATGTCGTTGAGCACCAGCTTGCTAAGCAGAGGAGAACTGGAGCGAGAGATAGCTTCGCTACAACCGGCGCAGTCCTGAAATTCCAGCCAGATGATAGGGAGCTTCGGTTTGGTGGTAAGCGCCTGAGCCACTACTTCAGCCGGCGTAGGTTGAGCCAGTTTCCCCAGGGCTTTGACCGGCGGAGCCAGCTCCAGTCCCATCATCCCCGCGATGGTACCGCAGAGCTTCATAAAATCACGGCGGGAGAGCCCTTTTTCCCTTAAATGTTCATAAATCGTTTTTTCCTTCATTTGCCCTCCTTGGCGAAGGAATGTTTTTTCAATTTATGATTAATTAATTTTCAGGCTATAAGCGCACCAATTCCCTTCAGATCATTGACACTTTAGCTCAGCCGCAGGAAATGCCGGCGGCTTCCAGCTTCTTCTGATATTCAGCCAGACCTTCTGGACCGGTCAACAGGGCGGCTTTTTCTTCTTCCCATTTAGTGGCTTCAATTTCCACCACCCAGCCTTCGCCGTAAGGGTCGGTGATGACCAGGTTGGGGTCAGTGGCCAGCCTGTCGTTTCCGCGCTTGACGATACCGGTAATCGGCGCCGGCACCGGACCAACGTATTTACTGCTTTCCAGAGTGGCCACGCTTTTCCCCTGTTGCACTTCGGCCCCGATGTTCTTGGATCTGACGGTTACGGCATTGAGTTTACCGCCGGCCAGCTTGCCAGCAATGGGAGTTAATCCGACCCGAAATAAATTACCACCGAGTGATTTTAGCCAGAGATGCTTTTCTGCATAATAATAAAGGTCCTCAGGCAGGTTGCATCCTTTGATGATGGCCATTTTGCCTCCTTTAAGGCTAAGTTCTTTATTTCATTTCTTCTTAGAAAGTTAAAACCGTTTTGCTTTCCTCAGCCATCTGCCACATGGTAGCTCCACCGACAATCTGAGCTTCAGGGATAAGGTCTTCT